>JGI24187J35170_1000001_pt1 | contig 246163 bp, 204 predicted proteins | sample YNPBryBLVA2012_FD_35170 | JGI IMG/M metagenome (IMG submission 35170)
GGCAGGCCGACTATCGCTTCATCGCTGGTCAAGATGTTCACCTCAAGGATGTTTTATCAGCTTGAGGCGGGCTCTGCCCCCATTAATGATCTAGATCCTTGTCGCTTTCGGCCGTGGCGTCGAGTGCCGGCCCATGATTCCAGGCCCTGTACCGAGCTGGCGAGCTTGAGGTTCCCGGCCACTTGACTCAGGTGGAACCCAAGCAATGATGACTTCCCCCCGGTGGGGCTCGATGTCGCCAAGCCGTTGATGGATAAGCTGAAGCATCTGGCGACCGAGGATATCGTCTTTAACGTGTATGTCGCCAAGCCGTTGATGGATAAGCTGAAGCATCGATTCGGGGCAAAAGTCGGGCCTTTGGTCAGGATGGCGCCCACATGCTCTCTCGAGTAACCTGCCCACGGTTGCCGCCTGCTCGACCCGGAGGCAAAGAAGGCAAAGAATCTGCAGATTTGTTCAAGTTGTGTCGAGCATAGACGGTTATCAGCCTCGACCTTCGATTTTTGGGGCTTAGCCCCTAAAGCGCCGAGGCAATCGGCCAATCGGTCCTTGGAGTCGGTCAAAACGTAGGAAGCCGGCAAAAAAGAGGGTTTGTCGGCTTTCCGAAAGTTGCGCCAGGCAAATTTCGAAAAAAACTTCCAATCGTAGATTGAAAGCTACCCTGGTTGGATATCATGGAGGAAGCCGTCGCCGGCTCGCCGGACGACGAGCGGGAATTCGTCAATGATATGTTGCCGCAATTGGACCAGAGCAAATTCGTTGCGGCCGATGACTACCTCGTTTAGGTGAAGAAACAACAATGGCAGATTTGAAGAGCTTGTCGGAAGCAATCGTCAAGGGCAACCGCGTCGAGGCTGTACGAATCACTCAGGAAGCGATCCAAGAGAACGTTGGGCCGAAAGAAATCCTGGCCGCTCTTGTGAGCGGCATGGACGAGATCGGCGGCAAGTTCCAGCGCAACGAAGTGTTCGTTCCCGAGATGCTGATCGCAGCCCGCGCCATGAAGGAGGCTATGGCCCTCCTCGAGCCGCTACTGGTCAAGGCCGGCATCCGCCCGGAGTTCACCGCCGTCATCGGCACGGTTCAAGGCGACCTGCACGACATTGGCAAGAACCTCGTGGCCATGATGTGGAAGGGCGCCAACTTCAATGTAATTGACCTTGGCACCAATGTGGCGCCTGAGAAATTCGTCGAAGCCGCCCAGCAGAACAACGCCCACATCATCGGCCTCTCGGCACTCCTGACGACCACCATGCCCGCCATGAAGACCACGGTCGAGAAAGTGCGTGCCGCGGGCCTGAACAACGTCAAGGTCGTCATCGGTGGGGCGCCGATCACTCAAGAATATGCTGATTCCATTGGAGCCGATGGCTTCGCACCCGATGCCGCGACGGCAGTCACCGTCGTTCGACAACTGGTGGGCGCCAAGTAACTCGAGGTCCCTTCCCAAGCCAATCTCCGAGCGAATCGCCTTCCCAACGGTCCGCACGGGTCCGCTTGCCGACGGAGAAGAAGACATGGCGTCAAACCCGCAGGCGATGAACGAGAGACAGCGTTTTCTGGCCACCATGCGTTACCAGCCTGTTGACCGTGCGCCTATTTGCGACTTCGGTTTTTGGGACGAGGTGGCCGGCTTTTGGCATGAGCAAGGGCTTCCAAGGGAGGTTTCCAGTTGGCAGCTGACCGACTACTTTGGAATGGACCGGTACGACCATGTCTACGTCGGGCTCGACCAGTCTTTGAGGCCGTGGTTTCAGCATCGCGTTCTTGAGGATCGGGGCGACGAAGTAGTGGTTCTTCAAGGCGACGGCGTAAGGGTTCTTCGGAGCAAGACTATGTCTTCTATTCCCATTCACCTGGGGCACTTGCTTCGAGACAAGACGACGTGGCGCCTGCACTTCAAGAAGCGTCTCAACCCCGAAACCCCGGGTCGCGTGCCGGCTGACCTTGCCGAGCGCGCCCGCAAGTGGAACGACTCCGAACGCGATTACTGCCTGACCATCGAGGGTGGAAGCCTGTATGGATGGATCCGCAACTGGATGGGCGTCGAGCAACTGTCCTACCTGGTGTACGACGACCCCAACCTCTTCGAGGAGATGGTGGAGACGGTGACCCAGTGCATCTGTTACACGCTTGAAAAGGGTTGGGAGGCCGGCGTCAAGCCCGACGGTTGCAGCATGTGGGAAGACATGTGCTACAACGCCGGGCCCCTCTTGGGCGTCGAGCACTTTAAAAAATACCTTTTGCCTCGGTACAAGCGGATCGTCGAATGGTTGCACAAGATGGACTGCACCATCATCTGGCTCGACTGCGACGGTTGCATCGACCAGCTGCTTCCGCTTTGGCTCGAAGTGGGCATCAACTGCATGTTTCCGGTCGAGGTCGGCACGTGGGGCGCGGACCCGGTGCGATACCGAAAAGAGTACGGCAAAGACCTTCTCATGATGGGAGGGTTCAGCAAGCATATCCTGGCGGAATCCAAGGAATCCATCGAAAGGGAGGTCGAGCGGTTGGCGCCGCTGGTCGAGGAGGGCGGGTACATCCCGTTCTGCGATCACCGTGTTCCGCCGTCGGTGCCCTACGCCAACTACGTCCACTACTTGGAGACAGCGCGCAAGGTATGGGGCAAAGGAGTCCATTTGAAACCGATGTTCAATGTTCCCAAGGGATAATCCGATCGGATATCCCCGGGACTTGGGCGACCAGCTTGATAAAGTCAAAAGCCATAAGCCGTCCTGACAGCAGGCTGACATGGCTAGTAAAGGATCGATAAGTTATGGATCGAAGCTATTATATTGAACTCGCCAACCAAGGCTTGCGGATGCCCGTCGGAGCCGACCTCGTGCTTCGGGAGAAGCCGAACGGCGAGCAGATCGTCCTGGACGGACAGCGTTTGGGAGAGGTGATCGCCGAAGCGGCCCGCAGGTACAACACCCCGCTCGCTTTTCCCTTGATGGACCTCAAGATCGAGAAGGCCGCCTTGGGCACCGCGCTGGGAGTCCCCCCCAACGAGCTCGACACTTTTCACTTTTCCGGAGCGCCGACGACTGAGGACTTCGAAAAGGTGGATGCCTGGCTGGCATCCTCGGCCACTCCGAGGATGATCGCCACCGCCGAGGCGATCGCTTACATAGCCGAGAAAACCGACCTTGTCCCGGTCGGCATGAGCATCGGCCCCTTTTCGTTGATGACCAAGTTGCTGGTCGACCCGATCACCGCCATTTTTATGGCCGGCATGGGCGAGTCGGCCGAGACCGACCCGGAGGTGGCCGCCGTTGAAGCCTGCCTGGCGCTGGCTGAGCGGGTCATCGCCAACAGCCTGCGACTTCAGGCTTCGAAAGGCGCCAAAGCCGCCTTCATATGCGAACCGGCCGCCAACCTCGCGTACCTTTCGCCGAAGCAACTGGAGGAGGGCGCCGACATCTTTGAGCGGTACGTCATGCAACCCAACCTGCGCCTCAAGGCCCTGCTCAACGAGCTCGGAGTTGACCTGATCTTCCACGACTGCGGCGAGCTGACCGACTCGATGGTGCGCGAGTTCGCCCGGCTCGAGCCTGTGATTTTGTCGCTCGGCTCATCGCGCGTGTTGTGGGAGGACGCCAAGCTGCTGCCCAAGAACATCGTGCTGTACGGCAACTTGCCGACCAAAAAGTTTTACAGTGACGAGCTGGTGCCGCCCGATAAGGCCGTTGAGATGGCGTGCGAGCTGATGGCCAAGATGAAGGAGACCGGCCATCCGTTCATCCTTGGCAGCGAGTGCGACGTACTGTCGGTGGAGGGCTGCGAGGACACCATCCGAGCGAAAGTCGCCGCCTTTCTGAACTGCGACTGCGTCCAGTAGGGTCCTGCCGTACGGACACTAAGCCCGCAAGTTTGCTGAGAAGCACCCTGCGGGGCCAAGATCGCGGACTCCAGCCAAGAAGGTCGCGTTGAGCGTCGGTTGCTTGGCCTTGGCTTCGAGAAGGCGAAGGTGCGGGCAACCGTAGTCTCAGGCACGTCGATTGCGTTTGAGGCCGTTTTCACCGTGTTGGCAAAGGGCCGTGTCGCTTAACGGTCGACCTGCCCCAAGGCGCTTTCTGGCCGTCAACGGTAAAACACTTCGCCAAGCATGATGTCGCGCTTGAAGGCGGGCACGTCCGTTCCTTTGCCGATGGCCAGCATCTCGATGCCGGCCATGTCGGCGAAGTCCTGAAGGTGCTCTCGCGTCAAGTTCTGGCTGTAGCAGGTATGGTGCGCGCCGCCGGCGTAGATCCAGCACGCGCAAGCCGTAGCCATGTCGGGCAGCGGCTTCCAGAGAACCCGCGCGACGGGCAGCTTAGGCAGGGCGTGCGGCGCTTCGACGGCCTCAACTTCGTTGACCAGCAGGCGGAACCGGTTGCCCATGTCGAGCAGGCAGGCGTTGAGCGCCGGGCCTGCCGCCACGTTGAACACGAGCCTGACGGGGTCCGCCTTGCCGCCGATCCCCAGCTTGTGGATCTCGCACGACGGTTTGCCTGAGGCGATCGACTCGCAGATTTCCAGCATGTGCGCTCCGAGCACCATTTCATGGCCAGGCTCCAAGTGGTAGGTATAGTCCTCCATGAAGGCGTTGCCCCCCGGAAGCCCCTCGCCCATGACCTTCATCGCGCGAACCAAAGCGGCCGTCTTCCAGTCGCCCTCGGCTCCGAACCCGAACCCCTTGCCAGTGATGCGCTGAACGGCCAAGCCTGGAAGCTGAACCAGGCTGCTTAAATCTTCGAAGGTGTCCGTAAAGCCTTTAAATCCGCCCTGCTCGAGAAAGCCCAGGAGCCCGGCCTCGATGCGAGCGGCCTCACGAAGGGACGCGTGGTTAGGGCCGCCCTTTTCCAGGCCTTTGGCCAGCTTGTAGGTCTCCGCATACTCCTCGCAAAGCACGTCGATTTGCCGATCAGTCACGGAATCGACCGCTCCGACCAGATCGTCGACGCCGTGCGTGTTGACGGAGAAACCGAATTGGATTTCAGCCTCCACCTTGTCTCCCTCGGTGACGGCCACGTGGCGCATGTTGTCGCCGAACCGCACGAACTTGGCCCCTTGCCAGTCGTGCCAGCCGGCCGCGGCCCGCGACCAAACGCCGATTCGCTCGCGGACCTGCGGGTCCTGCCAATGGCCCACCACCACCTTGCGGTTCAGACGCATGCGCGACATCATGAACCCGAACTCACGGTCGCCGTGCGCGCTTTGGTTCAGATTCATGAAATCCATGTCGATGCTGTCCCACGGGATGTCGCGGTTGAATTGCGTGTGGAGATGGAGCAACGGTTTTTTGAGATGCTTCAGTCCGTTGATCCACATCTTGGCCGGCGAGAAGGTGTGCATCCATGCGATGACGCCGATGCACGTCGAGTTGCGCGTCGCCTCGGCAAGAACGGCCGCTATTTCTTCCATCGATTTGGCCACCGGACGATAGACGACGCGCACGGGGATCTGCGGGGCCTCATCAAGCTGTCCGGAGATCTGCTTCGCGTGGTCGGCGACCTGCCGCAGAGTCTGCTCGCCGTAGAGTGTCTGGCTTCCCGTGATGAACCATACTTCCAGTTGTTTCATTCTGCCTGTATACCCCGGGGCACAGGCATAGCCATGGATCAATCCACTTGGGCGGTTTTTGAAACAGGCTGGCGCGCGGGTACATTAAGGGCCGAAGATGATAACGCGAAGGGCTCGGTTGGCTGGCACCATGGGCGCCGTGGTGGCGTTTGCCGCCGCGTCGGCCGGCGACTTTTCGGCCGAATGGAACCGCTGCACGGAGACGATTCGGCAGCAATACTACGCGGGTCAGACGAAGAGGTCTCTGCTCGAGGGGTTGTTCCGCCAGTACGGCGGCGCGGCGGTGGCCGCGAGCTCCCGATCCGAGTTCGTTCGCATCGTCAATGAGATGTTGGCCCGCCTTGGCGACTCGCACTTCGAGCTGCATGCTGAGGGACAACAATCGTATGGCATCGTTCAAAGCATTCTCGAGGGAAGGCCGTACCCGCAGCCTTTCATCGGGGCCTATTTCACTCAGGACAAGGCGGGCTGGCGCGTGGAAATGGTGTTCAACGGCAGCGCCGCCGAAAAAGCCGGCATGCGCAAGGGAGACTTGGTTCTGAAGGCCGACGGCCAGCCGTTTTCGCCGATTGCCTCGCTGCGCCGCGTTGGGGGCACCGTCCAATTGACGGGAGAACGAGCGAGCAAGCCGGTTTCTTTCGAGGTCGCCGTCGAGAGCGCCGACTTCGCCGAGGCCGCGCTGAAAGCAACCAAGGCCAGCAGGAGGGTTATCGATTTTGAAGGCAAAAAGATCGGTTACATCAGGCTTTGGATGATGCTCGGGGACGGATTTTCGGCCGCGCTTTACGAAGCGGCGACCGAGGCGTTTCGAGAAACGGACGCGATGATTCTCGACCTGCGCGACGGTTTCGGGGGCACCTTCGACCGCTACGCCGACGTGTTCTTCAGGCCACCGGTGAAGGTTGAAAGAAAGGGGCAGCGCATCTTGACGGACCGCCTTTACGGCTATACGAATCCACTGGCCGTGCTGATCAACAAAGGCACTAGGAGCGCCAAGGAGACCCTCGCCTACATTCTCAAAAGCAGCAAGAGGGCAACTCTTTTCGGTACGAGGACGGCGGGCAAACTCATGGGATCCGGACAGTTCCGCATCTCGGATTGGGCTATTCTTCAGGTGCCGGTGGTCGAGGTTTTTCTTGACGGCAAGCGTCTCGAGAGAGTGGGCGTCGATCCAGACATCGAGGTCAAGGTAGAATTCGCGCCGAACGGAGAAGACCTTGTCTTGAAGGAGGCGCTTCGCCATCTTGGCGGCCGTTGAAAAACGCGGATTGGTTTTTTCAGCAAAGTGGCAGTTCGGTAGTATAATGTTTGAGTTAACCGAAACAACCGTATTTTTACGGGCTCGTTCCGAGGTGGGTATGAACAAAAGGGGTTTTGCCAAACTCGGCATCCGCAGGCGGTCCATCGACGCCTTGCTCTCGCCAAGCCGAAATTCAGCGTGCATCGACCGCAGGACATTTCTGATCGGTGCAGCGGCCGCTGTGGCCCTGCAGTCCCCGACGGCTCGCGTGGCCGCGCGGACGTTGAGCGCATCTGTGCGCGCCCAGAGGGGTCCCAAAGGCGATGTGCAAAGCGTCACCGTGGGCGGCATCGGCCAGAATCGCTGGACAACCTCCGTCGCCAACTACGACGGTTCGCCGCGACTGACCGTCGACGAGCGCGATAAGGAGACTGTGATCACGCTTGAGGAGGCGCTGTTGCCGGGCACGGACTTTCGATTCGACTTCGTAGCCCGTGTGTTCTTCGGCCTGCTGTCGCGGCGCATCGAGGTCGAGTTCACCCATGCCGGCGTCAACGGTGCCCGGTTCGCCCTGAGGGGAGACTTGGACCGGTGGCTCGCGGGCGAGGAGGACTTGAAGGGCGACCTAAGCGCCGAGCAGATGGGCCGATTGACAGGGGCTCTAAGCCCCAAGTGCTCTGTGAGTGCCTCGACGGCGGGAAGGGTGTCCCTGCACCCCGATGGAGTGCTGTCGGTGTCGGGGCCGGCGATGGTTGAGACTCTTCAGCTCACCGAACCGACGAGCGCGTGGTCCCTGCGGATTCAAAGGGACGGGGCTCTGCTTTGTGGGGCCAAGAAACCTTTCACCGAGCTTCGTGCCAGCCTTGCCGAGGACTCCAAAGCGCCTATTCATTTCACATTTCGAACGGGATGGACCGTCGAGGGCGAGCGTTCGGGACCGGCCGACTTACGCGTGGAGATCCACCCTGGCGGAAGTTGCGCGGCGGTCATTTCGGGCGGCGCGGCGGTCGCCGTCGCCAAGGCGCAACGGCAGCTCGAGCTCGGCCTTGCCAACGTCAACCTGGCTTACGCCGATTGCGGCGACGGTGCCGTCGAGGGTGTGATTGCCAACATGGACGGAGCCGGGTGCTGGCTGCATTCCCCAGGGTGCGGTGTGGAGCTGGGCCCGATTGCCGGAGCCGACCGCTTCGTGTTGCTGGAGAACGGCAAAAGCTCGGCGACCGACATTAGTATCGCGGCCCGCCGCATAGCGCTGAAGGTGGATGACGCGGTGGTGAGCTCGCCGGATCAGCCGTTCGCCGTCGCGCTCTCCGCCGACCCGCAACTTCGAGGCGACCGGTCGGGCAACGTCCAAATCAAACCTCGCGTCGTCGATCCTCAGATCCGCAAGCCAGGCGTTCCTCAGATCCGGATCAAGCCGAATCGGGTGATCGGAACGCTGAACCTGCCGACCCGCATCGACGTGGTGCGCCGCGAGGACATGCTTGCCCTGTCGTTCGAGTTCGTGAACATGAGCTACGACGTCGGAGGGCAGAGGGCGGTCAAAAGCGATCCGAACAAACCGAGCTACATGATCGTCACCTTCCCGCCGCAGTCGGTCGCCGAGAAGACGTTCTTTGAGAACGAGACGGGGGGCCCGGTTCCTGGCGACCTGCCGCCCGTTCCCGCGCGGATCTCCGGCCACACCCGCCTCGTTTTCTTCGTCCCTGCCTCGGTGCCGTACATCCTTTTCAGCCTGAAGGGCGAGGACGGCAAGGGCGCCAAGGGCCTTCTGGACTGGTCGAGGTTGACCTTGAGCGTCGTCCCGACGGCCTTCTCCGCTTTCGGCTCTGGATCGATCCGCATCGATCCCTCGTTCGTCCACCCCGCAGACAAGACTATCTTAAAGCCGGGGCAGATCTTCAAGGGGTTCGACTTCAGTCTTCCGGACATCAAAGGGGACGCGGTCCCGCCTGAACGCTCAGAAGCCAAGCCGGGTGGTGTGGCGCGGGTGCTCGGGGGCTTGCTGGGATCCCAGCGGCGTCGGACCGATCCTGGTTCTTCAGCGAACGCATCCCTGCCCGACGTGCAGGCACGCAAAGGCGGTCTCAAGGATTTGATCCCCAGCGTCCCTCGCGGAGTCAACCCGGCACTAACCTATCGATTCGTTCCCCGCGACCGGATTCCCGTCGTCGACAACCCGCTCTACACGTGCATCGAGATGCCCGTACGGCTGGTCATCAGCCCGAACGAACAGCAGGGGTGGGTTCACACCGCCAACTTGGCCACCTCGCCGACCTCCAAACGAACGGAGCTTTGGCACACCCGTTTGGCAAACAGAAGCGGGGACAGTTTGGTCGAGGGGCAAAAGATGGCCATCCGGGCCGTCGACGCCGTGGACTACGAGAAAAACCTGGGCGAATTGTTCGGCGCCAGCCCCTTTGACCAGGCGATGATGCGCCAGGACCGCATCGACCTGGTGCAGAACATGGTGTACCGCGACACGCGGGAGGACTCGCAGCCCTTTTGGGCGGATCGGCTGTTTCTGACCCCGCTGGGCGGTTACTTGCGCGGCGAGGGCAACTGGGAATGGACCTACGTGCCCACCAAGAGGCTTTCGCACCTGATCACTTGGGCGCACAATGCGACGCTTGGCCGCGACCACTTCGTCAAGATCGTCACCCGGGGTTACTTGTTCCCAACCGGGCACCCGGCCGCCCAGGTGTCCATCAGCGAGCGTAAAATCGCCAACACATCGGCCGGGCCGGTGGCCTATCTTCGAAAGCGCACCTTCGTCGTCGTGCGCGTGCCGACTGTAACCTTCAGCGAGGCCGAACAACGGCAGATGGGCTTTCGGTCGATCACGATGTTGACCAAGGAGACGCCTCCATTGACGCCCGACGCGGACGTCCCCGGCACCAACAACGGCAGCCTGGGGTTCTGGACCCTGATCTCGACCGGACCCTTTGCCATGCAAGTTCAAGCCGAGGACTGCGACGGCCGAAAAGTGCAGTGGTCGATGCCGCTGATCTATTTGGACCAGTCGAAGGCGACCGACCCCGCGTTCATTTCCTCTTTGATCGCCTACTATGAGAAGGCGTTTGCCGGCCCCGACGATCCTAAGCACCCGCGCCGCCATCGGGCTTTCGGGCAAAAAATGGCCTTTGCCCCAGCAGGGGACGGCTCCGAGTCGACGTCGTATCCGGTCGAGGAGCTGTTTCTATCGGCCGTGGCAACGCCCAAGCCGCCGGGAGACCAGGACCGTGGCGCCTACCGATGCGTTCTTAAGTGCGCGAAGGTGAAGATAGCGGCCGCCGAATACCTGGCCGGCACCAACGCGCCGCCGCCGATCGAGGTCGAGTTGCCGGAGACGTACAAGAGCAGAGGATTCGGCCCGGCCAACCCCGCCAAAGCTTTCCTTCAAATCACCAAAAACATGCCCGCCGAGGGCGTCGGGCTCGCGTTTGGCGACGCATCCAAGTCGGGCGGGCTCGTGAAACCCGACCAGAAAATCACAGCCTTTCTGAGGGGCCGGGGCCCGGTGGGCGGCAAGCTCGCCGACGCGCTCTCCGGGGCCGCCAACCCCAAGGACTTCTTGCCGGACACCGCGAAGATTCTTGGCGCGGTTAGCCTCTGGGAGCTGTTGCCCAGCTCTATCCCCCTCACCCCGGGCGATCCCAAAGACCCCAAGACCCTGAAGAGCCCCAGGCTCGAGCTGAAGGTCGACAAAGACAAAGACGGAAAGCCGCAGAAGGCCCGCGTCGAGTTCGCCTGGCGGCCCGAAATCCGAAGCTGGCCTTCGTCCAATCCGATCTTCGTGGTGAAGAAGCCGTGGTCGACGTCTTACTTCCCGCTCGAACTGCTCGGCAAAGTCGAGGTGGACTTGAAGAGCGGCGGCGAGTCGACCTACGAGTTCACCGGAACGCTGAGAAATTTCGACATCGACTGCATCGCCCCGGCATCGTTTCTGATTCTACACTTCGACGAGCTCAAGTTTACGGCCAGGTCGGGCGAAGGCGCCAGCGTCACCATGGTTCCGGACTTTCCGAAAACCACCTTTACCGGTCCTCTGACGTTCGTGCAGAAGTTCCAGGACCTGATTGGAAAGGTCACGGGCCAATCCGAGATGCTGGCTTCCATGGAACCCGGCTTGGCTCGGCTTGAGGACTTCGAGTTCACGCCTTACATGGACGTGACCCCGCAGATGATCCGCGCGGGCTTCAAGCTGGGCGTGCCGACGCTGGCGTTCGGCGCCTTCACGGTGATGGACATTGCGCTGTCGGCCGAGGTCCAGTTGCCCTTGCTGGGCGATAGCCTTCGCGTGCGTTTCGCGTTTTGCGAGAGGTCCAGCCCGTTCCGGCTGTCGGTGATGGGTTTTGCCGGCGGCGGGTTCATGTCGATCGTGCTTAGCCCGACCGGGATCGAGTTGCTGGAGGCGAGCTTCGAGTTCGGCGGAAGTTTGGCCCTCGACATCGGCGTGGCCAGCGGCGGTGTTTCCGTGATGGCCGGCATCTATTTCAAGATGGCGGGCGACGACTGCCTTCTCGAGGGCTTCATCCGAATGAACGGACGTCTGAGCGTCCTGGGCATCGTGCGCGTTTCGGTGGAGTTCTACTTGGCGCTGAGCTACGAAAGTTCGACGGGAAGCGCCGTTGGCACCGCACGGGTGACGGTCGAAATCGAGGTGCTTTTCTTCAGCGCTTCGGTCTCCATGACCGTCCAGAGGAGGATCGCAGGCAGCAGCGGGTCGGCAGAGCTGATGGCGTCGAACGAGAACGCCCTGGCTTTGGCCCTCGACGCGCGATTCACCAAGACGATGAGTGAGCAGCAATGGAAAGACCGCTATTGCGAGGCCTTTGCATAGAGGGCAGACGAACCATGAAAACGGAAATCATTTGGACCGCGTTGCCGAATGGGATGGAAGACGGAAAGCTGAAGCTGTCGGTTTTCGTCAGCCACCGCCTTTACGTTTCAAGCGCCACTCTGAAGTCCGGTGCTTACGCCGACGTTCTTGAGTGGGGTTCCAAGAACTTCGCCTTTACCGTCTTGTTGAATGGCAAGGCGGTCGCCGGCGAGGTCGTGCGAAAGTCGAAGGCTGTCAAGGGACTTTGGGAGGCGCTGATCGTCGGCGATATTCCCGTCAAGGCTTTTGAGGACAAAACTGCAAAGCTTGCCAACATCGCCAACATTCAGACCCTGTCGACGGCGCACCTTGCGGCGATGGTCGAAGGGGCCTATCAGATCGCGCTGGAAACAAGCCCCGTTGGCAAGCTTCCGGCCAAGGCCTGGATGGAGCAACACCTGGCCCCGTTTCAGGTCGTGGAGCCGCCCCGTAGTGCCAATCCTTCCAAACCGATTGTGCCGCAGGGCCCCCTGGACCCGCAGGCCCCCGTCCCATCGCCTCAGCTGAGGCAGGCGCTCGAGGGCAAGCTGCAAGCCTGGCGGATCCAGGGCAAGCAGCTGAGTTTGGACCAAGAGGGCTTCAAGACGGTGGCTTTCGAGGCCGTCAAGTTCCACGAGCCTTTCAAGACGGCGACTCTGACGCTAGCCAAACCCAAGCTGGATTACCACGAAATTCTTACTGCCTTGTCCGCTTACCCGGAGCTAATGCGCGCTCTCGGTCTCGTTTTCGACTTGGAGGTGCCCATACCAGCGGCAATGGCAGCAACGGGGACGGTGGAGGTCCGGGCGTCCTACACCAAGGAAGCGTCAACGGTCGACCGCTTCATGAAGACCGCTTACATGGCTGCGCCGGCCAAGAAGCAGTTCATGGCCAGGCCGCGGCCGGGCTCCGACATCGTGGACGGCATGCTGGCCGTTGGCGGTGAAGGATACTTCCTGACGCAGATTGACCTTGATGGGGCAACGTTGAAGCTGGCCAACCTTGCTGCGAACTTCGCTGGCGAGGCTCGCAAAAAACGAAACGCCTCGGAAAGCGCCGCCTTGCCCAGCCTCAGGTCCGCCGGCATCTCCTTGAACAGGTCGGATCGGGCGAAGTTGGTGAAGGCCCGGCTCACGCTAGCCGCCAATCTGAAGAACGAAGACGCTGTGCTTTACTACGACGACGTCGTACGGGGGTACCGCGTCGACGTCAACGACAGGGGTGTCTGGCGCTCGCTCTGCGGCCGCACGGGCGTTTGCAAAGTCAAGGCGCTGTCGGTGGACGAGAACACTGAGGGGTGGGTCTCGACGGCCCTTACGAGCGCTCCCGAAGACGTCGACGGCGCCGGCCCCAAAAGGTTGCACGAGTGCCTATGGACGTGGTCGGGTTGGAGCCTCGCCGTCGAGCGTCCGGGCAAGCATCTCGACGAGGAGGGCAAATTGGCCGACGAGCCAAGCCAGCTTCACGAGCAGGTCAAACTCGAGGTTGACCTGATGGTCCCAAAGGGCTCGTTGCCGACGCTGAGGTTCGGCCGCAAGTACAAATTGCGCGCTCGGGCCGTCGATCTTGCCGGCAACAGCTTGCCCGTCAGCGCGCCGTCGTCGGGAATCCAGGAGACCGAATCGATCGTGTACTCGCGTTTCGACCCCGTGCTGGCTCCTGGCATGTACCCGACCGCACCCGTCGGTTACGGTGAAAGCGAGAACCACATCGTGATCCGCAAGTTCAAAAAAAGCCCGGATGCGGTCAAGGAGACGAAGCGGATCGTGGTCCCGCCGGAAGGGGGCGTCTCGCTCGCCGAACAGCACGGAAAGTTCGACACGCCGGAGGGCAGACCGGATCCCGAGGCGTACCAAAAGGTCATTGCGCCGCACGACAACGCCGATCCGCTGGAGCCGATCGTCAAGGGCCCCCTGTCGGACATGCCCTACCTGGTGGACCCGGCCGTTCGGGGTATTCGGGTACATTGCTTGGCAACCGAACCGGGCGAACAGACGCCGCAAGAGGAAACCGTGTACGCGGTGTTCCCAGGGGAATGGCCCAAGATTGGAAGCGCCATGCTTGTGGTTGCTCCTGCCGTTGGAACGTCGCGCCCGAAGCCCTTGGCATCGGGGTCGACCGTCACGGTGCCGCTTCGGCCGGGCGAGGTGATCGATGCTGAAATCAGTTCGACGACCAACGAGACGCCCGCCTCTCAGATCGGAGTTCTGAACTGGCGGCCGGTGCTGACGCAACCGACGATCAAGCCGATTTCCAGCAAGTTCCTGTCGCTATCGCACAGCGCCGAAACGGTCAAGCGCGTCGCGTCGCCGACATGGACGAAGGTGAACACGCCGGCCTTTGCCAATCTGAAAACGGCCGTCACGGAGGGAAAGGTGTGGCTGGTGACGCCGGACCGCGGCTTCACCATGGTGTATGCCACCCAGATTCCCGAATCGGATGCCGTCTTCGAGCCCGGTTTCGTGTTCAGACGCGATCCCGGTTCGACATCCCTACGCCTGGGCGGGCGCACCGTCTTCGCGGCCGCAACCCAGGAGTGCGTGCTCAAAACCCACGCCTGGTCGACCGACGAAGTCGAGGCCTGGGCCGTCTACACTGACGACTTGGATCTGCCCGAGGAGAAGACCCGCAAGACGAAGACGCGAACGGTGCAAGGCACCGCATTCAAAGTGCTGATCGGCCGAAACGAATTCAGCAAGAGGCCGAACGTGCAGCATGAGATTGGCGACACCAAACACCACGAGATCTCTTACACGCTGAAGGCGCATTCGCGGTTCCGCAAGTACTTCGACCCGTCGTGGGACGAGTCCGAGTTCATCCGTGAGGGCAAGCCGTTCTCGGTGCACGTGCCTAGTACGGCGCGGCCGGCCAGTTTGCCCGTCCACTCGGTGATTCCCACGTTTGGGTGGTCGATGGAGGTGAAACCCGGTGGCATCGTCAGCCGGAGGCAAGGCGACGGCCTGCGGGTTTACGTTCATCGCCCGTGGTTCTCGTCGGGCAATGGTGAAAAGCTGGGCGTCGTGCTGCCGGTTGGCGAGGTGTCCGCCAACAGCCCGTTGTACAAGTACGTGACGTTGTTCGGGGCCGACCCCATTTACGGCGGCGGCAAGCTGCCCTCCGTCCCCACGGCGGCCCATTTCAAGGGTGCGGAGGCTTCGGGAACGCTGACGCTGGCCGAAGTGCCTGGCGCCTCGGTGGCCGTTGCCTCGTACCCGGTGGAGTTCGACGAGGAGCGGCAGCTTTGGTACGCTGATCTTTTGATTGAGCCCGGCGGCGGCGCCTACTTTCCGTTCGTCAAGCTCGCGCTGGCACGGTATCAGCAACACTCGTTGTCGGGATTGGAGCTCGGGCCCGTGGCCGCGGCGGACTTCATGCAATTGGCCCCGGACCGCTCTGCCAGCCTCGTGTGGGAGGGCCCGCAGACCTTCCGCGTGTCGGTGTCCGGCGTTCGCTCTTCGGGCTCGTCCCCGGGGCGGATCGTCATCGGTTCGATCGAGGAAAGGACCGGTCGCGGTGCGGAGGGCGTATGGGTGCCCACCGTTGTCGACGGCAAGGAACTCGAGCAGGTAGTTCCGTTTGCGGGTCTGGCCCTCGCTTTGGGAACCAACGAAGCGGGACGCTTCACCCTTCCCGCCTCGAGGGACTCCAAGGAGTACCGTCTGGTCATTCGAGAATATGAGGTTTTCCCGGCCGACACCTACGACGAATCCGAAGACACCGGCGCGATGACTTTGATGGCCCTGAAGCCGAAAACCAACCGCAGGCTGGTCTATTTGGACGTTATTCCTTTGTCTGGAAGAGCGTAGGCGACGGGCCTTTTGGGGCGGCACGGTACAATAGCGTCGTTGGCCCGGGTGGCGGAATGGTAGACGCAGCGGACTTAAAATCCGCTTTCCGCGAGGGAGTGCGGGTTCGAGTCCCGCTCCGGGCACCACGCCGCGATGAAACTTCTTGTGACCGGCTTCGGCCCGTTCGGCTCGATTGCCGCCAATCCCTCAGCGGATTTGGCTCAAGGTTGCGGCCTTGACTGCCGAGTCCTGGAGGTCTCCTTCCGTGCGGTCGACGATTTTGTCGACAGTGGACTCAAGGGTTGCGAAGCGCTTATGGCAATTGGCGTGAACGCCTCTGCCCAGAGGATGGCGCTGGAAACGGTGGCCCGAAACGAAATTGGGCCAAACCCGGACGCGCTTGGCGAGGTGCGCGGTCCCGGTCCAATCGACCCCCGTCTTCCGGCAAACCTAGCCGCGACCTTGTGGACAGGGGAGTTGCTTGCCGAGGGAGCCGATTGGTCGCTGAGCACGAGCGCGGGGAACTATCTTTGCAACTACTTGTTTTATCGGGTTCTCGCCTCTTGGCCCGGCCTCCGGGTCGGCTTCCTGCACGTGCCGCTTTTCGAGGCCCTACCCAAAACAGACCAGACGGCAACTTTGAGCCGCATCCTCGACGCCCTAAAAGCCTCTCCGACGGTATAAAGACCTACGCCGTTATAAAAGCTGTACCGCTTAGCCGAAGATGTTGATATCATAGGCACGTGTCTCGGCAACGATCCGAAGGCATAGCATTGAGAGAAGCAATAGCAAGACGAGCATTCGCTCCTGACACAACCCCTACTCGGTCCGTCGAAGCCCTTTCCGGCGGACCATTTTTTGTTTTAAATGCTGGTAACCTATAAGAGTAGGATTTCCTCACCCGGTCTCCACGCCAAGAAAGGGCTCATCTTAGCATGTCATTGGAATCCGATCAAAGGGCCAGGGAGTTTTTGAGCATCTCGGGCCAATTCAAACTCGGCCACCTCTTAACCGAATCTTTCCATCCGGTCACCGGCAACCTATCGGAGGTCGCCTCGCAGGACACGGCTTCAGGCCTCAAGTTGCTCTTCGACGTTGACCGCGACGTCCAGCGCGTGTTCAACGAGTTCGCCGGCTCGGGGCGCGCGCTTGATATCGCCGATGCCTTGGTTGCCGCGCTTCAATCGGGCGGGCGCGTCTTTTTCACCGGCTGTGGATCAACCGGCCGGCTGAGCATCCAACTCGATTCCATCTGGCGCCACTATTGGAGCGTCCGGCAAAACAAGGACCTAGAGGGTCGCACGTTCAGCGTGATGGCCGGAGGTGACTTCGCGCTTATCAAGTCGGTTGAAGGTTTCGAGGACTTCACCCAGTTCGGCCGGCGCCAAATCGCCGATTTGGGGGTTGGCGAGCGCGACGTCGTTTTCGCGATCACGGAAGGAGGCGAAACCTCGTTCGTCATTGGGACGGCTTGGCAGGGCCTTGAGTCGGGGGCCAAGGTTTACTTCGTCTACAACAACCCCGACGACGTGCTGATCGAGCACGTTCAGCGCAGCCGAGAGGTCATTCTCGAGCCGCGAATCGAAAAAATCAACCTCACGACGGGACCCATGGCCATTTCGGGCTCGACGCGCATGCAGGCCACCACGATTCAACTCTGTGTCATGCTCCTGATTCTCGAGTTTGCTGTCCGCAAGCTGGAGGGAATGCCTTTTGACGGCGTCGCGCAGGAGTTCCAGGACGCATTGGGTCAGTCGATTGACGGCCTAGCGAGCGAAGAATTCCGCGGATCGCTCGCCCGTCTTGTCGAAATGGAGGAGGCTGTATACCGATCGGGCCGTTTGAACAATTATTACGCAGACGGGTACGGGATTGACGTTCTGACCGACACCACAGAGCGCTCTCCCACCTTTTGCACGCCGCCCTTCCGCAAGTTCGACGATGAGAGCGCGGCCATTTCTTGGGCTTTTCTGTTCGTGCCCTATGAGAACTCTCCGCAGGCTTGGAGGCACATTCTGAAGCGCGCTCCGCGGTGCATCGCCTGGACCCCGGCAGAGGTCAAAGAAATGTTGCCCGACGACAAGGCCGAACGGGCGTGCGAGGTTATCGCCAAGATCGGCGAGCCGGAACTCATGCGGTTTCGAATCGGGCTGGACGGCATCTCGATGCGTCCGCTCGGCCCGGGCGATTGCGCGGTGGGCGTCTTTGCGCCGGACGACACGGGCTATTTTCAAGCCGCTCAGCTTGCGGCCGCTCAAAAAAACGGTGCGAAGATCGCTGCGCTTGCCGTTAATGCCGACAGGCCTTCCGACCTTGAAGTCTTCGTGAACGTTCGTGTGCCCAAGACCGGCCTTCTTTTGAACGGCACTGCCCGAGCATCGCTGAAGATGGCTCTCAACGCTCTCTCGACCTGCACCATGGTGCGCTTGGGACGGGTCATGGGGAACGCCATGATCTACGTGGTGCCTAGCAATCTTAAGCTGATCGACCGCGCAACCCGCTACATCGCCCGGCTTACCGGTTGGGAATACGAGAAGGCGTGCCGGCTGTTGTTCGAGGTCATCGGGTACGTGGCTCCAAGGATGGCCGCGGATCAAGCCTACCCGCCGGTGGTCGGTCTGGCGACGGTTCGTGCCCGCGATGGGCTTTCCAACGAGAAGGCGGAGGAGGTTTTGACAGGATCGAAGCGCGACAGCGGCTGATCACGCAAAATCACGTTTCCTCCTGACCTCGACGACGAGGTTCGAGTTGCCTGGCTCGTGGAACCAGCTCCTCCTTCGGGAATCGGGGCGAAAAACCAAAAAGGCCGCCTCTGGACGGCCTTGAAAACTGGGTGCGGGGGCAAGATTTGAACTTACGACCTCCGGGTTATGAGCCCGACGAGCTACCAGACTGCTCCACCCCGCGAGTCAACTCTCTATTATCCTTATTCCGTGTCTTTTTGTCAACCCTGGGCTTTTGGGCCTTGTTGCTTTGGACCATTTGAAAGAGTTTGAAGACGGTCGAGGTGGCGGTCAGGATGGTCGCTAGCGTCTGGAAGCGCTTTGCGTTGACTAGGGCCAAGGCCTCGAGGCTGTTGGAAATGGATCTCGCCTTGCCCCCCACGTGGTCGGTGGTTTGGCGGATCGACTCGGCGGCCTGGGAGATTTTCTTGCTCGCCTCGTCCATTCGGCCCACCGCCTCGGTGAGCTTCGGCTGGATGTCTTTGAGCATTGACAGCACGCGCAAAAGCACGAAGGCCAAAACCCCCATGACCGCAACAATAACCAACATGAACACTGCACTTAATACGGCCCACCACTCTGGCATACCGTTCATTCTATCACCTTAAGGAAGATTGTAGTTGAAGATCGCTTGGGAATCTTGACAGGAATCGAGAATGTTCCGTTTTCAGCCTCGTAAATTTGTCCGTCCGAATCCACTTTACCGCCCCAAAGCCCGGAAACAGAGGCCGTCGCGCGCATCGCCTTGTCGGCCGGGTTTTCAATCGTCATCGAAAGAAGGTGCTTGCGAGAGCTGACGATGATCTCCTTGATCCGCCCGAACGAGAGGTTGATTTTGACGCCGGTATGCTGCAGGGTGATGCTCCTGCCGACGCCTTCCCACGGTTTGACCCGGTAGACGCCCGACTCGTACTCGTAGTGGCATCCCAAAACAAAGGTACCGTAGTGGCGGCTGGGAACAACGTACGAGCCCGCGTTACGCAAGTAGTTGTACAGCGCGTGGCCGATGTTGCCCGTGACCGGGCTGAATCCGGCCATCTTTGAGGAGCTGTCGGGACAGAACCCCATGGATGCCGCGCCGTCTGCCCGCACGCACGTCCAGCACACCATCGCGCCGGAAAAGGCCTGACGAATGTAGGCCTCAGGCAAGACCTCCAAGTCCCGTTCCAACAGTTTGAAATACACCGTGGAGTTGAGACTCGTCACAAGCGGGTTACAGAACTCGCCCTTGTCGACAAACGCCGGATGCGGGATTTCCCCGCTGGCGAACGGCTGGTGCTTGTCGACCCCACACCACCAGTAGCTGGGCGCCAAAGACCTTCCGGCATAGGCCACTTGGACGGCTTTTTCCACGAGGTCTTCGCTGTTCGAAAGCAAGGCCGCCGAGATGTACTCGAAGAACTCCGAAGCGTCCCAGGTCGAGGTTTCCCCCACGGGAAAGCGACGCCGAAGGACCATGTCGGAGCGAAAACGAAGGAACTGGATGAGGCGATCGGCCTCGTTCGAGCAATCGGCCGCATGAAGCGCGCGAATCAAGTCGTGAAGCGCCTGGGTCAGACCGGCCACGCTTTTGTTCGAACTGCGGACAAGCGTGTTTTCAGCCATGGCCAACGCTGTCCGGTAAGCGCAAGCCAGGTAGGTTTCGGCGCTCAGCGACGTGTTACCGTAATCGCGCGCCACGTGGTGCATGGCCCGGTACGTGTTCATCAAGTACATATAGGGAAGCGGGCGGGCCACATTGACGGCCACCGAGGCGTCGTCAGGAAAAGCGCTGCCGACTGCGAAGCTGTGGGGGTTCTGCAAGTCGTCCAGCACGAATTCGGTGAGCACCTTTTCAATTGCCTTGATTTGCCGGCGGTCGGGATAGAGCGTGTTCTTTTCGGCCAAAAACATCAAGTCGGCGAGACCCGATTCGACAAAGAACGGGTCTCCGAAGTACTCCGGCCCGGCCAAGGGCTCGCCCGTGCGGATGTCGACAGGCACGATCGCCTGATCCAGGCTGGTGTTGGGGGCCTCGCAAATTTGGTTGTCGACGATCCATTTGGCGCGTGCTTCGATCAAGTCGCGGATCGGCGCTGTGATGAAAAGGTGGGTATGGCTGAGCCGCCCTTTGGTGTCTTCGAAGCTGACGCGCAACGGTCCGGAGACCTTGGCTTGCACCAAGCAAAAGCCCCCCTCCTCGTCGCTGTCAGCCTCGATGTCGGCTCTTCGGCTGGTGTAGAAACGAACTGGGGTGGCGCCCGCAACCTCGACCGCCAAGGGCACCTCTCTCGGCACGACGGCCCCGGGCAACAGACGAATAGCCGGTTTGCCGCACGCGTTCAGCACTTGCGAGACGCCGTCGTACCGCCCCCGGAAGGCCGGTGCGAAACGAGTCTGGAAAGTCCGCGATTCGCCGGGACCCAAGATCACCGACGTGTGCTGGTTGAACCAGTTCGGCCAGCCCTCCCTTTCGATCGTGGCCCGGCTTAAAACATAGATGATCGGGATGCCCTCCCACTGAAAGGGCGTGTTGATGGACGCGCGCACGCTGGCATAAAACTCCCATCCTGTCTCGTCGCCGGGAAACACCAAGAGGCCTGGAGGCTCGGCGTTCATGCGCTGCACGTACAGGTAGCTGGCCGCGCCGCCTATGTATTTGTGAATGTGCACCCGGTCGTCCCACACGAGCTTGCCGGTCCCTACCGGCGTCGAGCTGCTGATGAAGTTGTTGAAAGCGAAGGGAAACCCAAGCTCGCCGATCTCGATGGCTTGGCGGCCCTGGTTCGAGACCGTGACGTCCCAAACGATCTGAGCCACATCGGTGCCTGTTTCGTAAAAGTGGCCCACGGCGTTGATCTCTGGCAACAACGAGAATTCGTACTCGAAGCTGACCCGTCGAGGGTTGTCCGGATCGCTAATCAGTTGAGCCTCGGTGTTTCGGCTTAGGATCCATGGATCTTCGGGGCTGGTTCGGGCGCCGATGAGGATCGTGCCGGGATAGCAGTCCTCGGCAAACTCCTCGCCGAAGCGGATCATCGGCAACACGAACTGGTATTCGTCGCCCTCGATCGGCAGGCTGGGGTCGCTCACCCAGAGCTCATGGACGCGGCCGCCCGACCCAAAGTTTAGGGAGATGAAAGAGCCGGTCAGTTCAGGGTTTTGAAGGTTGAAGTCGTCCATGCGCGCTCCTAGCGATCTTACCAGAGGATGGCCCGTTGCCCAGTAAAATAAAGGCATGCAGCTGACCCGCATCGCCGTTCTCGGCGCTGGTTCCATCGAGCACGCCCCCTCGGCGATTGCCGCACTCGCCAACTATTTTGGCGAACGGCCCTTCGAGATCGCTTTGTGGGACGCGGACAAAGAGCGACTCNACTTGATGTGCCGTTTCGCGCGCCTTTGCTGCACGACGATGCGCTCGCAACACGTGGTTTCGACCGCCGATAACTTGAAGGACGTGCTTGAAGGAGTCGACCTGGTGTTGATTTTGGGCAGGCTCCCGATGTCTGATGAGGCGTTGCTTTCAGGCTTGCGGGTGTTGCGGGTTGGCTCAAGCGAACAAGGCGAGCAACTTGAGGACTGGGTCAGCACCCCGGTCGCCCCGGAAACCTATCAGGCTTTCCATCAAGTTCTTCGCTGGATCCGAAGCGACGAGCACCCGTTCGAATGGCTGGCTCGTCACCAGGACACGCCTCTCAAGGCTTGGCTCGACCGGTTCACAGAGGAAAGAATCGAGTCCGAACGATAACTTCATCGTGGCCCTTCGGTCGGCATCCTGACAGTATATTCCGAACCTGCCCGCTTACCGGTGAGCTTTGATGCTGACCTGAGCCGCCATCTTGCCGGCGATCTCTTGGAAGCTACTCGCCTGCGGCCCATCCGGATGCGCCACGAGCGAGGGAACGCCTTCGTCGCCGGCCTCGCTGACCTTGGGGTCCAACGGTACCGAACCAAGGAAGGGCACGCCGAAATGCCGGGCCAGTTCTTCTCCACTAAGGCCTTTGAAGATGCGTGTCTCCGTGCCGCAACATGGGCAAACGAAGCCGGCCATGTTCTCCACAACGCCCAGGATCGGCGCGTTCATCCGCTCGAAGAGCAAAATTGACTTGCTGGCGATGTCGGCGGCGATGTGGTCCGGGGTGGCCACGATAACAACTCCGGTCAAAGGAGCCAATTGGGCCAGGGACATCGGGGCGTCGCCAGTGCCGGGGGGCAGGTCCACGATCAAATAGTCCAGTTCGCCCCAGGCCACGTCGGCCAGCAGTTGGCGCACGGTGGAGGCCACCATCGGTCCGCGCCACATTACCGCCTGTCCCTCCTCCAAAAGGAAGCCGATCGACATCATCGTGATGCCGTGCTTGATGATCGGCAGGATCTTTTGCCCGTCCGACTCGGGCCGCTCCTTGGCGCAACCCATCATGAGCGGGATGCTGGGCCCGTAGACGTCGGAATCGAGAAGTCCGACTTTCGCCCCGGCTTGGGAGAGCGCGATGGCCAAATTAACGGACACGGTGCTTTTTCCGACGCCGCCCTTGCCGGATGCCACGGCAATGACGTGCTTGACGCCCGGAAGCATATCCTCAGGCGATGCATCCCGTGCGCGCACCTGGGCGGTCATCGTCACGTTGGCCGCTTTCACGCCAGGAATCTGCAAAATCACCTGTTCGGCCTGATCTTTCAACTTGTCCTTCACGGGGCACGCCGGCGTGGTCAGCTCGATGGTTACGGCCACCGTGCCGTCGCACTCCCGGACGTCCTTGACAAAACCCAAGCTCACGATGTCCCTGTGCAGGTCGGGGTCCATCACTTGCTTCAAAGCGTCCAAAACGGCTTCCTTAGAAACGGTCATATGGTTAGGTTACCAAGAACAGAGTCGAATAATCCTTTGATGCCAGCTCATGCCGTATCAAGAGCCCAATGCAGCCCTAAGCCCGCCCAGTGAGCCAACGACCAAAGCCCCAACCCGCTTGAGGCACTCGCGCAATTCTTCTGCCGCGGGGCCGCCGACAATCAAGCGCACGTTGGGGCCGATCAATTTTCGCACCTCGACAAGCTGCCGCTCCACGTCGGCGGCGTCCACGGGAAGAGGGAGGCTGATCGCCAAGATTTCGGCATTGATGCGCCTCACGGTGCCAGCCGCGTCGGCCGGTGGCACGTTGGCCCCAAGAAAGGTTGTGTCGTAACCCGACAACGCGGCCTCCAGGCAGGCTAAGAGCGCGCCGATCTCGTGCATTTGCCCGGACAATGTGCAAAACACCGCCTTCTTTGCGGATGGCTCGGGCTGGATACGAGCGCGCATCTCCTCGACGAAGGACCTTACGACCCCTGACGCCAGGTGCTCATGCGCCACCGTCCACACGGAATCCCTCCAACGCGTGCCGGCGATCCTTAAGAGAGGGACGATGGTATCATCGACCAGCCTGCGGACGCCTACCTCGTTCGCCTCGCGAACCAGCAAACGGTGAAGCCCCTTGGCGTCGAGGTTCGAAACGGCCTGGACGCACAAGTCGAGAACGGTGCCGTCCGGCTCTTCGGCCTCCGGATGGCAGAGCGACTGCAACTCGCGGTTCGATAAGTGTGCCACGCTGCCGATGGAGTGGCCCTGATCCGTCGCCTTTTTGAGTAGCGTCAGACGCTCGACGTCCTCCAGCGAAAACAGCCGGCGGTTCGATTCCGATCGCTGCGGGGACAACACGCCGTACCTTCGCTCCCAAGCTCGAATGGTGTGCGTCGTTAGGCCGGTCCGTTTGGCGACGGCCTTGATGGTGAAGGCGGCGTTCATAGCCATCATGATACTGCACCCGAAAGCCATGTCTAACTTCAGTCAACCTGACGACGGGACTTTTTGACTATAATTCGACAAAACATAGACATGTTTGCGACTGATGCTATACAATCCTCCCATCGCCGACGAGCACTTCGAGGCGATGGAAAAATTGGAAACTCTGGGACTTTCAGAGGGCGCAGTCTTGGAACGATCTGTCGACGGTTGATCCGTCGTCAACGGTGTCCGGACTGATCCAACACGGGATCCAGAGACTAAAAACGACCCTAAAACCAAGCATTTTGCTTTCAAGGAGAAAGACAATGACGTTCAACAAAATTCGTATGATCGCCGGTCTCGCAATCGCCGTTTTTACGACAAACGCTTTTGCCAGCAAGGACATTGTCGACACTGCCGTTTCGGCAGGCAGCTTCAAGACGCTCACCGCCGCCGTCAAGGCCGCAGGGCTCGTCGACACGCTCAAGGGCGAGGGGCCTTTCACGGTTTTCGCCCCGACCGACGCCGCCTTTGAGAAGCTCGAGAAGGCGAAGCCGGGAACCATTGCCTCGCTGTTGAAGCCTGAGAACAAGTCGAAGCTGGTCTCCATCCTGACCTACCATGTCGTGTCGGGCAAGGTCATGGCGGCTGACGTCGTCAAGTTGAAAAAGGCCAAGACAGTCCAGGGCAGCGACGTCAAGATCAAAGTCAAGGGCTCGACGGTGCAGATCAACAACGCCAAGGTTGTCAAGGCCGACGTCGAGGCGAGCAACGGTGTGATCCACGTGATCGACACCGTGATCCTGCCCCCTAAGAAGTAACTTCACGTTACTAAACCAACATCACGCCGGGTAACAAACGGGGCTTCCGCAGGGAGGCCCCTTTTTTAACGTTTTCAAGCTGAAAAGTTAAGCCTTGCCACGGGCTGTTAAGACTTCATAACATTTGTTGCATTCCATCATCCCATCGAATAGACTAGCCATACCTTACTGGACAAGGTATGGGCTTCATGAAGAGGGACAAGTCGATCAATCGCGGGAATGCGATGACCATGATTCTGGCGGTGCTGTGCGACGGTCCGCGTCACGGCTACGACATTGCGCGCGAGGTGGAACGCCGGAGCGGCAAGTTTATCACTTTCAACGACGGCACGCTGTATCCGATTTTGCACGCTTTGGAGCAGGAGGGGCTGATCGACTCCGTGTGGGACGAGCCGCCAGGTGAGAGGAAGCGGCGCGTCTATTCGATCAACGCCAGGGGCAGGGAGGAGTACGCTCGCCAGGTTGAGGAATGGAGACAGTTTTCCAAGGCGGTGAACGATGTGCTGTCTCTTCAGCTGGAGAGCGCTTCCCATAGGAGGCTGCGACATGAACGTTTATGAGGTCAGAGCCGCGACGGGTGCCCAAGAGCCCGTGGCGTCCGAAGGGCAGGCCCTTGAAAGTGCCCAAGAGCTGATCGAGGATTATTTGGACCACCTTTGCGCACCTTTGATCGGAATCGTGCCTTACGCGGAGAGAGAGCGATTGCGTCAGGAAGCCGCGTTCAACATCGAGGGACGGGCCCAGCAGTTCTCGCTTGACGGATATGATGATCTGCAGGCAGCCGCTTTGGCAATCGGCAAATACGGCCCCTCGGACGAGCTGAGTGCGAGCTTCCTGCAGGAGTGGTTGCGGTATCGCAACAGGGGCGCGCTGGCCCGCAGGTTCGGTCTGCCTACGGTTTACGCCGCTTTCATTTTCGGCCAGGCGACGTTTTGGTGCCTGTTTCTTGCCCAGCTGGCCATCTTTTACCCCGACCCGCAACCCTACACGTTCGGTCTTAAGCTGTGGGAGATTCGGGAAATTCTGCCGGAACCGTTGCCCTTGCCCGATCGGAACCCCGTCATGGCCGGATTTTGGCTTATCGCTTTGCTGACGCCCTTGGTCGCCGGATGGTTGACCGGGGCGAAGACCTTGACCGGCGCCGTCGCAGCCGTTGCACGCGTTGTTGTGGCTTGCGCCATCGTTTCGTTAACCGTGGGCCTTTCGATCCTTCCGCGGCTGGAAGGCGTTTGGCTCGCTTTCGCCCAGATCATTTGGTGGGTCCCTTGCGGGACCCTTGTCGCCCACTTCGCCAGCACCCACGCACGGTGCCGGCACGTCCGTTTCCGTTTGCCTAAAAACCTTAAGAACCTAAGGAGGAAACTCAAGTGAACTATAACATCATACCTCGTTCACGCAAGGCGTTCACGCTTATCGAGTTGCTTGTCGTGATCACTATTATTGCCATCCTGGCGGCCATCCTGTTCCCGGTCTTCGCGCAGGCGAAGGCCGCAGCCAAAAAGACACAGTGCCTTTCCAACTTGAAGCAGTTGGGCTTGGCCTGCCAAATGTACATGGCCGACAACGACGACTGCTTCCCCGCGATTACCCAATGGAATGGAATTTTCTATGGGGACGGCATGATGCAGTTGGTGCCCTACATCCAAAAGTCGCAGCAGGACCAGCGCGTGCCCAAATGGGAGCTCTACTACTGCCCTGAAAGGAACACCGTGGTGAACGACGCCGGTTACGCAGAGAGGCTTTGGGGTTACGGCTACAACTGGGGGTACGTGAACGTCGACATGGTGACCGACAACGACCGCGCCGGTTGTCCGAGCAGGCAGGGGGGATTGTCCCGGTGGATGGGCCTTTATTGCGGGCACGGTCCCACGCTGTCCTGCAACGAAGGGTACAAATACTGCCCAGGCAAATCCAGCACGGCGGTCGTCGCTCCCGCATCCATGGCCGTTTACGGCGATACTTGGGACGACCCGCGCCAGTCGCTGAGCCCGCGCGTGGCGTGGGAGAACTCCGATCCGAAATATGGCGGAGGGGGGCCTCGTCACAACGGCAAACCGAACTTTGTGTTCGCCGACGGCCACGCAAAAAGCCTCAAGGTGAACGCTTACACCTGTGCCGGCCTGACCAACGGAGACCCCATCTACCGAAAAGATGGGCGCCTTCTGCGGTATGGATTCTTGAGCAAGACGCAGATGCTGTGCGCGGACCCGGACGACCCGTACTGCACTTTGCCAGCCCAGTCCTGTCAGCCGGCGACGCCATGAAAGGGGGCAACAATCAAGTTCCGACGTGGGTGGTGATCGCCAGCTTTTCGGTGGTGGCGCTCGTGCTGGTGGCTGTGGCTTGGAGACAGTTCTGGCAACCACCGGTAACGGTGCCGCTCGAGAAGAATGGGGGCGATCAGCAAGCATGGTTTGAAACCATGCGAAGGTTGAAAGCAGGAGAGTAACACCGACCGTTGACTTTGCGGTCCTTAACAAGGCGAACCCTTGCAACTGAAGCAGGCGGTTCGCCTACGATCATGACCAGGAGGTATTCCCATGATTGATTCCATGAGCCGTCGCGAACTGCTCGCACTGTCGGCAGGCTTGGCCTTGGTGCCTGGCCTGAACAGGATCGGGGCTGCCCAAGCGGCCCATGATCGAGGGTCCAGGAAGATCGTTCGCACCCGTCCACTCGTCGAGGCCCACCGGGGCAACTCGACTCTGTTTCCTGAAAACACGATTCCCGCGGTTCTTAGTGCGGTCGAAATTGGCGCTGACCGCGTTGAGGTCGATGTCAACGTGACCAAGGACGGCCACGCGGTCCTTTTGCACGACGACACGGTGGACCGCACCACCAACGGAAAAGGCGCGATTCAGTCCCTGAACCTAAGCGAAGTGCGCAAACTCGATGCCGGTTCGTGGATGGACTCCAAGTTCGCCGGAGTCAAGGTGCCAACGCTTCGCGAGTGCCTCGAGGCCGTCAAGGGCAAGGCCATGCTCGACCTGGACCTGAAGTCCTCTGCCGCGGTGCCGGCCATGGTGGCCGACATCAAAGACGCCAAAATGGTCGACCAGGTGGTCATTTCGGGGCTCATCCCGGACTGCGCGGAGGCGATCCGCGCGCTCGAGCCCGCCATGACCATGCTCAGCGAGGCTGGAGACCCCAAGAGTGCCGTGCGCATCGCCAAGCAGAACCGAGTGGCCGGTTTGAACTACGATTTCGCCAAAATCACTCCCGAACTGATCCGCGAGGCGCATCTCCAGTGCCTTTGGGTCAATGTGTGGACGGTGGACAAAGACGAGGACATTGTGCGCATGATCGAGTGGGGTGCCGACGCCATCATGTCGAACGATCCGAAAAAGGTGCTCGACCTTATTCACTCTCAGCAACTCAGCCTCAAAGGGTGAGGGCTGAAACGGGCCGGCGATGCAAAGGGGCATATTGTCCGGCCCAACCCGCCTATTAGCCGACCAGGTCGTCGGCCGGGTTCGACGGTTCCATCGGCGCAGGCTTGTCTACCCCAGACCGTAGTTCCACATACGCGCCTGTTTTCGAAGCCGTGTGCACGGCGTGCATGACGTCCAGCACGTGGAACGCAAGCTCGCCGCTTGCCCGGTGCGGTCGCCCCGTTCGAATGGCGTAGGCCATGTCCATCACGCCCAGGCCGCGCGAGTTTTCGGCGTAGCCGTGCGATAGGGGGACTTCGCTCCACTCACCATCGCCGGGCTTGCGCACCCGGACCGTGCCTCCAAAGCCGTTGGGGTCAGGGACCAGCATTGACCCCTCGGTGCCGTAAACCTCGATGCAAGGCAGGGTTGAATGCCAAACGTCGAACGAAGTCGTGATCTGGCCTATCGGTCCCTCTTCGAAGTCGAGCACGCCCACAACGTGCGTCGGCGTTTTCACCAGAACGACTTTCCCCCGTTTCGGCTCGCTGGTTATGGTGCGCGTCTCAAAGCTGGCCCGGGCCGAGCCGCTAACTCGGCAGACGGGACCCAGAAGGCTGATCAGTGCGGTTAGGTAGTACGGCCCCATGTCAAACATGGGGCCTCCGCCGGCTTCATAGTAGAACTCGGGCGAGGGGTGCCAGCTTTCGTGGCCGTGACATAGCATGAAGGCGTTCGCGCCGATCGGGCGTCCAATGAGGCCGTCTTCGATGGCCTTGCGGCAGGTCTGTAGCCCGGCACCGAGGAAGGTGTCCGGCGCACATCCGACCAGCAACCCTTTCGATTGGGCCAGAGCGAGCAGTTCCTCGCCCTCGGCACGGTCGACTGTCAGAGGCTTCTCGTTGTAAACGTGCTTGCCAGCATTCAAGGCGGCCAAAGCGACCGAGTAATGCGCTTTGGGCACGGTCAGGTTCAAAACGATCTCGATCTCGGGATCGGCAAGCAACTCGTCAACGCCGCACGCCTTCGGGACGTGGTGCTGCCTGGCGGCCTGGTTTGCCCTCTCCTGGTCCAGGTCGGCCGTCGCCGCAACCTCGATCGGCTTGTACTTCTGGATGTTCGACAGGTAAATGCCACTGATGTTGCCGCAGCCGATGACGCCCACTTTGACTGTCTTCACGATGTCGGTTCCTCCGCGCCGAAGAATACCGTTTCCATCAGGGCTTTGGCCGATCTTTTTTGGTTTCCGGAGTTTCAAAAGGCGTCGTGCGTTTCAGTCGACTTTCCAGATCACATGCCCGTCGGCGTAGATCACAGCCCGGCCACCTTTTCCGACCACATACCCGAGTTCGATGCCGGCGGGGTCATTAAGCTCACTCAGTTTCCCGCCGCCGAAGGTATACACAAAACCGTTCAGGACCTCGGGGCTCTTAAGATATGGCAGAATCTGATCGTTGGACAGGTTGCCCGGCAATGAGTCGTTGTGGTCGGCGCAAAACATCATCATCGCCAAGCCGACTTGCTTGGCAAAAGACATCATTTGGTCTCTTTCTGCGGCTTCCCGCTGTTTTTCTAGTTGTTCCAGGCTAACCGGGACCAGCTCTCTCACAACGAGCACATTGTCCACGGTGTAGGCTAGCGCCGAGTTGTCCGAGGCCAACGCGAACGCGTAGCCCACCCCGCTGGCAATGAACTGGAAGGCCTTCTCTTCAGATTTGGGGTCTTCGCAGACCAAGGACTGAACGGTCGCGCTCAAGCCTTTAACAGGCGGAGTGTAGGTTTTCAAAAGCAAACGAAGCTCTTTTTGGGGCCCGGTGCTTGGGCCCGCGCCGAAGTCGTCGACAAGCGAATCGGCACCGAAAACGTCCTTCGATCCTCTTTCCAATTGCTCGGCCATTCGTTTGGGCAGTTGGCGCTTTTCCCGAACGGGCGTGAGGCCGATTCCAGAGACCATCGCCAGGGTTTCTTTCATGTCCGTTCCGAACACGGACAAAAGGACGGATCGGGTGGAGGGATCGACTGCCGATATCCGGCAGTAAACGCCGGGCGGGAAGGTCTGAACGGTTTGAAGGGTCGAAACGCCCAACTGGCCTCGCAGGAGGGAGGCCTGGCGTTCGGCGGGTCCAGGTTGGCCTTTCAACGGCGAACATTGATAAACCAAAACATAAAGGGCAGAGCCGGCCAGGGCGACCTGCTCGCACTCGTCTTGCGCGGTTTTGCCAGTCCAAAGGGACTGGGTCTTGCGCTCTGTCGCGTTCCAGACAATGACGGAGTTCCTGAAGGGGGCGTTATCGGCGGGGCTCCGCTGGGCGTCGGGTGCGGCCATCGCATCGAAAAGCCATTTCGCGCTTTGCCTATTGAGCGTCCAAACTGTTCGGACAGCAACCAAATACCGGTTGTCTTGAGACCAGCGCAGGCTCTTGACTTGCCCCTCGCAGACGAATTTTGGCGGAAGCAACAAATAACCCTGGGTTAGGCCGCGAAGGAGCGTCATCGGCTCCGGCTGGTTGGCCAAGCCTATGGCCATTGTCGCAATCAATAAAGCAGGCATACAACCTCCAACAATCATTAAGACGCGGTATTTCAAGCCGGTTGTTCTAAATTATAAGGCAGAGAAAGCCCACTCAGCATGGACGCGTTGGCACAAGCAGAAGCCGGGCTGTGTCGTTTCCACGTGGACCTTTAGGTCGAGGCGCATGTTCTAGGTCTCATCCCGGAAGCCTAACGCCTCGACGTGAGCAGGGGCTTTAGCCAAGAATCGACCGGAACGGGCGCTCGCCGCTCTCTGGCTTTCCCGACCGCCGCCATGCGCTGCGCCGGTTCAAGATAGCCGAAGCTTCCGTTGGGGTCGGCACGCTTGTTGATGTCGCGGGCGAACAGGTTCACCTTTTTAACCTTCGGCCATTTGCCGTCGGCCAGGCTTCTAAGAAATCGCTCCATCTCCGACCGCCGGCTGTACGGGCCGCCCAGTTCGCAGATTTGAAACGGCAAGTCGGGGGCCAGAGCCGACATGAACTTGTAGTATTCGTTATAGGTTCGCTCAAGGGGCATGTCGGTGCGGTAGATCGTTCCCCCGATGCGATCCCACGGAAGCTTGCCGTCTCGTTTGTTGCCGCCGTAGAACATGCGTCGGACGATGCGGAACTGGGTGCGTTTCCCCTTGATCACCGTGTTCACGAGTGGGCTGAACACGAGCTTCACGTTGCTCGGCATGAAGTTTTTCAACCAACGGGCCTTTTCGTAGTAGAGCCTGGCATGCTTGGCGCTGATTCCGGCCGAGTAAGGGTTGCGCTGCAAATTGGCTTCAGAAGCGTAGCGAACCCATACTGTGATGCCTCGCTCTTTGGCCTCGAGGAACACCTTGCGCAAATCTCGCATCGGCGGGCCGTTTTCGAACCCGTCGTATTGGTAGAAGCCCATGGGCTCCAGTGCCACCGTGACGTCTCCGAACTGGCCCGCCATAAGCAGCCACTCGCGCAAGGCAGGAATCGTGCGGGACCATCCAAGAGTGCCCACACTGAAATAGTTCATGTCCTCGAGGTCGGCCCCGTAGACTTGCCTCACCATTTTTCGGTAGAGGCGGTACCGCTGGGGCTTGCTTAGGCTGGCAATCGACTGGCCGGTGAAGCCGCAAAGGTCGGCGGCCTCGCCTGAAAAAGCACCAAGCTTGATTTTTCCAAGGGTCGGTTCGAACGCCGTAGGGTTGGGCAGGCCCGCAGCCAGAGGGTCTGCGGGAGCGGGTTTGACGGGTTCAGGAGCCGGAAGCGACTTAAAGAACGCAAAAGCCATCGTGCCGCCGATGACGGCAAGGCCCAAAGCACAGAAGGCAAGGTAGCTTGACGAGAAAGCTATGCCCTCCGCGGTGTCGTCTGACTTGGCGACGTACCGGTCCGATTTTTTGTCGAAGCGATAAACCTGAGGCATGCGCTTTTTCGGAGGTTAGAGCGGGCCAATTCACCCTGCCATACTATAACTGTGGTCGAGGCGAAGGGGCTGGGCAAAAAGTACGGCCGAAGGTGGGTGTTCCGAAACGTCGAGTTCCATCTCGGGCTGGGCGATGCGCTGTTGATCGTTGGTCCGAACGGGTCCGGCAAGTCGACGCTTCTTAAGGTCGTCGCAGGCCTGACGCCGGCCACAGCGGGACGGGTGAGCTTGCAGGGCGACCCAAGGCGAACGTTGGGCTATGCCGCTTTGGACTTGAACCTCTACCCGCACTTGACGGCTCTGGAGCACCTCGAATTGGCGGGCGAGCTCAAAGGCTGCGAGGCGAGGGCGGAGGAGCTTCTCCAAAGGGTCGGGCTTGAGGAGGCCTGTGACAAGCACGCCGCCAACATGTCCACGGGCATGCGCATGCGGCTGAAGTTGGCTCTCGCGATTCAGAGCGATCCGGCGCTTCTGCTTCTCGACGAGCCGGGGGCGAGCCTCGACGACGGGGGGCGTCAGCTGGTGAGAGAGATATGTCTGGAGCAGCGCCAAAGGGGGGCGTTGATCGTGGCCACCAACGACAGGCGCGAAAGGGAGCTTGGAAACATGGCGATCGATCTGAACGCATAGAGCAAACCTGCCCAAGGCGGTAGAATGAGCATCGAATTGAGCGAACCACACTTAGCCGTCATTGTTCCGGCGTTCAACGAGGAGCCGCGCATCCTGCCCACTCTCAAGAGAATCCAGGAATATTTTTCCGCGCAGGAATACACCTGGACGGCGGTCGTCGTTAGCGACGGAAGCACCGACCAGACCGACGAGATTGTCAAAAAGTTCGCATCGGGCGACACGCGGTTCCGTCTGATCGGCTACAGCCCCAATCGGGGGAAAGGCTACGCCGTTCGCACCGGCATGCTCGAGACCCAGGCTGAGCGGCTTCTGTTTTGCGACGCCGACCTCGCCACCCCGATCGAGGAGGTGGAGAAGCTTCTTGCCAAAATCGACGAGGGCTTTCCCATCGCCATCGGTTCCCGACCCCTGAAGGAAAGCCGGCTCGAAATCCGGCAGCCGTGGTACCGTGAAATGCTCGGCCGCACCTTCAACAAAGCGGTTNNGTTGCTGGCCGTCAAGGGCATTATGGACACCCAATGCGGCTTCAAGCTTTTCACGTGCGAGGCGAGCCAGCAAGTGTTCTCCAGGTGCAAGCTCGACGGGTTCGGGTTCGATTTCGAAGCGCTGATGATTGCTCGCGACCTTGGCTTCGAAATCGCCGAGGTTCCGATCCGATGGATGCACCAGGAGGGCTCCAAAGTCGTGCTGATGCGCGACGGCCCCCGCATGCTGCGCGACCTGGTCTGGTTGAGGCTTCGCGGCAAAAAGAAGCGCATGGAGGACCGTGCACGCTGAGGAGTATCGGCGACTATACGACCTTGAGGACCGCTACTGGTGGTTTGTGGCGCGACGGCGGCTGGCGCTCAACCTCCTAAGGAGGGCCCTGCACGGGTGTGTTCGGCCGACTGTTCTCGATTTGGGTTGCGGCACCGGAGCGGTGGAACAAGAGCTAAGGCGCTGGGCCGTGCCAATCGGTCTGGACATGAGCCCCCTCGCGCTCGGCTTTTGCAAGAAACGGGGGTTGGAAAACCTGGTGCAAGCCGACGGCACCAGGCTCCCTTTTCGGGAGTCGTCCGTTGACGGGGTGATCGCACTGGACGTCTTCGAGCATATTGAAGACCACGAGACCGCCTTTTCCGAGGCCCTGCGGGTTCTCAGGCATGATGGCGTGCTGGTGCTCAGTGTTCCCGCCTTTCGTTCCCTTTGGGGCCCGCACGACGTCGCCTTGATGCACAAGCGCCGGTACCGCCTCGGCGAAGTCAAGCAGGTCCTGTCGCGAGCTGGGTTCAAGGTGGAAAGGGTCTCCTACTCGGTCCACGTGCTTTTTCCGGTCGTGGTTCTCACCCGGATGCTGGAAAAGTTGAAGCGTGGGACGCCCCGAGCATCGTTGCCGATGGTGCCCGGTTGGCTGAACCGTGCGCTGATTGCCCTCCAAGACTGCGAAACACTGGCGATCCAGAGGCTGAACCTGCCTTGGGGCAGCAGCGTGGTGGCCGTTGCGCGCAGGCCATAGGCTGCAAGGGCTTGCCGTTTTGCGCCAATCCGCTTAAAATAGGGTCCGCGCTAAGTCGCGCTAGCTTAACGCCATGTCCATAACGAAAAAAACATCGTCGTCCGCTGAACTTGAAACGGTTGTCCTAAGGGAAAGCGTCAGCTTGAACGCCAATTCCGTTTTCCGCAACCGCCGTTTCGTCGTTGCGGCGAGCCATATCGTCATTGAGGGGAACGGCTCAACCCTGATTGGCCCGGCCCTCAAGGGCGACCTTGAAAGCTTTGAAGGCGTCGGGGCGGCGATTTTGATCGAAGGCTGCACCAACGTGGTCATTCGAAACCTCCACGCGCACGGCTTTGAAACAGGCATCGAGATGGCGGACTGTCTGGCCTGCTCGATTGAGGGATGCGATTTCAGCGACAACTACGACAATCCGACGTTCGGCTGGGGCGAGTTGCCGGCCCGGGGCGGAATCATCGTTCGCGGCTGCCGCTATTGCGTTTTCAACGGAAACCGGGCAACCGGCGTGTGGGACGGCATCCACTTGCGCGATTCCGACGACAACCTGATTCTGAACAACGAATTTTCGCATTGCTCGAACGTGTGCGCCAAGCTGTGGAACGCTTCGCGAAACGTGTTCATCGAAAACAACCTGTCTTACGGCATCCGCATCGATCGCGAGGCCGGCGAGGTGCACGCCCGCGACTCCTCCGGGGTTTTGATGGAAAGCGGATCCAACGACAACAAGTGGTACCGCAACGACATCACGCACGGCGGCGACGGGCTGTTCCTCCGGCCGCTCAACCACTGGGTCCAGCGCGGCAACGTTTTCATTGAGAACGACACCAGCTACGGCAACAACAACTGCATCGAGTGCTGGAGCCCCCAGAACGTGTTCATCCGAAACAAGGCGAACCACGGCTCTTACGGCTTTTGGATGGGAGGCAGTTGCCAGACTTTGCTGATCGGCAACCAGGCCAACGGCAACGGCCTGGAAAGCGGGTTTCACAACGCCCCAGAGCCGTTGTTCAAGCACGGGGGCATCGTGTTGGTCGGCGGCTCCGGCACCCACGTGGTTGTCGAGGGCAACGAATGCACGGACAACAACGGCGGCGGGATCGTTTTTCGCGGAGACGTGAAGAGCGAGGGCAAGGATTGGAAAATCCAGCACTGGACGGTTCAGGACAATCGCCTCGAGAACAACAGGTGGACTCTATTCGGGCGCTTTGCCGATTCGATCGCCACGGACGTCAAAGAGGGCTGCGACGTCGAGGCCATTCAAAATCTGACCGTTCTTCCAGGAAACCCGGAGGCTCGGGCGCCCATCGCAAGAATCGAGGGGCCGTCCGTTTGCCGGGTCGGGTTGCCCGTGCGATTCAGCGCTGCTTCAAGCCTCTCGCCGGAGGGCAAGCCGCTTTCTTATGAATGGCTGTTCAACGACGAGCGTGCGCGAGGCGAGGTCGTCGATATCGCCTTTAAGGAACCGGGCACCGTGCGGGTCGGGTTGACTGCGTCTGACGGCGAGAAGGTGGGCCTCGCGTGGCTCGACCTTACGGTGGTCGAGGAGCCCTTCGAAGAACTCGGCACGGAGGCTCAGGTCAGCCTTTGGCGGTCGAACAGTCCGCTCTGCACCCTGGCCGACGATCCGGACGCTATGATCGGTCGATTCTCGGTTCGGTTCAGTGCGTTGCCATTGCCCGAGGGCTTGCCCGAAATGGCCATGCCCTTGACTGCCGGTGTACTCGAGGGCAAGTCGAAGCTGTCGTTTTGGGTGAAGAGCGTCAATACCAACGTGTTCGCCTTCCAGCGCGACGAAATCGTCGTGTGCTTCCGCGGACCGGGTGGCGAGGTCCGCTACACCCCGACCGAGAGGGGCAAGCCATCCGCGCCGAAAAACAGCGAGGCCCGATGGAACTGGCACTGGGTTGAAATCGACCTGAGAGGCGACGAAAATTGGAAAAAAGACGGCAATGGCGTGTTGGCCGGCATGACCGAGCTCGCGATTGCCTTCGACTCGACGGGGCAGGACCGCTTCACCGTATGGATCGATGGTATCAGCTTGAGGTGATCGATTGCGAAACAGTTCGCAATTTCCGACATGATCGTCCCTTGCCCATGAGCCGTTTATAGGAATGTATCCTTTGGAAGTGGACGAATACGGTTGGAGTTGGGTGGAAGGTTTGATTCGGCCGGATTAGCCTTCCTCCCCCCACTGAAGAAGGACTGACACACCCATCTCTATCCCAAGTTGAAAGATTTCGCCGATCCCCCAAGGCGAAATTCCCAGGGCCGCTACCCCGAGCGGCCCTTCTTCGTTATCGGCCCCCGAGTCCCGATAACTGGACGCCCTCGATGAAGTACTTTTGAGCGAAGAAGAACAATACGAGCACCGGCACCGTCGACATTGTGGCGAAGGCCATCGTCAGCCCCGGCTCACCGCCACGGTCGTTCTGGAACAGTTGCACCGCGTAGGCGATCGGCATGTGCTCCGGCGACGAAATGTAGATCAGAGGCCCCATGAAGTTGTTCCAAGCGCCCATGAAGGTCCAGATGGCGATCACCGCCAAGGCCGGCTTGATTTGGGGAAGCATCACCTGCCAGAAGGTTCGCAGGTACGAGCAACCGTCGATCTTGGCGGCGTCCTCCAGCTCCATCGGTATGCTCGAGAAAAATTGCTTTAGCAGGAACACGTTGAAGGCGCTCGCGAAGAATGCCGGCACCCAGAGCGGGTACAGCGTGTCGATCCAGCCCAGCGAACGGAAGATAAGGAACGATGGCAGCATGGTCACCGCCCCCGGAAGCATCATGGTGCTGAGCAAAACCATAAAAAGCCAGGACTTGCCCGGAAACCGGAGCCTTGAAAACCCGTAAGCGACGAGCGCCGAGCTGAGCAACGTTCCGATCAGCGTCATTACCACCAGAACGAGCGTGTTTCGAAGGTACGTGAGGCCGCGGTTGGCTTCAGGAGGCAGGAACTCGAGGGCCTCGGAGTAGTTTTTGGTTCGCAACCCGATGACCATCACCGGTTCGGTGTCCGATGGCAACGCCGTGAACTCCTGGCCGTTCAGCCGCGCGGGCTCCATCACGCGAAGTCTTTGGCGGCCGTCGTTCATGTTCTCGGCGACCAGCGCCTTGACGCGCTCGCCGTTGAACAAAGCCGTAACGACCGGCGCCTCTTTGGGCACCCTCTTCAGAACCGACTTGTCGGCCTCGAACTGCAGGCCCTGCAAGCCAAGCGGGCGGTCGACCTCGACGCGGATTTTGCCGTTGGGCAAGGTCTCCAACTGGGCGACGGTGACGGTGCGGCCTTTGTGCTGGGTTTCAAAGCGCGGGTCTTGAGGGTCATCGTAGGGCACGGCGACTTGGACCCTGGGGATCCACACGATTCCCTCTTTGGCCACCATGTCGCGGTCCTCCTTGAAGCTGGTCACCACCAGCCACGCGAAAGGCAGGCCGAAGATGAACGAACCGACGATGAGCGCAAGGTGCGTCGTGACGGCTTTCGCCAGTCCGCGTGCCTTGGTGTAGCGGGCCGAAGCGACCATGGCCGCCATCGAGGCCGTCAGCGCGCAGGCGAGGATGGCGATCGTTTGAACGCTGACCGGCAGACGCCCCTTGAAGATGACGATCTCGCCGTCGGTGCGCTTGAAAACGAACCAGCTGGCCGCCGCCACGCCCGCCCATACGGCTGCCGATCCCAGGCGCGCTTTCTTTTCAGCGTCGTTCAAGGCGCTGAAGGCCTGGACGACCCGCGCGGCGGCCATGAACACGCCGGCGATCGCCAGCCACCCGGTGAAGGGGATCATCGGCCACACCAGGGGCAGAGCGGGGCCATGGGCCGGATCAAGGCCCGGTTGGGCCGGCATGGCCTGCGAAACCGACAAGCCGACGAGGGCGACGGCCGCGCACTGGCCGATCGCTTTGGCCTGGGCCTCTCTCAGGTGGTCCATCTTTCCAAGAAGCATGACCAGGGCGAGGTACAACAACCTCAGCACGGCGATCCAACCGGTCCACGCCGCCAGGGTCGAAATCAAGAACAGGACGTTGCCGTTCACTTGTCCACCTCGTAATGCACCCACTTCGGGGCAAGCAGGAATTGGACAGCGGTGATGATCAGGATGATGACGAAGATCACCCAGGCCAGCGAGCTGGCGTAGCCCATCTTAAAGTACTTGAAGCCGTTGTTGAACAGGTAGTAGACCGGCATGAGCAGTGAGTCGGCCGGACCCGAATTCTGGCCGTTGGTCATCACGTACACGCCTTCAAACTGCTGCAGGGCCCCGATGAACCCCATCACCGTGTTGAAGAAGACGATCGAGCTGAGTTGGGGAAGCGTCACCGCCCAAAACTGCCGCCACGGGCTCGCGCCGTCGATGGCGGCGGCCTCGTAAAGCTGGGCAGGCACGCCCTTTAGGCCGGCCAGCCACAGAATCATGCCCGATCCAGCGCCCCACAGGCCCATGACGATCAGCGAGGGCTTAGCCCAAGTTTCGACGGTCAGCCAACCCGGAACTTGGGTGCCGAACCATTGCGAGATGGTGTGCGACCAGGCATAGTTCACAAGCCCGCGGTTGGGGTCCGCATTCAGAATCCACATCCACAAAACGACGCTGGCCACGCCGGGGACGATCGCCGGCATGTAGAAGAGCGTCCGGTAGAAGCGCATGCCCCGGACTGCCGAGTTCAGCAGAAGAGCGATCGCCAGCCCCGTCACCAGTCCCAGGGGGACGCCGATGCCGCCCAAGTAAAGCACGTTCGCGAATGATTTGAGGATGTTCTGGCGGTCGGTGCCCAGCAGGTCGGCATAGTTCTTCAACCCGACCCATCGCGCCGGGCTAAGCACGCTGTATTGCGTAAAGCTGAAGAACAGCGAAGCAAGCATCGGCCCCAGGGTAAATACAACGAAGCCGAACACCCACGGCAAAATGAACAAGTATCCGGCGATGGCCTCGCTCCTGGCCAACCGTCCCATACGCTTCCTGCGATAACCGCCATACAGCGACACGCAACCTAGAATGAAACCGAACGCGCCTATGATCGATGGCAGACGCAGGTCAATCACGGGGTACTTCTCTTTGTCGAACTCCTCGTCCAGATAGCGTTGCACGACGGCTTGGCCCTTCCCCAGCGCCTCGGCCGGGGTCATCTTCTTCAGGCAGGCCAGCTCGGTGGCGCGGACGTGCTCATCCCACAGCGGCTGGCCGACGAAGGTCACCGGTCGGATTTTGGAAACCGGCGCCAGGTCGAAAAAGGTCTTGAGCGCACTGGCGAACTTTTGGTCTTTGGGCATGAACATGCGGTAGCCCTTGGTGGCCGCTTCAATCTGGGCGGCGATGCGGGGCATGAACATCCGGCCGCGCCTTCGGGACATGCTGGCTTGGCCTTTCATGTCGATGATCCGGCCTTCGAAGCTGGTGGCGAACTTGATGAACGCCCACGCCCCCTCGACGTTGCGGGCACCTACCGGAATGGCGTACGAGAACCCGCCAGCCCAACTGATGTACACGTCCTTCTCGTTGGCGTAGCGGCCCCGCCGGTGAAACCGGTCGTCGGGCACGGGCGGGGGCACGCAGGCGAAGTTGGCATTCGGCGCGTATCGTGCGATCTGGTCCACCACCCAGTCGCCGTCGATCTTCATCGCGACCTTCCCGGTCATGAAGGGGTCGTTTTCGCCACCCCGGAACGACGACTGGAACTTCATGGCCTGCTCGTAGCCGCCGACGATGTCGTAGCCGTCGATCATGAACTGGAGGGCCTCCCGTGCCTCAGGGCTGTCCATGGTGCACGTCCGACCGTCCTCGCTCATGAATCGAGCATTGGTTTGAAAGGCGTACATGTACAGCCAGCTGTTGCCGTAGTTGGGCAAGAAGCCGGCGATCTTGAGCGATCCGTCCTTGTTGAACTCGGTGAGCACCTTGCTGTAGGCCAGGGTCTCGCTCCACGTTCGCGGGGGACGGTTCGGGTCGAGGCCGGCGGCGCGCAACTCCTTCGCCTTGGCTTTGAACACGTCTTTGTTCCAATAAAGCGCGCGCGTGTCGCCTCCGGTCGGGATGCCGTAAACCTGCCCGTTGTAGGAGGCCTCCTCCCAAAATCGGGGGTAGTACTGCTCTTTCGTCGGAGTCAAGGGATCAGTCTTCCGGTCGCGCTCGATCAGCGGGTCCAGCGGCAAAAAGGTGTTTCGGCTGGCCCAGTCGGAGATGGTGAACCGGTCCTGATGGATCACGTCGGGAGGAACGTTGCCGACGATGGCGGTCATCAGCTTTTGAGGGTTCATTTGGCCCGCGCCCATGCCCAACACGCGAACTTCGTACTCCGGGTGAAGGCGCTCGAATTCGCGGATGAGGTCCTGGAGCCCCTGAGACTCGGGGCCGAGCGTGACGCCCCAAACGACGATCGGGGTTCGAGCAAACGCTGGCAGGCATGAAATCAGAAACACGATCGAAGCGAACCAACGAGAAGCAAAGGGTGATCGCAATCTAGCCACCTGGGAAGGAATTCACGGATTAAGATAGAATACCGCTTTGGGCTGGGGATCACACCACGATTTTGTTTCCCGCTTGCTGGATGGCTGTGAACCTTTCCAGCTTCGGCTTGCCGCCCGGCGGAGCCTCCAACGATATGAACCGCAAGATCATCAACCCGAGAACTTACGTCGCCGTTCGCACTTCATCCCCGCCCAAGATGGACGGACGGCTTGACGACGGAGCTTGGCAGGCGGCACCCTGGAGCGAGGACCTCGTCGACATCGAGGGCGACAGGAAGCCCAAACCGACTTGGCGAACCCGCTTCAAGATGACATGGGACGACAAGTGCCTGTACATCGGCGCGGAAATCGAAGAGCCCCACGTCTGTGCCACGCTGAAAGAGAGGGACTGCGTCATCTTCCAGGACAACGATTTCGAGGTGTTCATCGACCCCGACGCCGACTGCCACGAATATTACGAGCTCGAGCTGAACGCTTTCGGAACCTTTTGGGACTTGCTCTTGACCAAACCCTACAAGGACGGCGGCTCCCCGGTGAACAACTGGGACGCCAAGGGCATCGTCGTCAAGGTCCACGTGAAGGGCACCATCAACGACCCGTCGGACACGGACGAGGGATGGACCGTCGAAATCGCTTACCCGTGGTCGGCGCTAAAAGAGTGCGCGAAACGGAACGCCCCTCCCAAGGACGGCGACCAATGGCGAATCAACTTTTCACGCGTGGAATGGGACGTGACGGTTGAAAAAGGCAAGTACAAAAAGGTTCCCGGGCGTCCGGAGCACAACTGGGTCTGGTCGCCTCAGGGCGTGATCGACATGCACCGTCCCGAGCGTTGGGGCATCGTCCAATTTTCCGAAAAGAAGGTTGCGTTTCGGCCGGATCCGACTCTCGACGCCCGCGACGCCTTGATCCAAGTCTACTATGCGCAAAAGGAGTTCCAAGCTAAAACCAGGCGCTACGCCAAAGACGTGGCCGAGCTTGGCCTTGACCTGCCCGTGAAGCTTTATACAACCCCAAACCTCTTCGAGGCGGTTTGCGGCAACGTTCGCATCAACCAGGAAAGCCGATTCTGGCTTGACTAGCGCATAATTCCTTGCGATGAAACGGGATGACGGCAAAACCGAGGCGCGCTCCCGCCTGGAGATCGGTCTTGTCGTTCTGTTTTCATTGGGAGTCTTGGCCGCCTATGCGATGGTCTTTTGGCCGTGGACCCCAAGAGGCCAAGGAAAGCCTTTGCAGGTCTTCGTGGCGCTTCCAGTTCTGCTCGCCGCCGCTTGGGGGGCGCTGTGCCTGGGCTCAGAAGCAATTGTGCGTTTTTGGCAGGATCAGGTGGACCGGCGGCCCTTGATGGCATGGATCTATCCGGCCGCCATTGCGGCGTTGTATGCCGCCGGAACTCTTGTTGCCGGTTATTTTCGGCCGCTCGATGCCACTCTTCTGGCGATTTGCCTGGCTGTTCCCGTGGCTTTTGCGCGCATCGGCCGTGTTTGGGCCGACTGGGCGATGTGTCTGGCCGCTTGGCTTCCCATTCAGACCAAGCTTCTGTCGCTTCCGACGATGCCTTTCCCGCGCCTGCCCGACCTCTGGAACAATTGGGTCCGTAGGCTCATCGTCGCTCCGGAGGTTCCTGCTGGGTTCGATGAAGCCCAACGCGAGCTCGTCAAGGCGCTTTACGACTTGCCGAGGTGGGAAGGGCCTGTTCCGAACGTTTCGGTCGAACCGCTGTTCATGGCCTGTGTCGGTTTCTGGGCCATCCTCGTCGTGCGCCGCCTCGACGGATTCGATTTCCGTCTGACCTTCAGTCTGGCGGATCTTCTTCTTGGTGCGAAGCTGTTCGTCGTTTATGCGGTTTTCGCGTTGCCGGTTGCCTTGATCTCCGGATTCGCCAAGTGGGAGATGGCCTTCACCTTGCATCAAACCAAGAACGCCAACCCTTATTTGTTGTATCCGTTGCTGCCTGTGGGCATGTTTTTCGGGGTGGCCCTGGTTGAAGAGGCCCTCTTCCGCGGCCTTTTGCAGAACCTAATCGCCAAAGCGACCCGGAACCGGTGGATCGGGCTGGCGGCGGCTTCGCTCGCCTTCGGCCTTGTGCATTACAAGCTGTCGATGCCGTGGATGTACGTCTTCTTCGCCACGGCCGCAGGTGCCGTCTACGGCTGGGCCTATATCAAGACGGGCCGCATCACCACAGGGGCGATTACCCACGCCTTGGTGAACACCGCGTGGCTGATCCTGTTCAACCCGACCGTTTGGTGAGGGGCATCAATAAGTCAGCGAGGTGTTGCAGGTCGTCAGCTCCTCGATGACCTTGGCGGCCCCGGCGATATAGACTCCGGGCAACAGGTCTTCCTCTTTGATGTTGCGCTCCTTTACGCAGGGGGAGCAAGCCAGAATCCGGTGGCCTTCGGCGAGGATGTTGTCGAGCAGCTTTTTAAGCGGATCGAGGCCCGCCGCATGCACCTCTTCCGCCTTGCCCTTCACGCCGATCCATACGGCGTCAGACTGAAGGATGATCACCGGCTTGACGTCCATCGCCAGACAGCCGTTGGCCAGAACAAAAGGAAGGGTCGCCCTTTCGGGGTCACCCGCAAATTGCGTTGTGACAAAAACGATTTTCTGTTCCATTCGAACTCTCCAATGAAGAGGAGAGGCCGGTTCGGCAAAAGGTTGCAGGAGAAGACAACAAGACCTATCGGGCGGCTGGTTTGCTAGGGCTGCCCCCTCGGCCGGGCAGGGGGCAGCACACGGGGCAGCGGTTTACTTCGGGTTCTCGATGTAGTCGCCGCCCCGGCAGGACTTCAGGTACTCGAGAGCGTAGACTTGGCCGGTCATCTCGAGATCGCCGTTGTAGACCGGGTCGTGCCAGCCCTCGATGTCGATGGCCCCGTTGTAGCCGTTCAGGCGAAGAATGGTTATAATGTCCGACCAGTTGGTGTCTCCAAACCCGGGCGTCCGATGGTAGACAAGTGGCAGGCCGCTACGAATTCCATAGTCTTCGATCACGTCGTGGTTCACGGTGGCGTCCTTCCCGTGGATGTGGAAAACGCGCTTGGCGTACTTTCGAAGCTGACGGATCGGGTCCACAAAGCTGTAGATTTGGTGGCAAGGCTCCCACTCGAGTCCGATGTTGTCGAGGGAAACCTCGTTGAACATCATCTCCCAAGCGCGCGGGCTGTGCGCAATGTTCCATTTCGGCGAATCCCAAGTGCCCCCCATGTCGCAGTTCTCGAAGGCCAGTCTGACGCCCTCGTCGGCGGCGATTTTGGCAAGCCGGCCGAACACCTCTTTGAACTTCGGCATGCTTTGATCGATCGGTTTGCCCTCGACCGCCCCGGCGAAGCCCGAGACGACGCGCGCGCCGAACAGCTTGGCCGCCTTAATCATCCGCTCCCAGTCCGCGGCCGTCTTTTCGTCGATTAGCGGGTTGCCATAGATGCCGATGCAGTCGATTTTAGCTTGGCCGCCGCAGATGTCCTTGACTTCCTTGGCATACTCCTCCAGGTTGACGTCGCCGATGTACTGCCAAACGTTGGGCTCGAACGACTCGAACCCGTGGCCGATGATCTGCTTGATGTAACCGGGTCCGGAGGTCATCGAGGCCATTGTTCCGATCGTAATGTCTTGGTGGTTGATTCGTGACATGATAGCTGCCTCTGTTACAAAACTGGTGCCAAGGTTACCATTCGGAAGCGACCGATTCCTGCCGTGGTAACCTAGGCTCATGATGAGCATCACCGTTTCCGCGATCCTTGCCGGCAGCTCGACGCCGGGGCCGTTGCCGCGTTCCACGCCAGAAGCCGAGAACGTCGACCCGGCGGGAATCCTCGCCTTCGTCAACGAGCTGGAAAAGGAGAACCTGGAAACCCACAGCTTTATGTTGCTGAGGAACGGAAAGGTCATCGCGGAGGGATGGTGGAGGCCGTGCTCGGCCAAGGACAAGCACACCCTCTATTCGCTGAGCAAGAGCTTCATGTCGACCGCGGCGGGCTTGGCGATCAACGAGGGAAAGCTGAGTCTGGACGACCCGGTCTCGACGTTTTTCCCCGATGACATGCCGGCCAAAGTGACCGACAACCTTGCCGAAATGAAGGTGAAGCACCTCTTGACCATGACTTGCGGGCAAGAAACCGAGCCGATGCAGCAAATGTTCAGCGCGCCGGACGGAAACTTCGTCAAAGCTTTTCTGTCCCACCCCGTGCCGTACAAGCCCGGAACGCATTTCCTTTACAACACCGCCGGCAGCTACATGGTCAGCGCCATCGTTCAAAAGGCTACCGGCAAAACCCTCACCCAGATTCTGGAGCCGACCGTCTACAAGGCGCTTGGGATCAAAGGTGTCTATTGGGATCAAAGCCCGGCCGGCGTCGATTTCGGGGGCTTCGGCCTGCACGCCAGCACGGAAGACATCGCCAAGTTCGGCCAGCTCTATTTGAACGGCGGAGTCTGGAACGGCGAGCGGATTCTGCCGAGGGGATGGGTAGAGGAGGCGACTAAAAAGCAGGTTCAGAACGGCGACGACCCGAACAACGACTGGAATCAAGGTTACGGCTACCAGTTTTGGCGATGCCGTCATGGCGCCTATCGCGGCGACGGCGCGTTCGGCCAGTTCTGCGTTGTGATGCCGGGGCAAAACGCCGTCCTGGCCATCACCGGCGGAGGCGGCGACATGGGCAAGAGCCTAAGCGTCGTTTGGGAGAAGCTTCTGCCTGCCTTCGATCGAAGGCCTACCCCCGCGCCGGATCTGGCCAAAAAGCTTAGGGGGCTCGAACTTCCCTATCCGAAGGGCAAAGCCGCATCGAAGACGGCAGCAGAGGTTGACGGCAAAGTCTATCGGGACGCCGAAGGGAAGAAGGTGTCCTTTGAGTTTAAAGGGGCCGTCGCCGTGCTGTCTTCGCCTTTTGGGACGCTCAATATTGGCCTGAGGAGCTGGAAGCCAAGCCCTTCGAACATGATCGAGAATCGGCCCCAAACGGTGATGGCCCGGGGGGCTTGGACGTCGGACGACACCTTCGAGGCCAAGATTCTCAACCCTGCGTCGACCTGGAGCGTCGTTCTCCGCGCCAAGTTCCAAGGCAACCGGTTGACTGTCGCTCAGAGGGTGTCCGGCGTCTTTGGTCCGTCGGAACTGCCCACCTTCGAGGGCAAACTTTAGGCCTTGTAGAGCAGTTGGCGCCACTCGGCGAAGGCGTCCGCCTCGGCCTGCAACCGCTCGCGAATCGCATCGAGGGGTTCGTGCTTCTCGATCGCCTCGCGAAGCCAGCCGTTGCCGGCCAAGATNTCGATCGGCATCAGGTTCCATTCGTACTCGTAGGGCGGATCGAGCCACTTGAATTCTTTCGGATAAAGACGAACGATCTCGCGGATGACGGCGATGCCCGTCAGCACGGAGTGGAACGCGCGGCGATCAGTCACATGGATGAACCCTCCCTGGCAGACCGTTTTCTTGTGCTTTTGAAAAGTTGGCTCGAACTGAACCGGACGGAAATAGACCCCGGGAAGGCTCAGCGCGTTCAGGGCCGAGCAAAGCTCCCAGCCGTCGATGAACGGCGCCCCGAAGGTTTCGAACGGCCTGGTCGTCCCTCTGCCTTCGCTGAGTTGAGTGCCCTCGATGAGGCACATGCCGGGATACACGACGGCCGTGTCCACGGTGGGCATGTTCGGAGACGGCATCGCCCAAACCGCNCCGCACTCGTCACCGTAGGCTTCGCGATTCCACCCTTTCGCCTCGACGAGCGTCAATGGCACCTTGGGGAAGTACCGTCGGTTGAGATAAAGGGCGATCTCGCCCATGGTCATGCCATGGCGGGTCGGAAGCGGGTATAGCCCTACGAAGCTCGCGTACGCCGGGTCAAGCACCCCGCCTTCGACCTGCGTGCCGCCGATCGGGTTTGGGCGGTCGAGAACGAACACGGGAATGTCCAGCGGCTCGCAAGCCTTCATGCAGAGGGCCAACGTCCAGATGAACGTGTAGTAGCGCGTGCCGATGTCGGGCACGTCGAACACGAGGGCGTCAAGTCCGGCCAGCATTTCTGGTGTGGGTTGTCGGTGTTCGCCATACAGCGAATAGAAGTGCAGGCCCGTGCGCCGGTCGGTGTAGCCCTCCCATTCGATCATGTTGTCCTGAGTGTGTCCCCAAATGCCGTGCTGCGGTCCGAAAGCCGCGCCGATCTTCAGCTTGCCGTTTCGGTGATATGGCAGCATCAGGTCGATGATGTGGACAAACGCCGAGGAGATGGTCGCTTGATTGCATACGACGCCTACCGTCTTGCCCTGGATCGGCGCAAATTCCTGCGAAACCCACGCATCGAGACCGTTTTGAACTACGGGCATGGCTGGCTCCTCCTCATGGCGAACCGGGCCATGTCGGCCGGTGCCAGGATCACCACGTTGGGGTCGGCAAGCCGGATGAACTCCTCAAAAGACACATCGCCCAACTCCCCGGTTTCCGTCAGCTCGTCGTACATGGCGCGAAGCACCTGGGTTTGGTTTTGAGGCTCGGCGAAGGCGTCGACCCAAAGCCCCGGCTTGGCCTCGCGGCTTTTGTAGGCGACAGCGCCGACGGTCAACTCCGCCGTGGTTTGCTCCTGCAGTTCCACGGCCTCGGTGCTCCACTGACCGTCGAGCGTCTCCCAGTGGTCAGCCTGCAGCTTCTTTTTGGCATCGGCTGCCGAGAGACTGACGATCGAGCTGATGATGACGCCGGATGTCGGGTTGGCGCCCGTGACGATTACTCCGGTTCCGTAGGGACGGACGCACACGCTCGGGCATATTTGCAACTTTTGGCCTACAGGCGTGAATTGGTCGAATGCAATGCTTAATACCATAGCCTCACTCTTGTCGAAAGAAGCGTTTGTCTGCGTTACAATGCTAGCACTTTTAAGTTAGGTAGAGTTCAAAATGCCTGAGACGATTGCCGCGCTTCTGGCTGAGAGCCGCGTTTTTCCCCCGCACGATTCGTTCGTTCGCAAAGCCAACTTCAACGACCCGGCGATTTACAAAGTTGCTGAACAGGACTTTGTTGCTTATTGGGAAGGGTGGGCGCGCAAGCTCGACTGGTTCGAGCCGTGGACGCAGGCCCTGGAGTGGAACCGCCCCTATGCCAAGTGGTTTATCGGGGGCAAAATCAACGCGTGCCACAACTGCGTTGACCGCCACGTGGCGGACGGCGCCGGCGCCGCGACGGCCATCCTGTGGGAGGGCGAGCCGGGCGACGTGCGCAGCCTAACTTACGAGGAGTTGCAGTGCGAGGTGTCCCGCGTGGCCAACGCGCTCAAGTCCCTGGGCGTGGGCAAGGGCGACCGCGTATGCATCTACATGCCGATGGTTCCCGAGCTGGCGATGACCATGCTTGCCTGCGCGAGGATCGGCGCGCCTCACTCCGTCGTGTTCGGAGGGTTCAGCGCGGACTCCTTGCACGAACGGATCAACGACGCCCAGTGCAAGCTGGTGGTCACAGCCGACGGCGGCTGGCGCCGCGGTGGGATCGTGCCGCTCAAGAAGGCGGTCGACGAAGCCCTGAAGATAGGCTGCCCGACGGTGGAGAAGGTGCTAGTGTTGCGCCGCGCCGGAGAGCCGGGCACGGTCACCAACGGCCTGGCCACGCCGGAGTACGACCGGGGCGCCTGGGTGGACGGCCGAGACGTGTGGTGGCACGACCTGGTGCCGGCCCAGAGCGCGCAGTGTCCTTGCGAGCCAATGGACAGCGAGGACCTACTGTTCATTCTTTACACCAGCGGTTCGACCGGCAAGCCCAAGGGCATCGTGCATACGACGGGCGGATACCTGACCGGCACGTCGGCCACGGCGAAAATGGTGTTCGACCTTCAGCCCGAGGACGTGTTCTGGTGCACGGCGGACTGTGGTTGGATCACCGGCCACAGCTACGTGGTGTACGGGCCGCTGGCCAACCGGGCGCACGTCCTGATGTACGAAGGCGCCCCCGACACCCCCGACAAGGATCGGTTCTGGAGGATCGTTGAGCGCCACAAGGTGACGATCCTTTACACGGCACCCACGGCAATCCGTGCGTTCATGAAGTGGGGCGCCGAGTACCCCGAGCGCTGCGACCTCTCCTCGCTCCGGCTGCTGGGCACGGTCGGGGAACCGATCAACCCCGAGGCGTGGATATGGTACCACGAGCATATCGGCGGGGGCCGTTGCCCCATCGTGGACACCTGGTGGCAGACGGAGACCGGCCAGATCATGATTTCGCCTTTGCCGGGCATCACGGCCACGAAGCCTGGTTCGGCGACGAAGCCCCTCCCCGGAATCTCGATCTGTGTGCTGGACGACTTCGGTGAGAACAAGGCTCCCGCGCACATGGCCGCGGTCGGGTCTGGAACGGCGCAAGGTTCTCTAGGAGGATACCTGGCTTTGGACCGTCCCTGGCCGGCGATGCTTCGCGGCATCTACGGCGACCCCAGGCGATACGAGCAAGTGTACTGGTCACGCTTTCCCGGTTACTACTTCGCCGGCGACGGCGTCAAGATCGATGAGGAGGGCTATGCGTGGCTCCTCGGCCGGGTGGACGACATCATGCTGGTCGCCGGCCACAACATCGCCACGATGGAGGTTGAGTCGGCGCTCGTCGACCACCCGGCCGTGGCCGAAGCGGCCGTCATCGGCAAGAGCCACGAACTGAAAGGACAGGCGATCAGCGCCTTTGTGATCATTCGTTCCGGATTTGAGGCCAACGAAAAGCTGGTTAACGAGCTGAAGGACCACGTGGCCAAGAAGATCGGGCCGATCGCGCGCCCGGACGACCTGATCATCACGGCCGACTTGCCCAAAACGAGAAGCGGCAAGATCATGCGCCGCCTGCTCCGCGACGTGGCCGAGGGGCGCGCCTTGGGCGACACCACCACCCTCGCCGACCCGAACGTGGTGAACGCGCTGAAGGAGAAGTACGAGGCCAGCGAGGGCTGATCGTCTCGATCGGCCCCTTGTCGGCCATAATGGCGATATGCTCGTCGCGCTTGCCGCCGTTGCCGTCGCTTTGGCGCAGACGCCATTGCCCAAGGCCCATTCTCACAACGACTATCTCGGAGACCGACCGCTGCTGGACGCGCTCGACGCCGGGTTCTGCAGCGTCGAGGCCGATGTGTTCCTTGTCGACGGCGAACTGCGCGTGGCTCACGATTTGAAGGACGCACGGCCGGGGAAGACGCTGAGATCGATGTATCTGGAGCCTCTTGCCCAGCGCGTCCGCGCCAACGGGGGCAGGGTGTACCCGGGAGGGCTGGAGGTCTGGCTTCTCATCGACGTCAAACAGGACGGTGAAAAGGCCTGGCAGGCGATTCGAAGGGAACTCAAGGAATTCCAATTCATGTTGGCGAAGGCGGATAAGCCCGGGGCGGTTCGAGTCGTCATCTCGGGCGACCGCGCCGTCGCATCGATCTCGGGCGACCCGGATCGGTTGGCCGGTTTGGACGGCCGTCTTGGCGACCTGCCGTCTCGCTACACCTACTCTCAAATGCCGATGGTTAGCGCCAGCTGGATGGACCACTTCAAGTACCGGGGCACCCCGCTGGGAGAGACAGAAAGGATGACGCTGAGGAGCTTGGTCCGCCAAGTCCACCGGGAAGGCCGCCGAATACGTTTTTGGGGCGTTCCCGACACGCCGGTGTATTGGCAGGAAACCCTCGATGCGGACGTTGACTTCGTGAACACTGATAACCCCGCTAAGGTTGCGGCGTGGTTCGCCTCGCGCCCGTTCTAGGGCGGGTCTGCCCAGGTATCCTATTACCCCGTGATCCTCAACGTCGTCGACCTCAAAAAGGCTTTCGGCGTCGATGAGATTCTGCGCGGAGTCAGCTTTCGCATCGACAACCGTGAGAAGGTAGCCATCGTCGGTAGAAACGGCACCGGCAAGACCACCCTGCTGAAGATACTGACCGGCGAGCAGGAACAAGACTCAGGAAGCGTGCAATTCGCCCGAGGGGTCAAGGTCGCCTACCTTCGCCAAGAGTCTCAAGTCGACGCTTTGCGCTCGGTTTTGGAAGAAGCCGAGGAGGCCCGGCGGCACGTCCTGGAATTGGCCGCAAGGCTCAAGGAGCTTGAGGAAAAGCTCGAGAACAACCCTAGCGAGGACGACCTAGAGGAGTACTCGCGCCTTCACGAGCACTTTTTCGAAGCCCAGGGCTACAGTGCGGAGAGGGACGTCCGGTACGTTCTCCAGCGGATGGGGTTCACCGAGGACGAACTGGACAAGCCGACCAGCGCGCTCAGCGGCGGGGAACGGACCCGTCTGGCCCTGGCGCGCATGCTGCTCGAGGAGCCCGACCTGCTGATTCTGGACGAGCCGACGAACCACCTCGACCTTCAGGCCACCGAATGGCTGGAAGGATGGATTCGTTCCTATCTGGGGGCGGTTCTACTTGTCTCGCATGACCGCGCCTTCCTTCAAAACACCGCTGAGCGGATTCTCGAACTGCGCGACGGCAAAGTGAAGAGCTACCCCGGTCCGTTCGACAAGTTCCTCAAGCTTCGGGCGGAAGAGGAAGAGAGGCTTGCCGAGGTCGCGCGCCGCCAGCAAGAGGAAATCGCCAAACTCGATGAGTACGTTCGGCGGTTCATCAACAGCCAGCGAACCGCCCAGGCCAGGGGAAGGCGCAAGAAGATGGAGAAGCTGGCGGCGTCGGCCATCGAGGCCCCGAAGCAAGGGAAGGGAATGAAAGCCGGCATCAAGGCCGCAAAACGCTCCGGCGATGTGGTCGTGGAGTGCGAGAATCTCGGGATGGCCTTCGGCGGGCAAACCCTGTTCAAAAACCTCGACTGGACGGTTCGAATCGGCGAGCGCTGGGGAGTGGTCGGCGAGAACGGCTCGGGCAAGTCGACCTTGGTCAAGCTGATCTTGGGGCAATTGGAACCTGCGGAAGGCAGAGCTCGCCTTGGCACCAATGTCGAAGCCGGCTACTTCTCGCAGGATGCTGAGGACCTGGACCCCGATGAAAGCCCGCTTGACCATTTGGTTTGGGAATGCAACATGCTGCCGCCCGACGCGCGGAACCTGCTTGGCAGGTTCTTGATTTCGGGTGACGACGCGATGCGTCCGATCAAGACCCTGAGCGGCGGCGAGAAGAACAAGCTGGCCCTGGCGGCCCTTGCCAACCAAAGCCCGAACCTATTAGTGCTGGATGAACCCACGAACCATCTGGACATGGACTCGCGCGAGGCTCTGGCCGGCGTGCTCAAGGAGTATCGAGGCACGCTGATCCTGGTTTCGCACGACAGGTGGCTGTTGGAGCAAGTGACCGACCACACTCTGGACATTCGAGGCTGGCAGGGCATTCTGTACCCGGGCAACTACGCAGAGTATCGGGCGGCGGTCCAGAAGCCGGGCGCCCAACCCGCCGAGCAACCGCGCGTGGCCAAGGCGGAGGCGCAGAAGCCGGCTATGACCCCGCGCGAAATCAGCAAGGAAATCGTCAAGGCCGAAAAGACCGTCGCGGCCCTTGAACTAAGGATCGAGAGCGAGGAGGCGGCCCTTGCGGCCCTCGAGGGCAAACTGGCGCGAGTCTCCCTCGATGACGACCTTTTGTTTCTCACTCAGGAACACGGTCTTATTCAGTCCCGCATTTCGGAGCTCTTGACCGAATGGGAGTCTGAGTGCTTGCGCCTGGAGTCTCTTCGGAACATGCAGGGTGCCTGACCCAGACGCGGCACTTTAAAATTGCTCCAATTCTGTGTGTTTTGATTGTGTCGCTGACGCGCTTGGGGCCTGATACTTAGGTAACGAGGGCTCTCTGGATTTGCCTGCCGACCGCTAACGTTCCATGACAGCGAACAAACTGCCGAGCGATGACGCCATGAAGCCGGAAATGGCTCCCGTATTGAACGACACCGACGTGATCGACCTGGCGCCATTTCCGTTGGCGATCACCGATCTCGAAACCGGCGAGTTTGTCTTTCTCAACGCACTTACGGCCAAGCTCTTTGGAATCGACTTGGGCATGGAGCCCAGGCCCAACATTTCGAGCCTGTATTGCGACTTGGGTTTCCGCGCCCGCGTGGTGGAGCGAATTCTGAATCACGGGGAGGTCATCGGCGTCGAAGTTCCCCTGAAACGCCGCGATGGCGGCATCGTGTGGGCTTTGGGCTCCGCCCGACTCGTGCGTTTTCGGGAACGACTGTGTGCCCTGATCGCGGTCGTCGACATCACCAAAATCAAGCAGCTGACGGAAGAACTGGAGGCGACCCAAAGAGAGCTTCGAGAAGCGTTGGCCGTCAAGGCCAAGCTTCAGGAAGCAACCGAGAGAGACAGCCGAGCCAAATCCACGCTTCTGACGAACTTGGCCCACGAAATTCGCACGCCGCTCAACGGCATTTTGGGAATGGCGCGGCTGCTTACGGAGGAGGAGAGCGACCCTTGCCTGCGCACCTTGGCCGACGGCATTCACAAAGCGGCTCGCGGGTTGCACCGGGTGACCAGTGAAATCCTCGAGCACACCAGCTTGGAATCGGACGCTTTGCCGTCGAACGCCGCCGCTGACCCATTGAAGGTCATCGGAGAGGCCATTCGTCTCATCGAGGACCGAGTCGAGGCCAAGCCTATCGAGGTGGCCACCTGGGTCAGCCCGGATACTCCCCGCTTGGTCCAGTTGGACGGCGAGTGGTTAAGCCAGGTTCTGGCCCAAATCCTCGACAACGCCGTCAAGTTCACCAAAAAAGGAACGATCAAGATCGATTGCTCATACGGCCTCGATTTTTTGACCATCAGCGTTGCCGACACGGGGCAAGGCATTCCCGCCGACCAAATCGACGACGTTTTCCACGATTTCCTGCAAGTGGACGGTACGGCGACGCGAAAGCACGGCGGCATTGGGCTGGGTCTCAGCATCGCCAAGAGAGCCGTGGAAAAAATGGGCGGTGAGATTCACGCTTCCAGCGAGGTGGGCGTTGGCAGCACGTTCACCGTCATCGTTCCCGCGCCGCCTGAGTCTGCCCCAATTGGGCGCCCGGTGCAGGAACCGAGGCTTGCGGCTTGCCTGGTGAGCGATTCGGACGAGATGGCTCAAATGATTGCTCGGACCGTTGAGTTCAAAGGCTACGCAACCCGGCGCTCCTCGCTCAAGGATTGGAATGGCCATATCGATCCATCCGACGACCTAACCGTGATCGATCTGCCCAATGACCCGGATGCCGTTCAAAGTTCCTTGGCAGCGTTGCGAATCCTCCCTCCGCAGACTCGCGCCAGAATCTTTTGTCTCGTTCACCTGGCTACCATGCCCGACCAGGCGGAGATCGATTCCCTGTCTCCCGCTCGGTTTTTGAGCAAGCCGACCGATCCTTCGACCCTTGGCGATGCTTTAGGGCGCCGGCAAACGTGGAATAAGCTCCGTATGGAGGGGCCTGAAGACACGCCCGCCGTTCGCGAGAGCGTTCAGGCGCAAGAAGAGGCGATCGTGTACCTGCCCCTGATCGGAGCAATCGAGCGCGACTGGTCTCGAATGAATGGGAAGTTCATCCGCACGATAGCGGCCTTGCTTGGCGAGTCTTGCGAAAAATGCCTCGAGAACATCGCCCTTGGAATTAACCGGGAAGACCCGGCTTTGGCCTACGCCCATGCTTACCAGTTGCGTGGCAGCGCGGCGAACGCCGGAGCCGTGTCGGCTGCTGAGACTTGCCGCCGCATTCTAGAGGCGGTCAGGAACCGAGACTTCGGGGTTGCCAAGTTGCTGATGACCGACGTTCGAGCCGAACTCGAATCCTTCCTGGACTCCGTGGAGCAGCAGGTCTGCCGAAAAGAAGCCTGATTGGTCCCTGTTTGCGCCGGATGGCTTGTCGGTTCGGGTAAGACATAACCCTGCACGGAGGGATTATGTCGATTCAAGGCTATTACCGCTTCCCGACCATCTGCAAAGACAACGTCGTCTTCGTATCGGAGGACGACCTGTGGTCGGTCGAAGTTAAAGGGGGAGTTGCGCGCCGCCTCACCGCAAACCTTGGCACCATCACTTTTCCGGCTCTTTCTCCAGACGGCGAAAGGATTGCGTTCACCGGCCGCGAGGAGGGAAACGCTGAAGTCTACGTGATGGACGCCGCTGGCGGTCCCGTCAAGAGGGTGACCTATGTTGGCGGGATGTCACAGGTGGTGGGATGGACTCTGGACGGCGAGAAAATCGTCTTTGCGAGCAACTATGGCAAGCCGATGGGTCAATACCTGTTCGCGGTCAGCCCTGCTGGCGGGTTGCCGGAGGAACTCCCCTTCGGAATGGCGGTCTACGCCTCGTTCGGGCCGAAGGGAAAGGTGGTCATCGGAAGGAACAACTCCGATCCGGCCCGCTGGAAGAGGTACCGTGGCGGAACGGCCGGCGAGCTTTGGGTCGACAACACTGGCACGGGTGAATTCCGCAAACTGATCGAGCTCAAGGGCAACTTGGCCCGTCCGATATGGGTGGGCGATCGGATCTATTTCGTATCGGACCACGAGGGCGTCGGCAACCTGTACTCGGTCACGCCGGGAGGCGATGACTTGAAGCGCCATACCGAACACGCGGACTATTACGTTCGCTTTCCGGCCTCAGACGGTCGAAAGATCGTTTACCACGCGGGCGCCGACCTTTACGTTTTCAACCCTGAAAAAGACAAGGTTAAAAAGATCGAGGTGAAGTACCACAGTCCGCGCGTTCACCGGCAACGCAAGTTCGTCGACCCGTCGAAGTACCTAGAATCGTACAACTTGCACCCAAAGGGCAGCTCGCTTGCGCTGAACATTCGCGGCAAGAGCTTCACGATGGGCAACTGGGAGGGGCCGGTTCTCCAACAGAACGCCGACGCTAACGAGCCGTTGCGCACACGTCTGACGACCTACTTACACGACGGAAAGCGGCTGGCCACCGTCACCGACGTCGACGGCGTCGACGTGCTCGAGGTGCACGACCTGTCGGCCAAAACCGTTGACCGCATCGAAGGCCTCGACCTAGGGCGCGTACGAAGGGTTGTCGCCGCGCCGAGGACGGACGAGCTGCTCTTGTCGAACCATCGCAACGAGCTTCTGCTAGCCGACCTGAAGGATAGGACATTAAAGCTGATCGACAAAAGCCCGGCGGACAACATCGCTGACGCGGCTTGGTCGCCGGACGGCAACTGGGCAGCCTACAGTTACGCGCCCAACTCTTACGTCTCGTGCATCAAGCTCTGGAAACGAGAGACGGGCGAGACCTTTGAAGTCACCGAGCCAATCCTCCACGACACGAACCCAGTGTGGGACCCGGACGGCAAGTATCTTTATTTCTTGGGTCAGCGCGAGTTCAACCCGGTCTACGACGCGCTCCACTTCGACCTCGGGTTTCCCAAGGGCACGCGGCCGTACCTGATCACCTTGAAATCAGACTTGCCCTCGCCCTTCATCCCAGCGGTCAAAGCTGAAGAGGAGTCCAAGCCGGACGAAAAATCGAAGGAGGAAGAAGAGGCTAAAAAGGAGGAAAAAAAGGAGGAGCCGAAGCCCGTCGAGATCGATTTGGATGGCATTTCCAAGCGCGTGCTGGCGTTCCCAGTTCCGGAGGGCCGTTACGCCGAGCTGGGCGCGATCAAGGGCAAAGCGATCTGGTCGGTGTTCCCCGTCGAGGGGGCGCTGGAAAGCAACTGGGTGCCCGGCTCTTCCGAGCCCAAGGGTTCCTTGCAAGCCTATGACTTCAAGGAGTTGGAAACGATCGACCTGCTCGGCGGAATCAGCTCGTTCAAGATTTCGATGGACGGCAAAACGATGGCTTGCCGAGTCAACGGCAAGCTGAGGGTGCTTCCGGCGGGAAACAAAGTGGCCGACGACCCCAAGGCGACGCCTCGAAAGGCGGGTTGGATCGACCTTTCTCGCGTCAAGGTTTGCATCGAGCCGACCCAAGAGTGGCGCCAAATGGCTCGAGAGGTGTGGCGGTTGCAGGCCGAGTACTTCTGGACCCCGGACATGTCGAAGGTCGACTGGCAAAAGGTTTGGGACCGCTATTACCCGCTGATCGAGCGAACGGGGACACGGGCCGAGTTCTCAGACTTGATGTGGGAGATGCAGGGCGAGCTCGGCACGTCGCACTGTTACGAGATGGGTGGCGATTACCGGCCCGAGCCCAGCTACCCCATGGGCTTTCTGGGTGCTGACCTGGCTTACGATGAAACGTCCGGCGCGTATCGGGTGGTTCGAATCGTCGACGGCACGCCGGGCGAGGCCAAGGCTTTTTCGCCTTTGTCCCAGCCGGGAGTCAACGTCAAGGCCGGCGACCTGATTAAGGCCGTCAACGGCCGGGAGGTGTCGAGGCAGACAAGCCCGCAGAGCCTTCTGGTCAATCTCGCAGGCGCGGAGGTGACGCTGACCGTGTCTCGCGACGGCAACGACCGCGACGTGACGCTGACGACGCTGGCCTCCGAGGCGCCGTTGCGCTATCGGGACTGGGTCGAGGCGAACCGCCGGTACGTTCACCAAAAGTCGGGCGGCAAGGTGGGCTACGTGCACATCCCCGACATGGGCGCGCGCGGCTACGCCGAGTTCCATCGTCTGTACCTTGCCGAGGTTGCGTACGACGCCATGATTGTCGACGTACGCTTCAACGGCGGCGGGCATGTCTCCGAGCTCATCATTGAGAAGCTGGCGCGCCGCCGCGTCGGCTACGACCTGGCCCGGTGGGGTCAGCCGGCGCCTTATCCCAGCAGCTCGGTGGCTGGCCCCATGGTTTGCCTGACCAACCAGTTTGCAGGCTCGGACGGCGACATCTTCAGCCACGTTTGGAAGCTGAAAAAGCTGGGCACCTTGATTGGTAAGCGCACGTGGGGAGGCGTGATCGGCATCTGGCCAAGAAACGCCCTGGCGGACGGCTCGTTCACCTCGCAGCCGGAGTTCTCGTTTTGGTTCATGGACGTGGGCTGGGGCGTCGAGAACTACGGGACAGACCCAGACATCGAGGTCGATATCGCGCCCCAAGACTACGCGGCCGGGCGCGACCCTCAGCTGGACAAGGCTCTCGAGGTCGTGATGAGACAACTCGAGGAAAACCCGCCCTTGAAGCCGGATTTCGGCGGCAAGCCCGACCTTTCGTTGCCAACCAAACTGGGCTGAATCCAACGAAGATGTTAGCCGTCCAAAACCGACCGTAGCCAAGCGGCCCTGTCGGCGGAGGCCCGTTGTTCGGACATAGGCGACCGAAGCTCGATTTGGGTCAGCCACCCGTCCACGGTTCGGGGCGAGCCCGGCATGCCAGTCAACCCAAGGCTGGCGCCTAGGCGCACCCATGCCAGCACTCGCAGAGCCTCGGACAGCGACAGGGACCGCGAACCGACAGCGAAGTTTCGGGCACGTGCGATGCTGCCGGCCAGTGTGGCCTCGGGAAACGAGGACCTGGCTGTCCGCTCCTCCCGAATCAGGTAGTCGATCGCACCGACGAATTCGCTCGGAGAGTTTCGAGTGATGCTCACTTGAACGAAGGCCCCCACGGCGCGGCTTGTCTCGCCGAACAATCCCCGTATCACGATGCCCTGCGCCGCCAGCGCCCGCATGCACGGCGCCAAACGTTTGGCGTGGGCCAACCCGATAAGGTGACACATTGCCGAGTAACGGATTCCCTCTCCTGCGTTGAAAGGGCTCGCCGCCAAGTAGCCGAACTTCTCCGACCACGCGAACTCAAGCCGATTTCCGAAAAAGCGCACCGACTCATCGAGCAGACGGGCTGCCAAGTCGAACGACCAGCCGGGCAGCAGGCACTGCATGCGCAGATGGTCCTCCTCGTTGACCATTGCCGCAAAGAGCCGGTCTTTGCTCAGCAGAAGGGCTCGCCCCGGCTCTGACCACTGGAAGTCCGGCGATATCAACCGGCAGCCCAAGAGGTAGGCCCGCTCGGCCCAGGTGTCCTGGTGCAAGACCTCGTACCGCGCACCGGCCGCGCCGAGAACGTGTGACAGAACCTGGAGAAGCTCCGCCTTGGACGCCGCGTGCGGAAAGCGGTAGCCCCGAAGGTTGCGGAGCGCGCGAGCCCGCGTGCTCAGAACGACGTCCGTTTCCGGAGCATGAGGGGATAGCCAGGCAGGCGTCGGCATGGAACGCAAGACCATCGCCTTCCAGTCTTCGGTTGCGGATCCCCCACGCAGCATTGACTCCAAGTGTACTTAATCCGGCAAAAAGGCAAGGGTTGGCACGAATTGTGAAGCAAACTTCGGCATGAGATCGCATCTGGGAAAAGCCGCCTCTCAATGGAACGCGTGGATCCTGATTTACGAAAACCGACTCAAAAAGACCTACGACCCTTCATTCCTGGCTTCGATCCACCTGGACATGTCGGTTCTCCGAAAGAAATACGAGGAGGGCGCCGACCCTGTCGAACTGGTCAAGGCGGACTACTTGCCAACGGTCAGCCGGTCATCAGCTGCCGTCAACGCGGCCCAGCAGCGTCGGGCCATGGAGGTCATGAAAGCCATGAAAGAGCAGGAGCGAACGCGCAAGTGGGTTGGCGCCAGCCTCGCCCTTGGCCTTGCCGCCGCCACGATCTTCGGCTATCTGAGTTACCTGAAGTGGGATTCGATTCAGACGGAACGGTCGATCGAGGCGCAATCCGCCTGGGCCCGGAGCATTGGATTGAAGTGAACCTTCAGATCAGCAAAAAAGCCCTAAGACGCGCGGACCTTTTTAATCGTGCGGTAGACATAGGCCAGAACTTCGGCGACCGCTTGGAACAGTTCGCGCGGCACAAAGTCGCCGACCTCGCACTTCTTGTAAAGTTGCCGTGCCAATAGCGGGTTCTCGACGACCGCCACCCGGTCCTTCCTCGCCAGTTCCCGAATTCGGAGGGCGAGCAAGTCGGCTCCCTTGGCCACCACCATCGGCGCGTGCATCTTCTTGGAGTCGTACTTCAGGGCCACGGCGAAATGGGTCGGGTTGGTCACCACCACGTCGGCGGACTTCACCGCGTCGGGCAGACGCATCTTTGAAAGTCTTCGACGCATCCGTTGCATCGCTCCCTTCAACTCGGGTGGCTGCTCCATTTCTTTGAACTCCTGCTTGACTTCCTGCTTGGTCATCATCAGTTGCCTGTCGACCCTCTTGCGCTGGTAGTAGTAGTCGATGGCCGCCAAGACCAGCCAAACGACGGCTATGCGCATGAACACGGTGTGGATGAGCGAACCGATTTCGACGAGGGACGCCTGGGGCGTGTTCCAGCTGAGATAAAGGATGGCCGTCCAGTTGTCCGAAATGACTTTCCAAGCGATGTAAGCGAAAAGCGCCGTCTTGACCGTCGCCTTGACCGTTTCGAGGATCGAATCCTTTGAAAGCAGCCTCTTGAGTCCGGTCAAGGGGTTCAGTTTGTTCAGGTTCGGCGATATGGCCTCGGTGCTCATCATGAAGCCGACTTGGCCAAGGTTCGAGGCGACTCCGACGGCCATGGCCACGCCCAGGAGGGGTGCCAGGGCGAGCAGGCTGGGGGAGGCGACGGCCCACACGTAACGCGCGATCGAGCCGAACGAAACGTCGGTCGGCATCGTGGAAAAGCCCACCCGCAGTCCCTCCGTGAAGGCTCGCCCGAATCCTCCGGAAAGGGTCGGCAACAGAACGATCAGGACGACCATCAACAGGGCGCTGTTGAGGTCGACAGACTTGGCGACCGTGCCTTTTTTGCGGGCCTCTTGACGGCGCCGCGGCGTTGCTTCCTCTGTTCTTTCTTGTGCGGATTCTTCAGGCATCAGCGTCTCACCGTAAGGACGCGCTCCATGGACTCGGTCGCGCGCTCAACGCCGTTCAAGACGGCCGTCGTGATCGCCGGAAGTCCCACGCTCAAAGCCACCAGGCCCATCATCACCTTCGCGGGCAGCCCGACGATGAAGGTCTGCATTTGCGGAACCGCCCGGTTCATCAGGCCCAGTGCGGCGTCGACAAGAATTGTCACGGCCAGGATCGGGACGGCAATTTGAAGGGCGATCAGGGAAAGGTGCGCCAAAAGATAGACTTGCTGGTCTTTGATAGCCTCTAGCACACCCATGCCGCTGACCGGCATCAAGCGGAAGCTGCCGGCCAAAGCGATGATCAGCACATGGTGGCCGTTCGCGCAAAGGAAAACGATCAGAGCCAGCAGATATTTGAACTGTGAAAGCAACGTGGACGCCTGGCCGTTGGCGGGGTTGACCACGTGGCTCATGCTCAGGCCCACCTGGATGTCCATGATCGAACCGCCCATCATGATGCCGAGCATCACCAGCGAAAGGAACAGCCCCACGATGAACCCGGCAAGAGCCTCGTTGGCCACCAAAAGAAGCACGCCGTACAGGTCGCTTGGCGGCGGGGGAAGGTGTTGCTTCACGACCGGAAAAAGGGCCAAGGCCAACAGCGCCGCGAACAGGATGCGGACGCGCACCGGAACGGACGACGAACCGAAAACCGGCGCGGCAAAGAACATCGCCGATGTGCGGATGAACACAGCGAACAAAGCGAAAAGAAAGGCCGGGTCGAACTTCATTGCCCCATCCGCGCGACTTGGTCGAAGCACAGCTGAGTGAACCGGACGAGCAGCGTGAGCATCCAATTGCCCATCAGCATGATCACGATGCCGATGCCGATCAGCTTAGGCACAAACGTCAGCGTCATCTCCTGCACCTGGGTGACGGCTTGGAACACGCTAACCAGAAGGCCGATGAACAGCGTTACCGCCATGACGGGCAGGGACACGAGGAGCGCGGTCTCCATCCCGCGCCGGGCGATATCCATGACAACCGACTGGTCCATTAGCGATACCCCGACATAATGGCGGCGATCAGGGTGGCCCAGCCGTCCGCCAGAACGAACACGAGAAGCTTTACCGGCAGCGACACCACAGTGGGCGGCAGCATCATCATGCCCATGCTCATCAACGCACTGGCGATGATAAGGTCGATGATGACAAACGGCACGAAGATGTAGAAGCCGATGATGAACGACGTTTTGAGTTCGCTGGTCACGAACGCCGGGATCAGCGTCATCAAGGGCACGTTGTCCCGGGTAAGGTTCTTTTCTCCGCGGATGTTGACGAACAAGAGCAAGTCCTTCTCATAGGTGTTTTTGAGCATGAACTCCCGAAGCGGCGCCTCAGCCTTTTTCACCGCTTCGTCGAACGGCAGCTTCTTGGCCATGTACGGCTGAAGGGCTTCGTCGTTGATCTTCTTATAGGTGGGCGCCATGATGAAAAACGAAAGAAAAAGGCTCAAACCAAGCACCACTTGGTTCGGCGGAATGGTCGGCGTTCCGATTGCCGTTCTCACGAAGCCGAAAATGATGACGATGCGCGTGAAGGCCGTGGTAAGGATCAAGATGGCCGGGGCGATGCTCAGAATCGTGAGCAAGGCTAGAATCTGCAAGGACGCGCTGACATCTTGGGGGTTCTTGGCGACATCGACCCCGATGTTGACTTTGGGCACCGGAACAGCCTGCCCGAGCGCCGTTGCACCCGCGATCACCAGCAAAATTGCCAGGATTGCTCGCAGGTCGTTGGGTGCAGGCAAAAGGCGTTTCATGGCTACTTGGCAAGGCGCCGCAGGGCTTTCAGCGCCTCGTCGGCCGTGTTGGCCTGCGTCGTCTGGTCCTCTTCTGCGTCCTTTTGGGGCTGGTTCGAGGCGTCTTCGGCTTCAGTGCGTGCATCCACCATTTCCTTGAACGTTGGGGCGCTGTCTTCTGGCTTGAGCGGCTCGCTTACGTCGGCCAGGCAGGCCACGCCTTGCGCGCCAACGGAAATCAGAAGCGACCGGCCTCTGACGGTCACAATGTACAGCATTCCGCCGGCGAAGGTTGCCGACTCTTCGATTTTGATTTCGGAGCCGAATTTGGTGTTCAGCCTTCTTCCCGCCCGGGCGGCTAATTTGGGAATCAGGTATTTGACAACGGCGAACACGATTCCGAGGGCGATCAGGAGCTGGGCCAACTGGAGCACCCCCAGAGCTCCGGAACTGTTCGTGCCGGCGGCCGTCGTCAAAATGTCCTTTTTGGTGCCCGGGAAGGAGGTCTGCTGGGCAAGGACCCATTGGGGCAGCCAAGTGACGGTCAGACCGGCAACAACCTTCACTCTAGGCAACCTCTCCCAGCTTGTTCAGGCGCTCTTGGGGGGTCAAGATCTCCGTGACGCGGACACCGAAGTTGTCTTCGATGACCACTACTTCGCCTTTGGCCACCAGTCTGCCGTTGACGAGGATATCCACCGGCTCGCCTGCTGCCTTTTCGATCTCGACGATCGACCCGGTGCCCAGCTCGATGACCTCGCGGACGAGCATTTTGACCCGTCCCAGCTCAACGCTAATATCGAGGGGGATGTCCTTGAGCATTTCGAGGCTGTTTTCCGAGCCGGGAATCGCCGTCGGCATCGGAGCAGAGCCGAAAGAGGTAGGCGTTGTGGCAGAGGTGCCGGTGTCGACGGGTGTGAAGGGGGCAGCCGGCGTGTCTTCGTCCATGGTCAGGCCAAGAACCGCGTAAGCCGTCTCAGCGTCAATCAACCACATGCCGGTGCCGGTGAAGTCGTCGATGGTGATGGACAGGTCGCTCTTTAGCACGTCATCGGGCTTTTGCATGTTCGGCGGGAACACAAAAGGCTGATAGCGGATCATCATGCCGCTTGCGGCCACGGCGTCGTTCTTGATGTTGCCGACGGCCAAGCAAAGACCGTGCACCAAGCTCTCGAAGACGGGCTTCGTCTCAGCGACCAAAGCGTCGTCGATCTCGCGCACCGTCTCGTTTTTGATCACGCCTGCAATCTCGGCGAAGGTCTCCTCAGAAAGGATCACCACCTGGGAGTTTTCCGGAAGGTTGGCAAACGCAAACTGGATGACCAGCATCGGCGAGTTCAGCTCCGCATAGAGCGCCGACGTTCCGACCGATTCGGTGGAGGTGGCGGCGAAATTGATCGCGTAGTTGGCCGCCTCGCTGACCGTCATCGAAGCGGTCTGCCAGATCTGACTCTGAATGTTGGACAGTTTGCCAAGAATTTCTTGCTTGATTGATGCCATTCGTTATTCCTCAATTGCGTTGGTGACCGTGAAAACGATTTTTCGGCCCTGCAAGGCGGGCTTTCCTTGAAACTTCGGCACTTTGCCGACCATCATGGTCAGCAGACCGTCGGCCTTTTGATTGAGCTTGAGCATGTCGCCGGCCTTCAGGTGCAAGAAGTCGTTGATGGTGATTCGGGTGTTGCCCAGACGCACGGAGCAGTCGACCGGCGCCTGCCCGACTTGGTGCGAAAGAATGCGCTTTTGGGTTGGGCTTTGCTTTTTGTTGCTGCTGGCAAACCACTTTTGAGCACTGAGCTTGGTGGTGATCGGCTTGAGCACGAGGTACGGGATGCAAAGGCTCATCGCCCCCCGTTGCTGGCCGATCTTGACTTCAAAGAGAATGGTGACCACAATGTCGCTGGGAGGGGCGATCTGCACGAACTGCGCGCTCGTCTCGGTGCCTTCGATGCCGGGGTTGACGATGACCACGCCCTCCCAAGCGCTTTTCAAGGCCGCGAACATTCGCTCGATCGTTTGGCGCACCAGGGGCCGCTCGATGTCCGTCAGAACCGAACGATTGATGGCCTTGCCTGGGCCGCCCAGCAGCCGGTCGATCATCGTGAACACCAAACCGAACTCGATCTCCAGCACGGCCTGCCCAGTGAGCGGCGGGAGGGACATGATGGTGAACACCGATTGGTTGATGCTGCGCAGGTACTCCTCGTAGGGCACCTGCTCAAGGGAGATGAGCTCGATGTTGACGGCGGTTCGCAAGTAGGCGGAGAGGCCGGTTCCGGCGAGTCTGGCGAACGTTTCGTGAAGCATCTGGAGCGTGCGAAGCTGGTCTTTGCTGAACTTGTCGGGACGGCGAAAGTCATAGACCTCATAGGCCACAGCGCCCTTGCCAGTCGGGGCTGTCTGAGACTGAAACATCGGCAGGATGGGCTCCATGCCGATGCCGGCTCCTGACGACGTGGTGACGACCGTGGGCGCGACGGCCGGAGCAGGCTCGTTCTCCTCTTGCGTCAGGGAACTCAACAGGGCTTCGATTTCGGCTTGCGATAGAATGTCCGACACGGCTTCTTTCCAGTGCTTCTGTTGAACCGGCGCGGGGCTCCACGCGCATGGCGGCTCATCAGCATAGGTATCGGCATTTGACGGCGTTTCTTTAGCTTTGTCAGGCGCAAAAGCTGCCATTCCGCTCGAGGTTTTGGCCCAGGCAGCGGTTGGCCAGGGGCCCCTTCTCTGTCAGCGGCTTTCAGCTGCTTCGCTTTCCGCACCTTGGCACGAACACCCTCTTTGAATGGCCAGTGCCTGGGGTGAAGGGCCCCAAGTGCCGCAAGCGAGGAGCCTCGATGCTGCCGAGACAACGGCAAAACCATGAAGTTGTGGATTTATTGAAAGCAGCATTTCATCGGATACCATGGGAATCTCGATAACGGAGGTGAGTCTATGAAACATTTACTAGTTACTGTTTGCTGTTCGGCCATTTTGGCGAGCGGCGCGATGTCCGCGCAGGCTGAAAACGAAACGCCAAGGGTTCCGAAGGTCGCCATGCTTTGGACGTTCGCCGAAAACGAGAGGGGAACCAGTGAGGCTGGAATTCGGACGGCCAACGACCTTCTCCGGAAGCTCTTCGAGCAAAAGGCCGGATACGAAGTCGTCTCTGAGGCCATCTCACGATCAGCCTGGAGCAAGGTTGGGTTGCCCGAAAAACCGAGCGCCGTCGAAGAGCTTGGTCAACTTCCCAACTTGCCGGACGCCAACCGCCTGCTCGAGTTTGGGCAAAAGGCGGGCGTGGACTTTGTTTGCGTTGGCAACTTAGGCTGGCGTGTGAAGTCTTTATGGGTCGGCCTTGGCCCCAAGACGAAGTGCGAAGCGATCGTCAACGTTGTGATCATCGACGTGAACAAAAAGGAAGTTGCCCTTGATGCGCGGGATGTAAGTTCGGATAGCACGAAAGCCGAGAAGTGGTACGAATCAGCTGGGGCGCTTCTTTTGACTTGGGGCATAACGCTGTTCAGTGGCGGCCCGAAGACGCCGCACATTCAGCGAGCAGCCGTCAAGAGCATCGGCTTTGCAACGGATCCCTTTTTCAACGCCAATGGCCGAAGGATAACGCCATAACCCGACGGACTGCAAAGGGGAATGACTGCATAACCCAAGTACTCAATTGTCGCTTTTGACGAGTCCTTGGGTTGCCTTTTCTATTAGTGGTTGCAGCCCAGTCTTGCAAAATGCTGAACAATTCGCCAAGCGAAGTTTCGTCAAACGCATGATCGGGCATGCCTGCTCAAACATATACGGGCACAAGCAACGGCCCCTGGCCTGTCCTTACGGGCAAACTTTTCTTGAAGGGCGATCAAGCACGGGAAAAAACTGTCACTTTCACCAATATGAAATCCGGAACCATTAGCCGAAGTAGATAAGCGTAGGATCGCGACGATGCAGGCAAGCGGAACGGTATCGCCGATGCAATCGGCTCTCGAATTATGGAACAGCGGGGAGCGGCTATTGGCGAGGGCGTCCGCGGAGGCCGCGTCCGGAAGGCTCGATAATCTGGCTCAGACTCTTATCGATTTAACCTCAGCCAGGCACTCGATAGCCGCCGGCGCAAAACTAGCCCAAGTCGCGAACGAAACGACCGGTTGCGTTCTCGACATTCTCGTCTAGCGGCATCTGGGTCAGTCCTCCGAAACCCCCAAGTCGATGGAGCTTGGGGGTTCTCATTTTATGGGCGCTTTTCGTCGACGCCCGAGGGGGTTCCTATTCTAGAAACAGCTTGCAGGCCGGATTGTCGGTTTCGTCGGTATGCTCGTAGCCGAGGATCCTCAAATAACGCTCAAAAACGGGCACGTCGCGGTCGGGGATCTGAATCCCGAGAAAGACTCGCCCGAAGTCGGAGCCGTGGTTGCGGTAATGGAACAGCGTGATGAACCAAGGTTGCTTCATCTTGTCAAGGAACTCGCCGAGCGCGCCTTTTCGTTCGGGAAAGGCGACGTGGTAGAACCGCTCGCCCGCGGCGCTCTCGGCACGTCCGCCCACCATGTGCCGGATGTGCAGCTTCGCCATTTCATTGTCCGTGAGGTTGAGGGCGGCGTATCCGGCGCGGCGCAGGGCCTCCGCCAGCTGCTCTCCTTCGAAAGCTGAGTTCGTCTTCACCCCAAGAAACACATGGCCCTTGTTTCGCCCGGCGAAGCGGTAGTTCAGTTCGGTCACCTCGTAGCCGCCTAGTTCGGAACAGAATTGCCGGAAGCTGCCGGGCTCTTCGGGAATCTCGACGGCGATGACGGCTTCCCGTCGCTCGCCGATCTCAGCCCTCTCCGACACGTGGCGGAGCGAGTCGAAGTTCACGTTGGCCCCGCAAGCGATGGAAACAAAGCTCCTGTCCTTGCAACCTGTCGTCTCGACATACCTCTTCAGGCCGGCGAACGCCAACGCGCCAGCAGGCTCGAGCACGCATCGCCGGTCCTCGAAGATGTCCTTCATGGCCGCACAAATCTCGTCGTTGCTGACAACGATCATCTGGTCGACCACCTCGCGCGCGATTCGGAAAGTCTCTTTGCCGACCTGACGAACTGCGACGCCGTCGGCGAACCTTCCGACGCGCTCCAGCTTCACCCGTTTCCCGAGTTCCAGCGAGCGGGTCATGGCGTCTGCGTCCTCGGGCTCGACACCGATGATTTTCGTTGAGGGCCTTAGAGCTTTGAAGGCGACTCCCACGCCGGCGATCAATCCTCCCCCGCCGACGGCGACGAACACGGCGTCGATGGGCGCCGGATGCTGCTTCATGATCTCCATGCCCACCGTCCCTTGGCCGGCGATCACGTCCGGGTCGTCGTAGGGGTGGATGAAGGTCAGACCTTGCTCCTTTTGCAAGGCCAAAGCGTGTTCGTAGGCGGCGTCGTAGTTGTCGCCCACCAGAACCACTTCGGCGCCGAACGACTTGACGGCGTCGACTTTTATTTGGGGCGTGGTGACTGGCATGACGATTGTCGCCTTGGCGCCAAGCTTTTGGGCTGAAAGGGCGACCCCTTGGGCGTGGTTGCCGGCGGACGAGGCCACAACACCCTTGGCCAACGCCTCTGGGGGAAGCCCGATCATTTTGTTGTACGCTCCGCGGAGCTTGAACGAAAACACCGGCTGCTCGTCCTCTCGCTTCAGCCAAATCCGATTGCGGAAGCGGCGGGACAATGCCGGCGCAAAATCGAGAGACGTCTCCGTTGCCGCCTCATACACGCGCGCTAGAAGGATGCGCTTGAGGTAGGCGTCGAGCATAGGTCTGAGTAAGGTACCCGATTCGAAAAGAATCCAGTAGAATTGCCGGTTTTGCGCTTCGGCCGCCGGCATCAGCGACGGAAATAAGGACCCTTTGCCCCTAAACCTGTGATAAAATGATTATGACCAATGCTGAAGCGGTTCAGCAAACCTTTAAAGGAGGATACAATGACGTTTCAAAAAACGGCTCTCGCCCTTCTGTCCCTGGCGTCCGTCGCCTCGGCCAGTGCCGTCACGTTCAACGGGGTCAAGATCGTGGAGCGCGCCTGGAACGACAACCCCGGCTCGTCTCTGACCACGACGAACAACTACCCCTCGATGATTCAATTTTCTGAGTCCTTCTCGACCGGCACCGGGTGGGCCAACCAGCACCGGTGGCTGCTTTCCACCGACGGCGGCGCCAACGCTTTCGGATGGGTTTACGGCACCCCGATCGACATCAGCATGACCATCAAGCTTGAGACCAACAACGCGGGCCTCAACAGCGAAGCCGGGTTCTATGCCGACAAGTACGGCGACTCCAAGTTCTTCGTGCGTTCCGACGGGTACGTTGGCGCTTTTGGCGGCGCGTTCAACAACTTCAGCTGGGGCAATGTTTACACGCCTGGCACGGAAGCGGTGATGCGCGTCATTTACAACGGCACCAACGAGGTGGAGCTGATCTTCAACGGCATCTCCAGCGGAAAGATGGAGCCCGGCTACGGCGAGAAGTATTGGCTTCCTGGAATGGTGTTCGGCGGCTACGCTCAGAACCGAGTCGGCGCCGGGCACACGATCACGACAACCTTCAAGAACATCAACCCCGTTCCTGAGCCGATGACGGTCATCGGTCTCGGCCTCGGCGTCGCCAGCCTGTTGGCTCGCCGAAAGCGGAAAGCATAGCGTCTCGTTCTCCCGCCAATAAGCCCCTCTGCGACGTTCGCAAGGGGCTTTGGTTTTTGCCGGCAGGATGCCGGCGCTACCAGCTAGGGGTTTCCACGTGTTGCCAAGAGGCTGAGGGGTATGAAGCAAAAACAAAGAGCCCGGTCCGGCTGGACCGGGCTCTGAGCGCTTAAGATTGGTTCGATTACTTCGTTCCAGGCTCGCCGGACGGCTTCTCTGGAGTCATCGGGCCGCCTTTGCCCTCTTCGGGTTTATTTTCGGTGCCGGCAGTTGGGGGCGGGCCGGGATTCTTCATGTCCGACGGAGCCGGAGTCTCAGTGCTGGTTTCCTCGGTCTTGGTCTCTGTAGACGGGGCAGCCGCTTGGTCCTCAGGCTTGTTGGCGGTGTCCTCAGGCTTGGAAACTTCCGTGGTGGTTTCCGTGTCGGCGGCGGTGTCCTTCGGGCCGCAACCGACCATAACGACGAGCAGGCCTGCGCAAAGCAACATGATCCACTTATTCATTGTTAACCTCCTGTGTAGTGCGGCGATGGCCGCAAACGCCACTCTTGATAGCATTCGGTTATATCATACCCGCATCTTTTAACAAACGTTGCAAGGGAACCTAACGCTCCCATCCGTCCACTTCGGGAAGACCTTCGGCGACGACCTCGATCAAGCGCCACTTCTTGGCCGGAAAGATTAGCCACTGCAAACTGTCTTCCCGTTTGAAAGTCAACTTCACGTCCTCGAACTTGTGGTTCATCGTCATGCCTTGGAAGCGAATGCTGGCAAACACGGGCGACACGATGAAAGCCGTATCTCCGCTGATGGTCGCTTTCTTGTTCAGCACTTCGACCTCGGGGTGATTCTCGCGGATGTACCGTGCGATTTGCCCGCGGTCCAGCGGGAAGTCGGTGTTCGCCGTGAATTGGGTGCTGATGAAGTCAAGGACCACTCCGGACCGGCCTTCTTTGGCGGCTTTCAGCGCTTCGGTGAGGGCGGTCTCGATCAGTTCTTGGTCGGTCGCCTTAGGAGAAAACAGACCCAGCCTGACCGTTGCAAGCAAGGCGACGACAAGGGTAAGGCCGACGATGACCTTGGTTTTCATATTGGGATCACCTCCTTCGTTCGTTGCACGTCTTGACCCAGTTGGCATTGGAGATCCTCCAGGCTACCGAAGCGAATTTCGTCCCGCAACTTGCGAACGAAGGCCAATCGAACGGCTGTTCCATAGAGGTCCGTGCCTGGATAGTCGATCAAGTGGGCTTCAATCGTTCGCGCATTGCCATCGACCGTGGGCCGACGTCCCACGTTGACAGCGGCCGCGAAGGTTCCGTTGACGGTCCGGCAAATGCCCGCGTACACGCCGTCGGCCGGGGTCACCTGATCAAAAGAGCGGGCCAAATTGATGGTGGGAAATCCAAGCGTGCGGCCGACACGTTGGCCGACGACAACCACCCCTGTCGTCTCGAAGGGCCGCCCCAGCCACTTGGCCGCCAGTTCAGGCTTGCCCTCCATCACGGCGCGGCGAATCGCGCTCGAGCTGACCCGTTGCCCATCGAGCTCGAACGGCGGGACGATATCTGTCGGAATGCGTTTGGCAAGCCAATTCGCATCGCCCTCCCTGCCGTGGCCAAAGGCGAAATCGTGTCCGACCACCATACGGCTGGCATGAAGCTTGGCCTTGAGGGTCTGCTCAAAGAAATCGGCCGCCGGCGTTTGCATGAACTCCCTCGTGAAGGGCAGGACCATGCACACGGCGATGCCCAGCTCGGAGAACCTCTCGAAGTTCTGGTAGAGCGAGTCGATGGCAGGTGGCTTTTTTTCCGGGGCGGTCACTGAGGTCGGGTGGCGGTCGAAGGTCACCAGGACGCTGGGCATCTCGGCTTTGCGGGCGGTGTCCACCGCGATGCGGATGACCCGCTGGTGCCCCAGGTGCACTCCGTCGAAGGTGCCGATGCAAACCGTCGATTCGTCCCACTCGGCGCGAAAGAGATCGAAGCCAAAGTGAACCTGCATTGCCTGCAGTCTACCTACTTGTTCCCGTGGTTACCGGGATTTGCTCGGCCGGCGGCTTCGGCGTAGGCTACCCAAAGGGTCATCACGATCACCTTCGCCAGAGCCGAGAGAACTGCATAAGGGTAATGGGTCCAAAGCGCGAGGGAGGCGGCCTCCTCTCCAAGGGCCACGATCGACGGGCTTTGGCCGCAGGTCAGGACGGCGATCGCATGGACAAGAGCCGACGAAAGCAGAGGGTACGTGACGTTTTCGGGGAACCGCGGCCGGTCGCCGGGGCGGATCGGCTTCACCCAAGTCAAAAGCACCGACAGCACGAGCGCCGACCAAGCAGGAGCAAGCAAGGCCAGAGGCAGAGCCAAGGGGTGCTTGCCTCCAGCTTCCCGCAAAAGAACGATCGTCAGGCCCATGTCCACAATCAGAAGGGAGTTGGCGATCCTCGCGGCCCGTGCAAACGGTTTGACTACCCGCGCCATAGCCGCTCCAATTCGTCAACGACCTTTTGAGTGTGCCGGATGTAGGCACTGTCGCCGAAAAGCCGGACGTGCAGAAGCATGGTGTTCAGCCAGTAGTACCTCTTGCGGATTTCGAAGCCCTCCCGCATCGGTCGGAAGCGCTCGTAAGCCTTGAAAAACCCGGAGCCTGTCGAGCCGAAGCAGGCGATGTAGGCCAGCTCATACTCGACGTCGGCGTAGGCGAGCCCCGGGTCGACAAGCCCACGAACGACCCAGCTTCCGTTTGCCCGATCGACGATCACGTTGGCCGACCAGACGTCGCCGTAAACCAGCCTTGGCTCGGGCGGCTCGCCTGCCTGGAACCCTTCAGGCATCCGGGCCAGCAAGGCGTCGATCCGCCTCAGCCAGTTGGGATCCATCAGGCCCTCGCACGCGCATCGATTGGCATGAATGATCGGTTCGAACGCCTCGAGCCACCTGTCATGGGTTGCGTCGCCCCAGAATCCAAACTTGGGGCCGGTCCTTTGGTGCAATTTAGAAAGCATTTCGGCAAGTTGCGACTCGATCTCGGCCGACTGCGCCGGGGACAGGTCCGCTTGCCCCCAGTTCACCCCGGCAAGCCTTTCCATGGCGAGGAAGGCGAAAGGCGATCGCTCGCCCTTGGCGCCCCGGACGTAAGGTGTTGGGCAAGGCAGCAACTTCGACTCGTTCAAGAAGCGAAGTTGCTGCTCCTCGGCCGCAAAGGGATCTCCCTCGGCGTAAGACACTTTGACCACCGCCTTGAAGGGCTCTTCGGCGAGCTGAAGCTCGACGACCTCGTTGATCATGCCGCCGTGCATCGGGCTCATGCCGCTCACTCGCGGTTGGCCAGGCAGCAAGCCGCCCAGAAACCGAAGATCGCTCAAGGTTAGCGTGCGTCGGACTCGATACGCCATGCCTCGTAATACCTGCCCCGTTCAAGCGGCTTGGCCTTGCGACCGAGCCGGCCGATCTCCTCCAAAACGTTTGGCGTCATCCGGTCCGCGCGTGTGAAAGCGACCACCGGTCGGGCCTCCCGGGCCAAGTCCTCCGGCTGGTCCGTCTTGAGGATCGTTGTGTCCAGGTAGAAAATCAGCGAGGGCAACTCGGTTTCTTGCAGCTTCAGCTTGCCGGTGCCGAGGTCCGCCTTGTTTTGGCGCCCCATTCGGAAGGATGCGAAGACGACGTCGGGGTTTCGAGCCAGCACCTTTTTGACCATGCAGTGGATTTCACCTTGGTCGGGCGTCCCGGGGAAGAGCCCGCGGTAATAGGCCGGCATGCCCAGGTTAAGAAGTAACGACATGGCCAGCACGGCGATCAGCGCGCCGTTGGGCAGCCACGGACGGCTGCCTTCTCTTCGGTCGCCAGGCCCGCGGCGAAGGAAGGACCGTGCCTTGCCTTGCGCGTCCTCATTGCGCTCCCGTTGGGTGAACAAGGCGGCCACCATCAACGCCAAAGGCGGTATGGCCGGCAGAATGTAATGCGGCAGTTTGGCCCCGCTTGCCGTGAAGAAAGCGAAAACGGACGCCGCCCACACGGCCAAGTAGCGGAGTAGCGGGTCCTCGCCCTTCATGCGCCAAGACGGGACGATCCACCACGACCAAGGGAACAGCCCCAGGAAAAGGACAGGAACGTAGAAAAACCAACTTTGGGGGCCACTAAGCGTGTGCGCCCTGTCCCCGCCTTGGAAGCGCCCAACGTTCTGTTGGATCAGAAAGTCGCTGACAAAGGCGTCGGGATTGGCCAGGTAGGCGGGAAGATACCAACTGGCCGCGGCTGTTGCGAACGCTACGACGCCGGCTAGCCACCACCCGCGGTAAGAGGGGCGAACCGTGGGCTGGCGGATGAAGACGAACACGGCAACAAAGGCGAAGATGACGCAACCGACCGGCCCTTTGGCCAAAGTCGAAACCCCCAACAAAAACCCAGCGAGAACCCGCCATCGCCTGTCGCCCAGCAACGACTGGAGAAACGCCAGCATGGCTCCGGTGAACACCAGATTGAACAGCGCGTCGGTCATCGCCATTCGCCCGAGGCCGGCAACCAGAAGCCCTGAGCAAAGAATCAGCAAAACCCACTGCCCGGCCCGGACCGACAGCCTTTTCGAGGCAAACCAGGCGCAGACGACGTAAAGGCCGAGGGTCGCCAGAACCGACGGGAGGCGCATCCCGAACTCGCCGCCAAACAGCTGGAGTGTCGGCATCGTTGCCCAATAGATGAGAATCGGTTTTTCAAACCACGGTTTGCCGTTGTAATAGGGCGTCAGCCACTCGCCTCGGCGAAGCATTTCGCTGGACACGGCGGAATAGAAACCCTCGTCCATGTCGAGAAGGCCGTAAGCCCAGAATCCGACCATCGGCAGCAGGGCCAGGCTGTAAAGGACGATCCACTTGCGGCGTTCCGTCAATGCCCCAGCGCCCTCTCCACGGCGCCAATCGCCGCGTGAATGATCAGCAAATGAAGTTCCTGGACACGCGCGGGGTCGTTGCTGGGCACGACGACGGCTAGGTGGCAGTTGGGAAGGGCATGTCCGCCGTCTCCTCCGAGCAAGCCGACCACGGTCATGCCTTTGTTTCTGGCGGCCTCGAGGGCCTTCAGAACGTTCGGCGAGTTGCCCGAGGTGCTCAGAGCCACCAGCATGTCGCCTTCGCTTCCCAGCGCCTCCACCATTCTGGCGAAAACTTGCTCAAAGCCGAAGTCGTTCGCGGTGCAAGTGAGGTGGGCAGGGTCGCTAATAGCGATCGCCGGGTAAGGTGTGCGGCTGCTTTGAAACCGGCCGGTCAGTTCCTCGGCAAAGTGCATGGCTTCGGCCATGCTGCCCCCGTTTCCACAGGCGAGCACCTTTTTGCCATCGCGAAGTGCGTCGCAAAGCGCGTTGGCGAAGCGGTGAACCGCTTGGTCTTGCCGCTCGAGCGCGATCAGGTCGTCGAGCGCCCTCTTCGCGGCTTCGAAGCTATGAGTGACAGCCGAATCCCACATGGTAGCAAGATACCCGCTGGGACCGACTCGGGGGCCGGCAGGTACAATATCAATCTCATGTCCATCCTTTCCAGCCTCAAGTACAACACGGACGGGCTGATTCCCGCCATCATCCAAGACCACCAAAACGGCCAAGTGCTGATGATGGCTTGGATGAACGAGGAGTCGCTCAGACAGACCATCGAGAGCGGCCTCTGCACCTATTGGAGCCGGTCCCGGCAAAAGTATTGGGTCAAGGGCGAGACCAGCGGCCACGTGCAGCACGTCAAGCGCATTTCCGTGGACTGCGATTTGGACACGATCTTGATCCAGGTCGAGCAGGTTGGCGCGGCGTGCCACGAGAACTACCGGTCCTGCTTTTTCAGGGATCTCGAGAAGGACGAACTGAAGGTGAACGCGGAACGCATGCACGAATAGCCGGCGGCGGCAGGCCATGGTCCCTGTTTTCCGCGAGGCTTGATCGGTGTTTCGGCATGCGCTCATAATCCGTCCATGCTGTCTTCCGTGCTTGTGGTTTATGTTTGTTTGGCGGGTAGTCTGACTGGCATGCCCTACGCTTGGCAGCCAGAAAAAAGGGAACTTGGCAAAGCGCTGATCGACGGAAGCCCAAGGACTTTCGAAGTATTGGGAATCGACCATCAGTTCGACCCGGCCTGTTTCGGGCTGGAATTCGACAAGCCGACAAGCGTCGGTTGCTTGGAGGTCGATTTCGCTTCTCTTGGCGGGCGGGTCTACGAGCCCGATCCATCCACCGCGCGGCTTGAGGCCAAGATCGGGAACGAGTGGAAGAGCCTTTCGGCAACTTTGACGCGGAATTACGAGAACGTCGGGGCCCTTGCGCCGTTTCAGGGCCGAGGGTGGTCGACTTGGCAGTTCCGATTCGATCGGCTTGTTGTCGGGGGGATTCGTCTCCACTGCCCATCGTCCTCGTTCAACGACCTTGGCTACCGGTGCATCGCGCCATCGCGCTTTGCCGTCCGTAAGAACTGTGCTGGCGATTTGAAGCCGTCGGACGAACCCTATCGCCCGCCAAGTTGGCTCGAACCGGGCGCCGACTTGGCCGTTGGAGGCAAGCAGTCGGGGGATACATTGCGCTGGAGCAAGCCGGTTTTGCTCAACAAGCTTGTGGGGCGCGAGATCGGCAAATCGGAGTATTGGACCCGGGAAGGATGGAGGCCTTTGCCCGTTTGGAGTCGCTCGGGAGAGGGCGTAACGTTCGCTCCCGTGTCAACAACGGCGGTGCGAGTCCAGCGGAAGGGGCGAGTGAAGGCCTATTTCGATGCCGACGGAAGGCGTTACTACGAGGCCGTGGAGAGGTCGCGCACCGACATGCTGGGCGACCGTTTCCGATCCGGAAGGAAAGACCTGGCCTCGATGGAAAGCCTTTTGTTGCCGATCGACTTTTCGCTCGTGGCTATAGGGCGACCTGCCGACCTGCATGAAACGATGGTCAATTGGAACGGATTGTTCTGGATGGTGGAAGTCTCGGTCTGCGAGAAGCCGGGAGGCGGAGCGCTTCCAGACCAGGCCGTCGACCGATGGTTCTTGCCGTTGGCGGGAGGGCGGCCGCTGGGAAACGAGGTGACGTCCACTCACACTCGTTGCCTAGGCGGCTGGCTGCCCGCCATGGAGACTTCTTGCGGGGACGTCAGCCAAACCGTTTTTGTTACGCCGCCGGGATCCCGTTTGTATGCGAACATCGCGGAGATTGCTTTCAAAAACAGAAAGAACCGGGCTCAAACGGTCCCGGTCGGCTTCTCGATGGGTCGAAGACGTATTTATAACTCTTCGGGCGAGGTTTGGACGCCGTTCCTTTCAGACCCGCAGGCAACCGGGTACACCCTGGACGCGGACGGTCAAACGGTCCGCAACCAGCAGGGCGAGATCGTCTTTTGGTCGCCTTTGCCAGGCAGGCTCCAAGGAACACCCTACGAAACCGTCTTTGAAACCGATCTGAGGGTCGAGCCGAGGCAAACTCGTCGTTTGGCGTTCGTCATGCCCTCGGTCGACGAACCGATCGTGAAGATGCCCGAGCTGGACACCCAAGCGTTGCGCGAGGAGTTCCTGGACTATTGGAACGGCTTGATGGCGAAGGCAGCGAAAGTCGACATTCCTGAGCAGCCGATTAACGATATCGTCAAGAATTTGCTGGCCCAGTGCCTTATCATCACGCTGGACGGCGATTCGGTGCGATATGGGGCGTATTTCTACGAGGCTTACTTTGGCATCGAGGAGGGCTGGCCCGCCGTCGCCTTGGCGCAATACGGGTTTCCCGACCAAGCCAAGCGAATCCTCCGGACAATGCTCCGGCCGGAGTTCATGAGCAAGGCCGACTACCACCACCAGTATCGCAATGGCCTGGATCCCTGGTACGCCATAACGATCGGCCGTTTACTTCAGGACGAGGCCTGGTTGCGGGAGATTCTGCCCGTGGCGAAGGAGTGCGCCGACTGGACCGTTCGGTCAACCTCTGAGAACAAAGACCCTCAATGGGGCGGAACCCTGCCGAAGCATATCTATGGCGGCGACATCGGCATGCCGGCCTACAGCTTCTATTCGAATGCCACCTGTTGGCGGGGTTTGAACGACACGGCTTGGCTTTGCCGGCAATTGGGCGAGACTGAGGCGGCCCAGCAATACAGGGACAACGCCAACTCCTATCGGCGGCGCCTCCAAGAACTGGCCGACAAGCTGGTCGATCGATCGACGGGCATACCCTTCCTCCCGATGTCGTTCGACTTAGACGCGCCTTCAGGCCGCCTCGAGAAGGAGCCGCCCTATCCTTTTCTGGCTTCGCACACAACCAGAGGCGACACCTGGCGATACGTCGGGAACTATTGGAACCTTTTCGCGCCGACCATGATGGAGGTGCGTCTTTTCGATGCTTCCGACGAGCGGTCGCGGTGGATTCCGGACTACATCGGCCGCCGCGGCGGGCTCATGGCCGGCTTGGCTCGGTTCGACCTTGGGTTCGATGCGATCTACGGCAAGGGATACATGGAGAGCCTGCTGGAACTGGGACGGCGGGAGGACTTTTGGACATCACTGTACGGCATGTTGGCCCATGGGATGTCGCGAAACGCATACAGTTGCCCCGAGGTGTCGGGGGTCTTCCCATTGCGTGTCGACAATTTGGCCCTGTATCGGGAATACGAGCGCTATCGCTGGAACCCGCACTACCGGTTCGTGGGGCCTTGGCTGACGGGGTGGCAGAACCAAGAGGGCGAGCCGCTATCGGCTGGGCCCGGCATGGCCTTGCAATTGATTCGGACGGCTTTGGTGCGCGAAGACTTAACCACCGATCCGCCAAGCCGTCTGCTCTTGCTCGACGGCGCTCCCAGCCATTGGTTCGAAAAGGGCAAGCGACTCGCTTTTTCCGACATGCGCACCTTCTTCGGAACGGCTTCGCTCGAGGTTCAATCAGAGGGTGATCGCTTTCTTGTGGAGGCGAAATTGCCCGACGTCCCCTGTACGATACGCCTGCCCCATCCCAGTGGGCGGCCGGTGTGGAGGGTTCGGGTGGACGGCAAGGATTGGACTCTTTGGGAGGGTGACCGGGTCGACTTGCCGTGCGGCGCTCAGGTGCGCAAGATCGAAGTCGAGTGCCGGCCCTGATCCGCCGGCCGCCTAGGAGTCGATGAACATCGCCTCCGAGTGGTAGGCTTCGGTGTTGATTTTGCGGTCGTTGGAGTAGTAGGGTTTGTTGTCCCACTCCAATTCCGGCGCTCCGCACGACCCCCGGACGATCAGCTCCACGGGCAAGCTTAGGCGCTCGTACGGAGCGACGGGGTTGGCCAGGCGGTGCTTGACCATCTGAAGGCATCCCTCAGCTACGGCAAGCACGTTCGGCGCGATGGTGGTTAAACCCTTGTTGCCGATTTGAACCGGAACGTCGTTGTCAAAGCCAACGATGGCCACGTCGTCAGGCACCCGGAGTCCGGCTTGAAGAACCACGCGGATCACGTTCGGAACGGACATGTCTTGAAGAACAAAGATGGCGTCGGGGCGGTCCGCATCCCGGAGCCTTAGGGCCAGCAACCGGTTGCTGTGCTGGGTCATTCCGCTGGTCATCGTAAACAGGAACTCGTCCGTGTTGGGCTGAAGCCCGCTGTCGAAAAGCCCCTGGATATAGCCGCTGAACCGTTCCTGGTTGACATCGAGGCTGTCGAACATCCCGCTGATGGCGATGCGCTTGCGCCCCAGCTTCGCAAGGTGCCCGACGGCCATGCGCGCCCCTTCGTGGTTGTCGCAAACCACCAGGTCGGTGGGAACGTTTCGTAAACCGTGGTCGACGGCGATGACTGGCATCTTCCGCTGGACAGCCTTGATTCTTTCGGCGTCGGGAAAGCCGGTTTTCGACCATACCACGGCGGCTGCGAAGCCCTCTTCGGCGGCATACTCCAGCGCACCCTCCGTGCCTCGAATGGCGGAATCGACGTGGACCAAGTGAAACCCGTTCTCTTGCAAGAGTCGACCCAGCGCGAAAAACAGCGACTTGCGCACGCTGCCCAGGTGGTCGATGTACGCAACGATCGCGTTGCGTATCGTAATCGGACCCATCTTGGCCCGAACGCCGCGGTTCGGGCTGCTTTCCGCCCACCCGGACTCGATCAGCAAGGCCAGGCTGCGCCGAATCGTGCCTCTCGATACCTTGAACTGCTCCTGAAGCTCCCTCTCCGTCGGGAGCAACGACCCTTGAACATAAACCCCTTCACGAATGGACTGTCGCAAATGGGAGGCGATGTCCATCGAACCCAGTTTCTTTCCTGACATGCCTTATTCGAGTGTAACACAGGATGACCGTCAATATTTCAAAAATCCTTGAGTTTAGGCAATAACGATTGGGGTGAACGTGCGTCTTTTCGATTGAGCGCGCAGTACGAACACTCCGCGTGGCAGCAGGAGGACGTATGACCACCCTTCTTCCATGGGTAGCCGCACTTGCCGGTGCAGCTCTGGTTTTGTATCGCGTTGGCGTTTCGGGAAAGGGGTTGCTGGATAGGCTGAGGGAAAACCTTCTTCCAGCCTTCCTGCCCCTCGTTTTGTCGGCGGCCCTTTGGGGTGTCGGCCTTTTTTACGGTGACAAGTTCAACGGGATGAGTTTTTTGGGCTTTGGGGCTTTGATTGGCTCGTTGGCCGCGATCTTTGCCGTCCTCATGTCAACTGAGGACAATTCGAATTGGGGCACCCTGGCTTCCATCCTGTTTCCGACGGCCGCCCTTGGAGCGACCCACTGGCTGAAGACCGCAGATGGCGTGGCGATGGCGCAAAACGGCGTCGCCATCGGAGCGTGCGCGACGGCCCTGATGCTGAGTCTTGGCAAGGGGCAAGCATCTTGGATGAGCGCGTGCGCAACGGCAGGGTTGGTTCTAGCCGACCGCGTGGGAGGGTACACGGAGGTCCACGCGGCTGCGATGACCGGCCTCCTGCTCGGCCTGGCGGCTTCGCTCGGCGTGTTCGTTTCGGTTTCCTTGTTCAGCAGTGGAGAAACGCCATCGCAGCGTGCGGCCAAGATTGCCTTAACTTCAGTCGTTATCGTTTTTGGAGGCTTTTTGGCCGCGCAAAAGCTGGTCGGATCTCCGAACGTATCGCTGATCGCCCTTGGTGCCGTGGTGTTGGCTTTGTTGACGCATTGGCTCATCGAAGCAGACCCTCGGAACTCCTTGCGTTTCGGTGTGGCGTCAGCCATCTGGGTGGCGGCGGCGACCTTGGCCTTTGCGGAACAGAAGTCGTTCGGCATGGCGGTGATGGCGGCCGCCGGCTTGCTGGTGCTTGTATCGATGGGTTCGCCACGTGCGATGCTCGCCATGGGTCCGGCCGTTGGGCTTGTGTTCTATAGGGCTTTCCGCAATCAATACCCCGAGGCCTCGCGCGCTCTCGACTTGGGCCAGCACTACGCCATTGTCGGCCTGCTTCTTGGCGTCCTGCTCGCTCTGATTGCCGCGCAGTGGTTCGCCGAAAACGGCGGCGACGCGGCTGGGAAAGGTGTTTGGGGCGGCCTCGTGTGGCTGGCGCTGATGGTGATGGTGCCCCTAGCTGCTTCGGTGCTGCTTGGGCCCAAAGGCGTTGCCGGGTACGTTGTCGGTCTGGGCCTCGCGGCGTTCATCGAGGGCTTCCGAGGAGAGGCCAGGCTGTTGCCTTTGATCAGCGGAACCGTCTTGGCCTTCCTATTCATGGCCGGGTATGGATGGATCGGCGACGTCGGGATGCTTTCCCGGACTGATAAAACCGCGGCGATGGTCCGGTACGGGCTGGATATTTTAGGATTGGCGGTTGTGCTCGTGTTGCTGTCGTCGTCAAAAAAGAGGAACGAGTCATGAAAACCAGTCGCTTGCTGAGCCTTGTTTTGGGCGTCGGGCTGTGCTTTGTCCTTTTGGCCATGGGAGTTACCCAAGAGGTTCCTGTGGGCCAGCTGCGCGCCGTCGTGGTGATGTCTGAAAACGGCAAGCCGATCAAAGGCGCGATCGTGTCGGTTCGTTCGGTTGGCCAGCCGGAGGAGACGGCGTACCATCGGACCTTCGTGTCGGATAAGGACGGCGTCATCAGCGCCCGTCAGCTACCGGCCGGCGCCTACACCGTCGATGCATCGGCTCGAGCGCACAAGCTGGAGCCTACGGTGTTTGTTGTCGAAGAGGGACAGCGAAAGGACTTGGAGCTTCAGCTCGAACCCATTCCGCCGTTTCTGGACCTGTACGCGAGCCAGCACGTCTTCACACCGGACGAAAGGCCGTCCATCGAAGTCCACGGCTTTACCGCTGCCGCCGAGATCGATGTCAAGGTCTACAGAATTGACACCGACAAGGTTATCGCGGCCGGACAGCTGGAAGCCGTCCTTTTGCCCTTGCAAACTTACGAGTACAGCGATCGCGTGCCAAAGAACCCCTCAACCGTCGGCAAGTTGATCGTCGAAAAGTCGCATCAGATCCAAAACAGGGACATCGAGGGCGTGTTCGTCGAGGCGCTTGAGATGCCGAAGCTTGTCGAGGGCATTTATTGGCTGCAGGCCAAGGCCGGCGGCAAGAGCCGCAGCACCTATCTGAACGTTACCCGAATGGCTCTGGTAACCAAGATGGTCGGAGACCAGGTGCTGTGTTACACGACGAGGATCGACACGGGCCGGCCGATGCCGGGCGTCAAGGTCGGCTACTCCGACGGAAAGGCGTTCGTGCCGATGGCCGTTACCGACGCGCAGGGAATGGCACGTTACGAGATGAAGCCGGCGGCACGGCCTCGCGCCGAGGGCGAAAGCGAAGGGGGCTACCGGTCGGCCATCGCAATAGAGGGCAACTCCTTCGCTTTGACTTCCAGCTACCTGTTCGGCGAAGGCAAGAACCCGTTGCGCATGTACATCTATACAGACCGGCCCGTGTATCGCCCCGGGGATCGGGTGCACTTCAAGGGGCTGATTCGCAAGCCGGCCGGTTTGGGCTACGCGCTGCCCGACGTGAAGGAGGTCGCCGTCGAATACCGATCGCCGGACCAGAGCCTATTGAAGAGCGAGACACTCTCTGTAACGCCATCTGGGGCTTTTGTGGGCTCGTTCGAGGTCAGCAAGGAAGGGGAAACGGGGGGCTACTCCATCGTTGCGAGCGCGCCGGGCACCAAGTACACCAAGCACGTGCCGATCCAAGCTTATCGCAAGCCGCAATTCCAGGTTGAGGTTAAGCCCGACAAGCCGACTTTCGTGCGCGGCGAAAAGGCCTCGGCGACGATCAAGTGCTCCTACTATTCTGGCGGGCCCGTGATTGGAGCCGACGTTGAATGCTTTGTCATGCGCCAACCCTTCTGGGGCGAGGAATCGGGATACGTGGACTACGGCGGCGGGGAGTATTTCGACTCGCTCGAAAGAGTCAAGACGGATGAACGCGGCGAGGCCAGAATCGAATTCGGCACCCTCAAAAAAGACGATCCCAAAAGGGCCGAGCAGGACTACGTGTACACGATCAGCGCCTATGTCAGCGACGAAGGCAACCAGACCTTCGAAGCGAGGGGCAACTTCAAGGTCGTGCGCGGGGAGTATGACTTGCAGGTTGACGCGGGCGCCTACATCGCCAGTTTGGGCAAGCCGATCGCAGCCGCCGTCTCCGCCAAGTCGCACACCGGGCAGCCCTTGAAGGGCGTTCGCGTGCTCGTCACCACTTTCACCAGCGACTGGCAGAGCGGAAAGGAGATGAGGATCGAGCCCCGAGAGACGGAGGTCACGACCGACGAAAAAGGCCAGGCTACCGTCACGGTGACGCCTCCACGGGCCGGTGCGTTCCGAATCGAAGCGATGTCGCGCGATTCACGCGGCAACGAAATCGTCAACCAATCTTCGGTTTGGATTGAGGGCGGGCCTGTCCAGTCGTTCAACCCCGAGACGCCAAAACTTTCGGTAACGTTCGACAAGCGAACGTATAAGCCCGGCGAAACGGCCAAGGTCATGGTGGAGACCTCGGTTCCTGGGGGCACGGCGCTCATAACGCTCGAGGCTGAAGGGATTTACTGGGCCAAGACGGTTGAGCTCAAGCAAAACGTCACCGTGACTCAAGTGCCTATATCCGCAGATTGCGCGCCGAACGTTTGGGCCTCGGTGTGCTACGTGCACGGCAAGACCTTCAACGAGGCCACGGAGCGCGTCAAAGTGGAGGCCATCGAGCGCAACCTGAGCGTTCAAGTGACGACCGACAAGAAGGTGTACCAGCCCGGCGAGACCGTAAAGCTGACCGTGCAAACCCGGAATGACAAGGGCGAGGGGGTTCCCGCGGAGGTGTCCGTCGGCGTGGTCGACGAGGGGGTGTATGCTATCCTGGAGGACCAGACCGACATCAAGGAGGGCTTTTACCCTGGTCGTGAAAACCGCGTCGTCACCGCCTACTCATTCCCTGAGCTTTACCTGGACGGAGGCGACAAGGCGGCGCCGAAAGTGGACATTCGGCGGGACTTTCGAGACACCGCGTACTGGAACCCGATCGTGCAAACCGACGCAACCGGCCGCGCCGAACTGGCCGTCCAACTGCCGGACAACCTTACCGAGTGGCGCGCCACGGTTGTCGGCGCGACCCTTAACACGGCCGTCGGAATGGGCAGGACGAGCTTCATCGCCCGCAAGCCGTTGATGGTTCGTTTGAGCGCGCCCCGGTTCCTCGTGGTCGGCGACGAGCAGAGGCTGGTCGCCCAGGTGGCCAACGACACCGGCAGGGAAGCCAACGTGCAGGTCCAAATCGAGGCTGACAGAGTGGTCCTGGACGGCGGCGCTAGGCGGCAGCTGCGCATTGCCGACGGCGGCCAGGAGTCGCTCGAATGGACCATGTCGGCCTCTCGTTCCGGACTTTCGACCATCATCGCCAAGGCTTGGATCGAGGGCGGCGAATCGGACGGGGTCGAACTGAAGCTGGCGGTTAAGCCCTACGGGCGTTTGGTGCAAGACCAGTTCGCAGACGACCTCGTGGACCGCTCGTCGTTCGACCTGGAACTGCGGCCGGGCTCCGACCCGGATTCAACCCAATTGAGGCTTGTGCTGACGCCGAGCGCTGCGTTATCGCTGATTCAGTCGCTCGAGGAGCTGATGGGATATCCGTACGGCTGCGTCGAGCAGACCATGAGCCGCTTCCTGCCCAGCGTGGTCGTCTCTCAGATGGCCAAATCGGGCAAGATTCCCCGATTCCAAAGGGAGAAAGACGTTCCCCGGTTCGTGACGGACGGCTACACGCGCTTGGCGAGAATGCAGCACAACGACGGCGGATGGGGCTGGTGGGAAACCGATGCCTCCGACCCGTTCATGACCGCCTATGTGCTTGAGGGCATGCACATCGCCGGCGGCGCCGGCTACAAACCGAACCCCTTCTCCGTTGAAAAGGCCTCGAAGTGGGCGGCGGCCTATCTCGAAAGGGCCAAGGAGGTCGGAGCCAACGAAGCCTACCTGGCGTATGCCCTTTGCCTTTACGGCCAAACCGATGTGGCGGCCAAGGCGCTTGCCAAGGTCCAAATGAAAGGCGACGTTTCGCTTAAGGCGGCGCATCTCGCGATGGCCTATCGGACCATGGGGCCGGAGTTCGCCGGCCAACTGGCCGAGGCCAGGCAAACGCTGTTGGGCACGTTGGACAGCGGCGCGACGACCAGCCGATGGCCCGGCGACCGGTACGACGACGAGGTCAATGCACGTTGCCTGATGGCTCTGGCGACGATCGAGCCCGGCCATCCGGATATCCCGAAGGTCGCTCGTTACCTGATGCTCAAACGCAAAGGCGACGGGTGGGCCAGCACGCGCGGCACGGCCTTCGCGGTGCTTGGCCTAGCCAAGACTCTTGGCCCGCAGGTGCCTTTGGTCCCGGGTTCGAGAGTAGACGTGCGGCTGAACGGCCAGACCGTGAAAACCGTTGAGCTGAGCGCGGCGGCCATCGACCCCAATGGCCTCAAACTCAACATACCTCTGACGGGGCTGAAAACCGGAACGAATCACGTCGATCTGGTCAAGAACGCGCCCGGCACCGCCTTCTATTCGGCGACATTCGAGCAGACCGTGCAAAGGAGGCGGCTGGGAGAGGTGATCTCCGGCAGCGGCCTTCGCATTGATCGGCAGTACTTCCTGATGTCGGTGCAAACGGCCGATGACGGGAAAAAGCGGTTCATGCCGGCGAGGATTCCGTCCCTTCGGTTCCAGAAGGGCGACCTCTTGAAGTGCGTGGTCACCATCTCAAGCGACGTTGAACGCGAGTTTTTGATTGTCGAAGACCCGTTGCCGGCAGGCTTCAAGGTCACGGAGAACGTGTTCTTCGACCCGTATCTGGACTGGAACTACGAGTTCAATGCCTTGGACGTGCGCGACGACCGCGTCGCGACTTTCTTCCGGCACGCCCGCCAGGGCAAGACGACGTTCAGCTACATGATGCGCGCCGAATCGCCGGGAAGGGCGACCGCCTTGCCGGCCGTGATCTACAACATGTATGACACTCGGGACCGAGCCTCTTCAGAGGAGACGGCCCTGGAGGTGCGCGAATGAGGCGGCTTTGGCCCATTGTGCCCGCGGCCGGCGTCTGCGTGGCGATCGGTTTCGCGGTTTCGGCGCCTGACGAGACGGTGATCGCCAGCTTCTCGACGCCTCTAAATGGGCGGACGACCTCGCAACGGCATAACGCCGAGCTGGCCGCGAACCGCTTGCGCTCCGTGACTGTTCTGCCGGGAGAAACATTCTCATTCAACAAGGCGGTGGGCACGTTTTCGCGGGACCAGGGTTACCGCAAGGCGCCCGTGAGCTACAACGGGCAGCTGATCTCGAGCTTCGGCGGCGGCGTGTGCCAGGTGTCCACGACCCTTTACAACGCGGCTCTGCTGGCGGGGATGGACATCGTCGAGCGGCGCCGTCATCGCTTCGCCCCGGGCTATGTCCCGCCGGGAAGGGACGCGGCTGTCGCCTACGACACCGTCGATCTTAAATTCCGCAATCCCTACGACGTGCCCGTGCGGATCGAGGGAAGGGTCGACCGCGATCAAGTGACCTTCGAAATCCATGGCGCCGTCAAGCTGAGGCCGCGCCCAGAGATCGTGCAGATCGTGCGCCAGGTGAGGAAGCCGCAGGTCGTCGAACTGCGGGGCAAGGGCCCGATGGCCCGCGTCCGGAACAGCGGTAAGGCAGGCTGCTCGGTTACGGTTTACCGGATCATCGGCGATCGCCGCGAGTTCATTTCCAAGGACGAGTACCCCGCCATGAACCGGATTGTCGAATACCGTTGAAGACTTAGGTCCCTTGTCGCTAGCCAATTGGGGCGATGGCGGTCGGGTCGTCGAACCACGGGTTGCCCACGCGCCGGTCGACAGCGTAGGCGTGCATCCTTTCGGCGGCAAAAGGCCGAAGCAGGTGCGCCAACTTGGCGGCATCGGTCACTTTCGGGTCGAGCCAAAGCTCAAAGTCGCCTCGGTCCACAATGACTGGCATTCGGTCGTGGATCGGCTCGACGACCTCGTTCGCTGACGTAGTCAAGATAGCGCAGGTAGGCAGCCCGTCCCTCGGCTCCCAGACTCCTGCGAAGGCGAAGAGGCCGCCGTCATTCATGGCGATGAAGTAAGGCTGCTTCCGTCCGTTTTCCGTGCGCCACTCGTAAAAGCCGGTGGAGGGTATCAGAATTCTGCGGCGCTTCATGGCGGCGCGGAAGGCGGGCTTCTCGCTCGCCGATTCCGCGCGGGCGTTGATGAAGCCTCTGGCCTCTGCGCCCGCCCAAACCGGCACCAGGCCCCATACCGCCATCATCAACGATCGATCCTGTCCCGGGAGCTGAGCCACTGTCGGAACGGTCGCGGACGGCGCGATGTTATAGCGAGGCTGAACCTCCCGCGGAGCCTCGACGTCAAACAGACAGGCGATCTGGTCCGGGGTGGCGAAAAGCGTGTAGCGCGCGCACATATTAGCCCAGCCTGAACGCAACGTGCCGCGACCCCGGGTCCGGCACTACCTCGATGCCGCGCTTGCCCGGCTCGGTCCGCCCGCCCGTCGCGTGCCCGGCGTGCACGTCGCAAAGCTTCACAGACCAGGGACGCTCCCCTTTCAGCTGCCGGACTTCGATGGTGCGCCCGTTCAGAGCACACTCGAAAAGCGCTGCCTCGGAGCCGTCGGTCGCCGGCACGCTCACTCGGTGCTTGCTGCCCTCGGCGATGTCGCACAGCACCAGCTGAACGCCGTCGGCGTAGTCGTAATCCGGCCGGTCCTCGACCGCGCTCATCGGCAGAACCGAGTTCGCGCGGACAAACATGGGAATTCGAAGGAAGCCAACCGGGTGCTGAAGCCACCTTCCGCCGGCCACGATCTTGCCGGTCTCGAATTCGATCCATCTTCCCTCCGGCAGGTAGTAGTGGGCGATTCCCTCCTCGTTCATCACTGGCGCGACCAGCAGGGACGGCCCGAACAGGTATTGCCGATCGAGGTAGCGGCAGTTCATGTCGTCGGGGAACTCCAAGACCATCGGGCGGACCATGGGCGTTCCCGTCCGGTGGGCTTCCACGGCCGCCGCAAACAGGTAAGGCATCAGCCGGTTCTTCAAGCGTGTGAAGTGACGGACGACGTCGACCGATTCCTCGTCGAAAAGCCACGGCACGCGGTACGTCTCCATGCCGTGCAGGCGCGAGTGGCTGGACATCAACCCCCAAGCCACCCAGCGCTTGTAGAGGGCAGGAGTCGCCTTTCCGGCAAACCCGCCGATGTCGTGCGACCAAAACGCCGCGCCGGAGAGCATGAAGGAGAGTCCGCCGCGCATCTCCTCGGCCATCGATTCAAAAGTGGCCTTGGTGTCTCCGCCCCAGTGAACCGGGTACTGTTGCGAACCGGCCGTGGCGGAGCGAGCGAACAGAACCGCCTGGCCCTTGCCAAACTTGCGCTCCAAAAGCTCGAAAACCGCCTTGTTGTAGAGAAGCGTGTAGTAGTTGTGCATTTCAAGCGGGTTTGACCCGTCGTGGTAAACGCAGTCCGTCGGAATGCACTCGCCGAAATCGGTTTTGAAGCAGTCGACGCCCATGTTGATCAGAGCCTGCAACTTGGACTGGTACCAACGCACGGCTTCGGGGTTAGTGAAGTCGACGTAGCCAGTGCCCGGCTGCCAGATATCGTCTTGGGCCACGTCGCCGTTCGGCCTTCTGAGGAAGAGTCCGAGCTTCTTGCCTTCTTCGAAGAGAGAGCTGAATTGGGAGATGTACGGGTTGATCCAAACGCACACCTTCAGTCCTTTGTCGTGGAGACGCCTGAGCATGCCCTCGGGATCAGGGAAGGCCTCGCGATTCCAGAGGAAGTCGCACCAGTGGTAGTCGCGCATCCACGAGCAGTCGAAGTGGAACACCTTCAACGGAATCCCTCGGGACAGCATGCCGTCGATGTGCTCCATGACGATCTGCTCGTTGTATTGGGTGAGGAACGAGGTGGTCATCCAAAGCCCAAACGACCAGGCAGGCGGCAACGCGGGCAGCCCGGTCAGTCGGCAGTACTTTTGTAGGGCCTCCTTGGGAGTCGGCCCGAGGATGAAAAGGTACTCGAGCGATTCGCCGGGCACTCCGAACTGGACTTGCTCCGCCTTCTCGGTCATGACTTCGAAGCTGACCTTGGCGGGACTGTTGACGAGGACGGCGTAGCCTCGATTTGAGAGCAACAGGGGGATGTTTTTGTAAGCCTTGTCCGTCCACGTTCCTTCGTCGTCGTTCCACATCTCAACGGATTGGCCGTTCTTGACCAGCGGCCCGAAGCGTTCCCCGAGCCCGTAGAAGGTCTCGTCCAGTTGCGCGTCCAGCCGCTCGATCATGAAGTCCCCCTCCCCGTCGAGGCTCGCGTACCCAATCGATTTTTCGGGGCTTCGGGTGATCAGCTTGCCGTTGTGCCGAAATTCGAGCTTCCAAGGCTTTTTGTAAAGTCTGACCTCGAGGTCGTCGGAAACCATTGCGACCCACTCATCTTTTTCTTCAAAACAAGGGGAGAAGTCGACTTCGGGGTGCAGCTCAAAGCCGATGGGCTCTCGGACGCTTCCCGCGTTGTGATAGGCCTTGATTTGTGCGATCCCCGGTGCCGGCGAACTGACCTCGATGGTCAGGAACTGACCGCCCACTTTGTCGTCGCCGGTCTTGTCGATCAGCCGAGCGGTCAGTTTGCCGGTTTCAATTTGGTGCTCATAGATTCGCGCTGGAAAAAGCGTTTTGACCCCTTTACGGGGATGCCAAGTGCCTTCGCAGATTTTCACAGGTGCATTATAGTCGCTTGCCGCTATGTGTTCGCCCAAGGGTTTGTCCTTTAAGAGCTGCCTAGAGGGGCGCTAGGCAGCCGGAACGCTAGGGCGGACAGGCCCATACCGAAGATTTCGTCTGCTTGACGGAAAGGACCGCTGTGGGCTAAACGAGGACCTGCTCCGTGGTCTTGAAGTGCAGCTTTGCCACCTCTTCCAGTCGATTCGGCCCGTGCAACGCCAAGAACTTTCTGGCAACGGGGACGACGTTCGTGGCGCCTTTAGGGAGGCAGACCCCGAACTCGTCGCTGAGCCGTTTCAGCCGGTTCAGGAACTCCGCACGAGCGAGGATCGACGCAGCCGCGACAGCGATGTCCGATTCCGCGCGGACCAGCGAGCGCAATTCGACTTGCTTTCCTTTTTCAAACAGAGCGCGGCGCAGTCCGAAGGGGTCGGCGAACTGGTCGGAGATGGCCAATCCGCACGGCCGGATGTCAAGCACATTTTCAATCGCCCGGGCATGGCCCCAGGCCAGAAGACGGTTCAGGTTCTTGAACTTGGTGTACAGCTCGTTGTACTTTTTGGGGCCGATGGCGACGACTGAGCACGGGCACACGCGCCGAATCGACGCCGCCAGCCGCAAGGCCACGGGATCGCTCAGCTTCTTGGAGTCTTTGACCCCCTCGAGCTCGGATAAATGCTCGGGGCCCACGTAACAGGCTGCGATCACCAAGGGGCCGAAGTAGTCGCCCTTGCCGCTCTCGTCAACCCCAATGTGCCCTTCGTCCATGCGCGCCGCAGTGTACCTGCCGTCAGGTGTTCCAAGCTGTATGGACCGCGGTGTCGATCAGTGCCTTGGAGGAGCCGTTGTCGAGTGGAGTGAGCAACCGCGGGAACCAGCGATGGGACTCGTTAGGCCCATAGCCGCCCTTGGCTCGGGCTGCGTCGGTGGCGCAATATCCGTACAAGCCGTTGGCATAACCGACCGTCATCGGCTTCAAAGGCGACAAGCCCTTGGCGATTTCCAGGCCGATCTCGGTGTAGCACTCGAACGGCAACCCGACGATTCGCACATCGCCGATCATGATCGACGTCACTTCGGCTTTCAGAGTTTCGGGCAGGCCGCCGGATAGAATGGCGTTCTGCAGGGCTGCCTTCCACTCCAGCATGGCCTTGGCGCAAACTTTGGCCTCGAACGATTTGGCCGCGTCAAAGTCGGCCTTCAAACGTTCNAAGATTTTCGCCAGCTCGTCAGCGGGCGGCGCNGGCTTGAAGGGCAACACCGCCACCTCGGAGCAGCCGCTGACCCTTGCCGTCGACTCTTTTGGCGCTCCTTTGAGCGCGCTCTCGATGGNTTTGGCGAACTGGGCCCCGATTTGGGCNGCGTCCTCGAACGTGCCTTTGCCCCAGCGGTCCTTGTTGATCGCAGGGTCGATGTCGCCGCAGCAACCCTGAATGTAGAAGGCGACACCGCCCTTCTTTTCCACCTGCCGGCACACCTCGCCGGGGAAGTCGGCGGAAAGCATCAGGTTCGACGGACCCAGCACGACCGCGTGAAGGGCGTAGTTCGCCAAGGTGGCCACCGGCTCGCCGGAGGGCTTTTCAAACCGAAGGACGCGCAACTTCTCATCAATCGGGCCTCCGCCGGGCTGGCGGTTGTAGCCCAGTTCCTTCAATTCTCGGACCGCATAGCTCATGGTTACGGGCGCCAGCTTCTTGATCGCTTTGTCGGCCAGGTCGACAATCTTGTCGCGCGCTGCCTTGTTCCAGGGCTTGTCCAGAATGCCCATATTGCCGCGAAGCGGCATCGAGGCCGGACCGGAATGCGTGTGCGTGCAGGCGATGATGGTGCAATGGGGCGGCACGCCCGTCTTGGCCTCGATGGCCTTGCGTATCTGCCAGGCGTCCTCGACGTCGAATCCGATCACGTCAACCGAAACCAGCACGCATGTCTTGTCGCCGTCGCTCACAGCCAAGGCGCGCGCCATGATTGGATCGTGCCGGCCTTGCGACGGCTCGATTCGGCCGCCATATCCAGTCAGCCATATTCCCACGGGAGGTTCAAGGTCGAGCTTCGTTGCGCCAACCTTCAATGAATGCATTTATCTGAGCTCCTCGATGTTCTCGCAAACCTTTCTTATTGCATTCGCCATATCTCGAACGGCTTCCTCTTTTGCGAGCAATTGAGGGTGCCAGAGCCACACCATTTCTTCAAGCAAGCGCTCGGTGACCGGGCAAACGACTTGGTTGTAGTCGACGTCCTTGCCGTAGTAGGGGCAAGAAATCGGACAATACTTGGGGCCGTCGCCCTTGCGCAGGAACAGCGGGTTTTTGTAGAGCGGGTGGGGGTAACCGGGGCTTGCGACCACGCCCTCCGCTCGGAGCGCTTCGCAAAAGCGTTGCAGGCTGACGCCGAGCACTTGTCTGTCAATGCGGAAAATGAACATGTGGTACGCCCGTCGGGTGATCCTCGGGTCTTCTTTAAGCAGAACGATCCCAGGCACTCCCCGTAGTTGCTCAGTGAGGATTTCGGCGCTTCGCATGCGGGCCAGCGTTTGTGCCTCCAGCCTCGTCATCTGGCCGATCAGCAAAGCCGCTTGGAACTCGGTCATGCGCAGGTTGCCGCCCAGCACGTAGTGCTCGTACCACGGCGTGTCCTTTCCTCGGCCGCAGTTGATGTAGCTTCGGCAACTGTCCGCGATTTCTTCAGAGTCAGTCAAAATGATGCCGCCCTCTCCGCTGGTGATGTTTTTCGAAGCTTGAAAACTGAAGGCTCCGCACGCGCCCAGCGCGCCGGTGCCCTTGCCCTTCCACTGGCTGCCCCACGAGTGGCAGGCGTCTTCAAGAATCGGCGCCCCGGTCCGCTGGGAGATGGCCGCGAAGCGGTCCATGTCGGCGACGAACCCCCCGAAGTGGACGGGAATGATCGCCTTGGTCTTTTCCGTGATCTTCTTTTCAACATCGGCCGGGTCGAGGCAAACCGTGTCGGCCTCAACGTCGGCGAAAACCGGGACTGCGTTGACCCGAAGAACGGCGGACGCCGTCGCCAGGAACGTTAGAGGAGGCACAATCACCTCGTCCCCGGCGCCGACGCCCAGCGCCAGCAGAGCGGCCTCCAGCGCTGCCGTCCCATTCGTGCACGTAACGCCGTATTTCGCACCGTGGAACTCCGCGTAGAGGCGTTCGAAATGCCGAACCTTTTCGCCGTACCACCAGTTGCCGGACTCCAATACGCCGTTCAGCTCCCTTCTCTCCGCGTCGTCCCACTGGGGCCAAGAAGGCCACTCGTGGTCGCAGGCCTTCGGCCCGCCGTTGATTGCCAGTTGACATTCTCCCATGAGGCTATTCTAAGCCAGAAAAAGTCTTTTTGAAAAGAGCTACGATGCAAATTGTGCAAATCAAGCGGTACAAACGGTTTGCGCCCTCTGGCGAACGAACGCGGGCATCCTGCACCCTAGCAAAGAGGCGCCAGCACTTCGATTGCCTTTTTAATGTCTTCGATCTGCTTCGGCCCGCTGATTTCGCGTTCGATGGTCAAGGCGTTTCGATAGCCGCAGGCTTTGAGCTTGGCGACGAACACGGGAAAGTTGACTTTGCCCTGACCGAGCGGCAACTCTGGGCCAAGGTTCATGGGGTCGGTCGGCACGTCGCCGTCCTTGGCGTGGACGCCTTTCACCCAAGAGCCGAAAGTGTCCAGAGCGTCGATCGGGTTGCCTTTGCCATACATGAGGAGGTTAGCCGGGTCGAGGTTGACCCCGCAGTTGCCCGTGCCGATGTCGGTCATGGCCCTCAGAAGCGTCACCGGGGTCTCTTGCCCGGTTTCGAAGCAAAAGGCCAGACCTAGTTCCTTGCACCTCGAGGCCACCTGGGTGAGCGCTTCGATCGTGCCGGCGTAAAGCGGGTCTCTAGGCGACTCGGGAATGAACCCGGCGTGGGTGCTGGTGCTTGAGGCCCCAATCTTGGCGGCGAACTCGGCGCCTGCGATAAGGTCTTTCACCCGTTGCTTGCGGTACTCGGGGGGAACAAGTCCCAAGGTGCTCGGCCCATCGATAAAGTTCCATACGGCCGGGCCAGTGTAACCCGTCCAAAACGAGCTGATCTCAACGTTATGCTTCTTGAGGGCGTTTTTCACGGCTTCGGCCATTGCGTCGGTGTACATCGACGGGTTCCAGCAACAGATCTGGCAACTGTCGAGCCCGAAGTCGCGGACCTTCTGGATCTCTTTGTCGATGTTTTCGGCAAGGGAAACGAGCACTCCGATTTTGAGCTTTGCGGACATAGAACCTCCTCGTGTAGCCGGCTTGGCTTGGCAAGGCTTAGTTTAGCCAAATGCAGGAGGCCTTGGCACGCCCCCTATATGGCCGATCAGCCCGCCAGCAACCCTTTGACCGAGGCAAGCGCAACGTCAACTCGGCTGGGGTCCTTGCCGCCGGCCGTGGCGAAGTCGGGTCGGCCACCCCCTCCTCCGCCGACCATCTTGGCCACTTCGCGCACGATGTTGCCAGCGTGGGCGCCGCTTTTTAGGGCCTCTGCGCCAACCTTGCACACCAAGCTCACCTTGCCGTCGTTGACGATGGCGGCCACCGCTACCAGGTCGGGGTGTTTGGCCACGTTGTCGTCGACCGCGGACGCGACGACTTTGGGATCGACGCCGTCGAACCGCTTGGTCCAAATCTTCAAAGCGCCCGCTTGCTCGAAGGCGTCTGCCTCCTCTTTTTGGGCGTTAGCGCCGCGAACAATGGCCGCTTCGGCCTTCTCGCGTCTTCTGCGCTCTTCCCGTAACTGTTCCAACAGCTTTTCGACCGACGAGGCGACGTCTTGCCCGGGCGTCTTCAGAAGGTCGGCGATGCGGCGCAAAGTCGCCTGTTGCTCGTTGACCCATCGGTAGGCTCCGTTGCCGGTCAGGGCTTCGATGCGGCGCACGCCGCTTGCCGCGCTGCTTTCGCCAACGATTTTAAAAAGGCCGATTTCGCCGGTCCGGTTGACATGGCATCCGCCGCAAAGCTCCTTGCTGAAGCCTTCGACTTCAATCATGCGGACGCGGTCGCCGTACTTCTCGCCGAAAAGCGCCATGGCACCCATGCGCTTGGCCTCCTCGATCGGCAGGTCGCTGTGGATGCGCACGGTTCGGTCGCTCAAGATTTGCTCGTAGACGATGTGCTCGACCTCGGCAATCTCCTTGGCGGACATTGCCTTGCCATGCGTGAAGTCGAAACGGAGATGGTCGGGATGGACCAGCGACCCGGCCTGGGCGACGTGCTTGCCAAGGACGCCTCGCAGAGCGGCGTGAAGCAGGTGCGTGGCCGTGTGGTTGCGGGTGATTGCCTTTCGCCGCTCGGCGTCCACCTCGGCGACGACGGTTTTGAAGAACGCGCCGCTGTTGAGTAGGCTCACAACGCCTTCTTTGTCGAGCCCTTGCAGGTGCGGGCCGCGCACCAGCTCGACGTCGTGCCAGACCAACCCCATCTGCTTCCAGGTGTCGATGACTCTGAACTCGAAGTCGTCGCAGGAAATGGTTCCGGTGTCTCCGACCTGGCCACCCGACTCCGCATAGAAAGGCGTCCGGTCGAGGCAAACTTGGAGCGCGCCGGTGGTGACGCCGTCGGGGTCGAAGCGCGGGCTGATTTGCACCACGCGGCACTCGGCCTTCAAGGTTTCATAGCCGACAAAAACCGTCTCCAGGTTGGCGGCACCGGACACGCTGAGCACCAGGTTCTCGCCGTAACCGCCGTACACCGTCTCCATTTCGGAAGCGCCGCGGGAGCGTTCCTGCGCCTCGCGGAGCGCTTTTTCGTAGCCCTCCGTGTCGACGTCGACGCCCGCTTCGGCGCAAAGCTCGACCGTCACCTCCAAGGGAAAGCCGTAGGTGTCGTAAAGTTTGAACGCGACCTCGCCGTCCAGCGTCGTCTTGCCGGAAAGCGTCGCCAGCTGCTCGCCCAGCATGGACATCCCTTGGGCCAACGTCCGGCGGAACTGGGCCTCTTCGTTCTGAAGAGTCTCGACGATGATTTCGCGCCGTTCGTACAGCTCGGTGTAGTGGTGGCCCATCGCCTCGAGCACGCCCTCGTACACCCGGTGGAAAAACAGCTGATCGAACCCCAGGACGCGTTGGCCCTTCAGAACGGCGCGGCGGATCAGACGGCGCAGGACATAGCCTCGCCCCGTGTTGCTGGGCAGCACGCCGTCGGCGATGCAGAAACACGCGGTGCGGATGTGGTCGGCGATGATACGGACCGCCCGGTCCAGCTCGGCGCTCTCGCCGTATCGGATGGGCCGCGCCGATTCGCCGGGGCCGCGTGGCACGGATTCAATGGCCCGGATGATCGGCTGAAAGGCGTCGATGTCGTAAACCGAGGCATGCCCAGCGAGCACCGCCGCTGTGCGCTCCAGGCCCATCCCCGTGTCGATCGACGGGAAGGGCAACGGCTCCATGCCCTCCTTCACATAGCCCTTGGCGGGGTTGGCCGGATCGCGCAGCGCCCCTCGCCATTCGTACTGGATGAAAACGTCGTTCCAAATCTCAAGCCATTTGCCCTGCTTTTCGTCGCGCAGGTAGTCTTGGAGTGTGTAGGGGCCGCTAGGGACGGGCTCGTCGTTCGGCGTCCAATAGAACATTTCGGAGTTCGGACCGCACGGGCCGGGTGGGCCCGAACTGAACGCGCCTGCAGGCCAATAATTGGTCTCTTCTCCAAGCCGGAAAATGCGAGTCGCCGGGTCGATGCCCGCGGCCTCCAGGTGGGCGGCCCAGCAATCATAGGCCTCGTCGTCGCTTTCGAAAACGGTGAACGCCAGGCGCCGGACGTCGAGGCCGAGCCACTCGGGCGATGTGAGGAACTCCCAGGAGTAGTCGATGGCCTCCTTCTTGAAATAGTCGCCGAACGAAAAATTGCCGAGCATCTCGAAGAAGGTAAGGTGGTTCAGGTCTCCCACGTCCTCGATGTCGCCGGTTCGTACGCACTTTTGAGCGTTGGTCAGCCGCTTGTTCGGGGGGACGGCGATGCCGCGGAAGTAAGGCTTGAACTGGACCATTCCGGCGCCGTTGAACAGCAGACTCTCGTCCAGCTTGCCGGTCACGTCGTAGGGGATCAACAGCCCGGACGGGTGCCTCGAATGGCCTTTCGACTCAAAAAAGCGCAGGTACTTGTCGCGCAGCTCGCTGGCGGTCATGGTGCCTTCGAGGGTACCCGATCGCAGAAGGCGCAAGGCGCGGCCTGCCCGACCGGGCCTTGCGGGCGCAAGACAGGCATGCTTCACGTAGTAGAATGTATACATGATTGTCCGCTACGACAGCCCCTTCCAAATCAGCAAGGACTTCGAGCCCAAAGGCGACCAGGAAAGAGCGATCAGCCAGATTTGCGAAGGCCTGGAGAGCGGGCTGCGTTTTCAAACGTTGAAGGGTGCGACGGGCACGGGGAAGACCTTCACCATGGCGTCGGTGATCGCCCGGTTGCAGCGGCCCACGCTGGTGTTCGCCCACAACAAGACGCTGGCTGCGCAGCTTTGCCAGGAGTTCCGCGCTTTCTTCCCCGAAAACTCCGTGCAGTATTTCATTAGCTACTACGATTACTACCAGCCAGAGGCCTACGTGCCTCAACTGGACTTGTACATCGAGAAGGACTCCAGCATCAACGAGGAGATCGAGCGTTTGCGGCACGCGGCGACCCAGGCCCTTCTCGAGCGGAGGGACGTCATCGTGGTGGCGTCGGTTTCGTGCATCTACGGCCTCGGTTCGCCCGACACCTATGCCGAGTCGGTGGTCACCTTTGAAACCGGGACCGAGTTCGACCTCGACACGGCCCTGAAGAAGCTGATTCAAATGCAGTTCACGCGCAACGACATGGTGCTCGACCGCGGCACATTTCGGGTTCGCGGGGACACGCTGGAGATCCAGCCGAAGGACGAGGAGGTGGTCACCCGAATCGAGTTTTTCGGGGACACCATCGAGCGCATCCGGTTGATCGATCCCTTGACCCAAGACGTTCTGGACGAGCCGCGCCGCATCTCGGTGTTCCCCGCCACCCACTACGTGACCCCCTGGGACCGGCTGGACGAGGTGATCGAGGAAATCATCGCCGAGCGCGACTGGCAGTGCGCCTATTTCCACGAAAACAACAAGCTTTTGGAGGAGCAGCGCCTTCGTCAGCGAGTCGATTTCGACATCGAGATGATGCGCGAGGTCGGCTACTGCAACGGCATCGAGAACTACTCGCGCTATTTTGACGGCCGGAAGCCGGGAGAGCCGCCGTACACGCTTCTGGACTTTCTTCCCAGCGACGCTACCGTGTTTATAGACGAATCGCACCAGACCATCCCCCAGATCCGCGCGATGTACAACGGCGATTTCCAGCGGAAATCGGTGCTGGTCGATTACGGGTTCCGGCTGCCCTCGGCACTGGACAACCGCCCGCTCAAATTCGAAGAGTTCCTTGAGCGCGTGCCGCAGGCGGTGTTTGTCAGTGCCACGCCGGGACCGTTCGAGACCGAGGTGCAGGAGCAGGTCGTGGAACAGGTCATCCGCCCGACATACCTGCTCGATCCGGAGGTGGAGGTCCGGCCCACCCGCGGGCAGATCGACGACCTGGTCAACGAAATCCAAACGCGCGCCGAGAGGGGGGAAAGGACGCTGGTCACGACCCTTACAAAAAAAATGGCTGAGGACCTGACCAAATACCTTCAGGACCTGGACATCAAGGTGCAGTACATCCACTCGAACGTGCACTCTCTAGAGCGGCCCGAGATCCTGAAGGGGTTGCGGCTGGGAGTGTACGACGTGGTTGTCGGCGTCAACTTGCTTCGTGAAGGGCTGGACCTGCCGGAGGTCAGCTTAGTGGCCATTCTGGACGCCGACAAGGAAGGGTTTTTGCGCTCGGAGGTATCGTTGATTCAAACGATCGGCCGAGCCGCTCGAAACGCCGCCGGAAAGGTCGTGCTCTACGCGGACACGGTCACTGGTTCCATGCGACGCGCCATCGACGAGACGAACCGCCGTCGAGCCATTCAAACCAAGTACAACGCGGAGCACGGCGTTTCCCCCAAGACGGTTCGCAAGGGGGTTCGGGAATCGATCCGTTCATACGATGCCGTCGCCGAGGTCACGGCCCAATACGACGCCAAGACGGAACAGGAGGGGCCAATCCGGGTTGAGGACGTGCCGATGGTGATCGCGAACCTCGAAAGCGAGATGAAGGCGTTCGCCAAGGCCATGGAGTTTGAGAAAGCGGCCGAAGTGCGCGACGAAATCGCCCGGCTGCGATCCCTGCTTGGCGCGACCTCGGGGGGATCGGTCACCGGAGCCAAACGCAAGCTTCCCGGGCACAAGCGAAAGCCTTAGATTCTTAACAATCGAACAATCCGGCTGTGAACAAATTGTTCCAACGTGGAATAGACCCTATAGAGGAAGGACCGTCGAATGAGGATACGGCGGTGAAACTTAGGTGTCGTCCTTAAGGGTTAGGCTTACAAACAACTACTTTTTGCGTGCGGGGTTTTTTGTTGGGATTGCCCTTGCCGCTTACGCCTGCCAGTTGTTCCTGTCCGTCCGAGTTCCCTATGAGTTTTGGGGCTTCAGCCTTCTGGTTTTCGAGGCAAGTGTCTTTTGGGCGTCTGCGCTCCATGCCAAGGCTCCCGGACTGTCCGGGCAAGAGCGGGCCTCCCGCGTTTTGATGTTCGCGGCGTTTACGGCATACCTGATGGGTGACGCCTATTGGGTGACGTGCCTATCCCTCGGCGGCCCAAGGCCTGAACAAGATGCCTTTTGCTACGCCACGCGGCTTGCCTTCAGTTTGTTTCTAATGGCGGGCCTTGCCGTTCAGTTGCGCATTTTGGCGTCAAACAAGCGTGCGGTGATTCTTTCCAGCGCCTTGCTTATCGCAGCAAGCTTCGTTCTTGTTTTTTGGGAACTGGGTTATTCCAACCTCTGGAGCCTTCCTTCGCTTTCGCCAGCAGACAGGCTGCGGGTGTTTGGAACGGGCCTGGTCAACGTGAGCGTCCTCTCGATGGCGGCTACCGTTGCGATTTTTGGCCTTAAACAGGGGTACGCGTTCATTCGGCGCAAGGCCTTGTCGGTCGGCGCCATTCTTTTGATGGTCGGCGAGCTGTCCTCTGACGCCATGCTGGCCACAGGGGCCTATTACGAAGGCTCGGTTGCCGACGTGACTGCTATGGGCGGACTTCTGCTCGCTGGTTTCGGATTCAGTTCCGACAAGCCGAGGACGGCCGGCCAGCAATCCTATTTTCATTGGATGTTTCCTTTTGTTGACAGGCTTCCAAGCCTGTTCGCCTTCACGTCGCTGTTGCTTACCCTCGGGTCCGACCTCGTCACGGGACAGACGGTGGACCCGTCCGCCTTGGCCATGTGCATCGCTGTCATCGTGCTCATCAGCATTCGTCAGTCGGTCGTGGCCGTCTCGGATCAATTTGCACGCAACCAGGAGCTTGAGGAGATCCGAGAGTCGCTCGAGTTCGATGTTCTGAAAAAGACCGCGCAACTGAGAGAGATGCTGGAATTGTCCCGCTCAGTCATTGAGACCCTGGACATTCCGGAGATTCTTTGCCGCTCGCTCGACCACGCGCGAAAGGTGGTGCGCTGCAAAAGCGGAATCGCGCGGTTCTTCGATTCGGACGGTTTAGGCGACCTGCGCGAGGAGGCGGTTTGGGTCGAGGGGCAACCCGTTTCTCTGTCGATGGAATGCGACGTGCGCAGCAAGCCCGACTTCCAGATCTCCAAGCCCGACCCGCGCACCTTCGGCAAGGCCGGCGCTTTCTATGTGATCTCGGTTGACATCTTCATCCAGGAGCGCCAGGTAGGATGGATTGCGCTGGGCAGGGCCGACTTGCCGTTTGAGGTTGGAGAAGCCGACCTGTTGAGCGGGATTGGCCAGATCGCCACTTCGGCGTTGGCCAATGCAAGGACCTACCTGCTGGCCAAAGACGCGGGCCAACGGGACCCAACAACCAATTTGCTCAACCACCGGGCCATCCACGAGAAGCTGGTGCTGGACCTTGAACGGGCACGGAAGAACCGCGTTCCGCTCTCGCTGATCATGGTGGACGTGGACAACTTTCAGCGCTTCAATGGGACCTATGGCCACACCAACGGGGACGAGCTGTTAAGGCTTGTGGCCGGCGCCTTGTCACAAGTCGCACCCGCGGGGGCTCTCGTTGGGCGTTTCGGCGCTGACGAGTTCGTGATCGGCCTCCTTGGATTCACCGCCGACGCCGCCCTTGCGGTGGCCAGCGAGTTGGCCGTGAATTTGGAGAACAAATCGGTTCAGCCGGCCGGAAACAGCCACCCGATTCCTGTGAACGTGACTTGCGGCATTGCCACGTACCCGGAGGATTGCGACACCTATGAAGACCTGCTGCTGACGGCAGAGCAGAACTTGGAGCAGGCGCGTTTGATTGGTCACGAGGTGGCCTTGACGTCGGAGATCCACAGGGTCGGTCGGTTGATGCGCACCGACTCCAGCTTCGAAGTGCTCGACATGCTGGTGACCGCCGTCGACAACAAGGACTCTTACACCAGAAAGCACTCTGAGCAAGTTGCCGAGTTCGCCACGTGGATATGCGAGGCTCTTGGCATGGACGGCGAGAATACACGGGTGGTCCAGCAGGCCGCTTTGTTGCACGACGTGGGCAAGATCGGCGTGCCCGCCGAGATCCTCGCCAAGCCGGGACGCCTGACGGACGATGAAGCCTCCGCCGTGAACAGGCACCCCGTTTTGGGCGCAAACCTGGTTGCGGCTTTCAAGGACATGGAGGCGATCCTGCCCGGCGTCCGCCATCACCACGAACGCTGGGATGGGTTAGGCTACCCGGGCGGTCTGGCGGGCAACGGGATCCCCCTCATTGCGCGTATTCTGTGCATCGCCGACACTTTCAGCGCGATGGTCACCGATCGCGCATACCGAAAGGCTCTCAATTGGGATATTGCTTTGGAGGAAGTCAAGAGCCACCTCGGCACCCAATTCGACCCGGAGCTGGGACGTCTCTTCATCAAGGCCGCCGAGCGCAAGCTTTCCACCTTGCTCCCGAAATCCCGCCGCGCCGCCTAGCGGATCCTCCAATGGCCGTTGCGCGGCCAGCAGCTTTTCCGGTAGGTTGACAGATGTGCCCGACGAGGTTGCCCTGGGGATGATCGAGCGTGCCTTCGACCTTTTGGTCGAACGGCCCGGTTTCATTGAGAGACCCAATCAACGTCAGCTGGCCCTGCTGATCTCCGACTGCTACGATTCGAAGGAGGCCGGCGCCTTCGAGGCGCCGACAGGCCTCGGCAAGTCGCTCGCCGCGCTTATCCCCGCCATCGCGCACGGCGTCTCCACGGGCAAGCGCACCGTCATCGCCACCTACACGAACGTGCTTGCCGAGCAATACCTTCGGAACGATCTTCCGCTGGCGCAGAGCCTGTTTCCCGATGCGGGCGTTTCATGCCAGTTCCTTATCGGGCGCACGCGTTACGCCTGTTTCCAAGAAATGTTGCTTTCCACGCCCGACTTGCTTCAAAGCTTCGCAACTATCGCTGAGCAAGGCATCGAATCGGAGTTCCGCCAAGTGGTTCCAAGGCCGCAACGCGAGCTCTCCGAGATCTGGCAGAAGATCAGCGCCCCCTCGGTTTGCCCTGCCCGCCTGTGCCCTTCTTACAACGACTGCTTCTACTACAGGGCCCGTCGCAAGGCAGAAAAGGCCGCCATCGTCATCACGAACCACAGCGTCGTGCTGATGGACGCCCTGTTGACCCAAGCGTCGAGCGGAGACGTTTCATTGCTGGGCGATTACGACTTGCTGATTCTGGACGAGGTCCACGACTTCCCACAGGCGGCCGTCAACGCGCTCGAGTTCGAGCTCAACGAGAGCAAGCTAGGCATGCTCATCGGCATCGCGGCCAAGATGGAGGACGCGGTGTTGCCAGTGGCGGCCAGGGCGGGCGGTGCCGAGAGCTGGCGCCGGCTTTGCGACGCCTTCTGCGAGTCGTTGGCGAACATCGGCCTGCAATTGAAGCAGTGTGGGCTGGCGATGGGACGGCCGGGAATTCTGGTGGCATCGCCAGCCGAGATTGAGAACCACCCGCAGGTCCAGGCCAATCTTTCAAAGGTTGGCCTGGAACGTGCGGAAAGGCTCGCGACGGAGGCCTCGGACAAAGCGATCGAATTCGTCAAGGGGATCGACCGTCTGCTGAACCAATGGCAGCATTTGGGTGACCTGTCCAAGGACGAGAAGGCCGACTTGCTGGACATGATGCGCAACTACCGGATGGTGGTTACCGAGTTCAGCATCGGCTGCCTATCGCTTTTCCAGCCCCAAGGGGTTTCCGTCAGCTACGCGGGTTTGGGCGAGCAGGGCGCGACGCTTAGGCACGACCTCATCGACCTGGCCGGTCCCTTGAAGGGGCTCATCTGGGATCGAAGGCCTTACGTTTGCTTGTCGGCGACGCTGGCCCTCGACGGCAATTTGGAGTTCTTCAAGCGCGTTACCGGGGCTCGCCCGACCTTTGAGGAAATCCTGCCGACACCGTTCGATTACTCGAGCCAGGCGGCCGTGTACATCCCCCCGCCGAACGCCGTTCCCGACCCGGCGGGGGCGCGGAAGCAAGGCATCGAAGAGGATTATTACCGTTGTGTGGCTTCGGAGCTGTCGAAAATCATCCGGGTGGTCGGTGGGCGCACCTTGGCGCTTTTTCACAGCCGAAAGGAAATGGAAGGAGTTTATGCCTACATGGAATTGGTTGACGGGATGCCGATCTACATGCAGCGCACGGCAGGGGTGGCGTCCGTTGGCGAGAAGTTCCAGAAGAACGTTCGGTCGTCGTTGTTCGCTCTTCGGTCGTTTTGGACCGGCTTCGACGCCCCCGGCGAGACCCTGAGCTGCGTGGCGTTGGTGCGCATTCCCTTCGAGGTGCCGGTGGACCCGCCGCAGATTGCGAGGATGGCTTGGCTTCAGACCCTTCAGCTCGACCCCTTTGCCTCGCACACCTTGCCGATGGCCAAAATGATGATGCGTCAAGGGGCGGGAAGGCTGATTCGGCGAGCGGATGACCGCGGCGTCATCGCGTTGCTTGACCCAAGGCTCACCACGAAGGCGTACGGGGAACAGATCTTGGCGAACCTGCCCGAGGGCATGCGGGTTTACCGGGACATTGGGGAGGCGGCGGCCGCCGCCGGCGTGGCCGCTGAGGGCTGACCATGGCCCGGTGGTTGCAACGCTTTGTAAAAGACATCGTAAGGTAAGACAGACGTGGTTGCTTCAATAAAAAACCTGACCGTACGCTACGGCACCTTTACGGCTCTGGACGGTTTTTCGATCGACATCCCCGAAGGTTGCGTGGGACTTCTCGGCCCGAATGGCGCCGGCAAAACGACGCTGATCAAGACGATCCTTGGCTTTTTGACGCCGGCGTCCGGGAGCGGCACCGTCCTGGGTTGCGATATCGCCCGCCAGGGAAGAACCATCCGTCAACGGGTCGGCCTGATGCCTGAGCAGGACTGCTACATGCCGGGGATGAGCGCGGTGATGTATGTCGCTTATGTGGGGGAGTTGGCCGGCATGCCCTCGGAGCAGGCCTTGCGCCGCGCGCACGAGGTGCTCGAGTACTGCGGGCTGGGCGAGGCCCGCTATCGCAACGTCGAGACCTTTTCGACCGGCATGAAGCAACGCGTCAAATTGGCGCAGGCGCTTGTCCACGGGCCACGGTTATTGTTGTTGGACGAGCCAACCAACGGTCTGGACCCTGCTGGCCGGGAGGAGATGCTCGAACTCGTTCGATCGATCTCCCACGACAAACAAGTCAATGTGCTGGTGTCCAGCCACCTGCTTCCCGACGTTGAACGGGTCTGTGACCAAGTCATTGTGATCGTTGGGGGCAAGCTCCGAGCGTGCGGTCTTATCGATGACCTCAAGAAAATCGAGGGCCGGCCCGTCGATGTGGAGCTGAAAGAGCCCAAGGAGAGCTTCGCCTGGGCCATCGAAAGGGTTGGCGGGAGGGTGCTGTCCTTCAGCGGGTCGGTGTATCGCGTTCAGGCGCCCGGCAAGTCGGACGAAGTGACGCGGCTGGTGTTTCAGGCGGCGAGAGAGGCGGGTGTTCAGGTGCGCAGCTATTTGGCCGCGGAACGCTCGCTCGAGGAGGCGTTCATGGAGGCTTTGAATGGCTGAAACGGGGCCGATTGCGGATCTCTCTTACAGGGGTTACGAAGGATTATTGGAGTCGCCCACCCGCCGCTGGTGGGTGATATCGAAAATGATGTTGCGTCTGGCGGTCCGCAAGTGGGGGCTCTATGTCCTTACTTTCATGTCGGGCTGGTACTACTTCGTAATGATGATCGTGATGTTCGTTCAGGAACAGATTGTCGCGAACTCCATGGGTCGGGATGCGGCGATGATTCGACGCCTTGCCAACATGGACTGGACGGCCCAGTTTCTGCATGGCTTTTCGTACGGGCAGATCTGGTTTTTCCTGATCGCTCTGACCGTCGGTGCCGGGGCCATCGCCAACGATAACAAAGCCTACGCGTTGCTTTCTTACCTCAGCAAGCCTTGCACTAAGACCGATTACTTGGTCGGGAAGTGGGTGGGCGTGTTTTTGGTGCTTTGTGCGGCCGCCCTGATTCCCGGCCTATTCTTTTACGCCTACGGCTTGATGAATTGGAGGGAGTACGGCTTTGTTTCTCAGGATCCGTGGTTGCTTCCCAAGTTCGTGCTTCTGGTTCCGTTGGCTTCCGCTTTTCAAGCGAGCCTAATTCTTGGTGTCAGTTCGCTTTTCCGCCAGGGCATGCACGCGGGCCTTGCTTATGCCGGGGTGTACCTGGTGACGAACTTTTTCACGGTGATCATGAGCTTCGCCTATTTCCTCAGCCAGGGTGGCCGTCCGGGCAGGCGTCCGCTCGATACGGGCGTTTTTTCGCCGGAGCCCTTTACCTTTTGCTCCATCGACGGCGTCCAGATCGGGCTGGCCAAGGTCGTGCTGCACACGGCCGGCGGGATACCGTTCATGCCGAGAGAGGTCAATCGGATGGCCCAGCCGGTCGTTCCGATTCCCAGCCTTTGGCTGATCCCGATCGCGGCCGCAGTCGCGGCGCTATTCATCTGGCTTGCTTGGACTAAGATCCGCGCGGTGGAGGTCGTCCGATGATCGAGTTCGTGGCGGCGTCCCGGTGGTACGGCCAAGTTATCGGGCTGAACGACGTGACGTGCTCGATCGGCCCGGGAGTGACGGCGTTGCTCGGCATGAATGGCGCAGGCAAGACGACGATGATGCGCCTCATTACGGGCCAGTTGAAGCCGCAGACCGGTTCCGTGCGCGTTTTGGGGCTTCGACCTTTTGCGAACCCGGACGTGTACCGAAAAGTCGGCTACTGTCCCGACATCGACAACTTTTACGAGCACATGACCGGCCGCAAGTTCGTTTACATGCTGGCCCGGATGGCTGGCTTCAACCACCTGGAGGCCATGGAGCGCACCGAACGGATGCTCGAGATGGTGGGCATGGCGGAACGCGCCGACAAGAAGATCGCCGGCTACAGCAAGGGCATGAGGCAACGCATTAAACTGGCCCAGGCGATGCTGCACGATCCGGATGTGATTTTGCTTGACGAGCCTTTGAACGGCCTCGACCCGATCGGTCGGCGCGAATTCATCAACCTGTTGGCGCGGCTGGCCGAGCAGGGCAAGTCGATCGTGGTCAGCAGCCACATCTTGTTCGAGGTCGAACAGATGACCCGAAGCATCCTGCTTTTGCACCGCGGGCGGCTTTTGGCCACCGGCGACCTGAGGGTGATCCGCGAGCTGATCGACACCCATCCGCACCGAATCCGCATCGACACTCCGATGCCTCGGGAGGCGGGCCAGAGAATCGCGTCCCTCCCTTATGTGATCAGCTTACGCTTCGACCCCACCGGTCGCGCCTTGGAAGTGGAGACGCGCAACCCCGACCAGTTTTATGACCGTGTCGCCTCGATGGTGCTCGAAGACGGGCTGACGATCGAAGGGCTATCCAGCCCGGACAACAACTTGGAATCGGTGTTTTGCTATTTAGTGGGGGGATGATGTTTTTCTATCTTTACAAGACCACGTTGATCGATTTCGTAAGGCCGAAGCGCATCGTCGGATGGATTCTCATCGGTCTTGCGTTGGCCGGGGCCTCGTACCTTTACATGTCCTTCGACCGAAGCGCAAAGCCCTTCGAGACCTACAGCCGAGTTTCAGACTACTTTGTTTATCGCCTGATCCCTCTGGCGGCGGCGGTTTACAGCATCGCCGTCGTGGGTCAAGAGGTCTCGCAGAGGACTATCGTTTATCTGGTCACAAGGCCCGTTCCTCGATGGATCCTTTACCTTTCCCGAGTCGCCGCCTCCATCACGGCTACGGCGATCGTCTCGGTGATCGTCGTGCTGGCCGTTTCAGGCGCCATCAACGGACCCTCGCGAGTGATCGCGCAGGGCATTCCCGGCGACATTCTCGGCGTTTGCGTCGGATCCTTCGCGTATGTTTCGTTTTTCGTCCTTCTGAGCCTTTGGATCAACAAGGCCATGGTTGCGATTTTGCTTTACGCCTTCGGGTTGGAGACGGCTGCTGCCAACATGCCGGGCGACATGGGGCTCCTCTCCATCAAGAATTATCTGACCATTATTTCGGACAAGCCCGTTTTGAAGACGGGTAACCCCATAGCGGACGCCATTGCAACCCAGAACGCCTTGGCTGAAATGACAAAAAGCACGGCATTGCCGATCATGGTCATCCTGACGGTGGTTTGCCTGACGGTTGGGGCCTGGTGGTTTTCAAATTTCGAATACATTCCGAGGGAGGACGCTGAGTAGTCAAACGCCTGAACGTCCTTCGGGCCCTCACGTCAGGGACTCTTGCTTGAGGCGCTTCCAGGGCTTGTTGGGGCCGGAACCGACCTGCGCCAAGTGCAAGATCTTGCGTCCTTCCTCGTCCCGCAGAATGTCGGCGAGGGTGATGTTGTTGACAACGCGGTCCACGGCCTCTTGAATGTCGCCCCACAGCATCCGCAACGAGCAGGAGACGGCGCGGCTGCACTCCTCGCCGCTGATTTGCCGGTCGCAAAATCCAGAGTCGTAGAGCCGCCCGCCGAGCGCGGCCAACACGTCTCCGACCACAATTTCGTCCGCGCTCCGCGCGAGCGTGTAGCCTCCCGTGTGCCCTCGAAGGCTCTTGACAAACCCCTCTTTGCGCAGAATAGCCAAGAGCTTGGCCACGTACGGCTGGGTCAGGCCCTCGGCCCGGCTGATTTCGGGGATCGTCATGCTTCCGCTAGGACCTAGCCTGCCGATCTCTAGCAGGCATCGCAATCCATATTCTTCCTGAGAGCTGAACTTCATCGGACTACCACATCAAGCCGAGTTGCATCCGAATCTCTTCTGGCACCTTGTCGATGGAAAACGGGGGGTCCCAGGTGAGCTCCACCTTGACGTCTTTGGCGCTCGTCCGTTCAAGGACGGCCTGCTCGGCTTGCCCCGGAAGCACCTCCGCAACTGGGCACGTGGGCGAAGTCAGGGTCATCACAACCTTCACCGTGCGGTCGTCGTTGACGTTGACTTCGTACACCAACCCGAGATCGTAGATGTTGACCGGAATTTCGGGGTCGTACACGGTGCGCAAGGCTTCGACGACCTCGTTTTCCAACATCGACTTTTCGATGCTGTTCAGGGGCTTTTCGTCCATCGGCTTACTCCGTTGTGGCAACGCGTTCTCCTCCCTTGAGGGCCTCGTTCAAGGTGTGCCAGGCGAGGGTCGCGCACTTGACGCGAACGGGGAACTCACGGACGCCCGACAAGGCCATCAGCGCGTCGAAGTCCTCGAAAAACTGTTCGTCGGGGTCCTCGTCGGTCAAAAGCCTGTGGAACTTCTCGAAAACCCTCTGCACCTCCTCCACTGACCTGCCTTTGAGGGCTTCGGTCATCAGGCTTGCCGAAGCCGTCGATATCGCGCAACCGCAACCGTCGAACTTGATGTCTTTGATCACACCGTCCTCGACGTTCAGATAGACGTGGATGTGGTCGCCGCAAAGAGGGTTGTAACCTTCTGCTGTGCTGGTTGGATTTTCTAGGGTGCCTTTGTTTCTCGGTTTTTTGTTGTGGTCGAGAATGACCTCTTGATAGAGTTCCCTCAAATCGCTCATGACAACAATTCCTTTGCCTTGCGAATCGACTGAGCCAAGGCGTCGATCTCATCTTGGGTGTTGTAGACGGCGACCGATGCCCTTGCGGTTGCCGGAACCCCGAACCGGGCCATCAACGGTTGCGCACAGTGGTGGCCCGCGCGAATCGCCACTCCGTCCATGTCGAGAATGGTCCCCAAGTCGTGGGGGTGAATGCCATCCACGACGAACGAGACGACGCTGCCCTTGTTTTCAGCTGTGCCGATGATCCTTAGGCCGTCGATTTCCGACAGCCGCGCGTTGGCATAGCCGATGAGCTCCCGCTCGTGCTCGGCGATCGCATCCAGGCCGATGCTCTCGACGTAGCTAATCGCTGCCATGAGTCCGACGGCGCCGGAAATGTTCGGTGTGCCGGCTTCGAATCGGGCGGGCGGTTCCGCATAGTCGGTTTTTTCGAAGGTCACCCGACGAATCATGTCACCCCCTCCCTGGTAAGGAGGCATGGACTCCAAAAGTCCATACTTTCCGTAAAGAACGCCGATACCTGTGGGGCCGTACACCTTGTGGCCCGAAAAGGCGAAAAAGTCCGCGTCCAGGTCCTGAACGTCGATTTTAAGATGGGGAACCGACTGCGCCCCGTCGACCAGCATCAAGGCACCGGCTTGATGGGCCAGTTCCGCGAGTTGCTTGACAGGGTTGATCGTGCCGAGCGCGTTCGAAACGTGGGTCAGACTGACCAGTTTGGTGCGGTCGGACAGCTTGCGCTTGAAGTCCTCGATATCCAGCTCGCCTTGGTCGGTTACGTCGACAACCTTGATCGAGGCCCCTGTCCTCTCGCAAAGCATCTGCCACGGGACGATGTTTGAGTGGTGCTCCATCTGCGAGAGCAGAATCTCGTCGCCCGGTTTCAGGTTTTTGGTGCCCCAAGCCGATGCGACAAAGTTGATGGCTTCGGTCGTGCCCCGGGTGAAAACAATTTCCTGAGGCTTTCGGGCATTGACGAATTTCTGGACCGCTTTTCTCGACCGTTCGTACTGCTCCGTCGCTCGCTGGCTGAGCATGTGGACGCCACGGTGGATGTTAGCGTTGTCGTGCTCACAGAAGATCTTGACCGCTTCGACCACTTGGCGGGGCCTTTGAGAGGTGGCGGCGTTGTCGAGGTAGACGAGAGGCTTGCCATGAACAGTCTCCCGGAGGATTGGAAAGTCCCCTCGTATTTGTTCGATGTCGATGGCTTCTCTCGTCTTCATGAGTCTATTCGGGCTGTGGCTACGGGGCTTTCGGCTCTTGGCGGTACACGGCCATGACGCGCTCGAAAAGCCTGGCCTCGAGAAGGTCTCGGACTTCCCGAACGCCGATCTTGTCCAGCACCTCGCTGACGAACGCGTAAACCAAGAGGCTTCGTGCCTCGTCGACTTTCAGCCCTCGCGAACGCAGGTAAAACAGCTGATCCTCTTCGATCTGGCCCACCGTCGCTCCATGAGTGCACTTGACGTCGTCCGCGAAGATCTCCAATTGGGGCTTCGAGTTCATTGTTGCGGTCTTCGATAAAAGGAGAGCCTTGTTCGATTGCTTGGCATCCGTCTTTTGCGCATCCAGGTGGACGTAAATTTTACCGTTGAACACTCCGGTTCCTCGGTCCCCCAGGATGCCTTTGTAGACCTCGAAGCTGTGGCAGTTCGGCTTGGCGTGGTCGATGCGCGTGTGGTTATCGATCAGCTGATCTTCAAAAGCCATGTAAGCCCCGTTGAGCGCGGTTTCGGCGTGCTCGCCGCCGATCCACACATCGATGTCGTTGCGGCCCAAAAGGGCTCCGAAGCTTACGTTGTTCGAAATGTACGTGCTCTCTGCTTGCTGGTTGACTTTCGTCGTCGAGATGTGGAACGAGGTGTCACCCTCTTCCTGGATTCGGATGTGCTCGATGCTGGCGCGGCTAGCCACCTTCACCGAGCAAAAGGCGTTGGTGAAAACCGTCCCACGGAGTCCGTAGTAGGCCTCGATGATCTTGGCCTTGCTATTATCTTCGGCCTTTACGGCAAAACGGGGGTGGGCGGCGATCGGCCTGTCGGACGCGATCGACAAGTTGAGCAACAGAATCGGTTTGTCAACGATTGCGCCGCTCTTGACGCGCAATGTCCAGGCCCGACTGAAGGCTTGGTTCAGGGCCACGAAGGGGTTTTGGGTCGTCTCGGCCTCGGCGATGAGCTCGGGTGTTTCCATCAGATCGGCCCAACGCGAAAGCCCGCGGAAGTCGGATAGTGGCTCGCAAAAGTCTCCGTTGACGAATATAAGCCGGTGGGTGTCGAGTTGGGCGACGGCCGGCAGATCGGGCAGGTCTTCCACAAGCACGTTTGCTTCCGTAGCCGGCTCGAACGACACGGCCGCCCAGTCGCGCATTGGCGTGTATTTCCACTCCTCGTTCTTGCTGGTCGGAATGCCCAGCTCAAGGAAGCGGTCCAGCGCCCGTCTTCGAGACGGGTCATCTGCTAGCCCCAGCTCTCGAAGGTGTGCGGCAAAATCGGTGGTTCGATCGAGTGTCGTGGCCATTTCTTTCCTCACGCCTTGGCAAGCTGCCCTTCGAGTTCGCTGTATCCCTTCTGCTCCAGTTCAAGCGCCAAGTTCTTGCCACCCGACTTGACAATGCGCCCGTCCATGAGCACGTGGACGAAATCAGGCACGATGTATTCAAGAAGGCGCTGGTAGTGGGTGACGACGATGATGGCCCGATCGGGCGAGCGCAAGGCGTTTACGCCGCTCGCCACAATCTTGAGGGCGTCGATGTCGAGCCCGGAGTCGGTTTCGTCGAGAATGCACAGTTTGGGCTCCAGAACGGCCATCTGGAAGATCTCGTTGCGCTTTTTCTCGCCGCCTGAGAACCCTTCGTTGACGCTGCGCTGCAACAGTTCCGGGTCGAGGTCGAGGAGCTTGATCTTTTCCCTGATGAACTTCATGAACTGAATGGCGTCCAGTTCCTCTTGGCCTTTGTGCTTGCGGATGGCATTGACCGCGGCGCGCAGGAAATAAGAGTTGGACACTCCGGGGATCTCAACCGGGTACTGAAAGGCAAGGAACAAGCCTTCATGGGCACGTTCTTCAGGGTCAAGTTCGTTGAGGTCCATGCCGTTGTAAAGGATTTCCCCTTGGGTAACTTCGTAGGCGTCGCGCCCGGCTAGGACGCCTGCCAGAGTGCTTTTTCCCGAGCCGTTGGGGCCCATGATGGCGTGGACTTCGCCTGAGTTCACTTGCAGGTTGATGCCTTTCAGAATCTCTTTGTCTTCGACTTTCGCGTGCAGTTTTCTTATCTGGAGCATTGTTCTTTATTTTTCACTGTCATCGCGGTTTTCGACCGCGCCTTGTGGCCGGCAGGGTGCCGGCGATTCCTAGATATTTAGCCGACCGAGCCCTCCAGGCTCACGCCAAGCAATTTCTGGGCTTCGACCGCGAATTCCATCGGCAATTCACGGAAAACCTCCTTGCAGAACCCGGACACAATCATGTTTACGGCGTCCTCCGTCGAGATCCCCCGCTGGTTGCAGTAAAAGATCTGGTCCTCGCCGATCTTCGAGGTCGAGGCCTCGTGCTCCACCTTGGCCGTCGGGTTCTTGACTTCAATGTACGGGAACGTGTGCGCGCCGCAACGGTCGCCCATGAGCATCGAGTCGCACTGCGAATAGTTGCGAGCGTTTTCCGCGCCCGGAAGCACCTTCACCAGGCCTCTGTACGTGTTCTGACCGTTGCCGGCCGAAATGCCTTTTGAAACGATTGTCGACTTCGTGTTCTTGCCGATGTGGATCATCTTGGTGCCCGTGTCGGCCTGCTGCTTGTTGGCTGTCAAGGCTACCGAGTAAAACTCCCCAACCGAATTGTCGCCCTGAAGAATCACCGAGGGGTACTTCCAGGTGATCGCGGAGCCGGTTTCCACCTGAGTCCACGTAATCTTGGCGTTTTCGGCGCACTTGCCGCGCTTGGTAACGAAGTTGTAAATGCCTCCGACGCCGTCCTTGTCGCCCGGGTACCAGTTCTGGACGGTCGAGTACTTGATCGTAGCTCCTTTGCAGGCCACCAGCTCGACGACGGCCGCATGCAACTGGTTCTCGTCGCGCTGGGGAGCCGTGCATCCCTCCAGATAGCTGACATAGGCCCCCTCGTCCGCGACCAGCAGAGTGCGCTCGAATTGACCCGTGTTCTGGGCGTTGATCCGAAAATACGTGGACAGCTCCATCGGGCAACGCACTCCCGGAGGCACATAGGCGAACGAACCGTCACTGAACACCGCTGAGTTCAAGGTCGCAAAGTAGTTGTCGGCAGTGGGCACCACGGAACCCAGGTACTGCCGAACCAAGTCGGGGTAGTTCTTGATGGCCTCGGACATCGAGCAAAACACGATGCCCATCTCCTCCAGCTTCTCTTTGAAAGTGGTGGCCACGGACACGCTGTCGAAAACCGCATCGACGGCAACGCCGGCCAGGATCTTCTGCTCTTCGAGAGGAATGCCAAGTTTTTCGAAAGTTCGGATCAATTCGGGGTCGGCCTCCCCGAGGCTGTTCAGGGTCGGTCGTTTTTTCGGTGCCGAGTAGTAAATGATGCTTTGCAAGTCGATCGGGCCGATCTTAAGGTTGGGCCACGTTGGCGGCTCCATCTTGAGGAGTTGACGGTAGGCCTTAAGCCTCCACTCTAGCATCCACTCCGGTTCTTCTTTCTTGGCGGAAATGAAGCGGATCACGTCCTCGTTGAGCCCGGGCGGCAGGGTATCGCTCTCAACGTTCGATACGAACCCCCACTTGTAGTCGCGATTGGCATACTGCTCAAGAATCTCTGTGCTCATGGTGCCTCTTTAGGTTACTCCGCTACCGAATCAAAGTATACATAAAAGTAGAGATTGGGGTCTAAAGTGGGGATTCTTTCCCGGGACTTTTCTTAAGCCAATCGCTCAAGAAAGGCTGGCCTCGGCACTCTGCGGCCAGCCTAGAGGCGGACCGGCAACCGGATTTGGTTCAGTTGCCAGAATTGGGACCTTTGTCAGGGGGCATTTCACCGGGTTTTGCGCCGGATTGCGGGTTGTTGCCCGTTCTAGAACCCATCTGCTTGATTTCTTCAGGGACGAGCGGGCTGCATCTATGATGGAGGATTGGATCCGTGACGGCGGCACTCAAGCGAAGGTCAGACAAGACGTTATCGACGAAGTGCGCGAACTCATAGATTCTGGTTTGCGAGGCGCACGCCTGACCAATGAGATGATGTACCGAGCCGGCGAAGGCAAGCAAGCCATGGCAGAAGAGCGTGCGAGGTTGGGCATCGTTGATCCAAAGCCGGGTTCAAGCCGTCATTCGACCGAGGCGCCAGAGACCGACAGTGCACGGATATGGGATCGTATAGCGGCATCTTTAAACGAGGCCGGGGACACGTCCTACAGTGTGCATCCAGTACGACTTGGGGACACCCAGGCGCCTGCATCCGACGAGTTGTTCAGCAATCTTGCGATCAATAAAGGAAACATATTCGCGGACTATGACCATTTGCAGCGCAAGCATCCGGACCAGTTTGCGACGGCTGAAGAAGTGAAAGCGCATGTCGAGTCGGTTCTAGAAGAACCTCATTTCTTCCTTGCAGGATCCCAGCCCGATCATAGACTTATCGTTCGAAGAGGGACCGACGATCACGCGGTCATTATCGAGACGGAGTACAAGGGGGGCAAGTATCGAGTCAGATCGGCATACAGACTGACGCCTAACCAGCTTGAGCTGAAGATAGCGAAGGAGCGTCTGCGGAAAGGCGCTAATCTTCCGGTTCTGGCGAGCGCTGACAATGCGAATGCCTCATCAGTGATCGACTCCAGGCAGCTCGCCGCATCTCGCGATGCGGGTCAACAGACGCCCAATGCCATTATAGGCGATTCCGCGGCAAAAGGCAAGGATGCCAGGTACTCGCTTGAAGATCAGGAAGTGAACGTCGGCTACCATGTTTGGGTGATCGACAGGGACGGCAACGTTCGCAGCGCCAAGATCATGGACGATCCCAAGGATGGCCGGGTGCATGTCGAGTCTGCCGACAGGCAGGGCAATGTCACCTATTCCGACGACGTTCCCGAGCACCTGATTTTCAAGTACCGCGAGGATGCCGACGCTGCTGCCGCGAAGGGTGATTGGCGCCCTCCGAACACGTTTCCGGACGACCCGTTCGTGGAGGCTGCCGAGTGGCTGGCGGCAAACCATAATGCCGCGAAATTGAGCGAGCGTCAGGCGGCTGCCGTATTGAGGAAGCAATTCGGCGATGATGTCGCCAAGAGCAGCGCGGCCGTTCTTCGCCATGCCCAATACCTCTACCAGAATCGGATCGTCGCGCCAAACCCGGACATTCCTTGGCGCTATCAGACCTCGCCCCGTGGGAAAACGGACCCGATTCGAAGGGTTGGCAACATCGTTCGCCAACTCTTTGTTAACCAAGCGGAGCCTGCCAACCGTGCCCGCAGGGATCCCGAGAGCGCCATGGGGTTGAAGCATGGCGAGTTGTTGGAAACCGGGCTTGACGTGGAGCAGGCGATCAATCGCCAGTCACGGGTGGCCAGCAAAGCCATGATGTACGTCGAGCACGGCATCTATGACGACGCCGGCAACGAGGTCGCTCCCGGCCTCGTTGAGATTGCCGAGGAGATGAAGAAGCGGAACGTGGATTACGATTTGTGGGTGGCCTATCGCCGGGCGATTCGCGATATCGCATTGCAGGCTCGGTGCAAGCCGGAAGATCCAGGCTATCTTTCGCCGAAGCAGATCTCAGAAGCCCATGCCCTAATTGATCATGTTAAGCAGACGATTGGCAAGGAACACGTGTATGCAATCGACAAGCAGTTCGATCAGTTCGTCGATGCGCATTTGGAACTCTATGAGCGATATGGGCTGAGGGCTCAGGGATGGGCTAAAACAACTCGCGAGAACAACTGGATGTATTTTCCGATGCATACGGAAAGTTCGCCCGAGGCCGTGCTGATGCGCGGGATCAATCCGAGCAAGAACGCCTCCCCGGACGCCGAGGTCGTCCGAGCCCTTGGCAAGGGCAAACAGCTTGTCGATCCGTTCGTTGCTCTTGCGACTGAGATTGAAGGCGTCGTACGTGCCGGCGAGTTCAACCGTGCGATGCAGCCTGTCTTCGAGGAGATTTCGAAGCATCCAGTGCTCGGCACGTTGGTGCACGAGGTCGATCCGTACGTGCAATATACCGAGGGCGCCGACCCGGTCGTCACTGTCTACAAGGAAGGAATCAAACAGACCTATGTGGTTGATCCGGCGCTTTGGGGTTCCATTCGCGGGGCCATGCCCCAGCAGCTGAACGCATTCTCGAAGTTCGCGACTGGTTTGGCCACGCTGTATCGTAAAGGCACCACTCAGAAAAACCCATGGTTCGCCGTTATCTTTAATCCGATGATCGACCTGAGTTCTGCCGTTATATCGCATGGTATGAATCCTTTCCGTTGGCTGCAAGGCTGGGCGACGGCCGCCAAGGGAATGTCGGATCCGCTTTATCGCGAATGGATTCAGTCCCTCGGACGCTTTGATTTTGAAGGCGTTCGGGATTACGTTGAGCAACAGTGGCTATATGATCCCGAGCGGATGAGCACGATACAAAAGATCGGCGATCAGGCTCTTCGGGAGCAGGGTATCACGGTCATGAACATCCCGGCAGCCGCATGGAAGAGCGCGGGCCATGGCTTGAATCGAGCCAGCTCCATATTCGAGGAAGCGACCCGCCTAGGCTTTTACAAGCAGATGCGCGATCGCTATATCAAGAAAGGCATGGCGCCAGAAGAAGCCAGGCGCAGTGCGGCGTGCATCCACGGGGGTATCAGCGAGGACACGTTGGCCAGATGGATCAGGCGCTATGCGGATTTTGCGGATCTCATCGCGCGCGCGGAGGCAGACTGGGAATGCCACCTGGTCTCGGTTATCACGAAGGCAGGAACTCCGCACTCGGTTGTGGCCAAGAGGGTCAAGACCGACAAGGACGGCACGTCGACGGAGACAATCGAGACGACCGAGATGGACTGGCGCGCGGCGGCTTGGCTCTTGGAGCGAAGGCGGCCCGACGAGTGGGGCAAGCACGATCTCGTTGATGAAGGCGCAGCGGCGGCAGTCTGCCAAGCGATCGTGGGCATCGTCAACGATATCCGGGAGCGGACCCGTGCCGTCGGCGGATCAACCGAACCTGAAACAGCCGAACAAGCCAAGCCTGGCGTCTCGTAATGCTGGAGGACTCACTCATGAACCTCTTAACCCTGGGCCTGCTGGCTGCCGTCTATTTCGGCATCAGAAGGCTGAATCAAACCTTTATGTTCGAACAAATCAAAGCAGCCCTCGAAGAGGGCGGCCAGAACCTCGCAGTTATCGCCGAGAACGTCACTAAGATCGGCGACGCCACGACCACTGTTGCAGGCGACATCGGCGCCATGGCGGCCAAGATCCAGGAGCTTGAACTCGCGACCCTCACCGAGGAACAGCTCAGCGAGCTGAAGGACCTGGCGCCAACAAACGCCAGCAACTCGAAGGCGGCCGCCGATGCCGTCCAGGCTGCAGCGCAATCGCTTCAGACCTTGGCCGACCAGCAATAGATCAAGCTCCGCGAGGGCTGTCTACCAGGGCCTCGTCCGCATGGACGGGGCCTTGAGTCTATGAGAGTCCAGCCCTTGCTTGGTATGCGTCACCAAGGGCATGAGCGACTCACCTGTCAAGTGGCTGTCCGATGTGCATTGGACCTCCCTCCCGTTAAGCGAGCGCGCCTTGATTGTGGCGAGCGTCGAATGCGACGTTGCCAAGGTCCAAGAGATTTCCCAAAACGACTCGCCGAGGATTCGAGAGTACCAGAACACGGCAGGAGCAAAGCGCAACACTCCGTGGTGCGCGTCGTTCGTCTTCTGGTGCTATGTGCGATCAGGATGGCGGCTAAGCGACGGGCCGAACCATCCCCAAAGCGCGTTCGGATGGCGAACCTGGTCCCAGAAGCTCGGTATTTGTGCGAGTTCGATCGTCGGCGCTCAGCGAGGCGACTTGGCCGGATGGATCAACAAGGACGGATCCGGCCATATCTTCTTCATCGTGAAGGCCTACAGGAAGTTCCTGATTTGGCATGTGGACACGATCGAGGGCAACTCCAACGACGCCGGATCGCGCGAAGGCGACCGGGTTATCCGCAGGACAAGGCGCTGGACGTCGAAGATGTTCCGGATCTCGATGGGAGGAATTAAGTGAAGTTCAAACTCCCTGCCATCTTCCAGAAGCGGCCAAGGGTCCGAGTGCCCGACACAAGGCCTTTGGCCAGAACAGGCGATGCTCGTTATGTCCCTCAGATCGCATCGTGGAGGGTCGAGAAAGGCGGCAAGGTCGTCTGCATGGCCAACCGGTACGACGAGGTCAGCATCAGAGACTACGACCGCGCCCGGTTCTATCCTGTAGTTCGCGACGCTCTCGCCTGTAAAGTCACTCCGCTCCGAAGGGCCAACTTCCATTTCGTATGCGCCAGGCAGGACATAGCCGATCTTGCTAAGCAGGAGCTCGGGCCGCACATATCGGACCTGGTAAACATCCTGACCAAGGGCGGCACAGAGTTCGGATACCAGGTTGTCGAGAAGGTTTGGGAACCTAAGTTCGAGGTTGCCGTCACTACCACTCAGTCCGACTCATCGTCTCAGATCGAGCGCGACTTCCCTTTCATCTGGACGATTCGCCGGTTCGCTTCGCTTTCGCCGCTAGACACGCGTCTACTCGTCTATTCTGAAACCGGCGAGTTCGCAGGAGCAAGGCAATTCGTGGGCATGGTGAAGGAGCGGGACATCCCACGTTCGAAGTGCATCCACTACGCCCGAAACAAAGAATTCGACGGCAACTATGGCATTCCGGATGTGAAGCCATCCATACCCTTCATCGAGCTCGTAGAGTCGGTGTGGGACGACATGGGCATGTACTCCAAGCGCTTCGCCGTGCCTTGGACCATTGGGCACCACAAGCCTGGATTCCATTCGGCAGGCTTGGATTCCAACAAGAAGCCGATCCAGCAGAGCTGCGCTGATCTAATGGATTCAACGCTTTCCAGCCTAGAAAGCGGCCACTCTGTCTCGCTGCCTTCCGAGTTTGATGCGAACGGCAACCCATTGTGGGGAATCGAAATAACTCAGCCTCCAGGAGAGGATCGGTACGTCGAGAAGATCAAACTGCTGAACGACATGATAAGAATCGGCCTGATCGTGCCGGAGATGGCCAGCTCAGAAAGTCCGGACACCGGCACCTACAACCTCGGCGAAGCTGTCCTCGACCTCTTCATCGAAAATTGCGAAGCGACGCTTGACGAGCTAAAGAAGGTCATCGACGACCAGCTGGTCAAGGACTTCGTTCTCTTCAACTTCGGAGCCGATGCGCCTGAATGCAAGATCGTCTTCGAGCCGCTCAATACGAAGGTCAAGCGCGCTCTCCTTCGAACTCTGCTGTCTCTTCTCAGCTCAGGCGTGCCCGTCGAGGACAAAGACGGCAACAGCCTTGAGCCAGACTGGTCTGGAGTGGCTCAGGACAACGGTTTGTCCCTCGTTACGATATCTGCAGCCCAACGAATCAAGAACGCCATGCAGAGCGCCATAGAGAACCGTTTGGCGATGCCTCCAGCAAAGGAAACGTCTGACGAAGGAGTCGGCGAAGATCCGCTCAAGGACGATAAGGCAGAGCTGAAGGCCAAGCTGGCCGACTGGAACGAGTCCGATCATCCGCGCGACGCGAACGGCGAGTGGACCAGCAACGGGGATTTTGCCAAAGCGTCGATCGAAGACAGCTCAAAGCAAGATGCGCACGAAATAGGAAAGACCTCGGAGCGCGCTGAGAAGGCGATCGCCGCCATCGCTGGAGGCGTCCCTAAGCCGTGGACTATTTCAATTGATTCTGACCACGTCAGGCATATCCACAAGGAGCATGGCAACGAAACCGGCGGCCAGATGTCTGTCGGTCCTGGCGACTTCGATATGATTGACGATGTGATCAACAACCACGACCAAGCTGAACGCGTTGATGACAGTCCTGACGGACATCCGCAGGTGCAATTCAAGAAACGGTACAACGGCACCACGTTCGTTGTGGTTGTGGCCTATGACAAGAACCAGAGGCGCAGAGATAACACTCTCAAAGTGTCTACGATGTTCAAGCACAAAACAGGCAGGCCAAGTTCATGAGAACTTGGCCCTACGCTGTTCCCTTTCAGCTTTCGCCACGGGAACTGATACGCTTGATCGCGCCGCGCTAATTCTATTATGCCTCAAAAGGAGCAAATCATGAGCGAAATACCTATCCAACTTCCAGCCATTCCCTATCAAGACCAGGTGACAATCATTGCCCAGCCGACGAACCCGGCCCAGCTCCACGTTCAAGCCGTGCGCTCCGTCTTTATCGACGGAGCCGGACAGCCACTTGAAAAGCCTCAGATCATCCCGCTTGACGAGTCGGCCGCTTTGGCCATTCTGCTCGAGTATGTGAAGCTGCGAATCGCCAGCCTGATGACAGAGCGGAAAGGCCAGATCTTGATCGCCAACTAGGAGAAACAATGAACAGAGAGGAAGCCATTCAAAAGGTCTGCGGAGATCTAGACCCGAGGATCGCCCAGCTCGAAGCCCGTGAGATCGAGTTGCTCGGTCTGCTGGAAAATGTCAGGCTCAACCTGAAAGAACGCCGCGAGTCCAAAGCGCTGCGCATAGAGAGGATCGAGAGGTTCTACGACGCGCAGGAGGTCGTTGCGGATCCTCCGAACGAGGTGAAGGATGGCGGTTAAGACGTTCAACCCGTCCGGCTCGAGTGACAACTGGTCTACGGCGTCGGCATGGGGCGGGTCTGTGTCTGCCAGCGGCGATTCGTTCGTTATATCAGCAGGCAAAACCTGTTACATGGACGTCGATCAATCCGGCATGGGTGTGGGAATGGTGGCAGGGACGGTCAAGCGGGGAATCTGAAGAAGGTGGCGCGGCTGAAGGGATTCGAACCCCCGACTTTCTCCTCCGGAGGGAGACGCTCTATCCACTGAGCTACAGCCGCGTACTAAAAGGATACCTTAAGCCGCAACGTCTCGAGGGTTCACCCGTCGACGATGAAATCGACTGCTTCCTTGAGCGTGGGGAAAACGGCCTCGGGCGGGTGGGGCATCGTCGACGTGTCGGCAGAGACGGTTACGCCGGACAGGACAAGCAACGGTCGCACGCCTGCGCGAACGGCGCACTCCATGTCGGAGGGCTTGTCGCCGACCAAGAAGGCGCCGTTCAAGTCGAGCCCAAACTCGTCCCGAGCGGCCAGCACCATGCCCGGCGCCGGCTTCCGCCACGGGTGGTTGTCAGCTTCCAAGGCCGTGCAGTAATAGAACTTCTTGATGGACGCCCCGTAGGGCCGGATGGCGGCTTGAATCGCCTCGTTCAACTGGTCAAGAACCTCAGGCGGGGTGAACCCGAGCGCGACGCCTTGCTGGTTGGAGACGACAAAAATGTCGAAGCCGGCATGGTAAAGCTTGGCAAGCGCATCCGCCGTGTAAGGAAACAGCTCGAGCTGGTCCAGGGCTGACACATAAGGGGTTCGGTCCACGTTGATGACGCCGTCGCGGTCCAGAAACACGGGCTTTCTCATGAGTCTTTAAGGTACACCATCCAGGCCCTTTCGATCCAACCAGCTCCAAGCGGCTCCAAGCAACACCCCGAAACCGCCGATTTTCAGCGCCAGTGGCAGCCCCGTTTGGAAAACCGACGCCCCGGCCAACGTTCCCGTCAGGTGCCCAAAACCGGGAACGGTCAGCAAAGCGGCTTGGATGCCGACCGACATCGACTGGAGCCTGTCAGGGATTTGTTTGGCGATGGCGCCGAACACGAGAAGTCCGACCGGGCTGAGGCCGGACAAGGCCCAGATGTGCATCGCCAACACTCGGCCCCTAAGGTGTTCGGGAGAAAGCATCTGGAACAGCGTGTTCGTCGAGTTGAACTGGCAGATGGTGCCCATGCCCACCAAAGCCAACAGGGGAAAGGCTACGGCCGGCGAGTTTGTGTATCCAAGCACGACCAAGGCGACGCCCACAACCGACATCGATATTTTGATCAAGGTGGCGCGATTGACCGTATCTTTCAGCAATGCCAGCGTCAAGAGAGCCACAATGGCTCCGATACCCACCGCGGTCATGGCCAAGCCAAGGCCTTGCTTGTCCAATCCCAGCATTTTCTTGGCGATGGCGGGCATGAGCGAGATGTAAAAAAGTCCGAAGATCGCGACGATCCCCTCCAAAGCGAAAAGGGTTCGCAACCGCCTTTCATTGAAGGTATGCCGCATTCCCTCGAACACAAGGTCGGCCACCGGTTGGGGAGCCTGCGGAGAAGCGGCCAGGTTGGCGCGGATGCCGACGATGGCGAAAATCAAGGCGAAATAGCTGACCGCGTTGGCGGCGAAACAGGCTTGGGGCCCGAAGCCGGCCAGCAGAGCGCCGCCGATGGTCGGGCCGATGACCCGTGCCAGATTGAAGGTCATGGCTGCGAGCGGGACGGCCGAGCTGAGGTCCTCGAGGGGAACGACTCGGCTGACAATCGATTGACGGGTCGGCATCTCGATGGTCGAAACGATGCCCAAAAGCGAGGCGACGAGGACGAAGTGCCAGTACTGAATGAAGCCGAAGTGATCCGCGACCATGTAGTACATGGCGCCAACGGCAAAACAAAGCTGGGCGACGACCAGAACCGCTCTTTTGTTGAAGGCGTCGGCGAAAGTGCCGGCCACAGGGCCAAACAAGCTGACGGGGACCGCGGAGCAGAACGCTATGAACGCGAGTTTGGCTTCATCGTGTGTGAGTTCGAAAACGAGCCATCCCGCGCCGATGTTCTGCACCCACATGCCGCTGAACGAGATGAATGCGCCGATCCAGAACAGGCGGAAATCTCGATGCCTGAAGGCGCGCATAACCTCAGTATGGCACTCTTCTCTGGGCATTGCCTGTCGACGAGCCGTGGGTCTTGGGCGATGCTGGTATAATAGTTTGCTCGGCATGAGATGGCTTTCCCGGCTCTTCTACCTTGTTTACTTGGCGATGGCCCTTGCCGTGGGCGTGGCGGCTTCTGAGCTCGTCAAGATCGTGGACAGTTTTGGGGACGGCAAAGGAAGTCTGACCAAGTTCCTGCCAGCGATCGCCAACCCTCGCGGCGAGTTTCCGAACAAGGACCGCTTAACGGTGCTTTTGATTGGCCAGGATTACAACCACACCCGTGAGGGAACCATCTACACGAAAGGCAGCCGTGCCGACACGATCATGATGCTGTCGGTTGACCTCAATGAGAAATCGTTGCGTGCTTGTTCCGTTCCACGGGACACGTACGTGACCGCCCCGGACGGAAAATCCGGAAAAATCAACGCTGTTTTCGGCAGGGGCGGAGTTGATCTTTTGAACCAAACCCTTGAACAGATGTTTTTGGTCGACATCGACTATCACGTGATCATCAAGCCGAGCGCCGTGCGCAACATCGTCGATGCCGTTGGTGGAGTTGAGGTCGAAACGATCGATCAAATGAAGTACGACGACAATTGGGGCGGCCTCCATGTGGACTTGCCCAAGGGCAGGCAGTTCATCAACGGGCAGCAAGCCGAAGGGTTCGTCAGGTTCCGCGAGGTGAATCGTTACCGGGTCGGACGCCATGGCGCCATGATTCCGATAAGGGGAGTCAAGGGGTCGAAAGAGGAGGGAGACCTTCGGCGCACGGCTCGCCAGCAGCAGCTGATTCAAGCCTTGATTCGCTCGGCGACATTCAGCCGAAACCTGATGCGCCTCGATGAAATCATCAACGTCGGGTTCGAGCAAATAGAGACCGACCTAAGCAAGTATCAGCTCTTGGCGTTGGCGTCGCTTTTCCGATCCGGCGCGCGCCAACAGATGGCTTCGGGAACCCTTCCGGGCAGGGACGACGTGAGCCGCGGCGTGTATTACTACGAGTTGGACCCGGTCGGGGCGCAGGCCATGGTCGACTGGCTGATCAAGCGCGACGACGAAGCCATGAAGCGCGTTGTACGCATCGAGGTTTACAACTGCACAAAGACAAGGGGGCTGGCGCGCAAAGTCGCCGAGCGACTGACCGAACTCGGCTACAACCCGGTCGCGATTGGCAACCGGCCCGAAGTCAAGCAAACGCGGATTAACTATTTCAAGACCTCTTACTTCGATGTGGCTGAGCGCGTTCGGGCCGACCTTGGAGTCGGCCTCACGGTTAAAGGAACGAAACCGAGCCTTGAACTCGGCGCCGATATCAAAATCCAGGCAGGCGAAGACTTGGTGCCACAAGCAAAGTCGCCTGATCCTTCGTTTCGTTAGCCTTTGCCGCGCATTACCATTTGGTGAATACGGTGTACGTAATCTCCTTCGATTCGTCCGGCTTCAACTGAACGGTGTAGCTCATTGAGTTGGCGTCCAGCTTTTGGCTCTTCATACTTTCCTTTTCGATGGTCCAGTCACCGTAGTGACGCTCAATCACAGTAACCGTCTCGGGCGTTTCCTTGCGGTTTGTGACCTTGATGTGGAACGTTTCGCGGCACGACCTCTTGCTCACTCTCTGAAAGCTGAGGCGCTTCCGCTCGCCAACCACGTCGAAGGCGCGCCCGACGACCAGGCTGATTCGCTCGTTTTTCGGCGTGTGGTCGATTAGGTCCTCGCCAAGCATCTGCACGGAGCCGCTCTTGTCGCGCTGATAGACCTTGACGGTCCCCTTAGGCATCGGCATGCCCAGCCCGTTCTCTTTGCTGTTTGCCAACTCCACGCGAACCTGGGCCTTTAGGTTGCCAGTGCCCACCTCGCCCTCGCTGGGGTAGTAGACGCCGAAATCGCGCATGGAGTCGATGATCAGTTTTTTCTCGACCTTGACGCCATGTCCCTCTAAAAGAGAGAGTTGCTTGATCTCCTTGTCCTTGAGAGTCGAGGGGCGTTGAAGGGTGTAAAGGTGGTACTCGAACAGGGCCTCCTCCTCGAAACCTTTTTTGCTGTCCATTTCAGAAAGGACCGCCTTGGGCAGTTGCATCACGCCTCGTCGGCGGTTTTCAGCCCGATTCACATCGCCTGCCAAGAGCTTCAGCTTGGCGTCCTTGTAGGTCGTGCCCGAGTTGTTGACCATGGTGACCCAGCCGCGAAGGTCGGCCTTGCCGAGCCCGTCCAGCGTGAGGACGTAGTCCGCATTCCAGGTCAACCCTTTGGTTATGTAGCTTAGTTCGATGGCGTTCTGCCCGGGTTTGTTCGCGATCAAGTCCCATATCAGAGTCGGCTTGCTGATCATCCCCTCCGGGATGGAGGCCACCTCAATCTCGCCCGACGGGTCCAGCAGGATCCGACCGTCGTCTGTTTGGATCACCAGGCCGTTTTCGGTTTGACGAATGTTGCCGTCAGGGTCGCTCGAGATCGCCGAAGGGGAGCTCATCAGGGTTCCCTCGACGATTTCTTTCTTGCCATCGGGAAGCACGCGATGCAACTTGACCTTCGACCCGACTGCCTTGTTTAGGATCGAAAGCGTGTTGATAAGGTCGTACTGGTAGTTCTGCTCAAGCACCTCCAGCGAGCCCGGGGCGGTCAGGCTTTTAATGCCGACGCTGTTGGTTTCGATTTGCGAGGCCACGTCGGACACGGACAGCGTCTGCCTGCCTTGCTTGAGGTTGAACTGCCGGACCTCTTTAACGAAGGCAAAGCTTTGGTTGTAGACCGTGACCTCGTTGGCGCTCGACGAGGCGAGCGCCATGGCTAAAGTGGACGCGATGTTCATATGGCCTTTCCTACCACTTCGTCTCCACCGTGTAGAGGATGGTTTTTTCCTCGTTCGGTTTCAGGTCCACCACGAAGGCCGCCGTGTTGGCGTCCAATTTGGTGTAGTCCATGTTCTTTTTCGTGATGTTCCAGTCGCCGTACCGTCGTTCGTATACGTGGACCTTTTCCGGCGTCTCCTTTCGGTTTTTGACGACGATCTCGAAAGTTTCGCGGACGAAGTTGGTTCCCAGCCGGTCAAAGTTCAGTCTCTTGCGCTCGGCGACCACATCGAAGGACCGCCCCACGACCAGGCTGACTTTCTCGTTTCTCGGCGTATGGTCGATTTGGTCCTCGCCGAGCATTTGCACCGACCCGCTTTTGTCACGTTGGTAAACCTTGACGGTCCCTTTCGGCATCGGCATGCCCAACCCGTTCTCTTTGCTGTTCACGAACTCCACGCGCACTTGCGGCTTCAAGTTTCCGGTCCCGATGGTTCCCTCGCTTGGGTAGTAGACGCCGAAGTCGCGCATCGAATCCACGATTAGCTTCTTTGTGTACTTGATGCCGGAGCCCTCGAGCAAAGAGAGCTGCTTGATCTCTTTGTCCTTCAATGTTGCCGGCCTTTCGAGCGTGTAAAGGTGGTATTCGAACAGCTGTTCCTGCTCGAAGCCTGGGCGCCCACCGCCGAGTCCCGTTGCGCGCATCGGCTGGAACGTCGCTTCCTCGAGGGCTGGAGAGACACGTCGGACGTCGCCTGCCAGCAACTTCAATTTGGCGTCTTTGAAAGTCGCTCCGGAATTGTTGGCCATGGTGACCCAGCCCTTCAGATCTGATTTGTCTTGGCCGTCCAGGGTCAAAACGTAGCTCGCATCCCATTTCAGGCCTTTGGTCAGATAGCTGAGTTCGACGTTGTTCGGACCGGCTTTCTTGGCAACCAAATCCCACAAAAGGGTCGGCTTGCTGATCATGCCGTCTGGTATCTTGGACACCTCGACTTCGCCGGACGGATTGAGCAGAATGCGCCCGTCGAGCGTCTTGAGCACCATGCCGTTGTAGACGGTGTACGATGCGCCTTGCTCGTTGCCCACGACGGCGGTTGGGGCGCTCATCAGGGTTCCCTCGACGGTCTCTTTGACGCCGTTTGGCAGCACTCGAAGGAGCTTGATTCTCTGGCCGACGGCTTTGTTGAGGATGGCCTGCGTGTTGATCAGGTCGTACTGGTAGTTTTGCTCCAGCACCTCGAACGAGTCGGGGTCGGTCAGACTCTTGATGCCGACGCTGTTTGTTTCGATAAGGCTGGCCACGTCTTCCACGGCGACGGTTTGCCGACCCTCTTTGAGCTCGAACGAACGAACCTCTTTAACGAGCGCGAAACCTTGGTTGTAGACAGTGACTTCGCTGCTTGACGCAGGCCCTTGCGCAAGTGCCAAAGCGCAAAAACATCCAACGATCATGAGTGTCCTCCTGTAATGCTATTTTGAGACGTTTGCCTAGAGGAATCGCTACGCCTTGGTGCCAAGATCGCCAGAATAGACGTTGGAAGGGTCAGTTCTGTGCAGGCTCTTGTCCCAGGGAGTAAGCGAGGGGGCCACTTTGCCTCGAGGCTATCGGAAGCGCCAGATGATTTGGGTGCCCATCGAGTTGATGGCTTTGGCTGAATAGGTTTTGGTGTGCCCGTCCGCAAAGATGACCGGCGTGACGCCGTCGTCGTTGCCCGTCCGATGATAGCGCGCATAGATCGGTTTAAGCATTGCGGGACTGAGGGTTGCACCCAGCTCTTGAACTAGATCGCGGTCGCTGACGAGCGGGAGGCTCAACCTTTTGTCCAGCACGTTGATCGGGCCGTTATAGGGGCTGAACACGTATCCCCTGTATTTTTGGGCCATGGGTCCGTTTGGAGTCGTGGCGAACAAGGCGATGCGCGCCGCCTCTTCCACGATCGAGAAGTTGACGACGCTCCGGAACCCCTCGCATCCCGTGGTGTCGGGCTGGGTCTCGAGACAACCCTCAGGGTCGTACGCCGTGGCTCCGCTGTAGCCGATGGTCATGTTGTTGCGTTCAGACCACAGCCGGGCGTAGGTTCCGTTCGATCCTGGAGCGATAAAGATCTTTTCATTCTTAACGTACGGATTAAGAATGGGGGGCCAGATGCGCTCGGAGTCCGACGTGCCGGCTCCGTAGTTGGTCGACGGAGCGAAAAAGTCGTCATAATCGCCGGCGTACATCAGCACCGATGCCGCAAGCTGCTTGGCTTGGCTCACAGCAGCGATTTTCTTTGCGCTCTCTTTGGCCTGACTGAAGACGGGGAACAGAACGGCCGCCAGAATGGCGAGGATCGCGATCACGACAAGGAGTTCGATGAGCGTAAAGGCGCGCTGTTCCATGACATAGACTAGACCCCATCGAATCGGCGTTTGGTTCGCCGGCACCCGAAAAACAGGTTCCAGCCCGGCTTGAGAGCCGCGCAAAGGGCCTTCGAGACCCCTCAGGTACACTGGTTCCGTTATGGATCTCAGAAGCACGTTGAACTTGCCGGATTCTGACTTCACCATCCCGATGAAGGCGGACTTGCCCAACCTCGAGCCGAAGATCGCGGCCCGCTGGGACGAAATCGGCATTTACGACGTGATCATGAAGTCGCGGGAAGGCGCCCAAACGTTCGTTCTCCATGATGGACCGCCCTATACGAACGCTCCGATCCATATCGGCACGGCGATGAACAAGATTCTCAAGGATTTTGTCATAAAGTCGAAGACGATGTCGGGATATCGCGCGCCATTCGTTCCCGGTTACGACAACCATGGCCTGCCGATCGAACAGACGGTCATGAAAGCGTTCCAGGCCAAGAAAGAAAAACCTACGATTAAGGAGCTTAGGGAAGCTTGCCGGGCGCACGCCAAGGTCTATATCGATGTTCAGACGAAGCAGTTCAAGCGATTGGGAGTCTTTGGGATGTGGGACAAGCCTTACACGACCATGGACTTCAAATATGAGGCCGAGATCGTGCGCATCTTCAAGCGGCTTGTCGAAGGCGGCTACGTCTACAAGGGGCTTCGCCCCACCCAGTGGAGCCCGACGCTGCGGTCTGCGCTCGCGGACACCGAGATTGTCTATCAAGACCATGTCAGCAAGGCGATCTACGTCCGATTCCCGCTGATCAAGGACCCAATCGGCCTTTTCAAGGGGTTCGACAACCTCTACACCATCATCTGGACGACGACGCCGTGGACGATTCCCGCCAACCTGGCGGTCGCCTTCCACCCCGCGCTCAGCTACGCCGTTGTCAGGGTCGATGAGGCGCAGTACCTGATTCTCGAGGATCTGGTTCCCCGGGTGGCCGAGGCGCTCGGGTGGAACGACTTTCAGATTCTCAAACGTTACGAGGGCGTTAACTTCCAGCAGCTCGAGTTCAAACACCCGATTTTCGACCGCAAATCGGTGGCCGTCATGGCCGACTATGTCACCACCGAAGACGGAACCGGAGTCGTTCATACCGCTCCGGGGCACGGACGCGAGGACTTCTACACTGGCATGGAGTATGGGCTTCCGATCCTCTGCCCCGTCGATGAGCGCGGCGTGCTTACCGAGGAGGCCGGCGAGTTTGCAGGCGTCTACTACAAAGACTGCGACCAAGTTGTTGTCGATCGCTTGAGGGAAGAGGGCACGCTCCTCCATGTCAGCGACTACCGTCACTCCTACCCGCACGCCGAGCGCGACGGCCAGCCCGTGATCTTCCGCGCAACCGAGCAGTGGTTCATCTCGATCGACCACAAGGATCTGCGCGAAAAGATGCTGAAGGCGATCAAACACGTCAAGTGGGTTCCGGCAAACGGCCAGAGCCGCATCGAGGCGATGGTCAGCGGCCGGCCGGACTGGTGCATCTCGCGCCAGCGCCCCTGGGGGGTCGGGATCCCGATCTTCTACGGGAAGCAGAGCCGCAAGCCGGTGCTCGACCCGGTCGCCATCGAAGCGGTGGCCAAGATGATCGAGGAGGAAGGTTCGGACGGCTGGTTTGTCAAACCTGCCGAGGAGATCCTTCCGAAGGGCTACGTCCACCCGGAGACCGGCGAGACCGAGTTTGACAAAGAGACTGACGTGCTGGACGTTTGGTTCGACTCGGGGGCGACCTCGCTTTGCGTTCTGGAGGGCAACGTTGAGCCGGCTTGGAGGGAGCCTTGGCCGTCCGACCTTTATTTCGAGGGGTCCGACCAGCACCGGGGTTGGTTCAACAGCTCGCTTGTCATTGCCATGGCGGTGCGCGGGCAGGCGCCCTACAGGCAGGTGGTAACCCACGGCTGGGTTCTCGACGAAAAGATGATGAAGATGTCCAAGCGTCTGGGCAACGTCATCGATCCAGAAGACGTGTGCAAACGCTACGGAGCCGACATCCTGCGCTACTGGGTGGCCAGCACGGACTACACCAACGACGTTCCATGCTCCGAGAACCTTCTGAAGCAGTTCGGCGACAGCTATCGCCGCGTCCGCAACACCCTTCGATTTCTGCTCTCGAATTTGCAGGATTATGCCGCCGATGCCGGCGTGCCCCTACTCGAGATCGATTCCTGGGTTATCGAGCAGGTCGACCTTCTTACGGCCGACTGCGTCAAGGCCTATGACGAGTACGACTTCACGAAGGTGATCACCTCGATTCACAACTTTTGCGTCCAGGAGCTGTCGTCGTTTTATTTGGACGCGATCAAAGATCGGATGTATTGCGACGGCAAGGACTGGGACACCCGCAAGTCCGGACAGGTGGCTTGTCAGTACGTCGTTTTGCAACTGGTCCGCCTGCTCGCCCCGATCTTGGCCTTCACGGCCGAAGAGGTGTATGCGCGCATTCCGATGGAGGGCAAGCTGGAGTCCGTTCATCTTGAGACGTTCAACGCACCCGCCGAGGAAAGGATTGCCGAGATTGAAGCCAACGATCTGGAGAAGCGCTTTGCCGCCATGCTCGAGGCCAGGGCCGGCGTTTTCGCCGCCTTTGAGCTATGGAAGGCCGAGGGCGAGGTGAAGGACAGCCAAGACGCCATCGCGACCATGAGCGAGGAGGGCGAGGTGTACCAGGTCTTGAAGGGCTTCGGCGACGACCTGGCCAACTACTTCAAGATGAGCGCCGTTGAGCTGTCAGAGGGGCCCAGCTCCGTCTCTTTCCGCAAGAGCGAGTACCTCAAGTGCGAGAGGAGCCGTCTCCGTAGGCCCGACGTCGAGCTGGTCAACGGGGTGCCATTGTCGTTGCGCGACCGGAAGGTGCTCGGGCTTTGAGCCGCGCCTTTCGAGTTTACGTGGCGACGCTGATTTTGGCTCTGGCGGTCGACCAGATCGTCAAGCTGTGGGTCCGCTCGGCTCTGGTCGAGCATCAGTCGCTGAACGGACCCTGGCCCGGGGTGTTCGAGATCACCTTAAGTTACAACAAGGGCGTCGCGTTCGGCATGCTCCAAGGGTTCGGAGTTTACATGGCCCCAATCGCCATCGTTATAGCGATCGTTACAGGCGTCTATAGCTATCGTAACCCCAAGGAATCGATGTGGGTGCATGTGGCCGTTTCACTGATTGCGAGCGGGGCGATCGGCAACCTTTACGACAGGCTGGTTCTCGGCCGCGTTACGGACATGTTCTACTTTAGGCTCATCGACTTTCCCGTCTTCAACGTGGCCGACAGTTGCATCACCGTCGGCACGGCGATCTTGTTGATCCGGAGCCTGAGGGACGCCTGGGGCGGCAGACGCGACAGCCCAGACTAAGTGTGCCTGAGGGTCACTTCAAGCCGACCGTCTCGAGGATCCAATCGCCGATCACCTTCAAAGCTTCGGGGCTGAACGTGGTCTCAATCTTGCCGTACTCGGCTGGGGAGCCGGTCTTGCAAGGTTGGAACAAGTGGTTGAGCCCCTCGAAAACCCGCACGCGGACTTGCTCGTTGCCCCCGGCTTTGAGCGCCTTTTCGATTTCGGGAAGGTTCTGCGACGGCAGAATCTGCAGGTCTTTGGAGCCGTTCAGAGCGAGCACAGGGTACCGGACCCGCGAAAGGGCAGGCCGCGGGTCGTACTTCAGGAAAAACTTCATCCACGCATTGGTCAGTTGCGTGGCCTGCATTTTGGCGGCGGCTTTGATGATCTCATGATTTTGCCGCTGGCTTTTGGGAAGCTTGTCGTTGTGAGCGAGGCCGGACCTGTACAGGTAATTGGCAATCTGCTCCGCCGTCTCACCTAGGCGAACCCGTTCTAGGGCGTTCTTGATCACGTCGACCGCTTCTTTCGCGTCCTTGTGGCTGATGCCGTTGGCGCGCATGATGGCCTCTTGCTGGGCAAGCACGATTTCTTCGCCTGGAACGCCGGTGCCCGCCAGCATGACGACGAAGGCGACGCTCGGGTCGTCTGCGGCCGCCGTTCCGCCGATCATGCCCCCTTCGCTGTGGCCGATCAGCCCGATCCGTGACGAATCGATGTCTCTTCGGGACTTGAGATAATCAACCGCGCAACGAACGTCCAACGCGAAGTCGGCCGATGTGGCGTCCATCTTCTTGCCCGTGGACTTGCCGGTGCCGCGATCGTCCAGGCGAAGCACGGCGATGCCCCTGCGCGCCAGGTAATCGGCGATCACGAGAAAAGGCTTGTGTTCAAAGATCGTCTCGTCCCGGTCTTGGCTACCCGAGCCGGTGATCATCACCGCCGTTGGGAACGGGCCATCGCCCTTGGGCTTGGTGAGCGTTCCGGCAAGAGTCTGGCCATGGGCCTCGTTGCGCACGGTCACCTCCTCGGCATCGTAGGGGAACGGAGGCATCGGGGTCTGTGGGCGCCGCTTGGCCTCGTGCACGTACTTTGCGACCTTGCTCAGCTTGAGGTCGAAGGAAAAACCGGCTTGCTTGAACTTGCCAGACGCGGAGTTGCCGTCGGTGGTTTTTCTCCCCTCGTAGCTCGCCCGGATGGTGTCCGCCGAAAAGGCGAGCCGCTTGCCATCGCTGACGACCTTGGTCAAGGGAATGCCCTTCGCGCTTTGGTCAGGCGAGTCCAGGGTTGCCGACAGTTTTCCTTGGGCGCCCTTTTTGACGTTGACGACGATCGTCAGTTCGCCGCCTGGCGGCTTCAGTTTGCCGACCCAAGTTTCGAAGTTCTGGGCGGGGGCGGTCAGCGCCAAGGCCAGCAACGTCACCAACGCGAGTCTTCTCATGAAAAGGTACTACTGGCTGGGAGCGGCTACCGTTGCATGGTAGACGCAAAGCGGTCGGTTTGGGCAAACTAGTGAGTATGGAGTACATGGTCACCGGCTCGGACGGCAAAGAGTACGGCCCGGTCAACTTCTCAACTCTCGTCGAGTGGGCCAAGGAAGACCGGGTGCGGCCAGGCTCCAAGGTGCGCGATATGGCCACCGGCCGAGAGATGGCCGCCGCCGATGTGCCCGGGCTCTTCGCATCGCAGCCAAACATGACCCCTGAGCCGAATCCTGGCGACCGTGTCCCGATGTCCGACGCCCAGCGGCCTATGTTTGTCAACACGGGCGACTTTGCGTGGGCCATCATCGACTCGGTGTTGGCAGTGCTGATGGTGTTCGCCTTCGGCGGGCTGGGAATTCTCTTCGCCATTTTCGCCATCGTCAATGCCTTTCGTGCAAACCAGGAAGGCCATCCGATGGCGCGTTTGGCCCTTGCGTGCTCCTTTCTTGCGACGGCCTTGGTCATGGTCGGCTGGATCGTGCGGGCCATGTAAAGGATCCCAAACGTCCCTAGACTCTTTCAAAAATCATGATGTTTGGGCGAAATTGGGGTATAATGCGGTCGAGTATGCAGAACAGGCTTGCTCCAATCCAGCATAAGGCGGCGTTCAGCCAAGGGCTCGTTCTTCTTGGTCTTGCGCTTGTCGTCGTCGTCCTTATCCTACCGGGCTAACCGGAGGGCTGGAGCAAGCGAGACTCAGGGCCTTTCCGGGAAGCCGGAAAGGCCTTTTGTTTTGGATATTCGCCAAGCGCCGACACCGTTGTTGGCCGAACCGATTCCGACGCTGGAATGAAGGAGACAATCAGCCAATGACACGTAACGGCTCGCAAATAGTGATGGAGGCGCTGGTCAGGCAAGGCGTCGACACGATTTTCGGTTATCCCGGAGGGGTGGTTCTGCCCCTCTACGACGAAATGCTGAACTGGCCCCAAGTGCGCCACGTTCTCGTCCGGCATGAGCAGTGCGCCGCGCATATGGCCGAGGGCTATGCCCGCGTTACCGGGAAGGTGGGCGTTTGCCTCGCCACCAGCGGCCCCGGTGCGACGAACCTCGTCACCGGAATCGCCAACGCCATGCTCGACAGCATCCCCATGGTTGCGATCACCGGCCAGGTTTCCACAAGCGTGATCGGCAAGGACGCTTTTCAAGAGGTGGACATCCAAGGCATAACCATACCCATCACCAAGCACAACTACCTGGTGACCCGCGTCGACGACCTTCCCGAGGTGCTTATGGAGGCGTTCCACATCGCTGGCACGGGCCGCAAGGGTCCGGTGCTGGTGGACATCCCCAAGGACGTGTTTCTGGCATCGACGGAGGCCGACTTCCCGGCACAAATCAACCGACGGGGCTACTCGGCTTCCTTTCCGGTCGTCGCATCTCAGATTCAAGGGGCGGCGGGGATCATCGAGGCCGCCCAGCGGCCCGTCATCATCGCCGGAGCCGGCGTGATCCACGGAGAAGCTTGGAACGAGCTTCGCCAACTGGCCGAGAAGGCCGACATTCCCGTCGCCAACTCGTTGCTGGGCATCGGCAGCCTTCCGCGCGACCACGAGCTGTCGCTGGGCATGCTGGGCATGCATGGCGAGGCGGCCGCCACGCTCGCTGTGCAAGAGGCCGACGTTCTTCTGGGAATCGGCATTCGTTTCGACGATCGATTGACCGGCAAAACCAGCGGCTTTGCGACCAAGGCCAAAGTCATCCATTTCGACATCGACCCGGCGGAGGTCAACAAGACCATCCCGACGGTCTGCTTCGTCCATGGGGAGCTGAAACAGACTCTGCAGGCGATATTGCCGCGAATCAGCGAAAGAAAAAACCCAAAGTGGCGCCAGCATATCCGAACAATGCAGGACAAGTACCCACTGGTCATCCCCGAGGACGGTCGGTTCCTGGCGCGGCACGTTATCAAGAGCCTAAACGACGTAACCGACGGCGATGCCGTCATCGCCACCGACGTTGGGCAGCATCAGATGTGGGCTGCTCAATTTTACAGGACGAAACGGCCAAGAACGTGGATCAGCAGCGGCGGCCTTGGCACGATGGGCTTTGGGTTTCCGGCCGCTCTGGGCGCCGCCTTTGCGTTGCCGCAAGAAGAAGTTTGGGCCATTGTCGGAGACGGAGGGTTCCAAATGACCCTTCAAGAATTGCAGACGGCGGCCGAGAACAACGTCAACGTCAAGATCGCGCTGATCAACAACAATTTCTTGGGCATGGTCCGCCAGTGGCAAGAGCTGTTTTACGACAATCGGCACTCGCACGTGGCGATGGGCAACCCCGACTACGGCAAACTGGCCGACGCGTATGGCGTGCGCTATTTCAAATGTTCGCGGAAAGAGGACTTGGAGGAGACCATCGCCGCCGCCAGGGCGTACAGCGGGCCGGTTCTCTGCGAGTTCGTCGTGACGACTGAGGAGAACGTGTTCCCCATGGTCGGGCCCGGCGCCTCCAACGACTCGGTCATCATGGACCCGGCTCTCGACCTGTTGGGTTCCGAGGCCGAAAGACAAGAACAGAGTGGCGCGAAGGTGGGCAACTGAGATGTCCGAGGTGCGAAACCACGTCATCACCGCCTTGGTTCAAAATGAGGCGGGCACGCTCAACCGATTGGTCAGCTTGTTCCGGAGGCGAGGATTCTCCCTGGGAAGCCTGAACGCGGGAGACTGCGAACAAAAGGGGTACTCGCGTTGCACCATGATTCTCAACGCCGACCAACACGAACTGAACCAGTGCCTTCGGCAACTGGAGAAACTGGTCGACGTCATCGAGGTTCAGGACCTGGCCTACGAGGCGTCCGTGCGGCGCGAGTTGGCGCTGATCCGAGTCGATGCCGCCAGCGGTCAGCGAAGCGAAGTCGTGGAGATCGTCAACGTGTTGGGTGGCAAGATCGTCCACTTGACTCAGGGCTCGGTGACCGTCGAATTCACTGAGGAGCCTTCCAAGATCGAGCAATTGATTCATATGCTGGAGCCTTATGGCATCGGCGAAATCGTTCGGACGGGAATGGTGGCGATGCAAACCCCGTGCATCGCCCCTAGGGAGCAAGAGTAATGGCAAAGCTATATTACGAACAAGACATCGATCCTCAAATCATCAAGTCCTTGAAGGTGGCTGTTCTTGGTTACGGAAGCCAAGGGCACGCCCACGCGTTGAACCTGCGTGACAACAGGGTGGACGTCTGCGTTGGCCTCCATGAGGGCAGCAAGAGCAAGGCCAAAGCACAAGCCGATGGCTTCACTGTCCTTTCGGTCGCCGACGCGGCCAAGCGGTCCGACGTCATCATGTTCTGCGTTCCGGACGTTCCGATGCGCAAGATTTACGACGAGGGCGTCGCGCCGAACCTGCGTTCGGGTCAGATGCTGATGTTCGCCCACGGGCTGAACATTCACTTCGGACTTATCAAGCCGCCTGCGGATGTCGACGTCACCATGATTGCTCCGAAAGGGCCTGGCCACCGGCTTCGTTTCGAGTTCACTCAAGGAGCGGGTCTGCCCTCGCTGGTCGCCGTCCAGCAGGACGCCACCGGCCAGGCCAAGGCCCGCGCGCTTAGCTATGGTTGGGGAATCGGCTCCGCGCGCGCCGGAATCCTTGAAACGACCTTCAAGGAGGAGGCCGAAACGGACTTGTTCGGCGAGCAGGCGGTTCTCTGCGGCGGTCTGTCCGCTTTGATCAAAGCCGGTTTTGAAACCCTGGTCGAGGCAGGCTACCAGCCCGAGGCGGCCTATTTCGAGTGCTTGCACGAAATGAAGTTGATCGTCGATCTGATCTACGAGGGTGGCCTCTCCTACATGCGGTACTCCATCAGCGACACTGCTGAGTGGGGCGACTATACAGCCGGCGAAAAGATCATCGGGCCGGAATCGAAGAAAGCGATGAAGGAATTGCTGGCAAACATTCAAAACGGCTCTTTTGTGAAGGACTGGATCCAAGAAAACGAGGACGGTTTGCCGCGGATGGCCAGGTTCCGCAAAGAAAACGCAGAACACCCTGTCGAGAAGGTCGGCAAAGAGCTTCGCGGCATGATGTCCTTCATCCAACGAAAGGACTGAATGGCCTCTCAATNGCCGGACCAACGGCGTCCGGCCCACTCGCTCTACTTTAAGTCGTAGCAGGCCATCATTTTCGTGTTTCGGACGACAAGCTTGCCGTTGGCGAGGACCGGCGCCGTCCAGCTGCGGCCGGCAAAGGGCTTGATGCGACCAAGCTCCTTGTAGACCTTGGGGTCCATGGCCACCATGATGAGGTCGCCGTTGGCCCCGTTGTGAACGAGCGCAACGCCGTCAGCCGCCATCAAGCCGCCCTTCTCGAACCCTTTCTGGCGCCAGACGTACTTGCCGTCTTTCGGGTCCACGCAGAAAAAGTCGCCTGTCGTCGTCGTGCCGTAGATGTAGCCCTCGTTATAGATTGGGGCGCTGAACTGGGGCTGGAGATACTTGTTCTTCCAAACCTCGACCGGCTTCCCGTTCACGATCTCAAAGCAGACCGAACCTCTTCCGTATTCCGTGAAGAGGCAGATTCGGTTGCCGATGACCATCGGCTGGCACATGTTGCCGCTGCGCCACGGAAACTGCCAAAGCATTTCTCCCTTGTCCGGGCTGATGCCGATGACGCTTTGCGCCAGGAAGACAACATATTGCCGAACTCCGCCGATCGTTGCTACGAGAGGCGTCGCATAGGCGGCCGTATCCGGACCGGCGCATTTCCAGATCAACTCGCCGGTGTTGCGGTTTACAGCGCAGACGGGAGCGTCCTTAGCGCCGGTAACGAGGATGAGTTTGTCGCCGTCGACGAACGGCGAGGACGAGTAGGACCACTGGGGCGGGACGCCGCCAAAGTCCTTCGTTAGGCTCTTGGTCCAGATGAGTTTGCCGTCGGTCTCGTTCAGGCAGCAAACGGTGCCCGTGCGGCTGATCGTGAAAACCTTGCCGGCGAAAATGGTGGGTGTGGAGCGGGCCGCCCCCCAGGTGTCCGGGTTGTCTTCTGCGTATCGGTAGGTCCAGACATCCTTGCCGGTCTTGATGTCGATCGCACGGACCACGTCTTCGGTTCCCGTGTGATCGATCACATAGACTTTGCCGCGGGCTATGGCCGGCCCCGTAAACCCGTTGTCTCCTAGGACGATCTTCCAAACGACTTTGGGCGGCTTCTTATCCCAGCTTTTGCTCGCTATCTTCTCAGGCGACCATCCGTCAGCTTTCGGACCGCGGAACTGCGGCCAATCGGAGGCTCCGGCAAAGCCAACGGCGCCAAGGATGAAGTAAAGCCCAAAACGAATGCGAGACTGACCCGCCATCAAAGCCTCCAGCAACCCAGTATAGCTTGTCAGGCCGGATGCCGACAGGCTGTGCCGTTGCTTCAGGGTAACCTTGACAACGCCTCTCGGCAGCATGGAACACGCGCTACTGGTCCTGGAATACGACGCCGTCTGCAAAAAGCTCGCCGGTTACTGCGAGACGGCCCTGGGTGCCCTGCAGGCAGGCCAAATGAAGCCGGCGTTCGACGCCCGTGCCGTTTGGTCGTTGCTTGACTTGACCGAAAGCGCCTACGCTCTTTTGGGAGTGGCTGTGCCTACGTCGCTGGGCCCGGTCCGGGATTTGCGCAGGCAGGTGATGCTTGCGGCGAAGGGATCGGTCCTTGGGGGTAGCGAAATTTACCAGGCAGCCGAGTCGCTGGCCGCCATGCGCGCCTTTCGTTCCTTTCTTTTCGCCCGGCGCGAGGACTACCCTTTGCTCTGGGGCATCGCCCAAGGTCTGGCCGACGCCAAGGCGATCGAGGAGCGCATTTTCGAGAGTTTGGAACCGGATGGAGAAGTCAAGGACACGGCCTCGGCGACACTGGCCGGCCTCCGGAGAAAGCTGGTTTCTTTGCAGGCGAGGATCGTCGAGAAAATCCAAAGCTACTGCACCGGAAAGACGCGCGAATATCTGACAGACCCGATCTACACCGTTCGCGACGGACGCTACGTGGTCCCGCTCAGCGCCAGCCATCGCGGCAAGATCAAGGGCATCGTCCACGGCACCAGCGGAACCGGCCAAACGATCTTCATCGAGCCAGAAGACGTGCTTCAGCTAAGCAACGTTCTTCGTGAAGCGGAGTCGGCCGAACGCGAGGAGGTGATGCGCATTTTGGCCGACCTGTCCTCCCGGATTGGTTCGATCGCCTTGGCCTTCGAGCAAGGCATCGAAGCGGCCGGTCAGCTCGACTTCATCCTGGCCAAAGCCAAGATGGGCTACGCCGAGGACGGGGTTTTGCCTCTTCGGGCCCAGAAACCCAGCGTGGAGATCGTCAACGGCCGCCACCCTCTTCTGGACCGCGCTTCCGTGGTTCCGCTTTCAGTGTCCGTTGGCTACGATTTCAACGGTCTGCTGATAACCGGACCGAACACCGGCGGCAAAACGGTAGCCATCAAGACGATTGGCTTGCTGGTGCTGATGGCCCAATCGGGTTTGATGCCGCCTGCCAACGGCATGCGCCTGGGCCCTTTCACACAGTTATGGGCCGATATCGGCGACGAGCAGAGCATCCAACAGTCCCTGTCCACGTTCAGCGGGCACATTCGCAACATATCCGAGGCTTTGAACGGAGTGAAGCCGGGCGCGCTTGTGCTGTTTGACGAGCTCGGGGCCGGCACGGATCCCGCGGAGGGAGCGGTGCTCGCCAAGGCGATCCTCGAGGAATTTCATGCGGCCGGCGCCTTGATCATTGCAAGCTCCCACTATGGGGAGCTGAAGGCCTTCGCCTACAATACTTCGGGCTTTCAAAACGCCGCGATGGAGTTCGACGCGAAATCGTTGCGACCCACTTACAGGCTTCTGATGGGCGCGCCAGGCGCCAGCCATGCCTTGAAGATAGCGGAACGTTACGGCATGCCGAGGCGCCTGATCGAAAAGGCCCGCGAAGGGCTTAGTTCGGAACAGCAGGACATCGCGCGCATGATGGAGCAATTGGAACAATCCCAGCGCCAGGCACGAATCGCACAAGGCGAAGCCGACCGGCGCGCCGCTGAATTGAAAAAGCTTGAGGCCAAGGCCGAAAAGAAGCTGGCCGAGGCCGAGGAGATCCGGAAAACGGTTTATGCCAAAGCGACTGACCAGATCGAAAGCGTGCTCCGTGACATCCGCCGTGAGGCCATGCAGGTTTTCGACGACTTGAAGAAAAGCGCCGACCCTAAGACGTTGGAGGCTTCACGGTCAAGGCTGAAGAACCTGCAAGAGGTTGGCGACGAGCTGGCCTCCCAGTTCGAAATGAAGCGCTTGACCAAGGCCCTTGTGCCCGAGCTGGCCAAGGGCATGACGGTGCGCGTCGAAGGCTACACTCAGATCGGAACAGTCTTGGGTGAAGCCAAGAACGGTTTGGTGCCGGTCCAGATGGGCCCGCTGAAGCTGACAGTGCCGATCGAGGACGTCTCGCTGACGCAAGAAAAACCGGCCGAAAAGAAGCGCATGCCCAACGTCAGCTTGAGTCGCGCTTTGAACGCGGCATCGGAGATCCATTTGAGGCAACTCCGCGCCGAGGAGGCTTTGCAGCAGCTTGAGAAGTTCATCGACGACGCCGTGCTGGCCAACATCCCAAGCGTGCGCATCGTTCATGGAAAAGGAGAAGGCATCTTGCGCAAGGTCGTCCAAGACTACTTGAAAAGGCACCCCAGCGTGAAAAGCCTCCGAGACGCCGATCCAGCGGAGGGGGGCCAAGGCGTCACCATCGCGGTGCTGCGATGAGCGACGCCTATTGTTGCTCAACACAGAGGCCCGCCGCCCAGGAAAAAACGCGGACCTCGGCGAAGCAAGAAGGACTTTCCGCTACGGGACCTTGCTCAGCTCGGCCTTCAGGATGTTGATGGAGTCGATGTTCTCAGGGTCCACCTCGTTCAAGGCGGCCAGATAGAGTGAAACGAAATCGCCAAACAAAGTCAGCGACAGCATCTTTTGAAGCAAGTCGTTGCCGCGCGCCTGCACGCGGAAAACCTTCGCGACGTCTTTGATCAGATTGGCCGTGACCGCCGCCCGGGCCTTGAGCTTCGCGCTTTCCGTGCCGTCTTCAAGGTAAACCGCGATCCACTTCTTGACGCCTTGCCTGCCGGCGCCGACCCAACCGAGGATCTCGTTATGGTTCAGCTCCGGAAACGCGTTGGCAAAGGTCATGTTCTTGGAATTCTCGTTGATTTGGCCTTTCCAGCGGTTGGCCACGATGCCCTGCCATGAGCCCAGACCGTACAGCACGCTCAGGTTTCCGCAGAGCTCGGCGGCCAGCTGTTTCGCTTGGTTGTTCTCGAAGGGGACCTCGATGGACCAATCGGCGACGCACGTTTCGAGAAGCTTGAAGGCCGTAGCGTAGTCTTGTGCAGGAATGAGGCCGAACTTTTCGCAAGCGAAGACGACGGGAATCAAGAGGTAGCCGAGCGCGGTGCGCGGGGGCTGGCCGGCTGGAATCAGAATCGTCGGGTAGCCGCCTGCCTTGGCCGCCTCAGCCAGCTTGCCCCCGTTGGTAACGACGACGATTTGCGCCCCGCGACTTTTGGCGTCCTCGTAGGCGGAAAGGGTCTCCTCGGTGTTACCGGAATAGCTGGTGGCAAAGACGAGCGTCTCCGGCCCGACGTAAGAGGCCAAGTGGTAGTCCCGGTTGACGGTGAAGGGCACCTTGGCCGATGCCTCGAAGAGGGCTCGGGTGAAGTCGCCGCCTGCGGCTGAGCCGCCCAGACCCGTCAGGACGACCGACGCGACGGGCTTTGCTAGCGTGCCAAGGTCGGTTGATCGGACGATCTCGAGCGCACGGGCGCATTGGGCCGGGAACTCGGTGGTCAGGCGGTACATGCCCTTGGGGTCGAGCCGAAGAACGAAATCGGTATGGTCAAGTTGATGCATGATGCTTAAGCGAAGGGGTCGTACTCCTCCGGGTCGGGTGCCGGTTCGCTTTCGCTCTTGGCGGCCGTTGCGCCGGCGCTATCTTCGCGGGGACGGTCGAGGGCTTGCACGTTGTCGGCGACGATCTCAACCACTTCGCGATTGGATCCGTCGCTCGCGGTGTACTTGCGCGACTGAAGCCGTCCCTCAACGGCAACGAGCCGCCCCTTGGTCAGGTAGTTCCCCACGTAGTCGGCTGTGCCTCCCCAGGCGCTCACTCGGAAAAAGTCCGCGTCAGGGGAGCCGTCGGTCGGTTTGAACCGCTTGGTGACCGCGATGGAAAAGTCGCACACGCTCTTGCCGGTGGTTGTCGTACGTTGCTCGGGATCTCGCGTGAGCCGTCCGATGAGCACAACTCGGTTAACCATTGTCACTCCTCAATTTTGAAAATGCGGTGTCGTATGATCGTGTCGTTGTTCCGCATGAGGCGGTTTAATTCGGCGGGCACTTTAGGCCCGGCTTCGAAGTTCATCAGAACGTAGATCCCCTCGCGGTAGCCCTTAATCTCGTAGGCTAGACGGCGCTTGTCCCACTTGCCGGCCTTTTCGACGGTGCCGCCGAGGCCCTCGACCGTTGTTTTGTATTGTTCGGCGATTTTGGCGACGTCGGCGTCGGTCAGCTCTGGTTTGACAATATAAAGAGTTTCGTATTTGGTCATCTTGTTCCCTTTGGTCTTTCCGGTTTGCGGTCTTTGCCGCTAACAGGGAGGCATCGATGTGCCGACTGTCAAGGATACCCGAATCAAATCGGCACGCATCGGCGCGCGCAAAGAAATATGGTTCGAGTTGCCGCAAAGGGGGCCGGCCAGGCCACGGCGTTCAATTGGCACGCCAGGGCGACGTTCCCGCGAGTGCGCGCCGCTGAAAAAGCCATGCCGCAGGGGCTCACTCGGGCTCGTTGCCCGAAGCGGCCAGCACTTTGATGACGATTTTTCTTACTCGGCGCGTCCCTCCCAAGGGATCGAGGCCGGGCGCGTGGGCGTCGTGGGGGTAGAACACTGCGAACCACCCGGCGCGCACCGTGACCATATCGAAGTTTCCGTCATAAAAGCCCAGGTCCTTGTCTGCGTCGAACGAGCCGGTCAATCCGTTCAAAGGCGACCAGCCCATGCGTTCCTCGCCCGACACGATGAATTGAATGTCGACAAAGCGGCGGTGGGCCTCCAGGCGGCCTTCGCCGAGAGGCTTGGTTGTGTAGCTTTGGGGAAGAGCGATGATGCGATTGCCGTAGAGTTCGTGAAGTCCATCCGGCAATTCCTGAACCTCGGGGTTGGACAGCAAATCGAAAGCTCGGGACATCAAGGGGGAAAACCCGTAAAGGTGCCATTTGGCGAGTGAATCAACGATCATAGTCGGCATTAACCTCAAACACCCTCAAAATGTTGGAATAGTCGTCGGTCCAAGCAGGGAAAGCCGGGTTGCGCTCCAACCGATTCCAATCTCCTTTCGTTTCGATCCCGTCGAAATCGGATTCACTACGGGCGATCAGCATCCATCGAGACGGCGACTTGCCCTCTTCCTCCTCTTTGGCGCTGACGTAAGCATCGTCGAACGAAAGGCACTTCAGGCCGAGGGTTGCGGCGATGTTGCCAAGAATGGGGTTGAGGTTCAGGTATCTGTTTGAGACGTGAAACGCGATGAGCCCGCCCGGCTTGAGCTTTTTCAGATAGAGCTCGAACGACTCACGGGTCACCAGGTGAACCGGAATCGCATCCGAGCTGAAAGCGTCCAAAACCATGAGGTCGTAGCTGCGGTCCTTCGTGTCGGCAAGCATTAGTCTGGCGTCGCCGACCACGTAGCGGATGTCGGCCAGGCTGTCTTTGACGAATGTGAAGTAACCGGAGTCGCGGGCGATTTCGACCACGATCGGATCGATTTCATAGAAAACCATCGTTTGCCCCGGTCTCCCGTAGCACGCCAGAGAACCGGTTCCGAGCCCGATCAGCGCGACGTTGTTGAATCGGCTGCCCTTGTCGAGCAAACGAAAAACCTGGCCGATCGGTCCGGTTGGGTGGTAGTAAGTCAACGGCGTGCGGCGAAGCCCCCCAACAAACTTCTGGATGCCGTGAATGGTGTTGCCGTGCGAATAAATGTGAGCTGCGTTTTTATGGACCGTGCCGTCGATCTTGGCGTCTCCGACTTGCACCCGGTGAACGCCAAAGAACGAGCGGTCGAGCAAGGCCATCTGCTCACCGCTGCTGACCCTTGTGACCGTGGCGACGAACAAAAAAGCCCCCAGCGAAAGTCCAAACCTCACGGGACGGTCGGCAACCAGGAAGGCGAGAATGGCGGGCAGGCCGAAGACGAAAGCCGTTCGCAACGGACCGATCGGCGGTACGCCCAGGCTTTGGGCAAGCGATTCATAAAGGGGCGACCGCACGAACGCCACGAGCCCCAGCGTGATGGCGGCGATTGCGGCCGGATAAACCGCGTCCATTAGGCGCCGATATGGCTGGGGCCCTTTCGGGCGGAGCAGGCACGCGCCCACGATGGCGATTGGATATTCGGCAAGGGTTTTGAAGACAACGGGCGCCAAGATCGAATTAAAAAAGCCTCCGACGACGCCCCCCAAGGAGACCCAGACGTAGAACTCCGTGACATGCTTTGCTGACGGCCGCGAGCCGTAAAGGACGGTGTGGCACATCAGAGCGGCAACGCCGAACATCACTAGGTGCATCGTCCCGAGCACCGTCATGGGTTGGGTGGCCTCAAGCAACATCACCATCGCCATCGGGGTGACGATCAGCGGCAGCGCGCGACTGAGGAGCTCGGTCTTGACAAGGGGCCGGGACCGGAAGGCCGCCACGAAGGTGAGCAGGTAAAGCGAAAGCGGGATGATCCAAAGCAACGGAATCGGGGCCAGGTTGGTGGTTAGGTAAGTCGTCACGCCAAGCATCAGGCTGGATGGGACGGCGGAAAGGGCAACCCACCGCGCACGATCGGCCCAGTTTGGAGTCGGTGCTCCGTCTTCCGCTTGCGGGGTTGCCGATTGTGCACAACGAGGGCTTCGCCAAAGGAAAACCGCGCTGATGGCAAAAAACGCAATCAAAAGAAAGTAACCGTAGGTCCAAACTTGGCTTTGCCGGCTAAGTCGGAAAGCCGGCTCGAACACCGTGGGATACGTTAGGAGCGCGGCAAAGCTGCCCAAATTGCTTGCCCGGTAAAGAAAGTACGGGTCCTTGGCGTCCTTGTCGGAGGTTGCGGCGAACCACTTTTGAAGCAAGGGCGAACCGCTCGACAGGACAAAGAACGGAAGCCCGGCACCGACGGCAAGAAGCCCGAGGAGAAGGAAGGTCGGGTTGGCTTTGCCGCCGGGGTTCCACGGGGGCATGGCGATCGGCAAAAACGCGATCGGCGCTGCCATGAGTGCCAGATGCACCAATGATTGCCTCTTGACCCCGAGCCATTTTGTCGTCAGGTGCGCATAAAGGTAGCCCAAAAGCAAGACCGTTTGGAAAAAGAGCACGCAAGCGTTCCAAACCGAAGGCGAGCCGCCGAAGGTCGGCAGGATCATCTTGGCCACCAACGGTTGGACCAGGAACAATAAACTGGAACAGACGAAGATCGTCAGGGTGTAAACGGCTCGCAATCAAATCTCCATTAACGTTTCCGGCAATGGGATCATTTTGGCGGAGAAGGGTACGCCCTTGCACGCTATCAAGACGTACAATAGGGGTTCGAATGTCGTCGCGAGCCTTTTTATCGATCGGTCTGGCTGTATTCCTTTCCGCCATTCCTGGGTGCGCGTCGCTGACCCTGGCATCCCCGTTCGACAGTGCTTCGAGCCTGAGGCAATCCGTGCCCCAGCCACCGGTCCAGCAAAGCATGCCGCCTTCAGAGGGTGATTTGGCTGCCGCCGAGGGCCACGTGCTGATCCTCGAATACCACAAAGTTTTGCCCAAGGAGGCTCGCTGGGACCGCTCGATCCACCGCTTTTGCCAAGACCTGCACACGCTTTACAAGCATGGCTACAGGCCCGTGACCATGTCCGAATACCTAAAGGGGGAATTGAGCGCGAAGCACTATCGAGCTCAAAAGCGCTACTGGTGGGACTCGCCGATACTCCACCTTTTAGAGGCGCCAACTCAAAAAGGCCTTCCCCGTGGCATGAAGCCTGTGATTTTCACCTTTGACGATTCGCATATCAGCCAGTTCCGGCTCAAAGAGGACGGCAGCCTCGACCCCGACTGCGCGCTTGGCATTTGGGCGCGCTTTGCCAAGAAGCACCCGGACTTTCCTGTCAAAGCAACCTTTTACGTCTTGCCGAACGCGATGTGGGGCCAGAAAAAATGGTTGCCGAAAAAGCTCGCGATGCTCAAGAAGTGGGGTTGCGAGCTGGGAAGCCACACCTACAGCCATCGAAACTTAGGCAAGCTGTCCGACGAGCAGGTCAAAAAGGAGCTGGCTCTCTCAATCCTCGCGATTGAGAAGCTTGGATTCAAGGCGGAGACGATCGCCCTGCCTTACGGCGTGGCTCCGAAAAACGGCGCCTTGCTCAAATCGTTTCGTTACTACGGTCGAACGTTTGGTTTCAAGGCAGCCGTTCTTGGCGGTGCCGGACCCGCGCCGATGCCCGGCAACAAAAGGTTTCGCGCCTATCACATCCCCAGAACTCAAGGCATCAACGGTTACCTTGGCGTTCATTTCTGGGTCAAGAAAGCCAGCTTGGGCAAGGTGCGCATGCACGTGTCGCAATAACCGTTCAATCCAAGAAGTTTTTGAAGGCGTTCAGGATCAACCGGCCGTCGGTCGGGCCGAGAATCTCTTTCGTGGCTCGTTCCGGGTGCGGCATCATGCCGAGCACGTTGCCCTTTTCGCTGACGATGCCGGCGATGTCGTCCATCGATCCGTTCGGGTTTTCGCCGACGTAACGAAAGGCGATCAGGTCCTTCGCCTTCAGGGTTTCGAGCACCTCCTGCTCGCAGATGTAGCGGCCTTCGCCGTGGGCAATCGGCAAAACGATCTCGCGGTCGACACCCCGCGTCCATGGGCTGGAATCGTTGGCCCTGGCAAGCCGAACGGACTTGCAAACGAACTTTTGGGAGTCGTTCAGGAGCAGCGCGCCAGGCAAAAGCCCCGCCTCAGTTAGGATTTGAAAACCGTTGCAAACGCCGATTACAGGCTTTCCCTCGTCGGCGAAACGCTTGACTTCGGCCATGATCGGCGCGCGCGAGGCCATCGCTCCGCAACGCAGGTAGTCGCCGAAGGAGAACCCGCCGGGCACGAACACGGCGTTGAAGCCTTCAAGGGAGCGGCTGTCTTGCCAAACGTATTCGGCCTCCAAGCCGATGTCGTCTTTCAAGGCGTGCAAAGCGTCCTGATCGCAATTCGAGCCTGGGAACCTTAGCACAGCGACCTTCATCCCACGACCTCGATCTGATAATTCTCGATGACCGGGTTGGCCAGAAGCTGGTCGCACATCGCCTTCACCCTTGCCTCGTCGTAGCTCTCCAGCTTAAGCTCGATCAGCTTGCCGATGCGGGCTTCTTTCAACTCGTTGAAGCCGAGCTTCAGCAGGGCGCCGGCGACGGTTCGACCAGCCGAATCGAGCAGGGAAGGCTTCAAGGTGACGTGAACGCGAACGGTGACCATGCCCCTAGTTTGACATGTTTGGCCGGCGTTGCACCGATTCGTCCAAGGGCTCCGGCTGCGAACCGAATCAGCCGATCATGTATCTTTGCCAGCAAAGAACGAGCAAAACGGGCTGTTCGCGATACAATACACTCGTAGAATTGCCGGTATGGCCAGCTTTGCGGGAACCGGCTGGTGCCAACACGCGAAATGCCACTCGAGGATCTCGTATACGATCAGGATTTGTCACCCGATCATCGGATGAACGACATCGAATCGGTGTTTCATGTGATGCTGTTGGCACCTTCAAGGCGCGATCTCTTTGATTTTCAGGTTGAACGGCTTTCTCAAGCCGCTTTGCTGGCCCAGCACAAACTTGCCTTGGTCAAGGATCGGTTGATGTCCTCCGACAAAGCGGAAGTGCTCTGGCCGCTTTTCGACAGCTTCAATGAAATGGCCGATGCCGTCGGCGAATTGGCGGGCATTCACCCTCGGGGCAAGAGCCCATACTGGCTCATCGAGGCGGTCAAAGCCGAGATCGAGTCAAACTCAAACGCCCTGCTGGCAACCGCGGCTTCGCTGAGCCAAGCCTTCGACGTCACCGCATCCAACTTGAACACCGAGCAATGGACGCTCTGGCAAACCGCCATGAAGTCGCTGGACAACGCCATTTCGGACTACGGGCTGGAGCGTCAGGAACTTTATCGCGACGCCCGGACGCACCTAAACGATTTGATATCCCTGCCATCGATTCACCCGAGCCCGGCGATGTGGCTCTTGTTTGCTTGGCTTTCTTGGAAGAGGCGACTCAGCCTCGAGGATGTCGCACCGCTTTTCGAAAACGCCATGAAGGCCTCGCAAACGGCTAGAAACGTCGTTCATTGGTTTGCCGCACGGCACTTGGCGCATATCCAGGCGGAGCTTGGCTGTGCAAAAGAGGCCTTCGAAACGATCAAGTCGGCGCTGTTGGCGAAGACCGACGGGCAGACCTTGTTCGAAGCCTTCCGATTTGGCCTTGCCGCAGGACGGCAAGCCGACGCGCTGGCCTTTGCCAAGCGATGTGTCGCCTTTTCGCCATTGCACGCGCTTTCGTTGCTCGCGGTCATGGAGGTGGAGTTTTGATCGACGACCTGCTGGCTAGCCTGGTCGAGCTTCAGAAGTCGGAGCGGGTTCGCGTCTCAGCCGAGGCTCGGGATTGGTCCGACTCGCTCAAAGCGTCAAGAGCCGCCCTGGCCAAAGCGGGCCTGGACGACAAGCAGGCCGCCGTCAGCCAGTCGGCGGCGGAAGCGATTGGTCAAATCCCTTCGTTGGGTCTGTTCAGTTGCCAGTTGCTGCGCCGGTACCTGGAGGCGTCCAAGAACACGATTCGACAAGCGGCCGTGGCCCACCTGCAGGCTGAACTTCAGCGTCGGCAAGCCTTGGCAGCCGAGCGAAAGGCTGAATTCGACGCGGCGGACGCTCAAAAGTCGATGTCAGTGGCCGCTGCCCTTGAGCACAAGCGCCAGGTGATCGAGGACGTGAACGAGCAGCGCGCGATCCTCAACGACCACGGCGACTCGATCCAACAGGGTTGCGCCTGCGGTCTGATCTTGGCCTGCGTCGTGCTGGCGGGGTACCTGGCCTACAACTTCATGCTGGCCTTTGCCGGCAAGCAGACCCACGTTTCGGCTCCGCTCAACGTGCTTTTTCTGACTTTGTTCATGCTGCCCGTGTCGGTCACGCTCATCGCCCAAATGATCTACTCGATGAAGCGGTTCATGGTTGAGGCAGAGCTCAAGGCGCGCATCCACCAGGCGACCATGCTTTGCGAAAAGGCGATCGAACAGGCCGAAAACCGGTACCGCAGCGTGGAACCCAGTTTGCGTCAGAAACGCGATCAGGCCGAGGCGGACGTCCAGCTGGTGAAAGAGGCGCTCCGATCTTTGGGCGTCGAGACCGATCCGGCCCCAACTGAACCTTCACCGTCCGAGAACGTATAATCTACAGCACCTATGATTATCTTGATGCAGCACGGTGCGACTCGGAACGAGATCCAGGCGGTGTGCGACGTGATTACGAACTACAAACTTGAGGCCCTGGTTTTGCCAGGGGACAGGGTGGCCGTCGGCATCCCCAAGGCCATTCCGCCCGACGTTCGTGAGCCGCTGGCCCTCGAATTGGAGGCGATGCCAGGCGTCAGCAAGGTCACCCACGTCAGCCACGCCTTCAAACTCGCGTCGCTTGAGTGGTCGCGAACTCCCACCATCGTGCGCGTGAAGAACGTCAACATCGGCCCAGGGTGCTTTACGGTTTTTGGCGGCCCTTGCTCCATCGAGAGCCACGACCAGTTCTTCGCCGCGGCCCGGACGGTCAAGGAATGCGGCGGCACCGTCCTGCGAGGCGGTGCGTATAAGCCGCGCACCTCGCCGTATTCGTTTCAGGGCCTGGCCGAGGACGGCCTCAAGATCATGCGCGAGGCGGCCGACGAGTTCGGGCTGGTTACAATCAGCGAGGTCATGAGCACTGACACGCTCGACACCGTCGCCAAGTACGTCGACATCCTGCAAATTGGGGCCCGATCCATGCAGAACTACCCGTTGCTGATTGCCGCCGCCAAAACGGGAAAGCCTGTTTTTTTGAAGAGGGGCCCAGCGGCCACCGTCGACGAGTTCCTGCTTGCCGCCGAGTACGTTTTAAACCAGGACAACCCGAACGTCGTGCTGTGTGAGCGCGGCGTCACGCCGATTGACCGAAGTTACGTCAGGAACACCCTTGACCTGTCCATCGTGCCCGTTCTCAAAGACCACACCCACCTTCCGATCGTCGTCGACCCGTCCCACGGCACCGGGGTCGCCCGTTACGTGCCAGCGATGGCCAAGGCTGCGCTGGTGTGCGGTGCCGATGGCGTGATGGTCGAAATGCACCCGAACCCGAAGGCCGCTCTCAGCGATGGCGCGCAGTCGCTCAATCCCGAGCAGTTCGCCGCACTCATGGCTGAGCTCAGGCAAATCGCCCCGCTGGTGAACACCCGGCTCTGAGACGACCTTAGACGGGGCCAACAGATTGATCGAATGATGTTGCTTTTGGGGCAACTCTCTTCGCGGCAAGCGGACGCTTGGGCCCGGGCGGAAGCTACACCGACTTGGCGATGATGATCGCCTCGGCGATCTCTTTCATGCTCTTCCGAGCGTTCATCGATTGAACCTGGATGCGGCGGTAGGCCTCGGCCTCGGACAGGTGGTATTCGTCCATGAGGATGCCTTTGGCACGTTCGACCAGTTTGCGAGTCTCCAGGCGTTCCTGAAGGTTCGAAACCTCCTTGGTAAGCTCGCAGTTTTGCTCGTAGCGACTTCGGGCGATTTCGATGGCCGGGGGAAGGTCGCTGGGCTTGAAGGGCTTGACCAGATACGCGAAAACACCCGCCTCTTTGGCGCGCTGGATCAGCTCCTGGTCGCTGTAGGCCGTCAACAGGATAGCCGGCGCGATTCCTTCTTCGGTGATAACCGTCACCGCCTCGATGCCGTCCATCACCGGCATTTTCACGTCAAGTATGCAGATGTCGGGCCGAGACGACCGAGCGGCTTCGATGGCTTGCTGGCCGTCGCCGGCCTCGGCCACCACCTCGTAATCGAGGTTTTCAAGCATCTGCTTCAGGTCAAGGCGGATGATCGGATCGTCGTCTGCTATAAGAACTCTAAGCTTTGCCATGGTCTGTCTCCGTGTTAAGGGAGAGGCCGTTCTATCCCCAATTACGAACCTAGAGGATACCCTTTCGATTCATCCTCTTGCCTTGCCGTGTTGAGACGCCAGTATTGGCGCTACCTGCCTTCTTCGACCGGGCCCGGAAGAGCCCGTAAGACCATGGCACGTCAGGACGATTTTCCTGCCTAGGAGAAGGCGCGGGCAACCGGCAAGCGGCGATGACGTAGAAAACAATATGTTTTTCAACACCATCCTTCGAATAGCAGCCATTCTCGGTGCGATCCAGACCTTCCTCGTATGGATGGACAGGCTCTTGCGATGGATCAGCCGGGCAATATCGGTGATGCAGAACAGGGGCGTCCCTCGACTGAAGAAGGCCTACGCCCGCCGTTTCACAACTTGACTTGTGGACGTTTTTATGACCAAGTGGGGCCTGAACCCCCGAATTGAGGCAGGCCCCTTCTGGCAAAGTGGAAAAGATAATTAGAGTTTGAGGTCGATAATGCCGCTCACTCCAACGCCATCGACCTTCTTGATGTCTTTGATGACGTCCTTGCTGGAGACGGGGATGAGAGCCCGAATGCGCAATTCGCCGAAGATTTTGGCCTCGGGTTGCGCCACAGCCTGAACTTGATCGACCTTGGCCTTCGGGCCGGTAACCTGGGCCGCGCCGATCGCGCTTCCCCCGCTTCCCGCGCCGATTCCGATGCTGATGATCGGCACGACTTTTGTGGACATGACCGGAGTGTCGGTGTGCTTCGTGAGCTTGTTGAATTCGCGGTTGATTTGCGGGCCAAACTGCTTGACGGCTGCTCCCACTCCAACGATCTTGATCGCCTCCTTGATTTGGGCGACGGCTAGAGCCCCAACCAAAATGAGGCAAAGCGCGATGTATATTTTTTTCTTCATTGTTTTTGGTCTCCTCAAGACTGTTGACGTTTTGTCTGCTGGTCGAGTTACCGATGAACCGTCCGAGCAGCTTGAATTTTAGAACTTGACGCTCAGTTGAGTTGTGATCAAACCTCCTTTGGCCCGATCCAAATTGCCGATGCCGCTAGCGAAGGGCCCGAAGCCGGGGACGCCTTTTGCGTTGTAGTCGCTCACCTGCCAAAGCAGGCTCAAGCGCGATGCCTCGGACATTTCATAGTCGAATGCCAGGTTATACCAGGTCTCGGTCGGCTTTCCTCCGACGAAGAGGGGATTGGTCCGCCCTTTGAGATCCCAGAGCACGGTCTCGTAATCGACGGACACTTTCCAGCGCGAGGTCATGCAGTAGTCGAGTCCAATGAGGAACCGGTTAACCTTGTCGTCAGTTCCAAACCCCAACTTCTCAGGGGTCGTTCCGTCCAGCGCGCCGTTGTCCGTGCCGGTGTAGAGTTCGGCCGACGCCCGAAGGGTAAGCCTTTGGTTCAGATTGGCAAAGCCCTTGAACTCCAGACCTTGGATGTCGGTGGGGTTCCACCAGATGCCGATTCGTCCCCACTCGCCGGGGGCCGAGAACAACGGCTGAACCACTTTGTAAGCAGCGGAAAGTCCCCAGACGTTGTTCTTGTAGCCGATGGCGGCCCACCAGGCATAGTTGTCAGTGTTAATCATTTCGTGCCACCCGTTCTTGATGTCCGACTGAACGTATCCCCCTTCGACATCGAACTTATGCACCTTGAACTTGGCCGTCGCACCGTAAACCGCCAATCGATCGGCCTCACTGTTGTTCACCGGTTGACTTTCGTTGGAAACGAGCCACAGGTACGAGAAGTCGATCTGTCCTGCTTTCCCGAGAGGTGCTTGCGCATGGACGCCAAACGTTTGGTCGATGCGCAAGCTCATGTCGGTGTTCGTTTTGTCGCCGCGAGGACGGCTCGAACCGTTCAGGTAAATAGGAACTCCCAGCTTGCCGACGCGCATCGGCTGAAGCTCGGTGGCAAAGCGGCCGGCGGCGTTTTGGCTGCCGTTTCGGCCGCCGACGATTTCAAGGGTGGCGGAGCCGATCGGAACGGAGACGATCGCGCCGTCCAGCACCCAGTTGCCGTTGTTCCACCGCTCGTTCTCGAAGTGAGGCGAACCCTCCGGCCTTTTCAAAATGAACGGGTGAATTTGGTACCCGAGGCGCCCGGCCCGTATGTTGAACTTTTGGCCGGCCAGAGTCGTGGAGTAGCGGACCTCGAACTCCTGAAAGTAAATGTAGGTGTCGCCTTCGCCGAAGGGCTTTCCGTCCATGGTTTCCGACTGGTTGCCCAGTCCATAGGCGCTGTCGAGGGCGTTCCCGACGACCAGCGTCGCCTTCCAGTCCGGCCCCTTTTCCGAGTCGTGCGAGACCTCAAGCGCCAATTCGTGCAAAATCGTCAGGTCGCGAAAGATTCCTGCGGCGTCTGCGTCGTAATCACTCCTTCCAATTCCCGTCGGCCTGCCATCGACGGTGATTCCGAATTCGTCGTCGACAACGCCGGGTTTGTTCTTTCCTGCGTAGCCACCTAGCAACACGAAGTCAGCGGTGCCGTGGATGTCGATAGCCGGTTTGCGCGTCTCAAGCTTCGCCACACGGTCCTTCAGGTCGCTGATATCCTTCTTCATGGCCTCGACGTCCACGCCGAACGCCTTCAGTTCCTCCTCAAATTCAGCGGCTAGCTTTTTGACCGCATCGAAATCGGCCGTCCAGCCTTTCACACCCTCGAGTTCCTTGCGAAGCGACTCGATCGACGCCTTGAGCGCTGCCAGGTCCGCCTTGTCCAGTTGGCCGTCCAGGCCTTTGTTCAGTTCCGCAACCTGTGCCTGGATGCCTGAGGACATTTCCGCCAATTTTTTGTAGGCGGCATGGGTGGCAACCGCCATTTCATAGCGCGATGCAGGCCGATTGCCCCGAAGCAGACCGTCCGGAAAGCCCGTCAGCAGGCCGTCTTTTTTCAGCGTCAGCAAAGCCTCGTAGGCCCAGTGGTTGTCGGGAGTGTCGACAAACATGTCCTGCGCGAGTGCGGGAAGGCATGCAGCGCCAATTGCCGTGATCAGCGCGAGTGACAGCGTTCGCTTCATGTCCAATCCATCTCCTCAAGGGCGTCCTGCCCCATAAGACGCATGGCCGGACTGAATCGCCGCCGATTTTTTTGCTCTCTCCCAGAGCGGACCGAACCGATTGGCGCAAGGTTCGGCCATGCATCCTGCACACTTTCGACCTGACTTGGTTGCCAGGTTGCCTATATTATGCTCGAAGAAGCCCGAACGTGCAAGGGTATCGTCGTACTCTTGTTCGAAAAACAACAAAACGCAAGGAGAAACTTCATGGAGGCTTAACGGCTTTTCCGTCCGCGGGTGCAAACACGCGGCTTGGCGCCTATCCGGTTACCTGCATCCACGTCACGATCTGGCTAACGAACAAGAATCCGCCGATGGTCAGCGCAGCGCAAGCCGTTAACAGCCCGATCATCGTCGAATCAATTGTTCTCGGTTCATATTCCGAATCCTGCTCGGCCACGAACGCGGCCTTGACGATAGCAAGGTAGTACGACACGCTGACGATGGAGTTGGCCGCCAGCAGGATGGCCAGCGGCAGAAGGTCCGCGGCGATCGCATCGTTGAAGATCATAAGCTTCCCCGCAAATCCGGCCGTGCCAGGGATGCCGATCAGCGAGGCCACAAACACGATCAGCGCGCCGGCCGTGAACGGGCAACGCTTCCACAAGCCGTTCAAGTCTTCCAGCCGTGTGCCTTCCTTGCCCTTCTTGACGGCTAGAGAAACGACCGCGAAAGCTCCGACTGTCATGGCCGTGTAAGCGAAAAGGTAGTAGGCTACGGTGCTGAAGCCCACGTCCTGCGGTCGTTTGATGTGCGCCAGAATTGCCACCAGCAAGTATCCCGCTTGCGCAATGGACGAATATCCAAGGATGCGCTTGACGTCCTTTTGTGCCAGCGCCGCAATGTTCCCAATGGTCATGGTTAGAATGGCCATCCAGAACAGGATCGGCATCCAGTACTGGTTTATCGGGATCAAGGAGTCGAGCACGCGGAACAAGGTCACGATGGCGGCGATTTTCGAGCCGGCGGCCATGAAGGCGGCCACGTTTGTCGGCGCGCCTTGATACACGTCGGGCGCCCACTGGTGGAACGGCACGAACGCGCTCTTAAAGCCTAGACCGACGATCATCAGGCAAGCGCTGACGATCAGCATTTTGGAGAGCGTGGCGTTGCCGCTCTTCAGCGCAAGCTGTGCGTCGCCCAGGTTCAGCCCGCCCGTGGCGCCGTAAAAGAACGCGATGCCCATGAGGAAGAACGCGCTGGCGAACGCGCCCAGAAGAAAGTACTTGATAGCCGCTTCTTCGGATTTTGTTTCGCGGCGACTCATGCCGGCCATCACGTAAAGGGCGATCGAAAGAATCTCCAGCCCGAGAAACATGACCAGAAGGTTTTTCGTCGCAACCATCATCATCGCGCCGACGGTCGACCACAGCACCAGCGGGTAGAACTCGCCGAAAGCGATGCGCTTCTCTTTCAGGTAACCTTCGCTGAACACGACGCACAGCAGACAGGCGAGGATCAGCAACAGCTGCGAAATCAAACCGATCTGATCGCGCACGAGCATGCCAAGAGTCGTGCCCTCCCCGAGGCTGAGTTGGCGGGCAACGAAGTAACCGCCAAGAGCCAAACCCAGAACGCTGACGGCCACAATGGCCTCGTTGCCGCGTTTGGCCTTGAACGACTCGATGCTAAGGCTGAGAATGCCGGCGGCCACCACGGCGATGAAGGGGTAGATTGCCGCCCAGTCGATGGAGGGCGGCAACTGGAACACGTCAGACATGGCTGGCCTCCTCCTCGCCCTGAGTCTCCGGCGCCGCTGCCGGCTTGGGGGCGTGCAACACAGCCGGGACGAGAATCCGGGTGGTTGGCGGACTTCCCGGCTCCTGAACCGTTTGCACCAAGTTGCCCTTCTCGTCGATGTCGGTCGATTTACTGTCCCACGTGGGCCGCTCGCCGACAGGGTTCAGCGCCATCATCCGCGTCGCGCTGATGCTGGCCTCCATCGGCTTGGTGAAGGTGCTTGGGTAGACGCCGCCCCATACCGCCAAGACAATAAGGGTCGAAACCATAACGACCTCCCACGGTTTCAGATCCTTCAACCGCTTGTTCTCTTCCTTGGTTATTAAGCCGTAGAACATCTTTTGGAACATCCAGAGCAGATAGACCGCGGCAAGGATGACGCCCGAAGCCGCGATTATGGCGTGCGCCGGATTCAGACCGTACTGGCGATTCCAGCTCGATTCAAAAATGCCTAGCAACGCCATGAACTCGCCGATAAAGCCGTTAAGACCCGGCAAGCCGACGCTTGAAAGCATGATGATCAGGAACAGGGCCGCATAGATTGGCATCTGAGCCTTGAGGCCGCCGTATTCCGAGAAAAGGCGCGTGTGACGGCGCTCATAGATCAGGCCCACAAGAAGGAACAGCGCGCCGGTGCTGATGCCATGGTTGAGCTGCTGGTAGCTACCCCCCACCAGGCCGGTGTGGGTTAGCGAGAAGATTCCCACCAATACGAAGCCCATATGCGCCACCGAGGAGTAAGCGATCAGCTTCTTTACGTCAGGCTGAACCGCCGAGACGATCGCGCCGTAAATGATCCCGATTACCGCCAAAGTGACGATGATGTTCACTTGGCCCTGCAAGACATCTGGGAACAACGGAAGACAGAACCGTATCAACCCGTAAGAGCCCATCTTCAGCAAAACGCCTGCCAGAATGACCGAACCGGCCGTCGGCGCTTCGACGTGGGCATCGGGAAGCCACGTGTGGAACGGAAACGCCGGACACTTTACCAGGAACGCGATGGCGAACGCCCAGAAGACGAACACCTGGCTCTGAAGTGCACCGGCCCACAGCTTGCCGCTGGCCACCGCGCTCTGAATGTCGACGATGCTGAACGAGTGGACACCGGTCGCTTTCACGTGCAACTGGTCGAGCCAAATCATGCCGACAAGCATGAAGATCGAGCCGGCGAACGTGAAGAGGAAGAACTTCAGGCTGGCGTAGGCCCGTCGCTCGCCGCCCCAAATCGAGATCAGGAAGTACATCGGGATCAGTGACGCCTCGAAGAACGTGTAGAACAGGATCATGTCCAGCGAGCAGAACACGCCTAACATCGACGTTTCGAGAATGAGCATGAACACCATATAGGCCTTCACGCGCTTGGAGACGTAATAGCTGAACCATACGGCGATGATCGTGAGGAATGCGGTTAGCATCACAAGCCACAAGCTGATCCCGTCGACTCCCATGCGGTAGTTGATTCCCAGAGAGGGGAACCACTGGGCGAATTCGACCATCTGGAAGTGGTAAGTGTTCGGATTGAACTGCCCGAACATCGCCAACGACACGCCAAAAGTGGCCACGGTCGTTAGCAACGCCACACCCTTGAGCAGCTTGTCGGCCTTCTCTGGGATGAACAGAAGAAGCAGCGCTCCGAGAAGCGGCAGGAAGGTGATCAGGCTGAGGATGCCCGAGCCGGTAGGCTGGTTCACAGGGCACCTCCTGTCGAAACGGCGTAGACAATGTAGCAGAGAATAGCCACAACCCCCATTAGCATCAGTAGCGCGTAGCCCCTGACGAGTCCGGTCTGAATCAGAGAATAGACCTTGCTGAGTCTCATCGCCAGCCAGCCAAGACCGTTGACGATGCCGTCGATGACGCCGGCGTCGAATCCCTTCCAGAGAGCGTTGCCGACCTGTCCGCCGCCGTCTACACCCATCGAAACGACCGCTTGGTCGTAACCGAACTGGTTGCCTGCCCAACGTCGGAAGGGGCTCCATTTGTTGAGATCCCATCCTTCCTTCTCGGGCAACCCTTTTCGATAGACGATTAGTCCCGCGATGATCCCGAGGGTTGCCGCCCCGATGCTCAGCGCCATCAAGGGGATCCCCTCAGGGTGCCCGGCAACGGCATGGCCCCGAAGCACGTCCAGCCCTTGCGGATAAAGCCACTCCTTAAGGTGCCAGACGTGCTCCAGAACGTAGCCCCCAGCCAGCGAGAGCACGCCGAGCACGATGAGCGGAAAGACCATGCTGGGTGGCGCCTCGTGCGGAACGTGGTCTGGTCCGAGTTCGTGGTGTTGCGGCTCGGGCTCCCGCTTGGCCGCCATTTCTTCGTCGGTCATGAAGAAGCCGTGCGGGTCTTCGTGGGCTTCGTGCGTCTCGTGGCGTTCGTGCTCATGGTCGTGATGGCCGTGGTGCTCCACGACGGGCAAGTCCTTCCAACGCTCCTTCCCAAAGAAGGTCAGAGCCGTCATGCGGGTCATGTAGAACGCCGTCAGCATGGCCACGAACAAGCCGAGCCATCCGGAGGCCTGTCCCAGGTGCGCTGCAGCGTGTTCGTTGCCCAGCGCTCCGCCGAGAATCGCTTCCTTCGAGAAGAAGCCGGCAAATCCGGGAACGCCGGCAATTGCCAGATAGGCAATCATCATCGTGACGAACGTGATCGGCATGTACTTCCGAAGGTTGCCGTAGTTCCTCAAGTCCTGGTTGTGCATCATGCAATGGATAACCGCGCCTGCGCCAAGGAAGAGCAGCGCCTTGAAGAACGCGTGCGTCGTCACATGGAAGATGCCCGACCAGTAGGCCCCCGCTCCGCAGCCGATGAACATAAACCCAAGCTGGGAGACGGTCGAATACGCCAGCACCTTTTTGATGTCGGTCTGCCCGAAAGCGATCAGCGCCGCGAACAAGGCGGTGAATGCGCCGACGCAGGCCACGACGGCGCTCGCAACGGGCGACATCTCGTACACCACGTGCAGGCGATTCACCAGGAACACGCCAGCGGTGACCATGGTGGCCGCATGGATGAGGGCGGATACCGGAGTGGGACCGGCCATCGCGTCGGGCAGCCAGAAGTACAGCGGGAACTGCGCCGACTTGCCGCAAGCTCCAATGAACAGCAAAAGGCCGACCAGGGTCACGATCACGGGCTGATCCCGCATCACGGTCAAAATTGCCGGAAACAGCACGTCGTAGCTGAGCAAGCGGTTGTCCTTGGAACCGATCCATGAGCTGGAGCTGACAATCGTGGTGATCAGCAGGAACATCGCCAGGGTCAGCCCGACGTCGCCGATGCGGTTGACGATGAACGCCTTGTTGGCCGCCTTGGCGTTGGCGATGTCCTTGTACCAGAAACCGATCAGCAGATACGAGCAGAGGCCGACGCCCTCCCAACCGATGAACAGCATCGCCAGGTTGTTCGCCAAGACCAGCGTCAGCATGCAGAATATGAATAGGTTCATGTAGGTGAAGAACCGCGTGTAGTCGCGGTCTTCTGCCATATAGCCCGTCGCATAGAGGTGGATCAGCGCGCCGACGCCGGTCACGATGAGCATCATCGTCATGGACAGCGTGTCGATGCGCACCTCGAACGGAATTCGAATGCTTTGCAGGTCGATCCAGTTGAAAAGGGTCAGCACCACGTCGGCCGTTGTGCCTCCTTGAGCCAGGGCGTAGGTGATCATGGCCCCAATGGCGAAGGACACGGCGACGGGCAGCACCGCCAGCCAGCCCATGACGCTCTTGCCGCGCTTCTCGCCCAGCCTCGCGACGATCGCCTTGCCGAGAAGCGCTTGCATCAGAAACCCGGCCAGCGGTGCGAAAAGCGCGTACCAAATGATGTTAAAAGAGTCCTCGCCCATGCTATCCACTCAACAGGTTCATTTCGTCGATGTCGATTTCATGGCGCAACCTGAAGATCGCCATAATAATTCCCAAGCCGACCGCGACCTCCGCCGCGGCGACCGCCATGACAAAGATCACCATCATTTGGCCGCCCATGTGAGCTGGAAGTCGCGCCTCGCCGCCGGCAAGCGCCCACGGCGCATACCTCGAAAACGTCAGGAACGCCAGGTTGACCGAGTTCAGCATCAACTCGATGCACATGAAAACGACGATTGGGTTCTTTCGGAAAACCACGCCGCAGGCCCCGACGCTGAACATGAACGCGGCCAAGGCGACGTAGGCAAACATCGGGACCATCAGGTGCCTCCCTCCACTCTCTCCATTAGGTTCACGCTACTGCTTCCTCCGCTTGACCAACAGGATCGATCCGACGATGCCCACCAGGAGTAGGACGCTCGCCATTTCAAACGGCCACACATATTCGGTCAGCAGGCTGTAGCCGATGGCGTCCGGCTTACCGAAGCCCTTCATCTCCTTTCCGATGGCGGGGATATCGGCCGAAGCCATCGGCAGAACGACGGCGGCGAACACCGCTGCAAACAAGCCCGCCGCCACCAGAATGGCAAGGAGCATTTTGACGTCCTTCGCTTTGGCTAGAGGCGGCTGCGCGCCGAGGTTCAACAGCATGATCACGAACAGGAAAAGCACCATGATCGCGCCGGTGTAAACCACGATCTGAATGATGCCCAGCATCTCTGAGCCAAGAGTGAAGTAGATGATCGCCAACGTCAGGAAGTTAACCACGAGACTGAGAGCCGAGCGCACGGGCGTGCGGCCGAAGGCCACCACCCCGACCGCGCTGATCGCCGCCACGAGGGCCAGCAAGCCGAACAGAACCGTGTCGACCGTAACCGGCATCGGCTGGCCCAGGGAAAAGCCGCCCATCTAGGCACCTCCTTTCTTCGGGTCCACCAGGATCACTTTACGGCTCTGAAGGGGATCGGCCCCGGTCCGCGAGCGTTGCGCGCTGATCCCAAAGACGGCGAATATGATCGCAGCGCACCCGCCGACCGCCAGCCACCCGATTCCTTCGCCGTAAACTTTGGTCGCCGCGATCCAAACCATCACCACGACAAAGTTGGTGACGGCCAGAGGCAGGAGCCACTTCCAGCCCAGGGCCATCAGCTGGTCGTAGCGAAGCCTGGGCAGGGTCGCCCGAATCCAGATGAAGCAGGTGAAGATGAAGATCGATTTGACGAAGAGGATCAGCGGGGCGAGGTAGCCTGCAGCCGCGTCGAGCCCTGGGGCGCTGAACGGCAAGGTGTAGCCCCCTAGGAAGATCGTGGAGAAGATACCGCTGAAAACGAGCATCGCCGCGTACTCGCCCATAAAGAAGCTCGCGAACTTCATCGAGCTGTACTCCGTGTGGTAGCCGGCGATCAGCTCGTTCTCAGCCTCGGGGAGGTCGAACGGGGCCCGGTTGGTCTCCGCCACCATGCAGATCAGAAAGATGACCGCTGAGATGAAGCCGAAGGGGGTGAACACGAACCAGTTGTTGATGAAGCCCAACGCCTCGACCCCCCAAAGCGGCTTTTGCTGCTCGGCGATCATCTGCGTCATGCTGAGCGAGCCGGTCGCCAGCACCATGGCCGCCAGCGACATGCCCATGGCGAGTTCGTAGCTGATCAGCTGCGCCGAAGAACGCAGGCCACCGAGCAACGAGTACTTGTTGTTCGAGGCATAACCGCCCAGCACAATCCCGTAAACGCCCAGGGAGCTGACGGCGAAAATGTAAAGGATCGCCACGGGTATGTCGGCGACCGGGGTGAGCGGGTTGCCATTGATCGAGAAAACGTTCGAAGGCCCCCAGGGGATGGTCGCCAAGAGGGCGATCGGCGGAAACAGCGCAAGGGCCGGGGCGATGAGGTAAATCACCCGGTCGACGGCCGCAGGCATGATGTCTTCCTTCAAAGTCAGCTTGATGCCGTCGGCGAAGGCCTGCGCCAAACCGAAGAGACGGTACTTTTTTCCTCGGAGGGGTTTGGGCACCAGGCGGCTGGTCTTGCTGAAGGTGATGTTGCCCACTCGGTTCGGGCCGACTCGGTCCTGCATCCAGCCCAGAAGTCGGCGCTCCCACCAAAGGAGGAACGGAACCAGCAGCAAAAGCGGGACGGCTATGAGGACGACTCGCAGGAGCGCCCATAGAATCGGCGTGATATCCTCCATCGGCAACCTTTAATTTACCTGACCCGGGTTGCGGATTTTGCGACCCCTTTCAAGCGATGGCGCGCGATGTTTGCCGAATCGGCCCGCGTTAGGCCATGCGGTACCTTTCCAATAGCTTCGGCCAGGAACCCGACTCGATGGCTTGGCGGATCTCCCGCATTAGCCGTGCGTAAAAGGCTAGGTTGTGCAGGGAGGCCAGCCTGGGCCCGAGCGGCTCGCCGGCCTTGAAGAGGTGCCGAATATAGGCCGCCGAGTAGCGCTCTGTCTGAGGGAAGACGCTCTCCTCGTCAAACGGCCCGGAGCGCTCCTCCCACTTCTTGCCCAAAATGTTCACCCTTCCGTTCAGCGTGTAGAGGGCGTGGTGGCGAGCCATTCGCGTCGGCAAGACGCAGTCGAACAGGTCGACCCCGCAGGCGACCGCGTGCAGAATGTCTTTGGGGTGGCCCACGCCCATCAGGTAGCGTGCCTTGTCCGCGGGAAGCAAAGGCGCCGTTTGCTTGACCACCGGGTATTGAAGTTCGGTCGGCTCGCCCACGCTCACCCCGCCGATGGCGAACCCATCGAACGGCAAGTCGGCGATAGTTTGGGCGGACTCGCGCCGAAGATCCTCGTGGATGCCCCCCTGCACGATTCCGAACACGGCCTGGTCCGGGCGCCGGGCCGACAGGCATCGAGGCGCCCAGAGGTGGGTTCTTCGCATCGCTTCGGCAACTTGGTCCCGCGACGCCGGGTAGGGCGGACACTGGTCCAAAGCCATCGATATGTCGACCCCAAGCTGGCCTTGGATCTGGATCGACCTCTCGGGCGTCAGATGAAGCAGCGACCCGTCTAGATGCGACTTGAACGTTGCCCCGTCGTCGTCGATTTTCAGCAATTGGGCCAGGCTCATCACCTGGAAGCCGCCGGAGTCGGTGAGGATCGATCGGCTCCAAGACATGAAAGCGTGCAGGCCGCCCAGCCTTTCGATGCGCTCGCTTCCCGGCCTAAGGACCAAGTGGTATGTGTTCGACAGGATCTGCTCGAAGCCGAGAGCCTCGAGATCCTCGGACCCGACCGTCTTTACGGTGCCTTGGGTGCCAACCGGCATAAACGCCGGCGTCTCCACGGTGCCGTGAGGGGTGTGCAATCGGCCTCGCCTCGCCCCTGTATGCGGGCAAACGGCGAGCAGTTCGAACCAGACCGAGGGCATTGCGCCTACTCGTCTACCCGCGAGAAGTAGATAACCGTCACCGTGTGCTGGGGAGTAATCAAGTCGCCATAAATGCGCGTTAGCATCTCGATCACCTCGTCGGCGGATCGGAACTCGGGGTTCTCGCGCTCTATGTCGCGGGGGCTCAGTTCGGCGATTGTTTTGACCTCGACACGGTCGAGAATGGCGGTGTAAAGCTTTTGGCGGCGGGCAAAACGGGGTCCGACCGTGACCCAAACCAACATGCCGACCTGATACTTGTCCGACTTATCCCCCAAACGGATGGTGACCGTCTTGCGGTTGTTCCGCAGAACGTCGCCGTATAAGTCCGAATAGAAATTGAGAGCATACATCATGGCGTGACTCGTCCTGTCAATCGTAGCACATCGCGTGCCTGGCGAGTTAATGTTTGCCGAACCTGCGACGGTATGCCGCCCCGTGGACCCGTCTTGCTGCCTCGACCATTTCCGGGTAAGGCGCGTCGGTCACGTTGAGGATGCCGATGTTGTAGTTTTCGCCGTCGAACCATCGGCCCGTGACCGGCTCGTCGGCGTATTGGAACCAGTGGCAGCCCACCAAAGCCGGATGGTCGAGAACGCTGTTGACGTACTTTTCGTACTGTGCGGCGCGGGCTTTTTGGTCTGGCACGCGGACCAGGCCGGGGTGGAACATCCCGCGGTCGGTGGCCCCGAAATGGAACTCGCCGATGATGCACGGTTTGCCCAGCTCGTTCAGCCAGGCATACTCCTGGGTGTCTATGTGCGTCTTGTAGATGTTGAAGCTCACCACGTCGGCGTATTTGGCGCAAACCGTTACGGGGTCGCGCGCGAACCAGGCAAATCGGGTGCCCAAGTAAAGGGCCTTGGGGTCGGCCCTTCGCAACTCCTCAGAAATGGTCTTGAAGTAGGTATCGCAATAAAGGTTCACAAAGGCGAGCAGGTCGTCTTTGCGCTTGGCGGCGTCGGCCGAGTCGAACTCCAATGGCTTGTTCAAAGCGGTCCAGTCGGAAAAGCGAGTGCCCCAAGCTTTGTTCAAAGCCTCGACTTCCCGATATTTGCGCTTGAGCAGATCGATCAGGGCACGTTTGGCAGGCGCGTCGGCGGGGGCCCTCAGCGCGCCGTAGGCGATCCCATATCTTCCGCCTTCCTCGCCGGAACCGGACCAGCTCAGTTCATTGTCGACGAACCAGCCGACGCACCATGGGTCGCCGATGACGCGCTTGTCCATCTCATTGATGCGCTGTCTGACCGCCTCTTTGTAGGCAGGGTCGAACACGTCGGGCATAGGCCCCCAATAGTCGTTGCCCGTCCTAATGGTCTTGAAACTCCCCCAGATCGATGTCGTCGCCACGTAGGGGACCTTTTTGTCGAACAATCTGCCGTCCGACCAGTTCCCTACCGTGTTGAACCCCCACGACTTCAGCCTTCTTGCGGCGAGGTCAAAGGCGATCTTCTGCCAATCTGGTCCGTACTTGCGGAGGCTGTTGGCGCCCCGGAAGTCGTAGGCGACGCCGTCTTTAACCGGCCCCGAGTGGACTCCTTCGACTTTGGAGAAGAACTGGTGGAGCGGGTCGCCCTCCTTGGGCAGTTCGGCGAAAAGTTCCTCACGGCCGGTGACCATCGTGCCCTCGCCCGTCCACACGCAGTCGATGCCCATCGAGAAGAACAGCCGACCCTCAGGGTCGACCAGCCACCACTTTCCGTTCACCTGGGCTGTGCGGAATCGACCGGTGGCCTCCAGCTTCGGGCCTTTCGCCCACCCGCCGTACGCGTTCCGGTCGGGCAAGGACGGGCGCGCCTTAAGGTCCTGGTCCTCGAGACCTGCCGCTTTCTTGAGGTCGGCGTCGGTTCGAACTTTGCCGGGCCAATCGCCCTTCGCATATTGGCCGTAGCGGTCGACAATTGCCTTCAAAAGGCCTGGATTCCTGATGAGCCTTGCCGAGTGAAGGATCAAGCGGCTGGGTTTTTGAGGGCTGGAGAGAAAAATCTGCCACTTGCAGACCGTTTGGGCGTTGAAAGGGGTCGGCCACATGGCCATCCACTCGCCGTCCCCGACCGGCGGGAGGGCGCGCATGCCGACGGCCATGGGTTGCCTTCCGACCGGCAACAGAAACCTCTTGCGCTTTTTGGGCTCGATGGACGCGCTTCCCGTGATGCAGTGCTTGACGCCGTCAGCCGAGGGGTCGTCGTCAACGCGGATGAAGAAGGCAGTCGCCTCCGGCCCGGGGTTCTCCAGTTCCACCTCGAGGCCGAACGCCTGGCTCCAGTCCCCGTCAGCAACCGCGAAGCTCAGGTTCGGCCACTGTTCGTTTTTGAAGGTGACGGCCAAGGCCTCGCCTTGAACGGCCACCTCGCAGGCATGGGGAACGGCGCTCTTGTCTTTGAGCGCCTTGACGAGATCGATGGCAAACGGCCCGTGTATGAAGGCCGCAAGGATCAAAGGCAACGGGATCATGGTCTCAGCTTCAGGGTCGTTTCGATTGGGGCGTAAAGGCTGTAGTCCACCTTGCTGATCATGTTCATGATTCCCGTGGCCTTGTCGTATCCCCAAAGGATGGTCTGTGAAGGGCTGAACGTCCGGATCACGACTTGATCGTCCGAAGTGGAGTGAACGTTGACAGTGACCAAAGTGACGGGGTCCGAATCCAGCTGCTGGCCTTTTTCAGTGCCTTGAGTGCTGCAGGAGGAATGTACGCTCCGCCAAATTGGCCCAGCCCGCTAACCGTCTGGCTGGGTGCCGTTTGGGGCGGCATCCCCATCGTGTTCTTCGTGGTCAGAACAAACGCATAGTGCACCCAGCCCCTGCCGTCGCCATGTGGTGTTGCCACGAGTTCTTGGCCCAGCTGGAGTGGGGTTCCTCCCGACACCGGCACTGTAGTCGTTCCGTAATACCGCAGGGTTTTTGGGCTTGACGACCAAGCTGTCGCGTCCTCGACCAGCCACGGATACGCGATTGCTCTTTGCGAGACCAGGGTGCCGTATGCCAGGGTCGTGCTTGGGGTGTTGCTGACCTCATTGGGACCAATGACCGGCGATTGCTTGCCCTCTGACGCGACGGCGTCGTGCAGTAGCACGCCTGTCTGCTCGTCATAGACGTACATCGTGTTGCCCCGTTCGCTCAGGGATTGGATCCAAACGGCGTCTCTCTTGGAGCCATGGATCGTGTAGGGCATCCGAAGCACCTTGAGGCCGGGCGTGACGGTGTTCTTCGCCTGTTTGAGTTCCGATGGATTCACCCAGAACCCGCCAGCGTTGGCAGCGTATCCAATCACGGGATAAGAGAATGCAAGCTTTGGAGGGTCGTAAGGCTTAGACACCAGATAGAATGAGGCAAGAACGGCGCAAATGTCGTCTGAGATGGCCACGACATCGAGTTGCAGGTACCCTTCTGCGGCATTCGATCCCTTTTCGCTGGGAGACCAGCGCTTTCCGTCCTCGGTCTTCCATCCCCCGTTTTCGTCTTCCTTCCAGTCGGCACCCGTTCCAGCGATGGTCGCCGTTTGAACCTTGTAGGTAAGGCGGAGGCCAGGCTTGACCCAAGAAGGAGCCGCTGCCTCGCTCAGTTTCGGGAGCGCCAAGATGGAAGGGCCTTGATCGCCGACCAGCTTGGCGGGCGGCGTCTTCGGCTTTTCTGCTTTGTTTGCGGCTTGAGCCGCCTGACTCGAGCAGGACCCTGTCCATGCACTGCAGAACAGCGTTGCGGCAAGTGCCGTTGCGGCAATCCATGAACGATTTTGGACCATGGCCACCCTCCAGTCGTCTCAAAGAGCGGGTTTTCGCACAAAGTGCCCCAAGGTTCAGTATAGCTCGGATTTAAGGTTGCGGTTAGCTTTTCTCGACAATGCACGCGGCCAAGAGGAACCGATCTTCCACGGCGGCCAGCACCAACGGCTCCAAGCCGGCTTCCGGATAGAGACGATGCAGCTCAGCAACCGCTCCCACCTCGTCTCCGCTTGTGTAGAGCTCGAAGGCCCGCAAAGCCTCTGGATTCGACTTGAGCGATTCGATGATCAGCGCGTCGCGCTCGATATTGCCCAGCAAGATCAGGCGGTAAAAGTTCTGCTCGACCCCGTAAAGGCTGGCAAGGCCGAGAAGGCAACGGCGACGGGTGATGATCGACTGGCAGCGCGAGGCTTCGGCAAGGATCGCATCGATATCGTCTTTCGTCCCCACGACGCCGAGCGCGTAGGCCACCTCGCTTGAGGCCTCGTCGGCGTACCGGCTCAAGGATTCCCTCAGTGCACCAGCGGCCGACTTGATTTTTAGCTCGGCGGCGGCTTCTGCGGCGGCGATCCGCACGCTCGGGTCGGGATCGAGAAGGGCCGCTTCGATGGCTCGGCTGGCGTTGGATGCCTCAAGAATCCGAAGAGCCTGGAGACTTGCCCGGCGAACATCGGGATCGTCCGTAGACTCCGCCGCTCGGATGAGTGCGCTTACCGCCAGAGGCCCGCCGATTTTGCCAAGAGCCTTCGCCGCCGCTCTTCCGAGGCGGGCACGGGGACTGGCGAGGTAGGCCCCCAGCATCGAGACGGCAGTCTCGTCGCCGAGGACGCCAAGGGCCTCAATCGTTTCCTCCTCGACAAGGTCGGGGTGCTCATCAAGCTGATGGATAAGAGCCTCTACGGCCTCGTCGTTGCGGCCCATCGAGGCGAGGGAAGAAGCGGCTTGGCGCCGGACGCGAGGCGATGGGTCGTGCAGGGCACGGATGATCTCGTCGGATGCCAGCGACAGGCTGTGATCGCCGATGCGCCGGATCTCCCGTTCGCGAACGCTGGGGTCGGAGGTCTTGCCCGCGCGCCTCATCGCCAGCAAGCCGGTCGGCGTCGCCTTGCCGAGGTCGCGCAAAGCCTCCCCCAGCTTGCGGGCTCCCGGTTCATGAACACGGAAGATGAGCAAGAGGCTGGCCAGGCGGAGGCCCATCGTTGTCAGAAACAGAAGCTTGTACGCGTTGGACAGCAGGACGGCCGATGCCGGCTGGCTTGCAGGAAGGTAGCGGTCGAGCACGGCCGCGCCGACGATCGGAGCGATGCCGCCGACCAGGGCCTGCAACGCCATCCCGACGCCCATGTAGTTGGCCCGGTCGTCCGGGTTGGTCGTGGCCAGCATTAGGTTGAACTGGCAAATGGCCACCCCGCTCCAAATGATGCCCATAAAGAAATGGCTGCCGACGATGATGGCGTTGTTGTGAAAACTATAACCGGGCTGGCAGACAATCCACGGTATGGGAGTCAGCACCATGCCGAAGCCGGCCAGCGCAAGCATCGGTTTGTTTCCGTACCGGTCGGCCAAAAACCCCCAGACTTTCGAGGCGAGCATGTTGCCTGCACTGTGGAAAAGCACGGCGACCTGAAACAGCTGGAGGGGCATTTCCAAAGACTTGAAAGCGTAGTCGGCGAAGAAGTTTCCGGCGAACGTGAGACCGAAAGTGAAGGCCCCAAGGAACAGCAAGGCCTTGCGAAACTCGCCGTCGCACAACGGGACGCGAAACGCTAGCACGCTCTTGGCAAAGCTTTCCCGCACCACGTTCGCCCGGCGCAGGTCCTTCATGCGCATGTAGAAGCACTGGCCGATCAGCGAACAAAGGACCCCCACTCCGAAAACGACGGCGAATCCGACGTCGTCCACGCGCTCCTGGCCCGGCGCTGGGTGGGCGGTGTAGGCATCCAGCACCAAGCCGCCCCCGAGGCCGACCGCTGCCCCGACGGCGGCGGCGATCATGTTTCGCTGGCCGAACAGCCACCCCCTCGAGTTGGCGGGCACCAGCTCCGTCAGCCACTCGAAAAAGACCGGGTTTGCAAGAAACACAACGAACCAAGAAGCCGAAATGCAGGCTGCGAAGATCCAGAGCTTCACCGGATTGGGCAACGAGAGCAACGGCAGCACGGCGACAGGCACGTAGAAGAGCCGCCAAAGCAGCCATCCGGGGGTCACAAACCGCTTGTAAGATTCGTAGCGGCGCGCCCAAATGGCGCCGGGGATTTGAAAAAGGCCGAAGAGGCTGGGAACGGCCGACAAAAAACCGATCCATTTGACCGACCCGCCCAGGTGGGTGACGTACTTGACCATGAAGGCGCCGGTCGTCAGGGTGACGAAGGCCGTGTAGAACGCCATGTCGATGTTGGCGTAGCGGATCGTGCGCAGGTTGTCCAGGCGGCTTGGCTGGTCGGGCATCGGCTCTGACACCATTATGGCGGGGGCAAGCGCCAACCTGCCCGGCACGTTTCGCAAGCCTCAGGCGTTCGGGTTAAATAGAGGCAGATATGAAACGTTCGGGCCGCATCAGTCTCCTGTTGGTCTTTGCCATTGTCGGCGTGGCCGTTTTGGCCGTGCTCGCCTTGATGTCCGGAGGCTCGCCATCCACGACGGCGGCGCGATTCCTGACTGCTTTGCAAATGAAGGACGTGAAGACCTTGGTGGAGTTGAGCGACGTGGACGACCAGGGCAAGGCGTCGCTGGAGCAAAAGCTTTCCGATACCGTCAACGTGGCCGGCAAGCACTACAATTTCACATGGCGGATCGTGGCGACGCAGCTCGACGGCGACACGGCCGTCGTCAAACTCCTCTACACGAAGAACTCAGACTCGCTGGCGTCTTATGAGGAGAACGTGGACTTGCCTCTCGTGAAGAAGGACGGCGTCTGGAAGGTCACCCTGTTCGAGGTGCCCAGAAAGCTCTATCCGGGCCTGCCCCGAGCCGATTCGCTAAAATGAACAGCGAATGAACGAGGTCTCCTTTGTCGAGCGGCGCAATGCGGACTGGCAGAAACTGAGTGCCCTCTCCGACAAAGCCGAGTATGGCATTCGCCAACTCAACTCGGTTGAGCTTCAGGAGTTTGTTCGCACCTATCGGAGGGTTTGCGCCGACCTTGCGGTCGCGCGAACGCAATCCAACAACCTCGAATTGATTGAGTTTTTGAACGACTTGACGGCCAGGGCCTACTCGGTGCTGTACAGGGAGCCGCGCAAGGGGTTTTGGGGCGGTCTTAAGGGCGCAGTCGAGCACGCCGCCCGCACGGTTCGCAAGCTCAAAGCGTTCGTCGCTTTGAGCGCGGGCATTTTCCTCTTCGGCGTGCTTTTCGCTTATTTCGCTTTGCGGCTCAACCCCCAGGCCCTGGACGCCATCGTTCCACCGGGATTGATGCGGTCCAACTTCGAGTCGTGGAAAACCGGCGATTTCGACAGCAAGACCTTGATCGAATCGCTCGCCATGACTAACTTTTACGCGGCCAACAACCCAGTCGTCGCTTTGCAGACCGGGGCGACGGCCGCCGGAACGTTTGGGCTGACGACAGTTTACTCGCTTTACCAAAACGGCCTGTTGATGGGGGCTTTGATCCACGAGCTGCAGCCGGTAGGCCGGGTCGGCTACCTGCTCCTCAACGTTTCGCCGCACGGGGTGACGGAAATCAGCGGCATTGTCATCGCAGGCGCGGCCGGGCTTCACATCGGTTGGTCGATTCTGGCCCCCGGACGCCGGAAGAGGGGAGACGCTCTCGCCGAAGCCGCCCGAGACGGGATCGTCGTGCTTGTCGTCGGCGTTCTGATGATGTATCTGGCTGCGCCGATCGAGGGCTTCTTCAGTTTCAACGCCAGCATTCCCGACTGGCTCAAGCTGGCCTTCAGCTTGGCCTCCGCCATCGCTTGGTTCCTGTTTTGGACCAGCGTCGGGCGTTTGAAGGACGGACAGGCTCAGTAGACGCAGTCTTTGGCCGCGTCGGCGTAGGCTTGCAGGTGCTCCACGGGAGCGTCAAAGAAGTGGTCGCTCAGGCAGCAGACGTAACCGCCGTTTTTGCCGACGGTCTCGAAGAGCCGGTGCACCGTCTGACGAATAAGCTCCACGGGGCCGTCGGTGACCACGTTGAACTGGTCCACCCCCCCGATTAGGGCGACCCTTCCGGCTATTTTCTCGGCGAAATCCCAAGGTTCCTGGTTTCCTCCGATGCTGATCGGCGCGAGGGTTTCGGAAGCGTCGCAGCCGTTGGAGACGATGTGCTCTTCAATGCCGAGGGTCCCCCCGCAGGTATGGTAGGTTGCCTTGAGGCCGATCGCGTGGAGGGCGTCGTGCTGGGCGCGGTCGTAAGGGAGGCAGAACTCCTCGTGAAGCTTAGGGGATATGACCGTCGACGACGACGCGCCGCCGCCCGTCTCCACAAGGTCGTAAGGGGCGCCTTTCATCGACTCGATGTAGGCCAGTTTGCGTTCGTTCAACGCTTTCAGCAGGTTGTGCACCCAGGACGGGTCGTCGAAGCACTTCATGATCAAGTCGTTGATGTCGACCAGGCAGCAGGCGTGTTGCCAGGCCCCGGCCTGGTCGCCCCAAACTGCGCCGCGCAAAATTCCCGCGTCGCCGACCTCGTCGTAAAGCCTCCGGACGGGTTCGTTTTCGTGCTTGGGCCAGGGAAGGTACTTGACGACCAGCTCGAGGTCGCGGTCGGTCTTGATCAGATGCTCGGTGACCCAGACGGTTTTTTCGTTGCCTTCGGTTTGATAGGTCAGCTGGCCCTCTGGAGTGGTGACGACGTGACGGCAAGCCCGGTCCGCCGGGTCGGATCTCAGCATGGTGGCCTCGTCGCGCCATTCCGGGGTTGAGTAGAGCGAATAGTCCTTTCCCATCAGAAAGAACTGGCCGAACTCTTGAAGGTACTGGATTTGGGCGTCCAGCCCGAATCGCTTGAAGGCATCGAGTGCGGAAATGCCGCCTAGGTAGTTGTTCAGGTGGTAGTCCTGCCATTGGTGGACCGAGACGGGCAGGCGGTCCGGCTTTTCTTTGTTCAGGGCGGCAAGGATCCGCTCTTTGGGCGTCATGGACATACTTTTAACATAGCCCGAATCGCTGAAACTTGGAAGACCCGACTTGCGTATGAGAATCGTGGCGCGAGGGTCCGTTCGCCCGACCTGTCCCGCGCCGAGGGCGGTAATGTATGTCCATGCGTATCGAGATTCGCAAAGCGTTTTTTCCTGCCTTGCTGGGGGTGCTTCCGGTGCTCGGAGTTGCGCAGAGCAAGCTGAGCCTGGACGATGCCTTGCGCCTGGCCAAGCAACGGAACGGCAGCGTCCGTTCGGCCTATCTCAACTACAAGAGTTCCGAGGAGCAGGTCAAGCAAACGTTCGGCCTGTTCTTTCCCACGATAACGCCGAGCTACAAGCTCACTTCGAGCAAGTATGACGAGTACACCGGATTGCCGTATGTGCGCACGGATGCAACGACTTATGCCAGCCAGATCGCGGCCACATGGCAACTCTGGGACTCGGGCGAGCGCGGATGGGCATACCGGGCAAGCAAGCTAACCCGCGACGCCGAGCGGCTGAACTACCTTCAAACCCTGCGGAAGACCCTTTTCCTCGTGCACTCCAGCTACTTTGACGCCCTGCGCGCCAAAGAGCTGCTGAAGATAGCCGAGGCTGAGGTTGCACGCGCCGAAAAGGTGGTGGACAAAGCCAAGGAGTTTGAGGCGAAAGGCGAAGGCGCCCGCCTGGACATCAGCCAGGCCGAGGCCGACTTTTTAAACGCCAAAGTGAACGTGCTGACGGCTCGAAACCGGGTTAAGAACGCGGAGGCCTCGCTGAAGGCCGTCATCGGCTGGGACTTAAGCTCCCCGTTGCCGGAGCTGGAGACGTATGCTTTTCCGAAGGAGTTTTCCCAGCTGGTCGACTTGCAGAAGGTGATCGACTTGGGTCTTGCCGAACGGCCAGACCTTCTCTCGGTTCGCAAGGCCGTAGAAGCTCAGCGGTTCAGCGTCTTGAGGGCCAACCAACAAGCCTTTGCGAACTGGTCGCTGGACGTGAGCTTCGTAAGGACGTTCTCGGAGGACGTGTCCGACTCTCGGATCGTTTCGTTCTCGGTATCGCTGCCTTTGTTCGACGGGTTCCGATTGAGGTCGGCCGCCAAGCAGGCCAAGATCGACCTTGAGGCCTCCAAAAGCAACTTGATTCAGACCGAGCGAACGGTGGCGGCGGAGATCGAGTCGGCGTACTATACGTTGGTGCAAGACATCGATAGGGTCGAGGCCGCGAGGAAGGCCCTGGAAGCGGCGACGGAAAACTACAACTCGGTCAACGACTCCTACAACCTCGGGGCGTCGACCATCATCGACGTTCTGACCGCGCAGGTGTCGCTCAGAACCGCCGAATCGAACTACATCGAGGCGATTTACGACTACTACATCGCAGACGTTCAATTGAGGCTGGCCATGGGCAAAGAAATTCCAGGAGAGAAGAGCTAGGAACAACTTGATGATGAAGAGCTGGATTGTAGGGGGTATTGTTGCCATTGTCGGCATTGCAGCTTACAACGTTATGAAGAAGGGCAATGCCGAGGCCGAGATCGAGTACCGTTACGAGCCCGTTTCGCGCGGGGAACTGCTCCGGTCGACCTCGGCCACCGGCGTCCTGGTTGCCTTGACCACCGTTGACGTGAAATCAAAGGCCGGCGGCAACGTGGTCAAGCTGGCCGTCGACGAGGGCAGCGTCGTGAAGAAGGGTGACTTGATCGCCCTGATCGATCCAGCGGACACCCAGGCCGCCTTTGAGCAAGCGTCGGCCGACCTGTCCTCGGCCACGGCACGGGCCGATCAAGCGCGCATCAACTACGACTTGCAGAAGGCCAACACGCAAACGGCCATCGCCAACGCCAGGGCCAACTTGGAGGCGGCTCGTATCAAACTGGAGAGAACGCGGATGCAAGCAACCCGGCAGCCGGCTCTCACGGCCAGCGCGCGCGCCTCGGCCAAAGCCGCTTATGAATCGGCTTTAGCGGACCAAAAGAAGCTCCTGAATGTGACGATTCCCCAAACCCGGCGCGACGTCCAGGGCAATTTCAGCCAAGCCCAAGCGAACCTCGACGCCGCGCAGGCGGAGTACTCCCGGCAACTCGAACTGCACAAGAAGGGTTACGTCAGCAAGGCATCCGTCGAGAAGTCCTTGGCCAGCCTAGAATCGGCCCGGTCGGCGTTTCAAACCGCCAAACAGAAGTTGGAGACCCTCGACCAGGACATCGAGGTCCTGATCCAAAGCCAAGAACTGGCGGTGCGCCGCGCCAAGGCCGCCTACAACGAGGCCGAGGCGAGCGCGAGCGACGTCGAAATAGCCACGAAGAACCTTGCCGAGGCCGAAACCGCTTACGAATCGGCGAAGATCGCCCTTCAGCAAGCTGTTGACAACGCACGGAACAACCGGATACGGGAAAAAGACATCCTGGCCGCCTTGGCCAGCACCGTGCGCAGCCGCGTTTCCAAGGAGAACGCCAAAGTCCAGCTGGACAGCACCACGGTTCTGGCGCCGCGCGACGGCGTCGTGACCACCAAGTACCTTGAGGAGGGCACGATCATTCCGCCGGGAACGAGCACCTTTTCGCAAGGCACCAGCCTTGTCCAAATCAGCGACACGACGACGATGTTTGCCGACTGCACCGTTAGCGAGGTCGACATTTCCTCGATCAAGGTGGGCATGAAAGTGCGGACGATTCTGGAAGCCTATCCCGGCGACCCGCTCGACGGAGTGGTCATTCGCGTCAGTCCCGCCGCGGTAACCAACATCAACATGACCACGGTCAAGGTGAGGGTGAAGCTGTTCCCTAGCAAGAACCCGGATGTCAAGCTGCTACCCGGAATGAACGCCAACTGCGAGTTCATCCAGCTTTCGAAGCCGAACGTTCTGTTGTTGCCCCAACAGGCCTTGAAGCGAGAAAAAGGCAAGACGACCGTTCGCCTTAAAACCTCCGACCCGTTAAAGCCGAAGACTGTTGAGGTCAAGGTCGGCGAGATGGGCAACGAGCATATCGAACTGGTGTCCGGCCTGAAGGAGGGCGACGAGGTCGTGGTTGCGGAAATCAACCTGGCCGAGTTGCGCGAAGTGCAGAGGAAGATGCAGGAGGCCATGCAAGGCGGCGGCCTGACCGGCGGCGGTCCGCCCAGGCGCAACCAGCAGCAGGCACGGCCGACTCGCGGGGCTGGCGGACCCACGGGAGGGCGCTAGCCAAGGAGAGACGATGAACTTTCTGAGCGCAATCGACAGCGCGTTGAGGGCGATCGCGGCGAACAAGCTGAGATCGTTCCTCACCATGCTCGGGGTCGTGATTGGCGTCGGATCGGTGATCGCCATGATGGGCATCGGGGAGGGCGCCAAGCGAAAGTCCTTGGAGAACATCGAGGCGATGGGCACCAACATGCTCACGGTCGTCCCCAACTGGATGCGGGGCGGCCAGCGGATGGGATCGAGCTCGGCCTCGGACCTCAAGGACGAAGACGTGGAGATGCTGAAAAAGATTGCGCTGGTCAACCTAATATCGGGCGTGGTGCAGGCTCGCGGCGTGCCGGTGACCCACGGCGGGCTCAGCTACACCACGACCGTCTACGGCGCGGAACCTCAGGTGCAAAAGATCCGCAACGCCACCAAGATGCAGTTCGGGCAGTTCTTCACGTACGAGGACAACGCGATGATGGCCCGCAAGGCGGTGCTCGGTTACCAGGTGTGGGACCAGCTTTACGGCGGCGACAATCCAATCGGCACCACAATCAAAATTCGCGGCCAGAACTACGAGGTGATCGGCGTCGTGGCCTACAAGGGCGGCATGGGCTGGATGAGCCCCGACGACATGATCTACATCCCGTTGAAGACGGCGCAAAAGCGGTTGCTCGGCCGCACCAACCTCAGTGAAATCGTGATCCAGGCGCGCTACACCGAGTTTCTTGCTTCGACCCAAAAAATGGTTGAGGACGCGCTGAAGACGAGACACAAGTCAGCGACGGGCGACGAGCTGTTCCGAGTCTTCAACCAAGGGGAATGGATCGAGCAGATCGAGGCCCAAACCCGCTTGCTCAGCCTTTTGCTGGCGGGCATCGCATCGGTTTCCCTGCTGGTGGGCGGGATCGGCATCATGAACATCATGCTGGTGAGCGTGACCGAAAGAACCAGGGAAATCGGCCTGAGAAAGGCGATCGGTGCAACGCGAGAAAGCATTCTGACGCAGTTTCTTTTGGAGAGCGTCGTCATGTGTCTTGCGGGCGGCCTGATCGGTATCGTGCTGGGCCAATCCGCAACCACGTTCGTTGCGAAACTGATGAAGGTGCCGCCTGTTTTGAACGTCAATGCCGTGGCTCTGGCCTTTGGCTTCTCAGCCATGGTCGGATTGTTCTTTGGCCTTTACCCGGCCATACGGGCGAGCCGCCTTGAACCCATAGAAGCGTTGCGCTATGAGTAAGAAAATAATCGAAGTCCACGAGTTGTCGAAGGACTATGTGATGGGCGACGTGGTCGTCCACGCTCTTCGGCATGTCAACTTGTTCGTCGAGGAGGGCGAGTTCGTCGCCATCATGGGTCCCTCCGGCTCGGGCAAGTCCACCTTTATGAACCTGATCGGCTGCCTTGACCGGCCCACGAGCGGCGAATACCTGCTGAACGGCCAGCCGACGGCGCGAATGGGCGACAACGAACTGGCCGTCATCCGCAACAAGTACATCGGATTCGTTTTTCAAACGTTCAACCTTCTTCCCCGGACCAGCGCCATTAAGAACGTGGAGCTTCCTCTCGTGTATGCCGGGGTGGGCAAGCGGCACGAATTGGCGCAGAAGGCCCTTGAGACGGTCGGTCTTGCCCAAAGGATGCACCACAAGCCAAACGAGCTTTCGGGAGGCCAGCAGCAACGTGTGGCCATTGCTCGCGCCATCGTCAACGACCCCGTAGTCATTCTGGGCGACGAGCCTACCGGAAACCTCGATTCCCGCACATCGGAGGAGATCATGGCGCTTTTCCAGGATCTCAACCGGCAAGGCAAAACGGTGATCATCGTCACACACGAGGAGGACATCGCCAGGCACTGCAAACGCATCATCCGTTTCCGGGACGGACGGGTGGTCTTGGACGAGCCGGTGAAGGAAACCGTTGATGCCCGCGACATGCTGGCCAAGCTTCCCGACCCAAACGCCGAGGACTACTCTCCAAACCAGGCGGTCTCCAGCGCCAATTGACGACGCCTCCGCAACGTGGTTTGCGCGTCTTTGGGGAGCCTTGAAAGGGCTCCCCCTCTTATTTTTTCGGGTGGCATCTTTTCCGTTTCGGTGGCGGATCTTGCCCGTCCCGCCATCGAATTATGGAATAAGCAGATTGCCATCGTTTCAAAAACTTCGAGTCCCGCCTAAGGTTTGGTCTTCAATATCCCGACAAAACTACTAGGATTGATCCTATGGAGAATTGCCGATGCATGAAACCTATTGGGGTTTGACCGAACAACCCTTCAGCTTAACGCCCGACCCGCGGTTCCTTTACCTGAGCCGGTCGCATGAAGACGCGCTGATGATGCTGCACTACGCCATCACCCGGAACAAAGGGGCCGCCATGCTTTCGGGCGATATCGGTCTGGGCAAAACCACCATCAGCCGCAAGCTCCTCGACCTTCTCGAGCCTGTGAAGAACCGGGTCGTTCTGATCGTCAACCCGCTATTGACGCCGGTGCAGATGTACCACGAAATCCTCGATCAGCTTGACGCGCCGACCGGCACGCGGAATCGCCAGGTGCTGATTCAGGAGTTGCACAAAGCCCTGCTGGCGCATTACGACCGCGGCCAGCGGGTGGTGCTGATGATCGACGAGGCGCACCTCATCAAGTCGGCCGCCACTTTCGAGGAGATGCGCTTGTTGTTGAACTGTCAGATGAACGACCAGTTCCTCATCAGCCTGATTCTCTTAGGGCAGCTCGAACTGAGGCCTAAGATCGCGAAGGTTCCCGCTCTCGAGCAGCGTCTGGCCGTTCGGTTCCACCTCAACCCGCTTGACGCGAACGAGGTGGGCGAGATGATCTTGCATCGCATGCGCGTGGCCGGATACACCGCCGAGCAGAGCCCGTTCACTCCGGACGCGATCTACGAGCTGCACAAATTTACGAAGGGCACGCCGCGGCTGGTGTGCCAGCTCGCCGACAACGCGCTGCTGCATGGGATGGTGCGAAAGGTGAAGGTTATCGACGGATTCCTGATGCACACCGTCATCGCCGACTACACGGGTGAGGAAAAAGCAGCATGAACCTAGCAGACGCGATCCGACAAGCCACCAAGAAGGTCTCAATAGTCGAACCTGTTGTTGACAACCCGATTGCGGCCGAAGAGGCGCTTTTGGAGAAGCTCAGCGAAGTCAAGGACGTTGTCATCGAAGAGCCGGCAAAGTTGCCGGACGCCCCAGCCGCGCAAGTCTTCGGGGGGAACGTCGTTCGCTTGGAGCTGTTTTTGACGCCTGAGCAACTGAACGCCTTGTTCCGTGTGGCCATCGCCAACCACCACAGCATGATGACGCTAAGGGAGGCGGCCGCCTACTTGAGGGTTCACGCGAACGCTCTCGAGCGTATGGCTGACGCCGGCGAGATTCCCGCGCTTCAAATCGACGGCAAGTGGCGCTTCCTCAAGGCGAGCATCGACGAGTGGGTTGCCCTTCAGGCGCATCGCACGGAGGTTCAAGAAGATGCGGCTTAGCCCATTCCAATCGAAGTCCCTTGTCGGGCTGGACATCGGCCACCACGCGATCAAAGCGGTCAGCATGGACCGCACGTCGACCGGCTGGCGAATCGGCCGCACCGGTTCGGTTCCGACGCCTCCCGAGTCGATCAAGGACGGCGTTGTCATCGACCAGGCCGCCGTCGCCGAAGCCATCAAGGCTCTCATGCGCGAAGCCAGGATCGGGGCCAACGGGGCCATCATCGCCGTTGCCGGGGGAACCGTGGTATGCCGAATCGTCCGCATCCCCAAGATGCCGGAGGCCACGCTGCGCAAGTCGATCAAATTCGAAGCCAGCCGGTATGTGCCGAACTCGGCGGAGGACTCGTACATCGAGTTCGAAATCGTCGGTTATTCGGAGGACGGGCAGATGGACGTGCTCATCGTGGCCGCGCCCCGAGACATCGTCGAAAGCCGAGTCATGGCTTGCCAGGCGGCTGGGCTCGACGTCGAGATCGTCGACATCGGCGCCTTTGCGGCCTACCGATCGCTCGTGGAGGCGGACCAGCTTCAGAACTACAGCGATACGACGATCGCCCTTGTTGATATCGGCTCCACCACGACCAACATGAGCATCGTGGAATGCGGGGTCTTCACCATGACCCGAACCATCAACCAAGGTGGCCAGACGCTGACGGAGGCTTTGAAGCAGTACTTCAAGCTTTCGAGCGAAGACGCCGAGTCCGGCAAGTCCCAACTTGACGTTTCGGAACTGATCAACGACAAAGCGCCCAAGGAAAACCCGCCTTTGCGCGTCATCCAGCCTCACCTGGACGAGCTAGTCCGCGAAATTCGTAGGTCGCTCAACTACTACCAGTCCCAACAGAAGGAGGGCGCTCAGGCCAACGCGGTCAGCCAGATACTGCTCTGCGGGGGCAGCGCCGCAATGAAGGGTCTGCCCGAGTACATCGAACACAAGCTCGGCATCCCAACGACGGCGGCCAAGCTCTCCAGCAACCCAAGAATGATCTGCCCAGAACCTGAACGCCCTGCCGCCGAATATGACCTGGCCGTCGCCGCCGGTCTGGCCATGCGGGCGCACGCCAAGGCCGCATAGGAGGAACCGACATGCCATTGATTAACCTAATTCAAGAACAAAGAGCGCTGGCTCGGAAAACCGAGGCCAAAGCCCGCATCCTGTTCTTCGGGTTCGTCGGCGTCGCCTCCGTCTCCCTGGTGTCGTTCGGGTTCTTTATGTTTCAGACCGACGCCCTGATGAAGGAGGAGGCCACTCTTCAGGCGCAAACCCAGAAGATGCAACCGGTGATCACCAAGATCGAGACCGATGAACGGGCTTTTTCCGCACTTCAGCCCAGGTTGCGCACGTTGGAGGACGCGATCCAGTCCACCGACAAGTGGACCGGCATTTTGAACCACCTGATGGTTCAGACGCCTCGGGACACATGGCTTACGGGCATTCGCACGTCGGGAAGCGACCCGACCAAGCCGATCACGGTAAGCTTCATCGGGCTGAGTGCTAAGCAACAACTGATTGGCGAGTTCATCATGCGCCTTCAAAACTGCAAAAACCTGGAGAACGTCGGCCTCAAATACACCCAAGAGAAGATCGTGGACCGTGGCACCGGCATCGAGTTCGAGGTGTCCGCCGACGTCGTGGGCACGGTTGAGGAAAAGCCAAAAGAGGAGAAGTCCTCATGAAGAAAGCACCCAACGTCAAGATTCTAGCCGCGGTAACCGCCGCCGTCTTTGTGGCCGGTGTCGGCGCGTCGTTCTACCAATACTCGTCCATGAGCGAGGTCGCCAATCGCGTGGAGGCCTTGCGAAAAAAAGCCGCACACGAAAAAGAGCTGGCGCAACAGGCCGATTCGACCGCGTTGAAGCTGAAAGAGGCCCAAGATCGGCTGGACCACTTGGAGAAGGGCGTTCCAAAGCCGGCCTACGTGCCTACGCTCCTGAAAGAACTGGAAGCCGTGGGAACCAGCAACGGCATTTCGGTGTTGGGCGTTCGGCCTCTGCAGACTACGGACAAGGCGAAGAAGGACGACTCCAAGAAGGACAACAAGCCTTACGACGAGCTGCGCATCGAAGTCAAGGGACGAGGAACCTACCGTGCCGTGATGAACTTCTTGGAAGCCCTGAAGAAGTTCCCCAAGATCGTGGCGGCCCGTTCGGTGACGGCTTCGCCAAAGGTTGAGATCGGCAAGGCGAGCACGGGCCGACTCGACGTCACGATCGAGCTGAAAACCTACCTCTTTGCGGAGAGCGGGGACGCGCCGTCAGGGGACAAAGACAGCAAGCCTAGCCCGGAGGTGACGGTTAAGAATGGATGAGAAGAAGAAAGTTATAGCCATGGTCGTGCTGTTCATCGTGGTGATCGGTGTCGGCGCATTCCAATTCTCGTCGGTGAAGGGCCCCACTGAGGACACGGCAGTCAAGAAAAAAGCTGACGAGGAGAAGAAGCTGGAAGCAGAAAAGAAGAAGCTGGAGCAGGAGAAGGACGGGCAAGAGATCCTGAACCCGATGTTCGCCCAAAACCTGCCGCCACGCGATCCCTTCGCGCCAGGTTGCTTGCCCGAGGAGCCTTCTCAGGACAGCAACCCGAGCAAACCGGATCCCCAGCCTCTCCGAACCACCCGCGTTGATCCAGGGTTTAAGCCGTTCGACCCGGGTGGCGCGGTTCCTGCTCTGCCGAACGCGGGCGCCATTCAAGGCAGCATCGGCCTTCAACAAGGCGTACCGATTCGGCCTGCCGATGAACTGGCCTATTCCGTCAAGGGAGTCCTTCTCGGCGAGAAGCCCATGGCAGTTTTTCAAGACGAAAGCGGCAACCAAAGGTTGGTCTCGCTTGGCGGGGCAATCGATGGCGACAGCCGCGTTACAGACATCTCGCAGGGCAAAGTGACCGTGCGACACAAAGGTAAGACAGTGACTCTCACTGTGGGAGCAAACGCTAATGAGCATTAACATCAACCGTATTCTCGTAGCCGGAGTGCTTGGTGCGTTGTGGAGCGGCGCATCGGCCGAGGGCAGGCTGACCGGCCTAAGCTATCAGAGGGTCGGCCAGGGGGTTCAGATCCAGGCGCAAGGCATCAACTTGCCAACGCCCAAATTGCTCCGCTTGAATGCCAACCGGTCCTACATGCTGGAGTTCAGAGACACGCTTTTGGACGGCGGCTTCAAGCGGATTCGGGTCCATTACGGCGGGGTTCAATACGCCACGGCCGGATGGTTCTCGTCGAGACCGCCCGTCGTTCGCGTCCACGTGTGGCTGAGTCCGAAGGCCAAGCCGATTCTCTCGCAGAGTGGACCGACGTGGGTGGTATCGGTGAACGCGCCGGCCCCTCCGGCCGAAAAGCCGTCCAGTTCCGTTGAGGCAGAGCCCTTCCCTGCGCGAGTGCCACCGTTGGAAAAGGCTCTTGCACCGACAGCCAAAAGGGCGGAGCCGGCCGTCAAGGTTTATGAGGAGTCCGGCCAGCCTGCCATGAGGGCTGTTGCCGCCTCAAAGCCGCCGGCGTCAGTCAACCCGCACAGGCCGACCTATGTCACCCTTGACTTCAGTGGCACCGAGGTCGTTCAGATTATCAAAGCTCTGGCCATGCAGTCTGGCGTGAACATTATCGCCGGGCCCGAGGTGCAGGGCAAAATCAACGTGACGCTGAAACGGGTCGAGCTGACCGAAGCCCTCGATTACGTGACGACGCTCGCCGGCCTCCGATATGCCAAGGTCGGCAAGACGTACGTGGTGACCAGCAGCGCCCGATTCGCAGAGGCCATGCAGCAACTCGCTGGCAAGCTCGAGGACGCGGGCGAGACTCGCGTCGTTCAACTGACCAGCGGCGAGGGAACTCAAATAAAAGCGGCCGTTTTCAAAGCGTTGCCTCAGTTCACTTCGAAGGGTTCGTATGACGTGATCCTTCCGACAGAGTCCATTAGGGTCTCTTCGAGCACTGGCCTTGGGCAAACGCAAGGCGCTGGCGCGGCCTCCGGTAGCGGCACCAAAAGCGAAAACAAAGGCCAAGGGGGCGCCTCGGGCCAGCCAGGAGGCGAAGGAAAGCAAGACAGCCAAGGCGCAGCGGCCGCCGCTCAGACATTCGGAACGTCGGAAACGATGGCTTCCGGCGTGGCGCTCGAGGCCAAAAGCCAGCCGACGGATAAAGGCGCCAAGGACGCTTACCTCGTCGTGGTCGGCTCGCCGGAGCGCGTCAACGAAGTGATCGCTTTCATTAAGAAGCTTGACAGAGAGCTAGCCCAGGCGGCCAATGTCGGCCCCAACCGTGACATCGCGACGCGCGTGGTTCCGATTTACAGCGGCCACGTGGAACGAATCACCGAGGCGATGCAGGCCATCATCGATCGCGACGCCCGCAAGCCCGCCTTCAAAATCTGCAACAACGTGTCGGTTGACAAGACCACGACAGTGGCGGCCGCCGGTGCTGCCGAGACTGTTGAGCAAAAAAAGATGCCCAGGAACCCGCTGGTGTTCTTGACCGGCCCAAAGGACGCTCTGGACGGTCTGGTGGACATCGCGAACACCCTCGACAAAGGGATTTGCGATGCGTTGGGCATGCCTTATGCCAAGGACCTCAAGGCACAGCGCTACTATGAGGTGATCGGCCTCAACTACATCGACCCGGACCAGGCGCTCTTCCTGCTCAATTCGCATATTCCCCGGCTCTCGGCGGACTACATGCCCGGCGGAGTCGGCACCACCAAGGCGGCACAGTCCAAATCGTCCAGCGACAAGGGCAACGCCTCTCCGCAAGCCGGAGGCGCGGCAAGCCCGGCATCGCCCGACCAGCCTGGAGCGGCTGCCTCGGGAGGCGGCGCGACCGTGAACAAGATGGACATCGACATCGACTCGACGCCGATGCAGATTTTGGCCTATGGCACCGCCGAAGAGATCGAAGCGGCCAAGAAGTTGCTGGCCACGGTTGACCGTCCGGCTAAGCAGGTGGCCCTCGAACTCCGGGTGATGGAGCTCAGCAAGGAAGATGCCTTGAAGGTCGGCCTCGACTGGTCGCTCTTCACCGGGGGCACGCTGAAGTCGATCCGAATCAACAACGGGTTGAGCGCGGGCCAGGGCACGGTCGGTTCGATTGGGGCTGGATCGACGACGGACATCCTGGACAAGTCCGGAGCGCCCACCGTGACTCCCGGCCTCGACCTCGGCGGGGGCGACACGCTCAACATCCTTGGCAAGCTGGATCAGCTGAACGACAGCAACAAGCTGATCTCCCGGCCGAACATCCTGGCAACCGACGGCCGCCGAACCCGCATCTTTATTGGAGACACGGTTCGCTACGTCGAGAGCATACAGTCCAGCCAAAACGGCGTGACGGTGACCACGCGTGAGCTTCCGGTCGGCGTCGAGATGAAGTTGCTGGCGCGAGTCGGCACGGACAACTCGATCAACCTCGACCTGACGCCATCGTTCACTCTGCTGAAGGGCTTCACGACGGTGCCTGGCGGCGGTTCGTTGCCCCAGACCAGCACGCGCGAGGCCAACACGCTGATGACCATCAAGGACGGCGACACCATCGCCATCGGCGGCCTGATTCAGGACCAGGACATCAAGTCAGTCGGCGGCGTGCCACTCCTGCGCGACATCCCGCTTCTCGGCGAGCTGTTCAAGCGGACAGAGAAGAACAAGATCCGCAAAGAGGTCGTGTTCTTCCTGACGGCCAAAGTCGTTGACAACTCGAACAAAGGTTATGCGGCACACCCGAAAGCCAACGACAATCTGAATTTGCCTGAGCCTCCGAAGGCCAACTAGGCAACGCACAAAAGAACAAGGAGGGGTTGGCCCCAAAAAGGGGCCGACCCCTCTTTCATTCTGTCCGGTGGCGGCACCCAGGCCGCCAAGAATGGCGTAAACTGGCGGCCATGCCCAGTGTCCAGAACCGAACCGTCGTCGTCACCGGGGCCAGCAGCGGCATTGGCGCGGCAACGGCGTCGTTGCTTGCTCGGCGCGGCGCGAACCTTGTGATCACCGCCCGGCGAAGGGACCGTTTGGAAGCCATCGCACGAGGGCTTTCGAACGTGGCCGTCGCTGCGGGCGACATGATGGATCCGGCGCTGCCTCAGGCGTTGATCGATCTGGCGGTCGAGAACTTCGGATCCTGCGACGCCTTGGTGAACAATGCCGGCATGATGACGGCCGGCACCGTCGAAGCGATCGAAATCGACACCGTCTGCCGTATGGTCCGTGTGAACGTGGAGGCGGCTTTCCGCACGGCCTACATAGCGGCCCGGTACTTCAAAAAGCAAGGGCATGGGCACCTGGTCAACATCTCCAGCGTACTGGGAACCAAGATCCGACCGACCGCAGGCGCCTACGCGGGCACGAAGCACGCCATCGAGGCGTTGTCGGAGGACCTTCGGATGGAGCTGGCCCCGATCGGCGTCAAGGTCACTTGCATTCAACCTGGCCTGGTCATGACCGAGCTTCACCGGCACTTCGCCGTGCATCCCAAGGACAGCCTGGACATCGACGCCCCGCTCAGCCCCGACGACGTCGCCCAGACCATCCTTTTCGTGCTGGAGCAGCCGGAGCACGTGTCGATCCCGCGGCTCATGGTTGTTCCCAGCCGCCAGAGCATATAAAATAGAGGCATGAAAAGGTTTGCCATTGTTCTAAGCGGGTGCGGCGTTTTCGACGGATCGGAAATTCACGAGGCCGTCATGACCATGCTGGCGATCGACAACCTTGGGGCCGGCTATGAGATTTTTGCTCCTGATATCCCGCAGCATCACACCGTCAACCACGTGACGGGTGAGGCAGGGCCCGGACGCAACGTGCTTCAAGAGTCCGCGCGCATCGCCCGGGGGACGATTGCTCCGATTAGCCAGCTCAAGGCGGCGGATTTCGACGCGGTTGTTTTTCCGGGCGGGTTCGGAGCCGCCAAGAACCTTTGCACCTATGCCTTCGACGGGGCTTCGATGAAGGTGAACCCGGACGTCGAGCGCGTGATCGCCGAGTTCCACGCCGCCAAGAAGCCGATCGGTGCGCTGTGCATCGCCCCCGTGATCGTTGCCAAGGTCGTCAAGGGGTGCTTGGTCACCCTTGGGAAGTCGGCTGACGACGCCAAGAACGTGGAGGCTATGGGCGCCCGGCACCAAGAGACCGGCCACGAAGAGGTGTGCGTCGATGAAGCCAACCTGGTTTTCACGGGTCCGTGCTACATGCTCAAGTCGACGATCGGGCAGATCCAGCGCGGTGCGGGGAACGTGGTTCGGGCGATGCTCGAAGCCATGAAACCTTAGTAGCCGGGAACTTCCTCAGCCTTTGCCTGGGGTTCTGGACGTTTCGGCGGGTCTTACCGGTTCTGCCAGGCAGCTTGTCGTGCTTATGAGTTCACTTTGACGCCAATTGCGTGCTGGCTTTCAAAAGATATATCCTTAAATCATGCAAGCCCTTCTACGGCACGGAGCGTTTTGGCGGCCGGCGGTGGCGGGGATGCAAGGGTTTGCTAACAATCAAAGCCAAGTTCGCGAAAAGCTATGCAGGCATACGTCGATAGCCGCTTTATTCCTAACCTTGTTAGGCAATCATAAAAAGCCGGCCAAAGCAGGAAAAAAGACCCACTCGAGAGAATAAAATAACGGTGAGGGGATATGTATCGCCGCGCATGCGCGTCTTGTTGCGCGCCTAAAACAGAAGGAAAGCGTCTCGAAGCTGCAACGGCGCCGCTCTTTATTCGGGCCCAAGAGCGCGACTTCCACTGTTCCCCACTTCAGCCAATTGATCCGCAGCTCGCCAAGCCGCGCACAAGCAACGCGCGCCGCAAGGCGGGGAAGGAATTGATGTCCAATTATGAGTAACAGAATCCAAGTCACCATCGATGGCAACGAGGCCGCCGCTTACGTCGCTTACCGGACGAACGAAGTGATTGCCATCTATCCCATCACGCCATCCAGCAACATGGGCGAGCATGCCGACCTGTGGGCGTCTGAGGGCAAAAAGAACATCTTCGACGCCGTGCCCATTGTGCAAGAGATGCAGTCCGAAGGAGGCGCGGCCGGAGCCATCCACGGTTCATTGCAGGCCGGCGCGCTGAGCACGACCTTCACGGCCAGCCAGGGCCTGTTGTTGATGATTCCGAACATGTTCAAGATCGCCGGCGAGCTTACGTCGACGGTGTTCCACATCTCGGCCCGGGCTGTTGCGTGCCAAGGTCTATCGATCTTTGGCGACCACAGCGACGCCATGGCGGTGCGCAACACCGGATGGGCCATGATGTTCTCGAATTCGGTTCAAGAAGTAATGGACTTAGCGCTGATCGCGCAGGCCGCCACGCTTCGCGGCCGCATCCCGATCCTGCATGCGTTCGACGGTTTCCGCACGTCGCATGAGGTGCAAAAGATCGAGCTTCTGACCGAAGACGACATGCGGCATATGGTCGACGCCGCGCTGGTGCGCGAGCACCGCGCCCGAGCGCTGACGCCGGAGAGGCCGGTAATGCGCGGCACGGCCCAAAACCCGGACGTGTACTTCCAGGGCCGGGAAACTGTGAACCCATATTACGCCAAGATGCCGTCTGTCATCCAAGCCGAAATGGACAAGTTTGCCAAGATGACCGGTCGACAGTACCATTTGTTCGACTACGTCGGCGCTCCCGACGCCCAGTGCGTGGTCGTCATCATGGGCTCAGGGGCCGAGACGGTGCAGGAAACCGTCGAGAACCTGGCTGCAAGGGGCGAAAAGGTGGGCGTTGTCAAGGTCCGCGTCTACCGTCCGTTCTCCGGCGAGCACTTCCTAGCCGCGCTTCCGGGCACCGTGCGGTCGATCGCCGTTCTCGACCGAACGAAAGAGCCGGGAAGCATTGGCGAGCCGCTTTATCTCGATGTCGTTTCGGCTGTCGCCAACGGCCTTGCCGAGGGCAAAATCAAAGCGATGCCGCGCATCGTCGGCGGACGCTACGGGCTCGGTTCCAAGGAGTTCACCCCGGGGATGGTCAAAGCCGTTTTCGACAACATCGCCCAGGAAAAGCCGAAAAACGGGTTCACGGTCGGCATCATCGACGACCTCGCGGGAACCAGCCTGGACTACGACGAGACCTTCGAGAACCCGTCCGAGGGGCTCGTGCAAGCCATGTTCTACGGCCTTGGTTCGGACGGCACCGTCGGCGCCAACAAGAACTCGGTCAAAATTATCGGCGAAGAGACCCCGAACTATGCTCAGGGTTACTTCGTCTACGACTCCAAAAAATCCGGTTCCGTCACGGTGTCGCACCTGCGCTTCGGCCCGAAGCCGATCCACAGCCCGTACCTGATTCAAAGAGCCGAGTTCGTGGCGGTTCACCAGTTCGGCCTTCTATTCCAGTTGCCCGTGCTGGACAACGCGAAAGAAGGCGGCACCCTCCTTTTGAACTCGCCGTTTAGTCAAGACGAGACCTGGGACAGGCTTCCTAGGAACGTCCAGGAACAGATCATCGCCAAAAAGCTGAAGCTCTTCGCCATCGATGCTTACGATGTAGCGAAGAAGGCCAACCTTGGCGTCCGCATCAACACAATCATGCAGGTGGCGTTCTTCGCCTTGAGCGGCATCTTGCCGAAGGACGAAGCCATCGAAAAAATCCGCCAAACCATCAAAAAGACCTATGGCAAGCGCGGCCAGGCGGTGGTGGACCAGAACTTCGCGGCTGTCGATCAGGCTTTGGCCCACCTGTACGAGATCAAGGTCCCTTCGGTTGCGACCAGCAAGCTTGAGCCAAAGCAGGTCGTTCCCCCGGAGGCGCCGAAGTTCGTTCAAGAGGTCACGGCCGAGCTGATCGCCCTGCGCGGCGACAAGTTGCCCACCAGCAAGTTGCCGGCGGACGGCACCTACCCTACCGGCACCACGCAATGGGAGAAGCGCAACGTCACCTTCGAGATTCCCGTTTGGGAGCCGGACATATGCATCCAATGCGGCAAGTGCAGTCTGGTTTGTCCACACGCGGTCATTCGATGCAAAGTTTACGACAAGGAGGAACTCGCCAAGGCGCCGGCAGGCTTCAAATCGACGGCTGCCAGGTGGAAGGAGTTGCCCGACCAGCTGTTTACCATCCAGGTGTCGCCCGAGGACTGCACCGGTTGCGAGCTGTGCGTCCAAGTCTGCCCCGCTAAGGACAAGGCCAACGTCAGCCGCAAAGCGATCAACATGGCGCTCCAGGCACCCATTCTGGAACAGGAAAAGGTCAACTGGGCCTTCTTCCAAGGTCTTCCCGACCTGCCCAAGAACGCGGGTTCGCTCAAGTTCAACACGGTCAAAAACGTTCAGCTTCTGCAACCGCTGTTCGAGTTTTCAGGCGCTTGCGCTGGGTGCGGTGAGACGCCTTACGTCAAGCTGTTGACCCAACTTTTCGGTGACCGGGCGATCATCGCGAACGCCACCGGGTGTTCCTCGATCTACGGGGGCAACCTGCCCACGACCCCGTACGCCCAAAACAAACAGGGACGCGGCCCGGCGTGGAGCAACTCGCTCTTTGAGGACAACGCCGAATTCGGGTTCGGCATGCGCCTGGCACTGGAGCATCAGCGCAACTACGCCAAAATGCTCGTGAACGCGCTGGCCGACCAGATCGGAGTTGAACTGGCCAGAGACCTTCTCACCGATGAAACGGCCGTGGAGAACGGCATCGAGTGGAAGCGGCAGAAGGTCGCGGAACTTCGGCAAAAGGCAGCGGGCCTGAGCGATCCGCGCATCCACGAGTTGACCAGCGTGGCCGACGCGCTCATCAAGAAGAGTGTTTGGATCATCGGCGGAGACGGTTGGGCCTACGACATCGGGTACGGCGGACTGGATCACGTGATCGCCAACAACTTCGACGTCAACATTCTGGTTCTTGATACCGAGGTGTATTCGAACACCGGCGGCCAGGCCTCAAAGGCCACCGCGAAGGGCGCTGTCGCCAAATTCGCCATGGGGGGCAAGCTCGTGAACAAGAAGGATCTCGGTCGAATGGCGATGACCTATGGCAACGTCTATGTGGCGCAGGTGGCGATGGGCGCGAACGACGGCCAGCTGATCAAGGCGATGATCGAGGCGGAGGCTCACAAGGGTCCGTCAATCATTATCGCCTACTGCCATTGCATTGCCCACGGCATCGACATGCGCAAGGGGTTGACCCAGCAGAAGCTGGCGGTCGATTCCGGCCACTGGCCGCTCTACCGGTATAACCCGGCCCTGGCCGAGCAGGGTCAGAATCCGTTACAACTCGACAGCCGGGACCCGAGCATCCCCCTGAAGGACTACGTCTACAACGAAACCCGCTACCGAATGCTGGCCCAAACCAATCCTGAAGCTGCCACGAAGTTGCTCGAAGAGGCTCAGGAAGGCGTCAAGAGGCGCTGGGCCGCTTACAAGGAGATGGCGGCGACGAAGGAGCAAAACGCATGAACCTCAATACAAACTACATGGGCTTGAGCCTGAAGAACCCCATTGTGCCATCGGCATCGCCCTTGTCGTACAGCCTAGACGGGATCCGGAGGCTCGAAGACGCCGGTGCGGGAGCTGTGGTAATGTTCTCGCTTTTTGAAGAGCAGATCAATCATGCGAGCCGCGCCCTCGACCACTACTTGTCCTTTGGCACGGAGAGCTTCGCCGAGGCGCTCAGTTACTTCCCCGAACAGGAGTCGTACAAGGTGGGCCCTGAGGGCTACCTTGAGTTGATTCAGCAGGCCAAATCAAGCGTCCGCATCCCCATCGTCGCCAACCTGAACGGCGTTTCGAAGGGGGGATGGACGCAATACGCCAAGCTGATGGAGCAAGCGGGCGCGGACGCGATTGAGCTGAACATCTATTACATCCCGACCGATCCGAACACCTCGGGCGCCGAGATCGAGCAGATGTACGTCGACGTGGTCCAAGAAGTCAAGAGCTCGGTGAAGGTGCCGGTCGCCGTCAAGATCGGCCCGTTCTTCAGCTCGATGGCCCATATGGCGACACGGCTTCAGAAAGCCGGAGCGGACGCGCTGGTGCTGTTCAACCGTTTCTATCAGCCTGACTTCGACCTGGAGGCGCTCGAGGTGGTGCCCAGCTTGAACCTCAGCGATTCCCACGATATGCGTCTCCCGTTGCGGTGGACCGCCATCCTCTACGGTCGGGTCGCAATCGACCTGGCCATTACGAGCGGCGTGCACACCAGCATCGACGTCTTGAAGGCGATGATGGCGGGCGCCAAGGTGGCCATGATGGCTTCCGAGCTGCTGCAGAACGGGGTGGGACGAATCGGTCAAATCCTTGATGAGATTCAGCGGTGGATGATGGAGCACGAGTACGAATCGATCCAGCAAATGCAGGGAAGCATGAGCCAGAAGAACTGCCTGGAGCCGGCTGCCTACGAGCGCGCAAACTACATGAAGGAGCTCTACAGCTTCTCGCCCGAGAAGATCGGCTTGGCTTGGTAAAACATCAGTAACGAAAGACGAGGGGCCTGCCCTTTTGATTCGGGGGCAGGCCAGCTCTCTGCTTCTTGCTTGCGGACCGTCGACTTTATGGAAAGATGCCGCGGATCTTCGTGGCATCGGCCACGCGCTTGACGCCGATCATGTAGGCGGCCGTCCGCATGTCGGTTTTGTTCGCTTGCATGATTTCTTTCACGGCGTTGAACGAGTTGACCATGATGCGCTCGAGCTTCGCGTTGACTTCGTTCTCCTCCCAGAAGAAGTTCTGCAGATCTTGCACCCACTCGAAGTAGCTGACCACGACGCCGCCTGCGTTGGCAAGGACGTCGGGCACCACCAGAACGCCTTTGTCGCCTAAAATGGCGTCGGCCTCGGGGGTCAGAGGCCCATTCGCACCTTCGACGATCAGCTTCGCCTTAACGGTGTGGGCGTTGCTCTTGTCGATTTGGGCCGCAAGAGCCGCCGGGATGAAGATGTCGGCATCCAGCGCGAAGAGCTCGGCGTTGGTGATGTCGTCCGCTTCTTTGTATTCAGTCAGGCGTTTGCCCTTGCCGATGTGGTTCTCGAGGATCTTCTTGATCGGCAAGCCGTTCGGGTTGTATTTCGCCCCGTCGACGTCGCTAATGCCGATAACCTTGGCGCCGGCTTCCTCAGCAAGCATGGCCGCCACGGAACCCACGTTGCCAAAGCCCTGCACAATGACCCTCGAGCCTTCGAGGTTAATGCCGAGCATTTTGCAGGCTTCCCTGGCGGTGACGATCACACCTCGGCCGGTGGCTTCAACACGGCCTTGCGAGCCGCCAAGCTCGAGTGGCTTTCCCGTGACGCACCCTGGAACGGTGTGGCCGGCCTGCATGGAGATGGTGTCCATGATCCAGGCCATGACTTCCGGGTTGGTCCCGACGTCAGGCGCGGGAATGTCGCTTCTTTCGCCTACGATGATGTTGATCTCAGTGATGAAACGGCGGGTCAGCTTCTCGAGCTCCCTTCGGGAGAGCTTCTTGATGTCGACCTTGACCGAGCCTTTCGCGCCGCCGTAGGGGATGTTGACCACCGCGCACTTCCAGGTCATCCACATGGCGAGGGCCGTTGTCTCGTCAAGGTCGACTTCGGGGTGGTAGCGGATGCCGCCTTTCGAGGGGCCTCGGGTGCAACTGTGCACGACGCGGTAGCCTTCGTAGACTTCGATTCGGCCGTCGTCCATCACAACCGGGAAGTGGACGACCATCTGGCGTTTCGGTCGGGCGAGAACCCGATGAATGCCTTCATCGAGATTGAGGTGCTTAGCGGCCACGGCCAGTTGCTGGCGGGCCATTTCGAGAACGTTTGTGTGTTGGCTCATGATTGAATCCTCATCGACCCGTCAGATCGTGACGGGGTCGAGAATCTTTTTCAAGAGCGCATACAAGGGCATCGCGAGAACACCGTTGTACGTCGCTGTCATTATTGTATCCACAGCAAGGCGCAGAATGTTTTGTGGCGGAGGCAAAAACAGCTGAAACGCTTGGACAAACGCCGTCGCCAGGAAAGCCGTTACCCCGATCAGCCAAAATGACAGCTCGATGTCCAGCCTTCTGGACCAGCTGACGCCGAAGCAGGCGCAGGTCCGGCTGACGATGTAGTAGCCGATGCTCGATGAGAAGAGCGATCCGTGAATCAACCCCGCGAAGAAGCCAATGGTGGCGGCGGTGCGCCGTCCCGACCAGGCGCTTAGCACAACGGCCGTCGTGAGAATGAAGTCCGGCATGGCGCCGAACGCCATAAGCAACGTCGCGTTGGCCTGAAGCACACCGGCCAACCAGAGACACGAGAAAGTGACCACGGCACCTTTCAGGCCCTTCATTGCAACACCATGACCTCGCGGACGGTGCCCAAACTGACGAAGGGAAAAACGCGCGCGCGCCGGGAACCGAACTCGGGGCGATCCTCGATCTGCACGATTTTCCCGATCACGATGCCGCGCGGCACGCGCTCCGAAAGACCCGACGTGCAGACGACATCGCCGTTCTGCATAGGAGTGGCGAAGTCGAGCAGCTCAAGAGAGGCCATGCCGGCGGACTCACCCCGCAGGAGGCCGATGGAAGGCGGATTGCGCAAGACCATGGCGCCAATGCGCAAGTTGGGATCGGTGATCAAGGCCACCTGGGTTCGCATTGGGGAAACGTTTTGACAGATGCCCACGAGTCCGTCGCCGGTGGCGACGGGCATGCCTGCTCGGACGCCCTTTTGCGAGCCGACGCTGATAGTGATGCGGTGCTCGGATGGGGAGTACGCGATCACGTCGGCGGCAATCTTCTTGCGATCTCCTGGCGCGGGCAATCCAATATGCTTGCGAAGGCTATCGACCTGTCGGCTAAGCTCATCCAGCTTTTCCCGGTAGAGTGAAGCGGCCAGCTCTGCGGAGGCTAAGCGCCGGGCCTTTTCCATAAGGGCGGCCGAGTTCGAAAGACCGTTCAGAAAGTCGTTGACCGAACGAAACCACCTGCCCGTGGTCATCGCCGGCCCGGCGAATAGGGAACCGACCGATTGGTTAAAGGGGTCGGTCTCTTGCTTCTCCTCGGATTTGGTCTGAATGGCTTGGAAAAAGAGGCCTAAGATGCAAAGCACCCCAAGGAACACCCAGTCTCGCGAAGGCCTTCGTTCTAACGTGACGCTTTCTCCAACATGCGCCGCATCTGCGGGCTCTCGTGCAGCGCCTCGACGACTTTGCCGGTGCCGATGGCGACGCAACTGAGCGGGTCGTCGGCGACGATCACCGGCATGGCGGTTTCCTTCGAGATGAGCTTGTCCATGCCGCGCAGCAAGGCGCCCCCGCCAGCCAGCACGATTCCGTGGTTCATGGCGTCCGCGGCCAGCTCGGGCGGCGTGGCCTCCAGGGTCAGCTTAACGGCTTCGACAATCGCGTTGAGCGGTTCAGCGATGGCCATTCGCACCTCTTCGCTGCTGATGGTGGCGCTGCGCGGCAAACCGCTGACCAGGTCCCTCCCCTTGATCGAAATGGTGAGTTCTTGCTCCAGGGCATAAGCGCTGCCAATGTCGATCTTCGTCTGCTCGGCTGTGCGGTCGCCGATGTAGAGGTTGTAGGCTCGGCGCACGTAGGCAGCGATGGCTTCGTCGATTTCATCGCCCGCAACGCGAATCGATCGGGAATGCACGATGCCCGCCAGAGAGATAACGGCCACTTCGGTGGTGCCGCCTCCGATATCGACGATCATCGAACCCACGGGCTCCTCGATAGGCAACCCGGCTCCGATGGCGGCGGCCATTGGCTCCTCGATCACGTAGGCCTGCGTTGCCCCAGCCCGACGCGTGGCCTCAATGACGGCCCGGCGCTCGACCTCGGTGACGCCGCTGGGAATGCCCACCACGACCGTCTTGCGGAGGAGGCCGCGACGGGTCACCTTGCCGATAAAGTGGCGCAGCATTTGCTCCGTCTGGTCGTAGTCGGCAATGACGCCGTCTTTCAACGGACGGATGGCGATGATGTTGGCCGGCGTGCGCCCCAGCATCCGTTTGGCCTCTTCGCCGACCGCAAGCACCTCGCCGTTGTCTTTGTTGATGGCGACCACGCTCGGTTCGCGCAACAGGACGCCTTTTCCGGCCACATGCACCAGAGTGTTCGCCGTGCCAAGGTCGATGCCGATATCTCGCCCAAACCGATGGTAAAGCTGCTTGAAGATGCCGTGCCGGTTGCTATTCCTCATCCGCAAAGACCTCCCCGGTGCTGAGTCGCTTGGCCAGGGTTTCTTGAGAGATCGCGGACAGGATAATGGAATCGCACGTCGTGAAGATAATCGATTTGGTTCGGCGACCCTGGGTAGCGTCGACAAGGTTTCCGGACTTTCGGAGGGACTGAACCAGCCTGCGCATCGGAGCCGATTCGCTGCTCACCAGGGCCACGATCTTGTCGGTCATCACGTAGTTGTAAAATCCAACGTTCAACACTGCAGGCGCCGGCATGTCAAACACCTCGAAAACACTCTCGATCCGTATCCAGTCTGACTCATTTCAGATATTCTTCGCAACTTGGGCTTAACAGTTCGGAGAGCCTTCGGTCGGTCTGGCGAGTTGAAGCCATTCCAGTCCTCGGTTATACTCTGCCTATGAGCCTGAGTGCTTTGGTTATCTCTGTGGTTATCGCAGCCCGCCGACCGACTAACGTCTTCACCATGGACCTGACTGCATTGCGTTCCATCGATTTGGCGGACGCAGGGCAGAGGCGTAGGACGTGGGACGAGCTTTAGGCGTTCTTTGTGCTTCAAGGCATCGTCAATCGCAAGTCGCCCCGCCTCTACGCGTATTTCGTCGGCGCCCAGGGTTCTACTGACCGGCACTGGTTGAAGTGGCTTCAGACCAAGGGCGAGTGGCTCGACGGGGTGCCTACTCGGCCGGTCAAGGACTTTGAGGAGGCGATTGGGTTGTTCCGCGAGGAGTTGAGGGGAGCTGTTGTATGGGACGAAAACGTGCCGGCCACCTCAAATGTCGCCAACACGCTGGCCGGAATCGAGAACGCCTTGCCCATCCGCTATGACCCGTCGCCGGGCTCGCTTTACAGCAGGCTCGTTACCGGCGGACCTCGGCTGAAGGTTTTGCACAATCTGCTTGGCAAGTTCAAAAGCAAGGGCGATGCCTACCGCTGGGCGATCGAGCGGCTGGTCGACACCGGCAGCTGTTCCGAGCGCTTCATGGCTTATTACCCTGACGCCCATTGGCTTAAGGAGCCCAAGGGCATACAACCGGACCGCACCTTGACCAGCAACTACGACTTCTTCGTTTCGAAAAAAGCCTTCTTTTTCGACCTCGGGCCATGGGACGACGACCTGCCCGACGACGAGCCAGGCCAACCGCTTGGCGAGGACTTTCGCACGCTGACCGCATTGCTACACGCCATGCACCGACGGACGAAGGGGCGTCCAATCCACGTGGGCGGTTTCACCCCGTGGGACCAGAAGTACACCGACTTTACCGGGCGCAAGCACGGAGGTGTGGAATCGGAATGGCGCTACGCTGAGATCCTCTCGTGCTTCAACGCCTTCATGAACGCCGACGCCGCCGGTTTGCACGCCATGGCCAACGCCTCGTTCTTCGCGCACTACCCGCTCGAGGCCCAGTACCGGCAACGCAACCTGCCCACTTCAGAAGGCCTGTCTGCCAGGGGCCACGTGTCGGACGGAAAGGTTGCCCCCAAGCATTACGTCGCGATCTACGTGGGAGACTATGACTCGGCGGCTTGGCTCTACCAGATGCTTCCGCAAGTGTGGGACGACCCGGCGCGCGGTTCGATCCCGCTGGGGTGGGCCTTCAATCCGGTCCTCCAGGAGCGGTTTCCGGTCGGTCTGGCGTACACGCGGAAGACGGCCTCGCTGATGGACACCTTCGTGATGGGCGACTCGGGGGTCGGGTACCTGAATCCTGGCTACCTGACGCCGCCTCGGAAGTGGAGCGGGTTGCCATCAGGGCTGGACACATGGGAGGCCTTTTCAAAGCCGTACATCGATCGGTGGGACCTGCGGGTTACCGGCTTTGTCATCGACGGCTTTACGCCGGCCATGTCCGACGAGAGCAAAGAAGCCTATGCGCGCATGTCGCCAGCAGGCGTGGTCGCTCAAAAGGTACCGAAGGTGTCGTTCGTTAAGGGCGTCCCGTTCTTACGCATGGGAGCCGATTTGGATGGGGCCAAGATTGACATCGCCGCCCGGCAGATCAGCGACGAGTGCCAAGGCGAGGGGCCTACGTTCCACATATACCGCACGATCCTTTGGCCCGCCTCGAAACACCGCGAGCTGTTTGAGAAAGTGCGAAAACTCAATCCTAACGTCGAGTTCGTGGAACCGCACGCGCTTTTTCTTTTGATGAAGCTGGCGCTGGGCACGGAATGAAGTGGGCCGCGTTGCTTTGAGTTGGGGCTGCACAACCCAATATGGAATGATTCGGTAGGGAGTAAGGTTAACAAAGCCATGGAACAAAACAATGAGCATGGGCTGATCACGATCAAAGAGGTCAGGGCGAACCCTAAGGTGAAGGCGCTGGTTGAAGGAGCTAACGAAGTGCTGAAGGCGATGGGCTACACGGAGCACGGCTCGCGGCACGTGGGCGTGGTCAGCAGCATCACGCGCTTCATCCTGGAGCAGGTGGGAGTTCCGAAACGCCAGGTGGAGCTCGGGCAGATCGCGGGCTATCTGCACGACATTGGCAATTCAGTGAACCGTATCAACCACCCGATCACCAGTGCGACCATGGCTTTCACCATTCTGAACGACATGGGCATGGACATGGCGGAAATCGCCGAGATCATCGCCGCCATTGGCAACCACGAAGAGAGCGAAGGCGTGCCGATCTCCACCTTGTCGGCGGCGTTGATCATCGCCGACAAAAGCGACGTGCATTTCAGCCGCGTGCAGAATCCGATTCGGGAGACCTTCGACATCCACGACCGAGTCAACTTCGCGGTTCAGAAGTCGCGGGTCGAAATCGACCCAAAGGACCAAATCATAGCCCTCACACTGGAGGTTGACACCTCGGAGGCCAGCGTGATGGAGTACTTCGAAATCTTTCTGGAACGCATGGTCATGTGCCGGCGGTCGGCCGAACTTCTGGGGCACAAGTTCGCCCTTCGAGTGAACGGCGTTCAGCTGGGCTAAGGCAAGGTCTTCATTCGGGCGGCCACGAGGAGCTTGTACCAGTCCTCCCGGTCCATATCGATCTCGTCCGCTTTGGCCGCGGCTCGGATGTTCTTCGGGTTTGCGCTGCCGACGATCGGGACGATTTGGCTCGGGTGCTTCATCAGCCAAGCCAAGGCGATAACGCTTCGCGAGGCGCCGTATTTCTGAGCCATCTCGTCCATAAGCTTCAGAAGGGCCTTTTGTTCTTCGGCAAAGTTTTCGTCGTCGGCGATGGTGCTGGAATCGCCTAGCTTTCCGCCGCCCAGCGGGCTCCACGCCAGCGGCGTGATCTTCTTCTCGAGGCACTGGTCCAGGGTGCCGTCATAGAAGCAGTTAAGCCTTCGCAAGTGGATCTCGACCTGGTTGACAACGAGCGGGAAGGGCAGCCCGGCCTGGAGGCACGAAACGAACGACGGCGAGAAGTTGGAGACGCCAAACCAACGGACCTTGCCTTGCCGGTGCAAGATTTCGAACGCCTCGCCAACCTCCTCGGGGTCCATCAGAAGGTCCGGTCGATGAAGCTGGTAGATGTCGATGGTCTCGACGCCGAGCCGCTCCAGCGATCGATCGCACGACCATAGGATGTGCCTCTTGCTGAAGTCGTACCGGTGGGGCGAGCCGGGCAGGGGGTCGTTCGGAAAACGGATGCCGCACTTGGTGGCGATGATCACCTCTTTGCGCATGGAGGGCACTTTCTTGAGAACTTTGCCAAACGCCCGCTCACACTCCCCGTGGTAGTAAATGTCGGCGTGATTAAAGAGCGTGTATCCCGCTTCATAGGCGGCGAGAATGGCTTTCTCGGCCATCTCCCACTTGGCGCCGTCGATTTCGCTGGGGTTCCACGTCCCCCACGACGCGCATGAATCCGTAGGAAAGCCGTGACGACACAATGTCCGAACGGCCGATCCTTTGTGTTTTCATGCCGCCAGGTTACCGCAAACTCAACAAACTGGCGGCGTTGGGGGCTTATTCGAGAAAAACGCCTTCGTCGTCCTTGGGGCCGGGCAGGCCGTCCACCGCGGGTGCGAACGCGGGCACCTCGGCGGCCAGTTCGGCAAGCGCCTCTCGGGCGTTGAAAACGGGCGTGCCCGGTTTGAGTCGAAGCATGATTTCCGAACAGATCTGCCAGCCAGGCTTGGCCTCGCCGTCGACGGTAAGCGATTTTGGGAACCGTTGAATGCGCCTTTCGATGTTGGTGAAGGTGCCTTCCGTCTCGCCTGGCGCGCAGCTCGGCAAGACAACCGAGGCGTAGGCCGTCGCCTCGTTCTCAACCGTTCCTTGAACGACCAGGAAAGGTACCGTTTCCAGCGCTTTCTCGACAAGCGCGCGGTCCTCGAAGACGGCAAAGGGGTCGATGTTGGCCAGCCAGAGGGCCTTGATCCTGCCCTCGGCGCAAGCCCGCAGGATGCCGTGCGTACCCAGCCCTCGTTCCTCGGCGGGGATTGGCTTGCGCCCGGGAAGCATGTCCGGGAGAATGCCGAGTTCCTCGGCACCCTGTCCGTTAGCCGTCAGAGAGTAGAGGTTGAATCCGCCATTCTTGACGCTTGCGAGAGCGGCAAGGTCCTCCGCGATTTTTTGGGCTTTTTCCATGTTGAGCAGGCGCCGCGTTGTGCAGATGAGCGTTCCATCACCCAACACGGAGGCCGCTTCGCGCAAGGCCGTTGCGGGAACGCCAGAGACACCTTGGACTTCTTCGGGGGTCGGGGCGCCATGCCCGTTCGCCAAGGCCAGCAAGCAGGCCGCAACCGTCGACGCGGTGCCCGGTTTGTAGCGCAAAACGACCGAGGCGAAGTCGTCGGCATCGGTGGCCGCATGATGGGCCACGACGACCTTGGTCCGATCTTTGAACCAGCCTTTGCGCACGCGCAAGTAAAGAATCGGCTCTTCGTCGGCCAAACTGGTGCCGAAAAGCAAAGCGCTGGGCGCGTGCTCGAAGTCGGCGATGCGGTTCTGAACGGTCGGCGCTCCTTCAAGGACTTTTTGGCGGTCTTCATAGGTCGGCAGGAATCGCGTGAACCGGTGGTCGAGGTTGTTGCTTTTGAAGTGTTGACGGAAAAGCTTTTGAAGCAGGTAAAGGTCCTCGTTCGATGCGGTTCCGCCCGCGATGGCCGCCACCTCGTTGCCGCCCGGCTTGAAGGCCTCGACGATTTGGGCGTAGACCTCGGGCCAAGTGGAATTGGTGACGCTGTCCCCTTTTCGCGCCAAAGGTCGGGTCAACCGCTTCGGGCTGTTCAGGTAATCGTGGCCGAACTTCCCCTGGTCGCAAGTCCACTCTTCATTGACTCCCTCGTTGGTCCTGCCGTTGATGCGCACCACTTTTCCTTTGCGGTGATCCACCCACACATTGCACCCGTTCGAACAGATCGTGCAGATTCCGGGCTTGGTCTCCAGGTCCCACGGCCTGGCACGGAACCGGTATTGCGTGGAGGTGAGTGCCCCCACCGGGCAGATTTCAATGACGTTCCCGCTGAACTTGGACGTGAAGTCGCCGAGGTTGAACGTGGCGGGTTGCATCGAAGCTCCCCGGTATCGGAAGGCCAGCTGAGCGTCGCCCGAGATCTCCTCGGTGAACCGGACGCACCGACCGCAGTGGATGCATCGCTCCAAGTCAAGGGTCACATACTTGCTGAGAGGGTACGCCTTTGGAGCGTGCCTCTTGTCGTCGAGAACGTAGCGGGTGGTCGACGGACCGTAAAAGAGGGTGTTGTTTTGAAGCGGGCACTCGCCGCCACGGTCGCAGATTGGGCAGTCGAGCGGGTGATTGATGAGGAGGAACTCGAGAACGCCCTTGCGGTCTTTGTGGATCTTGGCGGTGTCGGTATAGACGACCAAGCCTTGGGTGGCTGGCAAGGTGCAACCGGCTTGCGGTTTGGGCATCATGCGTATGGTTCCGTCCTGTTGCTTCGTGCCGACCTCAACAAGGCACATTCGGCACATGCCGACCGGCTTCATTCGGGGGTGGTAGCAAAAGATCGGGATTTCGAGCCCGATGCGCTTGACCGCCTCGACGATCAACTCGCCTTTGGGAACCTGAACATCGATGTCGTTGATGGTTATGGTGACGGTCTCGGTTTGTGCGTTGGTTGCCATTCTCGATTGTTCTCCGCTTGCCGGGTCAAAGAAGGTTTACCCGAAGCGCATGCCGTTACGCCCGGTGGGGATGCCCCTTCGCCCTTTCACCCAAGGCAACAGGACCTAGGCGGAAGCCCCGGAGCCCTCCAGCGCCACGGCAAACTGTTGGCGGTACAGTCCCGCATAGACGCCGCCGAGCTTCAGAAGCTCCTGATGCGTGCCCTGCTCGACGATCTCCCCTTTTTCCATTACGACGATCTTGTCGGCTTTGACGATGGTGGACAGGCGGTGGGCGATGACAAAGGACGTGCGTCCCTTCATCAGGTTGTCGAGGGCGCTTTGAAGCAGGGCCTCGGTTTGCGAGTCAAGGGCCGACGTCGCCTCGTCCAGGATCAGGATTTTCGGGTCGGCCAGCAAGGCCCGTGCGATGGCCATGCGTTGTTTTTCGCCCACCGAGAGCTTGACGCCCTCTTCGCCGATCTTGGTGTCGTAACCGTCTGGCAGGCTCATGATGGCATCGTGGATGTTGGCGGCTCGAGCCGCGTCGTGCACCTCGTTCTCGGTGGCATCCATTCGGCCGTAGCGGATGTTCTCCAAGATAGTGGTGTTGAAAAGGATGCTCTCTTGCATGACCACACCGATTTGCCTGCGGTAGGAAAGCAGCTGCGTGTCGCGCAAGTCGATGTCGTCCACGAGAATCGCGCCTGATTTGGGGTCATAGTGGCGCAGAAGGAGAGAAATCAGCGTCGTTTTGCCGCTGCCACTGAAGCCGACCAACGCCACCATCTGCCCCGGCTCGACCGTCACGTTGATTCCTCGGATGACCGGTTGCCCCGGTTCATATTCGAACCAGAGGTCTTTGAAATGGACCTTGCCCTTGATCGGCGGCATCGGCTTGGCGTCCGGCTTGTCGGCGACTTGGTTGACGGTGTCGAGGGTTCGAAAGATGCGCGCCAGGGCAGCCTGAGTGCGGGCGATCGGGTCGAGCACGACAAGGAATCGGACGATCGGACCGTAAACATAGCCGATCGAGTAGATCAGGAACATGACGAGGGTGCCCGCCTGAAGGTCTCCGTTCAGAACTTTCAGGCCGCCGAAAAAGAGGATCAACCCCTGCCCGATGCCGGTCAAGGCGTCGGCGATGGTCCATAGGCCTCCTCCAAGCGCGGCTTGATGCACGTTCAGGCTCATCAGCGCCCGCGTGGTGCCCATGAACGTTCGCGCCTCCCATCGTTCNTGTCCGAAACTTTTGACGACCTGGACGCCTGCCAACTTTTCCTGCATGTCGCCGAACATCANATCGCGTTTAGCGCGGATCTTTTCGGAGGTGTCCACCAGGGGTTTGTGAAAGCGCAGAAAGTTGTAGATGTACAGCGGGGCGATGGCGAGGCTCAAGAGAGCCAGTTGCCAGTCGATGTAGATCAGGATGGCAAACACCAAGACCAGCTGCACGACGTCGTTGACCATCGTGTTCAAGTTGCCGGTGATCAAGCTTTGGACCGTGGAAGCGTCGTTAATGACATTGCTGATCAGCTTGCCGGTCTGGTTTTTCTCAAAGTAAGCCAAAGGCAAGGACTGCATGTGACGGTAAAGCTTCTCTCGCGTTGCCAGTAAAAACTGTTGCCCCAAGGAGGCTGTGGAGATGCTTAGGGCGTATCCAATAATGCCTGAGCCGATGGCAAAACCGACCACCCACGTGAGGTACATCAGCGTGTTGATCTTCGAGCCGACCTGGAGCTGGTTGATGATGTCGCCCAGAATCTTGGGCGGAATGAAGCCGAACGCGGATTGGGCGATCGTCAGAACGACGCAGGTGATTTGAAGTCCGAGGAACGGCCGCAACTCCGGGACGAGCCGACGCAAGTTCGACCTCCGCTTTTGCTTTTCGAGCGGTGAATCATCCAGTTCCTCGTTTTGGCTGGCCATGGCAATCATCCACAAGTTTACGTAAAAATGATCCTTTTCGCCTAGGCCGTTCGTATATCTAAGAACAGACCATGAACTATCGCCATCATTACGACCAGAAGCTCGGCGAGATTCGGGGTTCCGTGATCAAGCTTGGGGGGCTTGCAAGTGACATGGTTCGCATGGCCGTTGAGGCGACTCTGAACAACGACGTTGAGCTTGCAAAGAAGGTCATCGCCATGGACGACGAGGTGGACCGGCTCGACAACGACACTCTGGAGCTTGCCGCTGCAACAGTCATGGTCGAGACGCCGGTCGCGTCCGATTTGAAGATGTTGGCCTCGGCTTTGGGCATTCTTGGCGAAATCGAGAAGGTCGCAGATGACGCCGTCAAAATGGCTTCGCGCTCGATCAAGCTTAGCGGACTATTCCCGGCCGAAATGAAGCGGCCTCTCCGCGAGATGGCTGAGGAGGCCCGCAGGGTTTTTGCAGGTTCTTTGCGTTTGTTCACCGATTACAATCACAACCTTGCGGTCGAAATACGTAAGGCGGACAGTGAAATCGACCGTCTTTATGGGGTCGCACGACACCGCATCTATGAGTTGATTCAACAGAACCCCAAGGCGACTGAACATTTGGTAAGGTCGATCGAGGTGTTCCACGCTATCGAGCATGTCGCCGATCACGCCGAGGACATCGCCAAGCGCATCATGCTTCACTACGAAAAGCACCCCGAAACCAAGGTTTAGGGCTTACTTGCGAAGCACGTAAAGGCCGGCTTCGCGGGCGACACGTCCCTCTAGCTCCAGCAAAGTCAGTTCCGAGAGAAGTTCGGTGGTTTCGATTCCGGTTTGCGCGAGGATCTGCTCCGACGACATCGGGTGAATCGCCAGGGACTTGAGAATGGCCTCTTGGACCGGGTTGACGGCTTGTTCGGCGCCTCGAACCGGCACCGTGCCGAGGTTCAGGGCTTCCAAAACCTGGTCGGGGTGGTCGACGAGGGTGGCTCCGTCTCGAATCAGGGCGTGGCTGCCTTGAAAGCCGGTGTTGGTGATGTTGGCAGGCACGACGAAGACCTGCTTGCCCAGCTCGCAGGCGGCGCTGGCGGTGATCAAAGCGCCGGATTTGGCAGGGGCCTCCACGACGAGCAGAGCGTCGCTGAGCATCGCAATCAAAGAGTTTCGGGCAGGAAAGTGATAGCGAAGGGCTCCTGAGCCGACCGCGAACTGGCTGAGCAAGCATCCGTTCGAGCGGATTCGTTCGAACAGCTCCCGGTTCATCGCCGGAAAGACGCGGTCGACACCCGTACCCAGCACGGCTACGGTCGAGCCCCCGCACTCGAGGGCCCCGCCGTGGGCGGCAGCGTCGATTCCCGCGGCCCCTCCGCTGACCACGACGACGCCCGAAGCTGCGAACGCTTCGGCGAACTTTGCCGCCGCTGCCTTTCCGTACAGCGAAGCTGAGCGTGTTCCAACGATGCCCACCATAGGCTTGGCTAGGCAGTCCGTCTCTCCCCAGGCAAACAGGGCGGGCGGGGGGCACGGCACGTTCTTCAAAGCTAGCGGCAACGCTGAACCCTCCAGAAGGACGATCCCCTTGGCGAAGGCTTGCTTCAGGCAGGAAACGTTGGCCGAGCGGATAGCCTCAGCCACTTTGGGGTTCAGGCGATCGCACAATGCAAGAATCGCGGCCTCGGAAAAACGAGCGTTACCAAGTTCCCCGAGAATAGCCCGGTAACGCTCCGGCGAGCAGTCCGCCGTCAAGAGTCTTTGCCAAAAAGCCGGATCGGCCAAGGCTCTATTCGCCCTTTGCGCCTCCCATGCCTCCTGGGCCGTCGTCAAAGCCACGGTTATTGTTCTGGTTGGATCTATCGCGGCTCAAAGGTGGCAGCACGTTGTCGATATGCAACCGATAGCTCGCTTTCGTGACGTTGCCGGCGTAGTCCGCGACTTCGACTTCGATCACCTTCACGCCGTCGGACAGCGGCTTGTTCGCCTTGTAACGGAACTCTTCCATGACCGACTTGGGAGGGGCCTCGGAGAATCCGACGAGCGCGAAACCGTCGCGACCGAACTTAAAGTTGACCGGTTTGCCATCAATGGTGATGTTGATGGTGTTTTCGTTGATGCCGGTGACGGGGTCTTCGATCTTGAAGACTAACTCGAGCGGCGGCTGTCCCGAGACGTCGTCGCCCGGGCTCGGCCACACCATCTTGACGGTTGGGCCGGTCAGATCGACGCCTAAATCGCGGTCGAAAGCCAGAAGGCTGCCGTCTTGGGCCAAAACAAGCAACGTGTTGCCGGAGACAATTCCAGGCCCGGCAGGAGGAACCGGCTGATAGGTGTCCGGCTTGGAGGATGCCAATACGTTGCCACCCACGCGGCCTCCGCCCAAGCGACCGCCACCCATCGGTCCGCCGCCAAGAGGGCCGCCCATCATGCCGCCGGAAGCCGTATTGGACCGAGGCCTGACTTGAGAAGCGATCCAGTAGCTCCATACGGTCGTTTTCGTCGCCGGGTCGATCAGGTTGATCGAGCCGTTGGCGGAGCCGACCATGACGAACTTCCCAACCCAAGAAGGACTCGTGGACGGCGAGGAACCGGTAGCGATCGGTTTTCTGGTCAAAAGCTTGCCAAACGGGTCGATAAGGAAAAGGCTTCCATCCTGCGTAATGGTGGCGATGCCCTCCGACGATACGGCCGGCGAGCGAACGGTCTTCAAGCCGACGAAAACCTCCCACTTTTTCTTGCCGTTCACGCTGTACAAAGCCGTCACGTAAGGGCCATTGTTCAGGTAGATCGTTTCATTGAACACGACGGGCTTTGAACCAATGTTGAGGTCGGTGAAGCTTCTCTCCCAAACGGTCTTCTGCGTGGCGATGCTCTTGGCGACGACTTTATTGTCGCCTTGCATCACGATCACGTTGCCGTCAGAGGTGGCGATGTTGCCCACGATGCCGGTAAAGATCCTTTGCGGGTTTTCCCAAACCGGCTGGCCTGTCTCGGTGTCGAGCACCTGGATTGTGTTGTCGGACAGCTGGGCCACAATGAGCTTGCCGGATTGCTGAATCTGGCCTGCGATGGTTTGGGGCATGCGATACTTCCAAACGTTGGATCCGTCCGAGGCTTTAACGCAATAAATCCATCGGTTGTCGTCGGCCGCCACTACCAAGCCGTTGATCAGCAAGGGGCTGGTCAAGAACACGCCGTTGATAGGTTCGCCGATCGGATAACGCCATCGCTGGTTGCCCGAGTCCTTGTCCAGGGCATAAATGCGCGAACCGACCGAAACATAAACGATGTCTCCATCGACAACTGGAGAGCCCGACGGGCTGGCGACGGTGTTTTGGGACCACCTCCAGACAAGCGGGGCCGGACCGTTGAAGTCGGCTTTCGACAGTGCGGCCAATCCCAATGTTGCCAGTCCAATGGCAAGGCATCGCGTTTTCAGCATGTTCTCAATTCCTCCTGGCTGACGTCATCGCCCGCAGCCACTAATGGTTCATTTTAGCTAGACCGAGGCGCAGAAGTCTACAAACACGCGCCTATTCATGGGACGTTTATTGCAGGCTTTTTGTAACGCTGAACCTGCCAAGCGGTTCAAGGTGCCTGTTCAATAAGAGATGGGCGCGGACCGATGCCGCGCCCCTTGTGCCTCCACCCCCTGTGCCTGTGGTCATTGAGTGGCAAAGCTGGTGAAATAGACCTTGAGCACCGGCCCCGTCTGGGAGTCCCAGTCCGGGTGGGCGGGTGCCTGGTCTTTTTTTTGGTCCTTGCTCTCTTCTTTGTGCCCGCCTTCGGACTCTTCTTGATGCGCCACCGACTCGAGTTGCTTGTTGATCGCCGCGGCAAGCTCCGCGCGCAACTTCTTTTTTCCATTGAGCGATCGCACACTCTCGGGGCTTTGCGAGGTCAAAACGCCGATCACGGCGTCCCGAATGATGTCCATCTCTCCGCCGCCTTTGCCTTCACCACCGCCGTGGCCGCCCGCTCCCAGCTCGTAACCTTCCTTCATGTGCAGGGAAATCGCGGTCCGCAGGTAGGTGGCCCCGTCGTTCAAGTTGACGAGGAACTCTTCCAGCGGCACGATTGCCCCGAGCTTGATCTCGGGTTTTTTGACCTCGGCGGGCGCGCGCATCTTCATCCCGAAAAAGCCGCCTGCTCCCAACACGGCTGCTAGCATTACGATTATGGGCAACTTGCCGCCCTTCTTCCGTGTCGCTTCACCTTCTGTCTTTTTCTCGTCCGACATGCTCTATCCTCACGGTATTTATTCCGTGTTTGGCTCCATTCTTCACACCAACTCGAACGCTTTTAAAGGCAAAAGCTAGGAAAGAACCCGCTTGACGCGCGAAATGATTTCGTCGATGAAGCCAAAGTCGACGGTCAGTGGCGGCGTGAAGCGGAAGGTTCTGTGGCGCGTCTCCTTGGTCAGAACGCCTTCGTTGACGAAAGCGTGCTGGACGGCCAGCGCATCGACGCCGTCGGCCAATTCGAGCCCGACCAACATCCCTAAGCCGCGGATCTCTTTGACCTTTTTCATAGCGGCTTTCGCGAAGCCTTCGACCAACCGGTTTCCCAAGGCCTGCGCCTTGCGGTCGTATTCCTGAACGACCATTTCGGCAATCGAGGCGACAGCAACTGCGCATGCCAGCGGGTTGCCGCCAAAGGTGCTGCCGTGGTCGCCCGGCTCTAAAACTTCCATGGCCTCGTTGCACCCAACGGCGGCCGACACTGGCAGGAGTCCTCCGCCAAGGGCCTTTCCAACGGCCATCAGGTCCGGCTTGGCGTCTTCATGCATCCAAGCGAACGGTTTGCCCGTCCGGCAGAATCCAGTCTGGACTTCGTCCCAAATGAGCAGGACGCGCTGGTCGTCGCAGATGCGTCGCACCTCGGCCATGTAGCCGGGCGGTGGCACGATGACGCCGCCCTCGGCTTGGATCGGCTCGGCCAAAAACGCCGCCGAGTTGGGGGTAATGGCTTCAGTCAGCGCTTGGGCGTCCCCAAAGGGAATCAGCTTGAAACCGGTCGAGTACGGGCCAAATAGGTCGTGGTACTGGGCGTTGTCGCTGAAACCCACAAGGGTCGTTGTGCGGCCGTGGAAGTTGCCGGCGCAAGCGATGATTTCGGCGCGGTCTTTGGGCACGCCTTTGACCGTGTAGGCCCACTTGCGGGCAATCTTGACGCAAGTCTCGACGGCTTCCGCGCCCGAGTTCATCGGGCAAACCTTGTCCATGCCGGTGTAGAGGCAAAGGGCCTTGTCGAACAGCGCCATCTCGGTGGTGTTGTTGGCGCGCCCGGTCAGGGTCAACTTGGCGGCTTGGTCTACCAGGGACTTCACGATCTTCGGGTTGAGATGTCCGTGCGCGAGGGCCGAATAGGCTCCGATGCAGTCCAAATATCTCTTGCCGGAGCCGTCCCACACGAAGCCGCCCTCTGCCCGAACGACGTTCACAGGAAGCGGATGGTAGTTGTGCGCTCCGTACCGTTCGGCCATGTCGAAGGCTTCCCGATCATTGATCGCATCGCACACACGCTGGACGCCTTTCGCGGCAATCTCCTGCCAAAACATCCTAGCCGTTGGTTCCATGGCTTCATTATGATGGATCGCGCCGGCAAGGCACTGGCAGAGGCCTCGGCCAAGGCGCACCCAACGAAGCCCTCCCTGCGGGAAACGCGTCTTCAAAATCGCGAGGTCGGAATCACTTTCAGCACGGTCCCATTTGGTACCGACAAGCTTTCACCCCTCGAGAGCACTTTTCCGTCCAGGCTGCGGACTTCGAAGGTTTGGTCGTCATCGTGAGGGTTGAGGGTTACGGAGAGCCGACCGATCTCCTCAACTTGCAGGCGCAGGTCAAACCGGCACTCTCGGAAGGAAAGATTGGTTACGATGTAGGTGTGGCCGATCTGATGCAGGGCCGTTGGCAACGTCGGCGCGAGCAAGAATTCGCGCTTGTAGTTGCCGTTCGATTCCCGGAAGCCGAGGATGTTCCGGACGATGAGCAGGGGAAGGGTGGCGCCCCACCCATAAGCCTCGGATCCGCTCTGGGTGAAGCCAGTGGGCTCGATCGGCCAGAACTCGTTGGCTATTCCCGGTATCCGGTAATTGAACTGGTCCGGCATGTTGACAACCGTCTGTCCGATATAGTTGACCTTTGGGCAGTTGGTCCTGCCGTAGACACGCTGGGCCGTGGTCCAAAGGACGTCGGCGATCAATTGCCTGAGGCCGGCGTTCCAGCCGGCTTCGGTGAACGCGAACATGAAAGAGGGCCACTCCAGCCAGTGTTTGGGATTGTCCACAAACCATTGGAACTTGGGTTTGATGGCTTCGATTTGCTCGTCAGTGGCGATTCCTACGGCGATCGGAAGGAGCATCATCACGTCGAGGTAGTCGGGGATGATGATCGGCTCGTCGTTGCGGGCGTCGAAGTCGCGGAACCAGCCATCGACGAACATCGCTCGCGTGGTTCGAATCCGCTCCTCGGCCATCTCGCGCCAATAGTCGACGCGTTCCTCCTGGCCGACGATTTTGGCGAACGCCGACATCTCCATCATCGCGCTGGCCATGGCCGCCTCCACATCGACCGTTCGGACGTACTCGGCCTCTTTACCCTCCTCGTCGGCTTCAATCAAGAAACGTTTCGACCCGTCTTGCCCCGATTCCCAACTGTTGTTGCAGAAGAACCAACCGTTCTCGTCGGTGCGGTTTTCTAGCCACCAGCAAAGGAACGCCTCAAGATGGGGATAAAGTTGCGCCAGCCACTTTTCGTCGTGGTCGAGCGCGTAGAGGGCGTGGATCATCTTGAAGGGGAGCACCCAAATCGGCGCGGTGCCGCACTCCTCGCCGCCCATGCTGATCATGTTGACGCTGCCGTCTTCACGAACGCACGGGACGTTCGGCATCGGCGCGTCGGCAAACGTGCCCAGAATGACCTCTTTTGCCAGCTCGCGGTCCGCGTAGCTGAGGCACATCGCGTTGAGGATCGCCTCTCCCAGGACTGACCGCGGCGTGAAAATCTGCATGGCGTCCCAATGGTGTTTGAAGATGCCCACCGGAGGCCGAACGTTGATGCGGATGGTTTCCAAATCGTAGACCCATCCGCTTTTCCAGTCGTCCGGCCAGTCGCCGGCTAAGGTCGGGGCCTTGTAGTAGAACGCCTTGTCCTCATCGTGAATTTGCTTGAGCCTGGGCGGTGCTTGCTCGAAGGCCTCGCGGAGCGTTCGGAGGGTATAGAGCTCGTTGACCCCTCGGGCCAAGACCAGGAGCAAGCTGTCCGAAGCGCCTGCGGGAAGGTCGATCAGATAGGTGAGGCAGCTGAAGACGGGGTTCGGCGTGATGGAAGATGCCCCTTCGTTAGACTCGAGATAGTCGGCGATCATCCATTCGCGCCATTCGGATTCGGATGCGGTTGCCTTGTAACTGATTGGCGACCGGTCGGCGCCCATTGCAAACACGTCTCCATAGGCCCAGATTTTGGCGATGGACGCTGCCTCGCCCGGGTTGTAAACGGAGCAAAAGCCGTTCGAGCCCCACCAGTTGGTCTCGGGCCAGCCGTACTGATGAGTGGCGTGAAAGGAGATCGTCTCATCTTCCTTGCCGCGATTGTGAAGCTCGACGAGGCAACCAAGCGCGTGTTCGAAAATCAGGAAGTACTTCAGGCTGACGCTGATGCCAGCGTACTGCCAGTCGTAGGACATGAGGTTCTTGGTATGGTAGCGGGAAACCAGCTTGACGCCGGTCGCGGCGAAGTCCTCGGCCATGTGGAAGCAGACGCCGTTGATGTTGAAGGCCGGCTGAAGGAACGACAGGTAGTTGACGTTGCGCTTTGTGCCCTCGCCATAGGCCCAAGGCATGCGCCGGCACCAGTAACCGAAACCCATCGGCGGCACCGTTCGAATCACCCCGCTGCGGTTGGCCACCGAGGAGTGCCACGGGTTGTCGATGTAACCGAACGGCACGTAGTCCCTGTTGGGAAACGAACCCGGCAACACGACCTTGGGGGTCATTGGCTTCATATTCTGGTCCTTAGCATACCAAAGAGACATGACGGTTCCACTTTTTTGGACAAGATGGTCTGACTGCCCTTGCCGAAACCATTTTAGGTCGATCGCGCAATTTCGTCTAGAGTTGCATTTGCCAGGATTGTTCCACCAAGATAGAGGATAGCGATGGCAAAAGTTACTGTTATCGGAGCGGGCGGCTATGTGTTTCCGATCCGCCTTCTCATCGATCTATTTTCGTATCCCGAACTTCGGGACAGCGCGGTTGCGCTTCACGACATCCACGAAGGCCGCTTAAGCCGGACGGCGTCGCTTGTTCAGGGAATCATCGAGCGGAACCGCCTCAACGCCACCATGGTTTCGACTCTCGACCGCAGGGAGGCGCTCGACGGGGCCGATTACGTGATCATTGCCTTTCAGGTCGGGGGCGTCGAAGCCTATCGCTACGACGTCGAGATACCGCGATTGTACAGGATTGACCAATGCGTCGGAGACACGCTCGGCCCAGGCGGCGTTTTTCGAGGCCTCCGCACCATCGCCGTTCTTCAGGGCATCGCCAAGGACATAAGGGAGTTATGCCCGGAGGCGCTGGTCCTTCAATACGCCAACCCGATGTCGATCAACTGTTGGGCGCTCAATCTTCTGGGCATCAAGACAGTCGGCTTGTGCCATAGCGTGCAAGGCACCAGCAAGATGCTGATCGGCCACCTCGGTCTGCCGTACGAAGAGGTGGCGTGGCAGTGCGCGGGCATCAACCACCAGGCGTGGTTCACGTCCTTCCAGCACCGTGGCGAGGATGTCTACCCGAGGTTGCGGGAAACAATGTTTGCCAAGTTCCCATCGCCGGCCTTGGCGGCGGACCGTAGCGAGCCTGCCAGTGAACGTACCCAGCGCGGCATGGACCACCAGGCCGACGACGACCACTATTACAACGAAGTCGTGCGAACGGAGATCATGCGAACTTTCGGCTACTTCCACACGGAGAGCTCGCATCACGGGTCGGAATACACCCCGTGGTTTCGGAAAAACGAAGAAACCGTGAAGGCCTACATTTTCCGCCGGTGGGACTACTACGAGATTTCCTGCAGTTACCAAAACCAGGAGCAACAGGATTACATCGAGAAGCTGTGCCAGGGGCCGCTCGAGAGCAGCGAGGAATACGGCGCGCAGATCATTCACGCTTGCGAGACGGGGACGCCCTCGGTGGTATACGGTAACGTCCCGAACTGGGGAGCGCCCGGTTCCGACCCGGCCCAATCGGCCTCGCACCTCATATCGAACCTGCCACGCAACTGTTGCGTCGAAGTGGCGTGTCTGGTCAATCGAAACGGCATCCAACCGATCGCGTTCGGCGATTTGCCCCCGCAGTGCGCGGCCCTGAATCGGCTGTGCGTGAACGTGCAGGAGTTGGCAGTGCTGGGCGGCATGAGGGGCGATCACGACGCCGTCCGGCAAGCCGTGGCCCTCGACCCGTTGACCGGCGTTCACCTGACTCTCCCCAAAATCAACGAGATGGTTGACCGGCTGTTCGAGGCGGAGGCGGCTTGGCTGCCCCAGTTCAGTTGAGAATCAATGATGGCCTTTGAACTGGAGTGTTGCCCCGACGCCCAAAAGATCCTCGACCGCTTTGCGGCCTGGTGGGAGTGCAAGATTCTGGACCGCCCGCCCGTCACCATGAAGGTTCGGCAACCGCCGATGGACCTGCCGCGGAAGGACTACGCGACCGTGCGCGAACGGTGGTTCGACAGCGAGCACATCGTTGCCCGATGCGACGCCTATTACCGTCAATGGGTTTCCGTCGGCGACACGCTCCCCGTGTTTTTCCCAAATATGGGCCCCGAGGTCGTCGCCACCTTGTTCGGCTCGGAGCTCGAATTTTCCGAAGACTCTTCCTGGTCTCAGCCCATCGCCGCCTCGTGCCGCGAGGTCCTAAACTTGTCGTGCAATTTCGAAACCCCATACTGGCAGACCCTTCGAGCCATGGTTGACCTCTCGCTGGAGGCCGGGAAGGGAAAGTGGGTGACGGGCTACACGGACCTGCACACGAACGGCGACCTGCTGGCTTCGTTGCGCGACCCGCAAGAGCTTTGCGTCGAGATGGTCGACGACATAGAGGGCGTCCGGCTAGCTTGCGAGCACGTCACCCAATGGTTCGGCCCAATTTACGACGACCTGTGGGGCCGAATCGACGCCTACGGGCAACCGAGCGTCACCTGGCTCCAAGCGCCAGCGTGGGGCAAGATGTTCGTGCCGAACTGCGATTTCAACGCGCTGATCTCGCGGGAGATGTTCGAGGAGGCAATTTGGCCGTCAATTCTGCGCGAGGTAAGGCACTGCGACCGGAGCATCTTCCACCTGGACGGGCCGACGGCCCTTCAGCACCTTGGCCTCGTGCTTGAGGAGCCAACGATTGAAGGTCTCCAATGGGTTTACGGCGCAGGCAATGGACCTGCCTCCAAGTGGGACAAAGTCTATTTGCAGGCCCAAGAACACGACAAGTGCCTTCAGGTGCTTTGTGAGGACTTCGACGACGCCCGGAGGCTGATGAAGGTTTTGAAGCCGGAGGGCGTGTGGTTGTCCATCGGTTGCACCGTAGAGCCAGACGAGGCTCGGGCTTTTTTAAACGAAGTCGAGCGTTGGGGCAGCCAGTAGCTGGGCAAAAAGGGTCTGCGGCGGCTTGGCCCCTGTCGCTTTGGATGAAGCATTTCTGCAGGCGCCGTTGGCACGCTCAGGCCAAGGATGCCGCAACACACAGGCACTTTTGCGAGTTTTCGGCTTGATGCGTTCTGCACGCATGCAATCGGTGGGTTCTTTCGAAACAAAAAGTAGGTACACTTGCGCCATTGCGCCATCGGCAAAGATTAATTTGAAGGAGAAGAGAAGGCATGTCTCGGAAATTTGGATTTGGACTCGCTTTAGCCTTTTTTGTTTTGTCTACGGCCGCCCAAGCCGTGACGATTGTCCAGTGGAACTTCAACAGCCCCACATCGGATGACAATACCTCGACCGGCACCAAGGACGCGTCGATCGGTTCGGGAGTCGCCTCTTTGGTGGGTGGCACCACGGCCACCTTTGCAACGGGATCGCCAAACGATCCTACGGTCTTGGACAACAGCGGCTGGAACTCGACAACCTATGCTGACCAAGGCACGGGAAGCGGGCAGCGCGGCGTTCAGTTCATGATGTCGACCGTCGGCTACAAGGACCTTGTTTTCAAGTTCGACACGCGCCATTCCAACACGTCCAGCCGATACCTTGAGGTTCAGTACACGGTTGATGGCTCCAGCTGGACGACGGCTGGGCTATCGAACAACGTGTTCATCGGCGACACCGGCGACTTCTGGTTTGTGAACCGGCAGGTCGATTTTACCGGCATCGCCGCGGCCAACAACAACCCGAACTTCGGCGTCCGAATCGTAGCCGTTTTCGAGCCGGGAACGAGCACTTACAAAGCGGCCAATCCCGGAAGCAATTACCGTACGGCGGGCACACTCCGCTACGACATGCTCACCCTGTCCGGCGAGTTGGCACCGGTTCCGGAGCCGGCCAGCCTGATCGCCCTTGGGGTCGGCGCCGTTGGCCTGATCGCGCGCCGGCGACGCAAATAAACCTTGGTGTCACACTGCGGAAAGAGGCCTCCCCATGCTTGCGGGAGGCTTCTTTTATTCCCCGGAAGTATATCTCGCTAAGATTCGGGTATCTTATCTGAACCGTTGCCGGGATGGCGGAATGGTAGACGCGGCGGTCTCAAACACCGTTGGGGGCGACTCCATGAGGGTTCGAGTCCCTCTCCCGGCACCAACTCCGATCTTTTTCTCTTCCATAGGGAGTCCGGCCCGACCGACGAATGCGGCGGGAAAGAGGTCTCGCGTTAAGTCCTAAGGCACGCTGTCGGTCGGCTAACATATCCCATGCATACGATCTTGGTCGGCATTGAAACCGAGTACGGGCTTTTCGTCGAGGGGAAGGGGGCCGACGAGCAGGTTGAGGAAGCCGTTGCCTTCGTTAGATCTTACGAAGGGCCAGGCTTTCGTGGCTGGGATTACAAATACGAGAACCCTCGCAAGGACCTTCGGGGCTTCGAGGTGGACAGGCTTCAGACGGACCCCCGGGACGCCGCCTTCGAGAGACCCACAAGCTTGACCGACCAAGACATCCGATCGGACTGGGTGTTGCCGAACGGTGCGCGCTTCTACAACGACCACGGGCACCCCGAGTATTCGACGCCGGAGTGCTGGTCGTCTTGGGAGTTGGCTCTCAACGACTTGGCGGGCGAGGCCTTTCTGTTGAAGGTGCGCGACGCCTTCCAGGCAAAGACCGGCCGTCGGGCGATTCTCTACAAGAACAACACCGACTTTCATGGGGCCTCCTACGGCACGCACGAGAGCTACCTGCTTCCTCGGTCGGTTCCTTACGGCGTCTTGTTCCAGGTCGTTGCTCCCATGCTCGTGGCGCGCACGTTGCTTTGCGGCGCGGGTAAGGTTGGATCGGAGGCGGGCGCTCGGGCCGACTTCCAGCTTTCGCAAAGGGCCGATTTTTTGACCGAAAAAGAGAACGTGGAGACGCTGTACCGGCGCCCTTTGTTCAACACCCGCGACGAGCCCCACGCGGACCCGCAAAAATGGGTGCGCCTGCATGTGATTTCAGGCGACGCCAACCGGATCGCCGGTTGCACCGCACGAAAGGTGGCCCTCGTTCAGATCGCCTTGGCGATGGCCTGCGAAGGGGTTTTGCCGGTGGGTCTTCTTAAGAACCCGGCGAGGGCGCTCAGCCAGGTCAGCCGCGATGCCGATGCCAAATTGGAATTCGAGGACGGCAGCATGAAGACTGCGGAGGACATTTTGCTTCGCTATCTGGACGTGGCGCGAAACAGCGGTCTGCTGAGGGGGGATTGGGCCGATTGCGCCAACGACTGCGAGCGATTGCTCCGTGCAAGAGCGGCGGACCCGGACACTTTTGCCAGTGAAGTCGACTGGGCGGCCAAAAAGCGCATGATTGAGCAGTTCCGTGAATCGGAGGGACTGAGCTGGTCGGACCAACGGTTGCGCGCGTTGGATCTGGAGTACAGCAACATCGACCCGGGGGAAAGCCTTTTTGAGGCGCTGGTCGATGCTGGAACGGTCAAGCCGCAGCCATCGATCGGCAACCGACTCGAGCAGCCGAACGAGCCCACCCGCGCGTTTGCCCGCTCGATCGCGGTTTCCCGATTCAGCGCCCGACTGACGAAGGCCTGCTGGCGCAGCGTGACTTTCGGCGCGAAGGAGACGTACCTGGACCCGTCCTCTAGGTACTCCCGCGACTTGGCCGCAGCAGTCAGCGTAGAATCTTTTATCGAGGCGATTGAAAATGATCAAGGCTGAAGAAAGACGAACCATTCCAATAACCCCGCCGCCCGCGCGCAGGCTTGGCGACGAATCGGGGCCGACCGTTCCCAAAGTCGAGCGGCCCAACACCAACGAACTGCTCAAGCGGATGCGCAACGTCGACCCGGATCGGGCCAAAAAGTACCGGCAACGTTCAGGTCAATGATAGAGTTCCAGTCGAAGTCCTTTGCAGACCTGGTCGGCATGCCTTCCGGTTGCCCGGAAGTCAACGGCGTCGAGACGCACGGCACGACGGTTTTGGCCTTGAGGTTCGACAGCGGCGTGGTCATGCTAGCCGACCGCAGGGCAACAGCGGGCAATCTGATCATGTACGATCAGGCTGAGAAGATTCTCGCACTCGACGATTCGACGATGATCGCCATCAGCGGGGCCTATGGCCGGTCGGTCGAGGTGTGCCGGTATTTGAAGCACTCGTTCAAGTACTACAACCGGATGGTGCTTCAGGAGATGTCTTTGGAGGGCAAGCTGATGGAGATTTCCAGGGCTCTCTCGGCGAACTTTGCGAACGCCATGTCGGGTATCGGGGTGTTCCTTCCCATCGTGGCAGCCTATGAGAAAAACGCCGACCGGTTCGGACTTTACTTTTTTGATGGCGCTGGGGCGCGTTTCGACAACCGAGACTACGCTTGCGCGGGGTCGGGCTCCGAGCGCATCCGCGGCGTGTTCGAGTACATCGGACGCACGAAGAAGCCTTGGTCCGAGCGAAAGCTAACCGACGTTTTGCAAGACGGTTTGCTGATGTTGGACATCGCAGCCGACTTGGATTCGGCCACGGGCGGATTTGCCAAAAACCTGCCCGTTGTGCGCATTCTGGACCGCGACGGCAACCGTCCGCTTGACGGGGACCGATTGCTGGCAGCGGTCAAGAAAGTGGCTAGTAGTCTGTAAAGTCTTCGATGCACAGGCCTTCGGCCGGCAAATCGCGTTGGATCAATGTCTCAGCGGCTTGGGAAACGCGGTCCAGGAGTGGGTCTGAGGTGCTCCAAGAGAGGACGCCGGATACCGCTCCGACCTCGTCGGTGTACACCTCGATGCGAAGACCTTCTTGCTTGCCCTCAAGCGTGAAAGCCGGTTCGCCGGGGCCTATCTTGCCACGAGCGTTGACATGGAAGTCGCCGATGTCGCTGTACACGTAAGGCACCCGGTCGTACAGGCTTTGAGATCCGACCATTTCGGCTCCCGCATGAGCCCCCTGCCACTTGGCGTTCAAGTGGTGTTCGATGCGGATGCCGTTCATCGAAGCGATGTCGCCTGCCGCCCAGATCGACGGCAGTGCCGTCCGAAGGTGGCGGTCCACCGGGATGGCACCCTCTTCGGTAAGAACCAAGCCCGATTCCGCCAACCAATCCGTGTTCAGCTCGCTGCCGACGGCGACGAGGGCCAACCCGGTCGGGATTTCCCGGTCGGTTTTGGTGTGAATCGACCTTAAAACTTTGCTGCCGGCGAAGAAAACCGCCTCGTCGTTATAGATGATTTTGGCGCCCAAGGACTCGAGGACGCCGTGGACGGCGGACGCGAAAGCGTCGGACCCGAGGCCCGGAAGGAGACGGTTGCCTTTCACGATCAGGGTTGTCTCGAAGCCGCGAGAACGGGCGGCCGCGGCGACTTCGACGGCTATGAACCCGCCGCCTAAAATGACCAGATCCCGTTGGCTCTTGAAGGCTTCGCGAAGGGCCAAAGCGTCGTTCACCGATCGCAAAGTGTGGACGCCGCCGAGGCGGTTTCCCGGGACTTTCAAGTGTTTGGACCGCAAACCGGTCGCAATCAAAAGTTTCTCATACTGGATAACCCGTCCCTCGACGGTCACCACGCTTTTGGAGGCTGGATCAAGCTTTTCGGCGCATTGCCCTTTGATGAGCTCGACTTTGTGATCGTGGTAGAAGTTGCGGTCGACCGACTCGGCGTCCTCGCCAGTCCAGTCATCTTTCATGAGAAGTTGCTTGGACAGCGGTGGGCGGTCAACCGGGTGAGTTCTTTCGTCGGTGACGATAGCTAGGCTGGAGGTCTGGTCCAACTGGCGTATCGACTTGCAGGCAGAAACCGAGGCGACTCCTCCGCCTATACAAAGGTAAGTGAACCGAGACATGGCAACGACGACTCCTATCGCAATAACTCAGATGCCTATCTAGAAATCCTGACCCGCGCAAGCATTTTCATTATGAACGAGATTATGAAAAAGCAAACCGCAATTTTACCTTTGTGATAGGCACGGGCCACAAAGGTGTTCAAATCTTCTTCTTGGGCGCTCTTGACAAAAAACGCTTGAACAAGGCTGGAAAGGATCCGGAACGCGGCACCCGGTCACTATAGAGCCGGCTTTTGGGCGTCGGCACCTTTTGGGGGTGGGGACGTGGTGGGGAGTGAAGGATTTGAACCTTCGTAGGCGTCCGCCGACGGATTTACAGTCCGTTCCCATTGACCACTCGGGCAACTCCCCGCCGAAACTATACCAAAACGGCAGACAGGATTGCTAGTCTCCGAACATCAAGCGGTCCAAACCGATGACAAAGCCGTCGAGTTGCCAGACCCGCAAGGCGCACAGCTTGACGCCCTCCATGAACGATGAACGGTCCATCGAGTCCTGGCGAATGGTGAGCACCTCACCCTTGCCGCCAAAGATGACTTCCTGGTGGGCCAGCAGCCCCGGAAGGCGGACCGAGTGCAGGGGGACGCCCTTGTGGCGTCCGCCTCGTGCGCCTTCGACCTTCATCAGAGTCGTGGCCGCGACCGTCGGGGTTTTATTTCTCGCCTCGGCGATGCGCTCGGCCGTCAGCATGGCAGTTCCGCTCGGCGCGTCCTGCTTGTTTTCGTGATGCAGCTCGATGATCTCGACGTCCGGCAGCCATGCGGCGGCCATTTGCGCGAACTTTATCATTAGCACGGCGCCGACAGCGAAGTTCGGAACGTACATGCCGGGCGTCTGATGCTCTCGCGAAAGATCGGCCAGCTGGCGCAGGTCCTTTTGGCCAATCCCGGTAGCCCCTATGACAGGAGCGACCTTTCGCGAAAACGCCGACTCGGCGTTTTGTAACGCGGCGGCGTGGTTGGTGAAGTCGATCAGCACGTCGGTCTCCACTCGGGAGAGCGCGGCGCCGAGCTTATCCTCGATAACGAGGTCGGCGGCTCTTGGTCCCGCTACATCCCTTAGACGTTCCCCGGCGCGCGCCTTGTCGACAGCGAGCACCAACTGGAGGCCCGGCGTTTGGCTTATCGTTCGGACGGTTTCTTGGCCCATTCTGCCGGCGGCGCCGACTACGGCCACTCGTATATCTTCGCCTGGTCGAATCACAGCACCATTATGAACGCTTTCACGTCGGCATGATCGACCAAGGCCCGCAACGCGCTTGATCCGACCGCGTAAAGGCGCTCACCGAAACACCGAGAATCATCTCAAATTCGAGCCTCAAAGGGCCGGATTCGGGTAGAACCTTGGGCATGGGCAAGTATCTTCCGTGCTTCAAGGCTTACGATGTTCGAGGAAAGGTTCCAAGCGAGCTGAACGCTGATCTGGCTTACGCCATCGGGCGGGCTTATGCCGACGAAACTGGAGCCAAGAAAGTGTGCATCGGCTACGACATCCGCCTTTCGGGGCCCGAACTGTATCGGGCGATGGCCAAGGGGCTCAACGACGCGGGGGTCGACGTGGTCCATTTGGGCATGATCGGCACGGAGATGGTTTACTTCGCCACGGCGTTCTACGGCTACGACGGCGGCGTGATGATCACGGCCAGCCACAATCCGCCGGAATACAACGGCATGAAGATGGTCCGCCAGGAGTCGCGGCCGATCAGCGGCGACACGGGTCTTAACGAGGTGGAGCGCCGCGCCTTTGAGCAAAGGTGGGAACGCTCCGGTTCGGGAACGATCGAGGACAAGGACTGCTATGCCGACTTCATCGAACACCTTTTGAGGCAGGTCGACGTGTCCGCGCTGAAGCCGTTGAAGGTCTTGCTCTGCGCGGGGAACGGTGCGGCAGGCGTGGCGCTGGAGAAGCTTTTGCCCCGGCTGCCCTTCCAAGCGGAGAAGATGTTCTTCGAGCCGGACGGGAACTTCCCCAACGGGGTGCCAAACCCGATTCTAGAGGAATCGCGCGCGGCCGCCGTTGCCCGTATGAAGCGGAGTGGATTCGACTTTGCGGTGGCCTGGGACGGCGACTACGACAGATGCTTCTTCATCGACGAGAACGGCGAATTCATCGAGGGCTACTACATCGTCGGCCTGCTCTCACAAGCCCTGCTCACCGTCAGCCCCAACCAGACGATCATTTACGACCCGCGCCTGACTTGGAACACGCTGGATATCGTGGGCAAGCTTGGCGGCCGGGCGGTCGTCTGCAAGAGCGGCCATGCTTTCATCAAAGAGAAGATGCGCGCCGAGGACGCCAGCTACGGCGGCGAAATGAGCGCCCACCACTACTTCAAGTCGCATTGGTACTGCGACAGCGGTATGATTCCGTTCCTTCTGATCGCACAGCTCGTTTCCTTGACGGGCCGATCGCTGGGCGACTTGGTGGGTGAGATGATCGCGGCCTACCCCTGCAGCGGGGAAATCAACTCCACCGTGGCGGACGTGCAGGAGGTGCTCGCCCGCGTCGAAGCCAAGTATGCGGACGGGGAGATCAGCAAGCTGGACGGTCTGTCGGTCGAGTACGCCGACTGGCGATTCAACCTGCGCGGCTCGAACACGGAACCGGTGATCCGTCTGAACGTCGAGTCGCGAGGCGACAAGGCGCTGCTCAAGCAAAAGACGGAAGAGGTGCTCTCGTTGATCCGGTCTTGAGCGCGTCTAAATTCCCAGGTTGTTCCGATGGAAGGCGATCGAGTCTTGAATGTGCGCGTCCCAATATGCCCACTCGTGCGCACCCGGGAACTCCTCGTATTCGTGGACGAAGCCAATGCTGGTTAGGTGCTTTGTGTAGGCGCGGTTGGCCTCGAGCAAGAAGTCCTCGGTGCCGCAATCGATTCGGATTTGCGGCCTTCGGTCAGGGTCCAGGCGTTCGGCCAGGGCGAGCAGGTCGTTCGGGCCGCCTTCGGGATTCTTGCCGACAATGAGTTCCATCTCTCGGTTCCATTCGTCGTCGCGGTCGTTCGGGTGGTGCCCGAAGTACAGCGCGCCGGAGTGGCTGGTGGCCGAAACGAACAGTTCGGGCTGATCGAGGGCCAGGCGGATCGCGCCGTAGCCGCCCATGGAGAGACCGCTGACGCACCACTCGTCCATGCAAGGAAAGTAATGGCGCACCAGCTTCGGCAGCTCAACCCCAATCGCCGTGTTGTATTTAAAGCCTTGTATTGCGTCGCAATAGAATCCCCGCCCGCCGTCCGGCATCACCAAAATCAGTGGCAGCCCGTCCACGTACCGCTCGATCGACGTTCGGCGCAACCAGATCGAGTAATCGTCGGAAAGCCCGTGGAGCAGGAACATCACGGGAAACGGGCCCGGAAGGTTCGGCGGCGGTAGGATGATGTTCGCTCCCGTGTGCTTTTTCAAAACCTCGGAAAAGTAGCGCAGTTCGCAAAGCGGCATGTCCCTCAATATACTCGGGACTGGAGGGCCGTTGATGCGTTCAAACACGATTTCCAAATAGGACGGGCCGGGTCTTTCAAAGCAAGCGCTCGCTTTGGGGTTCGGCGGCCATGAACTCCACGGGGCTGACGATCGAGCGGCCGAACTTTTGATTCAAAAGCTGCGCCTCTAGCACGCACCAAAGGGATAGTGTCTGGGGTTGCTTGTCGACCCTCTCCATGAAGCAGTCCCAATCCACCCATTGCAGTTTGTCCACTTCGCTGGGGTCGGGCACAGGGGTTTGGGAGGTGTAAGCAAGGAACACGGGGCAGATCTCGCGCTCCTCGAGGTCGCCCCAGCGCGCCTCGTAGCGGAAGTCTGGAAGACCCGGCAAGACGACGGCTTCGCTGACGCCGATCTCTTCGTAAAGACGCCTGCGCACGGCCGCCTCGTAACCCTCGCCGGGAGCCGGGTGCCCGCAGCAGCTGTTGGACCAAACGCCCGGCCACGTCTTTTTGGAGAGGGCCCTTCGTTGCAGAAGGAGACGGCCCCGGGGGTCGAACAAAAAAACGGAAAAAGCCCGGTGCAAGGGCGTTCGACTGGTGTGGACTTTGGACTTGAAGGCGGTGCCGATCGGGCGGTCCCGGTCGTCAACAAGCACCACGCGCTCCGTGTCGCGACGGCGATGGTGGCCAAAGCGGTACGTGACCCGATTGGCGAGGCGGAACAGGCCCAGCGTGAAAAAAACGGACAGGAGAAGGTATTTCACGAAAAGAACGCCGACGCCCTCGGAGCGGAATCGGCGGTCAGACACGTTCAACACCGTGCGCAAGATTCCGAAGCGCGCGTGGCGCCCCAGCCTGCGGATGAACTCGATGTCGTCGTACCGGCAGTCCGCGCGGACCCCGCCCAGTCGGACGGCCAACTCCCGATCGAACAGAATGCCCATGCCCGCGCCCGAGGGAATGAGCCTTTGAACGAGCACGAAAATGCCGTTGAAAAAGGCGAACACCGCTTTCACGGGAAGCGAGGAAGGATGGGGCCAATACAGTGGGCAAGCGGCCTTGAGGCGGCGCCTTCGCATTTCATCCAGGGCCGTTTCCAGGAAGTCCTCGGGCACCCTTACGTCGGCGTCTACGAACACCACGATGTCTCCCGAGGCCGCCTGCAGTCCGACTTGACGCTGATGGCCAACCGAACGCTCCGTGCTCAACACCACCACCCCCGGAACTTGCGATGCCAGCTCCGGCGTTCCGTCTTCGGACTGGCCGTCCACAACGATCACCTCCGAGGGCCTCCGGGTCTGACGTTGCAGGTCGTTCAGAAGCGGAACGATGTTCGACCTCTCGTTGAGGGTGGGTATGACGACAGAAACCGTGTTCATAGCTTCAGGGCGATCAGGAAGAAGGCCGCCATGCCGAACAGCCCATTCAGAGCGGGAAAGACCCAGTAGGCGCGTTCGACGCCGGCTCCAGAATTGCGGAGCAACAGCAACGTCACGGCCGGATACGCCAGCGTTGCCAGGCACCAAGGCCACAACAGCCTGCCGACGATCAGCGAGGCCGCGGCCGCCGCCCACAGAAACGAGCAAAGCCCAAGGCTTCTGCGTTCGCCGAGCACCGTTGCGGCGGTGGCGACGCCAGCCCTTCGGTCGCTTTCGACGTCGGGAATGGCCGAGAAAAGATGCATCGAGGCGGTCCAGCACCAGGCGAAGGAAAGAACGAGCGGATTGAAGCCTTGGCCGCCTGCCTGCAGGTAGCCGACAAACCCTGGCAAAGCGTAAAGAACGTTCGAGGCCATGTCCAAGAATGGGCGGGCCTTGAACCGCAACGGGGTGAGGCTGTACCCTAAGGACAGAAACAGAAAAAGCGCCATCGTTGACCGGGCGGCCCAGGTTGCCAGGCTGACGGCGGCCACAACGCCGATCAGAAGGGACAACGCCACCGCCCAAGCAAGTGGTTTTGCGCGGCCGTCCATCCTGGCCTCCTTCGTTCCCTTCTTCGGGTTAAGAGCATCGGTGTCGGAGTCGCCAAGGTCGTTGGCGCCGTACAGCAGCAAGTTCGCCGGAAAAAGGAAGAAAAGCAAGTAAAGCCAGAACTCAGTTCTTAACATCCGATCTGGCGTTTCGGAGGCCGCGGCGTAGCCGAGGAGGTAAGGGCCGGCAAGATAGAGCCAAAACCGCGGGCGGGTGACGGCGAACAGGTAACGGAAAGAGAACGAGGAACCGTTCAAAGCCACTTCACCTTAATCCCATTCTTGACGGCGGCCAAGGCGACGGTCAAGCGCTTCGGCTTCAACCGCCGACGATACACGGCCAGCGGCTCGGCCTCGATGGCCCTGGCCGTGCGGTCGTACATGTCGGCGGCGGTGAGAATGGCCACGCGGAGGGCGGAGGGGATGGCATCGATGCCGGGCTGGGCCTCGCGCCGCCAGGCTCGGTACCGGTCGACTTGGGTGCGCATGAAAGCGCGGAAGGCCTCCGGTTTCGATTCCGCTTCCTCGAGGCTAAGCGACCTGAGTCCCCAGCGAAGGATTTCGTCTTGCGGCAAGTAGCACCGCCCCCGCTCTTCATCCTCCGCAATGTCGCGCAGGAAGTTGATGTATTGAAAGCTACGCCCCAAAAGGCGGGCCTCGGGAAGCAAGCGGTCCGGCAGCTCGAGGATGCGGGCCATCATCATGCCGACCACCTCCGCGGAGCCGTACATGTAGGCCTCAGTTTCACTCAAGTCGGCGTAGGTGCGCTTCCACAGGTCCTGCGCCATGGCCGCCAGAAACGCGTCGACCCACTCCTGCTCGAAGGCGTGCTCCCTTGCCAGACAGCAGAAGTCGTCGATCGGGGGAAAGCCGCAACCGCCCTCGCGCACGGCCGCGCGGTAACGGTCGCAAAACCGTTGGAACTCCTCGGCTTGCTGGGGCGTTGCGTCCACGAAGTCATCCGCCGTACGAACAAACGCATACAGCGTGGTCACCTTTTTTCGGGTTTCCGGCGGGAAAAACAGGCTGCTGGAAAAGAACGTCGCGCTGCTTTTTCTGAACAAGGCTTCGGCTGAGTTAGGCGTCACGGCTCCTTTTCTCGCTGATCATTTGACCGACAAGTGTGGCGGAAATAAGCGTCATGGGCATCCCGATGCCGGGGTGCGTGTACTGGCCGACATAGAACAAGTTGGCCACCTTTTTGCTTTGCTGGCGCGGTCGGAAAACCGCCGTTTGCATGAGCGTGTGGCTGACCCCGAGCGCTGTGCCCTGGTAGGCGTTGAAGACCCGGCTGAAATCGCGATGGCTGAAGGGTTTGCACACGGTCAGGCTGCTGCGCACCTCCTCGCCAACCAGTCGCTCCAGGTAGTCGAGCATCTGGTTCGTGTACGATTCGCGCACGGTGTCGTCATCGTGGAGGCCGGCGGCCACGGGGACGAGCATGACAACGGTCTCTCCCCCTGCTGGGGCGACTGACGAATCGGTTTTGGACGGGCATGCCAGGTAATAAGAGGGCCTCTCTGGCCAGCTCGGCCTTTTGAATATCGTGTCGAAGTGCTCCTCCCAGTCGTGTTCGAACGAAAGGGTATGGTGTTGCAGGGCGGGCAGGCTGCGGTTGAAGCCCAAGTAAAGCATGAAAGCCGATGGCGCCAATGTGCGCGAGCGCCAGTACCGATCCGAATAGGTGCGCGCTTGCGGCTCGAGAAGAGACATTTCCACGTGCGGGTAGTCGGCGTTGGCCACCACGAAGTCCGCGGGAAAGAACTCCCCGCCGGCATGCACCCCCTCAGCCTTGCCATTTTTGACGGCAATTTGCGTCGCCTCGCGGCCGACCAGCACCTTGGCCCCGAAGCCTTCGGCCAACCTCCTCAACGATTGAGCGACCACTCCGATGCCGCCCATCGGGTACCAGACGCCTAGGTTGAAGTCCACGTGGGACAGGATGCAGTACAGGGACGGGGTGTTGGAGGGCGATCCACCGAGAAACACCATGCTGTACGAGAGCACCTTGCGCAGGCGGTCGCTTTCAAAATAGCGCTTGGTGTACTTGGCCAGGTTTTCGAACACGTGGAGCTTGCGGCCCTCGGTCATCGTCCGCTTGTTGAAGAAGTCGAAGACGGTTCGGTAGTTCCTGTAGAGGAACTCCTTGACTGCGACGTCGTACTGGTAGGCCGCTTGGTCCAGGTACTCGCGCAAGCGGCTGCCCGCGCCTGCCTCCAGGCTTTCAAAAAGGTCGATGTTGGCCTGCAAGTCGGCCCAAATGTCGAGGTAGTCGCCCGGCCCGAAGAAGATCCGGTACGAGGGGTCCAGGCGCACGAGCTGGAACAAGTCCTGGGGTTTTGCTCCTAACGATTCGAAGAAGGCCTCGAAAACGTCGGGCATGAGGTACCAAGAGGGGCCCATGTCGAAGACGTGGCCGGACTCTCGAAAAACCATGGCCCGGCCTCCGACGTCGCTGTTCTTCTCCAGAACGGTGACCTCGCAACCTTGCTTCGCTAAAAGCGCGGCAGATGCCAAGCCCCCGAAGCCTGCGCCGATCACGACAACCTTGGGCGGCTTCACAGGCCCAAGCACCTCTTCGGTGCGGCTTCAAGGCAGGCCCACCCCATCCGCATGCGTGGAGGCCTTCGTTCAGCCCTGCAACCCCCAGCCTCCGCACCGATATTCCCGATTCGTGGTTTTAATGCAAACAAATCCAGCATCTTGCTGAACATTACCCGTTGCGTTCGGCGCGCACTCGCTTGATCAGACCAAGGCCTAAGGCCAAAAGGCCGGGGGCGCAGGCCATTGCGGGGGAAGGGACATTTTCAGGTTGAATAATCGTGGCTAGGCCGCAAGGGGTTGCGGTAGCCTAACGGCATGACGTCCCGGGAGAAAGTGTTGCGGATTCTGGACAAGCGGCACGATGGCGAACCGGCCTTTTGGACAGGCAATCCCAAGCCCGAAACCATGTCCTCTTACCTCAAGGAGTCCGGGTTGTCCACCGAGGAGGAGCTGTTCGTCGCTCTGGGCGACGACGTCCGATGGATCGCCGCGGACCGGGGGTACCGGCATCCGGAAGGCCAACCGCCCTTCGACCCGCTCGGAGGCCGGCCAAGGCAAAGCCTAAGTCAGAGCGGCGTTTTCGCGGAAACGGATGACTTGAGCGACATTGACAAGCATCCCTGGCCGAACCCGGACTATCTCGATTTCTCAAGCGTCTACGAAGCGATTGAGCAGCACTCGGACAAGGCGGTGTGGACCGGAATGTGGTCGCCGTTCTTCCACGACGTGGCGGATCACTTCGGCATGGACAACTACTTCATGGCCATGATCTTTAGGCCAGAGATCGTCGACGCGGTGACGAACCGAATCTTGGACTACTACGAAGAGGCCAACCGCCGATTCTTTGCTGGGCTGGGCGGTCGGGCGGACACCTTTTTCTTCGGCAACGACTTTGGAACCCAGCTAGACCTTCTCATTTCTCCAGAGATGTTCGAGCGGTTCGTTCTTCCAGGCATGAAGCGTCTGATTGCCATCGCCAAGTCCTATGGCAAGAAGGTGGTGCTTCACTCTTGCGGGTCGATCTTTCGAGTGATTCCCGCCTTGATCGATGCAGGCATCGACGGACTGCACCCTTTGCAGGCCCGGGCACGAGGCATGGACGCCGAGTCGCTGGCCCGAGAGTACAAGGACTCAATCGCTTTCGTCGGCGGAGTCGACACCCAGCACCTGCTGGTCAACGGCACGCCGCAGGAGGTGGCCGAAGACGTTCGGCGGCTGAGAGACACCTACGGCCCGAATTTCGTGGTCAGTCCGAGCCATGAGGCCCTGTTGCCCAACGTGCCCTTCGCGAACGTTCGAGCCATGGCCGCTGCAGCCAAGGCCTGATTGCGCTACCATACAAGCATGGACCGACACAAAGAAGTGCGTGCTCCGCGCGGACCGGAAATCTCTTGCAAAGGCTGGCACCAAGAGGCCGCCCTTCGCATGCTGATGAACAACCTTGACCCGGAGGTCGCTGAGCGGCCCGATGAGCTAATCGTGTACGGGGGCACCGGCAAGGCCGCGCGCAACTGGGAGTGCTTCGAGGCGATCGTTCGTTGCCTGCGCGAGCTGGAAAACGACGAGACGCTGCTGGTTCAGTCCGGCAAGCCGGTCGGCGTGTTCCGCACCCACGAGCGGGCGCCGCGGGTTTTGATCGCCAACTCCAACCTGGTCGGCAGGTGGTCGAATTGGGAGCATTTTCAGCAATTGGAGCGCAAGGGGCTGATGATGTACGGCCAGATGACGGCCGGATCGTGGATTTACATTGGCAGCCAGGGCATCGTTCAGGGTACGTACGAGACGTTCGCCGCCGCCGGTCGCGCCCATTTCGGGGGCTCGCTGGACGGCCGCCTGGTGGTCAGCGGAGGCATGGGGGGCATGGGAGGCGCCCAGCCTTTGGCAGCGACCATGGCCGGTGGGTCTTTCATCGGCATCGAGGTCGACCCCGCGCGCATCAAGAAGAGGCTCAAGACCGGTTATTGCGATCGGATCGCTTGGTCGCTCGACGAGGCTTTGGAGATGGTCGAAGATCGGCCTGAGCTGTCGGTTGGTCTGGTGGGCAACTGCGCCGACGTTCTTCCCGAAATGGCAAAGAGAGGCATCGTGCCCGATCTTTTGACCGACCAAACGAGCGCGCACGATCCGCTGAACGGCTACGTTCCGAACGGAATGTCTTTGGCTCAAGCCCTTGAGCTAAGACACAACGACCCGGAAGTATACGTCAAGGAGTCGATTCGGGCTATGGGCGAGCACGTTTCGGCGATGCTTGAGCTGAAGCGCCGAGGCGCCGTGGTTTTCGACTACGGCAACAACATTCGCGCTTGCGCGGTCGAGGCCGGGGTCCAAGACGCGTTTGAGATCAAGGGGTTCGTTCCGGAGTACATTCGCCCCCTGTTTTGTGAGGGCAAGGGGCCGTTCCGGTGGGCGGCGCTATCGGGCGATCCCGCCGACATCGCCAGGACCGATCGGCTCGTCTTGGACATGTTTCCGGAAAACGAATCGCTGGGCCGTTGGGTTCGGCTGGCCCGGGAAAAGGTGCGTTTTCAGGGGCTTCCGGCGCGCATCTGCTGGCTTGGCTACGGCGAGAGAGCGGCCTTTGGACTTGCTTTGAACGAATTGGTGCGACGGGGAGAGGTTTCCGCTCCGGTCGTGATCGGACGCGACCACCTCGATTGCGGGTCAGTGGCGTCGCCCAACCGGGAAACTGAGTCGATGCGAGACGGATCCGACGCGGTGGCGGATTGGGCGTTGCTGAACGCCCTCGTCAACACGGCGAGCGGCGCGTCGTGGGTTTCCATCCACAACGGCGGAGGCGTGGGCATCGGCTATTCGCAACATGCAGGCATGGTGGTCGTGGCCGACGGCACGGCAGAGATGGACGAGCGACTCGAGCGGGTTTTGACGACCGACCCTGGAATGGGGGTCGTCCGCCACGCCGATGCCGGATACGAGTCTGCCTTGGCTTTCGCAAGGGAAAAGGGGGTCAAGGTGCCGATGGAGCCATCGCTTTTTTGAAGGCCCTCGCGCAAGCTTCGACAACCCTCAGGCCCGTTTCGCGCCCGTGCAAGGAAAGGGTCGCCTCGTATCCGCCCGAGTCGTAATCGTCAGGATCGAGAATGTAGCCGATCCACCCGTTCACGTGGCTGCAAACAAGGACGTGCTTGAAACCCGCGGCATGGCCCTGGTCCTGGATCGCCCGTCCGAGGGCCGAGGTCGGTTCGCCAGGGACGCCAACGACGGCCAAGTTGCCGATCGTTATCACTGACACTGATGCCTCTGAGGGAGCGAACTGGTTGACCGCCAGCTGGGCCAGCGCCTGGGGGATGCCGTGCTGTTTGGCGAACTCGGGGTGCGGCTTCTTGGGATCCAGCCGGATCGGTTCCTCTCGCCACCCTAAACCGGAGCCAATCGGCCGTTCCTTTTGGCCTGACAAGTTCTCCATGGCGAGGCGGTGCATGCGCTGGATTTGAAGGGCCGGTTCCTCGTTGGTCATGTCGGGGGAAACATCGCCAAGGGCCCCTTGCAGGACGATCGAACCGTCGGCCATGAAGGCTGCGGGCCAATCGCCTCGAATTTTCATCTCCTTGGCGCTGTAGAAGATGGGGTGGGCCGCGTAATGGTAAACCACCGGGGTGGAACCGGCACGGATCCGGCTCAGAGTCCAGTCGGGTTTGTCGCCGGGCCTGCGCGCATGAGTCGCCTTCAGCTGGGCTTGGGCAAGGGTCAGGGCGGCGCGGGTTGCTAACGGTTTTGATCGCAGCGCCGTCAGCGCACAGTTGGCCAACCGCTGGGCGTAACAATCGAGCCACCGGCGCTTGTAGTTGGCGATGCCCGGGATGCTTAAGGTCATGCGCTCGTTCAGCATCTGGCTGTCCGGCGCGCCATGCGTATGGGTGGCCGCGAGAAACAGTTTGACATCGGCCGGAAGCTTGGCCCGCACGGCTCGGACGAGGCTCTCCGGGATAGTGAGCATCTCTGCGCTCAAGATCACGACGCGTTGCCTTCCGTCGGATAGGGCGAGGGCTCGGGCGAACAGGTGGTCGCCGCCACGCTCGAGCAGCCTCCCCCCCCTTTCGGTGTATCCGCCGAGCGGAAGCGCCTCCGGAGGGGTGATGTCCAGGGTGGCCTTGCGGATCTCCAGGTGCGGCGCAAGGCCAAGGACCGTCAGTGCAACCAGGCTATGAAGCATGCCTTCAGTTTATCTGAATCCAGGCGGATGCGGAGGTCAGTTGGCCTTGCCGTCTGCTTAGCTAGGGGATTTGAAGTAAGCTCGAAGTCATGTGGATCTTTCAGAACAACAGCTTCTTGAGCATCGTGGCGCATCGCACCCGTCCTGGATTTCTGCTCGTGCGGTCGCGCATCCAAGGCGACATCGAAAGGGCCATCCCTGGAGCTGAGACGTTCGAGGACCCGGAGGCCGATTACCGTTACCGTGCCGTCGTTCCCAAAGAGGTGGTGCAGAAGGCGATTGCGCAGGCCATCGAGAACATCGACTACCCGAACTTCAAGAACTCGGTTCCGGCCGCGGTCAGCGCGCGGCATGACGCTTACATGAAGGTTTGGGGAGCCCTGGCGGGCGTCTTCGGCGCTCACATCGAATCGGGTCGCGGTTAAGGCTAGGCGGTCGAGGCAAACCCCTGATTTCGTCGGCGTCATGCTACAATCAGGACCATGAGCTTCACAGTGCGTCTAGGCGCGGACGTGACGTCGGTTGATGCCGGGACCAGCGTCCCGCTCGCCATTGAAATTGCAAACCGTTCGGACGAGGCGGGCCAGTTTGAACTCGAGATCGAAGGAATCGATCCGGAGTGGACGGCGGTGCCGGTTCCAACCTTCAGCGTTGAGGCCCACGAGGTGCAAGTCGAACGGGTGTTCTTCAAACCGCCGCGCGAAAGCCAGAGCCTGGCGGGCAATTATCCTTTTGTGGTGAAGTTGCGATCGCTGGTTACGGGCGAGTCGCGCACCGCCCAGGGCCTCCTGGAGATCCAACCGTATAACCACCTGAGCGCGGAGATCAACCCGAAGCGGGGATCGGTGACCCCGCTTCGCAAGCAAGAAGACTTCGACCTGACCATCCTCAACCTTGGCAACACGTCGCACACGCTTCAGCTTTTCGGAAGCGACCCGGAGGACGAGTGCACCTTCAGCTTCGAGCCGGAGCAGGTCACCATTGGCGCCGGCCAGCAAAAAGAGGTTTACGTGGGCGTTGGGTTGAACGCGCACCGATGGTTTTCCAGCGCGCGACTGTTCGGTTTTTCGGTTTCCGGCCGATCCATAGAGTCGCCGTCGGTGGTCTGCACGGCCCAGGCCCAGCTGGAGCGGAAGCCGCTGCTTTCGCCGGCCGGGTTGATCGCGTTCATGCTGTTCGTTTTTCTGGCCATCGGGTGGTGGTTGCTCATGCCGAAGCCGCCGCGCATCGTTGAGTTCGCCTTGGACAAGGCCACAGTCACCGCGGGCGAACCGATCACGGTCATGTGGCAGGCGGCGAACGCCACGGGCGTCGAACTAGAAATCGCGGGCAGCAAGGAGAGAAAGAAAGCCTCCGGCGAGCTCGTTTTCACGCCCCAGGCCAGCGGTGAGGTGGTGATTGTGGCCGTTCGCGACGGCAAGCGGTCCGACCCGCAGATCCTTCCTTTCACCGTCAACCAGCCTGAGCCGATTCCGGACCCGACCATCGTCAAGTTCTCGGTTAAGCCTACTACGGTCAACCTTGGCGAGTCGGTGATCGTCAGTTACGAGCTGGGCGAGTCGGTCACGAGGGCCACTCTGGAGCCGATCGGCCTCGAGTTGAACCTTCTGGGCTCGACCCAGCAGGTCACCCCCACGCTCACAGGAACTGTCGAATACACCCTCGTGGCGGTTAACTCGGCGGGCAAGAGCGTGAAAAAGACGGTCAAAGTGACCGTTGTCGAGGCTAGCACGGCGTCTATTGTCAAGTTCGACGGCGAACCCAAAGTCGTTCCCGCCGCTGACGGCAAAGTGACTCTGACATGGCAGCTGAACAACGCCGCCCGGGCTGAAATCAGCGACGGGGACAAAACGACTGAGGTGGACCCCAGCAAGGGCAACCTCGACTTCGTGATCTCGCGCACCACCGAGTTCACGCTCACCGGCTATGACACGGAGGGACGCACGGTTTCGAAAAAGATCAAGATCAAGATGGAGGAGCCGCCAAAGACAGAAGATCCGGCGGTTTCGCCGGCAGAAGGAGGAACCGGAATTTGAAACCTAGAGCGCTCATTTCAGTGACGGACAAGGCAGGGGTTCGGGAGTTCGCACGCGGGCTTGTGCAACGGGGCTTTGAAGTGATCAGCACTGGCGGCACGGCCAAAGATATCCGAGACGCCGGGGTCCCAGTCACCGATGTTGCCGAGGTGACGGGGTTTCCGGAGATGCTGGACGGGCGGGTCAAGACCCTTCACCCGATGGTTCATGGCGGCCTACTGGGCGACGTGCGGTTGGCCAGCCACCAGCAGCAGATGGAGAACGCGGGCATTCGGCCGATTTCCGTTCTGGCGGTGAACCTGTACGCGTTTGAGAAGACCGTCACGGGCAAGCACGATTTGGAGCAGGCGATCGAATCGATCGACATCGGGGGGCCTGCGATGATCCGGGCCGCCGCGAAAAACTGGGCCAACGTTGCGGTCGTTGTCGACCCGTCAGACTACCTGGCCGTGCTCGAGGCCATCGACCGGGGAACCCTCGGTGAACTTCGGTTGAAACTGTGCGCCAAGGCATTCCGGCACACGGCGTTTTGCGATTCGATGATCGCGCGTTACCTCACGCAAGCGGCAGGCGACAGCGCGCTCGCCGAGACGCTGACCATCGGTCAGCGCAAGGTAAAGGAATTGAGATACGGCGAAAACCCGCACCAGCAAGGTGCGGTTTACGTCGACCCGCTCGGCACGCCCGGCGTGGAGAGCGCGACCCTGCATTGGGGCAAAGAGCTCGGCTACAACAACTATTTGGACGCCGAGGCGGCATGGGAATTGGTGAACGACCTCCCCGGCACGGCCTGCGCGATCATCAAGCACGGCAACCCTTGCGGCGTCGCGATAGCCTCGACTTTCGGCGATGCTTATCGGTTGGCGAAGCAGTGCGACCCGGTGTCCGCTTTCGGGGGCGTGGCCGCGTTCAATGGCCGAATCGACATCGGAGCGGCGCAGGCCATGGTGGAAAAGGGCAACTTTCTCGAGGTCGTGGTGGGCACAGGCTTCGATCCCGAGGCGCTGCAGGCTTTCAAGGAGCGTTCGGGCTGGGGCCAAGACGTTCGCCTTTTGTCAGCGGAACCTCCGCCGAGTCAGGCGGCGCTAACCGTTCGAGGCCTGCGAGGGGGTTGGCTTGTTCAGGAAACGGACGAAGACCCAAGAGGCGAATGGCGCGTTGTCACCAAGGCCAAACCGACTCCGGAGCAAACGGCGGCTCTGCGCCTGCAATGGATCCTGGTTCAACACATTAAGTCGAATGCGATCTGCGTGGGAGACGACAAGGCCCTGTTCGGGGTGGGCGCCGGCCAGATGAACCGGGTCCAGTCTGTAAGACTGGCCCTTGAGCAGGCCGGAGTCAGGGCGAGGGGCGCGGTGCTGGCCAGCGACGCCTTCTTTCCCTTCCCCGACAGTGTGGAAACGGCCGCCCAGGCGGGCATATCGGCCATCGTGCAACCCGGTGGGAGCAAAAAGGATGCGGAAGTGATCGAGGCGGCCGACAGGATGGGCTTGGCGATGTGCTTTACCGGGGTCCGGCATTTTCGGCACTAAACAAGCGCGCGATTTGCCTCAACGCGAAACGTTGGGGCGCGTGCTTTGCGTCATAATACAAGAACGGAGCACCGATTGTGAAAAACCAGAACGACATCATCGGCATCATCGTGGCTGTGTTGGTCGCCGCCATTGGGATCGGAGTGATTTTTGCGACCAAACCTGCGCCCAAGCCCAAAGAGAGTGTGAGCCCTGTCAACACCAAGGAAGTGGAGACGCCGGCCTCCAGCGTCGTGATGGTTAATGCCCTTCCAGGCGGGGGAGGCAGCACTTCGACGGGTAGCAATTCGATGGCAGGCGGTCCCCCTCCGGGCCTGTTCGGCCCCGGCGGTTTTCGCGGCGGCATTCCCTCGGGCATGTTCGCCCCTCCGGGCGGCATGGGCAGCGGTCCGGCGGCCATGGGACCGAGCGGCATGGGCGGCGGTCCGGCAGCCATGGGCCCTATGGGCATGGGCGGCAAAGATATGGATAAGTAGTTTTGATTTGCGGGTGGAAAGTTTGCGGGTGGAAAGGCGGGCCGCCCCCAGCGAGGCGGCCCGCATCTTTTCAGTCGAGGAACAGCTCGATAACCGGAATGGCCACTCTGGGCTTGACGACCGGAAGTCGAAGCACCAGCAAACCTTCCAAACGGTTAGAGTCCACACCCCAGTGGCTGCGAATTTCGGTTACCTTAATCTCGGATCCGTCGTTTAGCAACTGGGCGTACTTGACCTTGCCCGCAAAGCCTGGCAGGATCAGGTCTTCGATCGGCCAGTGCAGGATGTGGACGTAGAGCCGGTTGCGATCGGGGTTGTAGGTTAGCCGACAGTCGGCCGGAGTCGCGAACTCCTTCGGGGCCTGCGTGCAACCGTAAATCGACCGTGAGTGGCGTTTCATCCACTCGCCCATCCCGGAAAGCGCGGCAAGGGCGCGATCGTCGAACTCGCCGCGAGCCGTCGGCCCAACGTTCAGCAAGAGGTTGCCTCCTTTGCTGACGGTGTCGATCAGAAGGAACAGCAACTGGTCGACCGATTTCCAGGTGGCCTCATCGCGATGGTAACCCCAGGATCCGGAAAAGGTTTGGCACGTTTCCCAAAGGACCTCTTTGCCGTCCTTGGTCGGCCAGGCGTTCATCATGAACTGCTCGGGTGTTTTGAAGTCCCAGCCGCCGGGCTCGTCTTCCATGTCGAGCCGATCGTTGATGATGATGTCGGGCTGAAGTTCGCGGCACAGCTTGAGCAAGTTCGCGCTGTCCCATTCCTTGCGCCCCTTTTCTGCGTATGAGAAATCGAAGAACAGGTAGTCGATTTTGCCGTAGTTGGTCAGGAGTTCTCGCACTTGGGCGTGCAGATACTTCGTGTACCTGGAGATGTCCCGATTCGCGTTCTTGGCCTTTTCCTCTTCGTTGTCTCTCTGTGGGTGCATGCTGTCGACGCCGAAATCCGGGTGGTGCCAGTCGATGAGCGAGTGATAGAAGCCGACTCTTAGGCCCTCTGCGCGAAAGGCCTCGACCATCGGGCGGATCAAATCCTTTCCGCAAGGCGTATTGGTCGACTTGTAGTCCGTGTGTGCCGAGTCGAAAAGGCAAAAGCCATCGTGGTGCTTGGTGGTGATGACGAAATACTTCATGCCGGCTTCTTTGGCAGCTTTGGCCCAAATCTTGGGTTCGTAGAGGTCGGGATCGAAGCGATCGAAGTACTTCTGATAATCGGCGTCACTGATGCGCTCGTGGTGTTTGACCCACTCGTGGCGCGCTGGCAAGGCGTAAAGACCCCAGTGAATGAACATGCCGAAGCGGCCATCGACAAACCACTTCCATTTGTCTGGAACGTGAACAGGATTCTGATACATCGTTGTCAACTCCTCGGACCATTTTAGCCCGCTGTGCCTGAATCAACGTAATTTTCAATCTGAGAATTCAACAAGGTAACATTCAGGCATGTCCAGCATCAAAATCATTGGTTCGGCTTTGCCCGGCATTCCTTGGGAGGACCGGCGGGAGGGAGTTGCGGGTCCCGTCTGGCGATACAGCCAAAACCCGATCATTCCGCGCGACCAGCTTCCGACGTCGAACAGCATTTTCAACAGCGCTGCGGTTCCCTTTGAAGGCAAGTTCGCGGGCGTGTTTCGATGCGACAACAACCGGCGGGACATGGTCTTGCACGCGGGATTCAGCGACGACGGGATCCGATGGAACATCGAGCCCGAACCGATTGACTGGGTGCTGGAAAACAGCGTGGCGAAGCCGACTTACCTCTACGATCCGCGGGTTTGCTGGCTGGAGGACCGTTATTACGTGACGTGGTGCAACGGGTACCACGGTCCCACCATCGGCATCGGCTACACTTTCGACTTCAAGAAATTCCATATGGTCGAGAACGCCTTGCTCCCCTTCAACCGGAACGGGGTTCTTTTCCCGCGCAAGGTGAACGGGCGATATCTGATGTTCAGCCGGCCGAGCGACAATGGGCATACTCCGTTTGGCGACATTTTTCTTAGCCAGTCCGAGGACTTGATCTATTGGGGCCGCCACCGGCACGTCATGGGCCCCAGGGAGCCCTGGGAGTCGACAAAGATCGGCGCCGGCCCGGTACCCATCGAGACCAGCGAGGGGTGGTTGCTCTTTCACCACGGCGTGTTGACGTCGTGCAACGGATATGTGTACTCGTTCGGCGCGGTGATCCTCGACCTGGATGAACCGTGGAAGGTCCGCTACCGATGCCGGCCGTATTTGATCAACCCACGGGAATTGTATGAGCTGGTCGGTGACGTGCCCAACGTGACCTTCCCTTGTGCCGCCCTTGCCGATGCGCCATCCGGCCGAATTGCGATCTATTACGGATGCGCGGACACGGTGACGGGTCTCTGCTTCACGCAGATCGAGGAATTGTTCGAGTTCATCAAGAAAAACAGCGGTTGATTTCGAAGCCTGCCATGGAGCGTGATTGGGCCGGCAGGGATGCCGGCGGTCCCAGTTAACTTCGGATCAAGCCATTAGCGGCCCGCCAGCATCCCCCGCAGATACCGCCCCGTCCAGCTGGAATCGACTTGTGCCACCCGCTCCGGCGGCCCCGTGGCCACGACCTGCCCCCCGTTGTTGCCCCCCTCGGGCCCCAGATCGATCACCCAGTCCGCTGTCTTGATCACGTCCAAGTTGTGCTCGATCACAACCACCGTGTTTCCCTGGTCGACCAGCTTCTGAAGCACAAGCAACAGCTTGCGCACGTCCTCGAAGTGCAAACCCGTCGTCGGCTCGTCCAGGATGTAGATCGTCTTTCCGGTGGAGCGTTTGCTGAGTTCGGCGGCCAGTTTGATGCGCTGGGCCTCGCCGCCTGAGAGAGTCGTTGCTGGCTGACCCATCCGCACATAACCCAGGCCAACTTCGAGCAGGGTCGCCAGCTTGCGATGGATCTTGGGGATCGGCTGGAAGAGCTCGCAAGCTTCCTCGATGGTCATGTCGAGCACTTCCGCGATGTTCTTGTTTTTGTATCTAACCTCCAGCGTCTCCCGGTTGTAACGTTTGCCTTTGCAAACCTCGCACGGCACGTACACGTCAGGCAAGAAGTGCATTTCGATCTTGATGATGCCGTCGCCCTTGCAGGCCTCGCAACGTCCGCCCTTCACGTTGAAACTGAAACGGCCGCATTTGTAGCCGCGCATTTTGGCGTCGGGCGTTAGGGCGAACAGCTCGCGGATCATGTCGAAAGTGCCGGTGTAGGTGGCCGGATTGCTACGCGGGGTGCGACCGATTGGCGACTGGTCGATATCAATGACCTTGTCGAAGGCGTCGCAACCTTCGATGCCGTCGTGGGGCTCCCAGACGGCGCGAGTGCCATACAGCTCGTACATCAAACGGGGGTAAAGCGTGTCCTGAATGAGCGTGCTCTTGCCGCTGCCAGACACGCCGGTGACGCAGGTGAACAGGCCGACCGGGATGGCCACATCCACACTCTTCAAGTTGTTCCCGCGTGCCCCTTTCAGCACCAGCCAATCCGAATGAGACATGTGGACGGAAGTTTACCCTTGCCATGCGTAAAGCAGGGTATTAGGCCGAATTGGCACCGCCACTGAACGTTTGGGTCTGTCCTTTTTCAAACCGATCGGATGATTGCCTTTGCTTTCCTTGCGGCTTTTACTTCGACCGTCCAGCCCGGTCAGGCTTACTTTCGAACTGAGGTCCCCGGGACCGCGGACACCTTTGCCGAGACAAACGGCATGGCCCTCGTCGGATTAAACCCTACATCGGCGCGACGTCCGGGGCGCCAGGCTGGGGCGGGCGCGGCATTGGGAGCATCCTTTCCGACTCAACGCTCAGGTCGGCCTTTTTCACCTTGACTAGCCGATTGCCTTGCAAGATGTAAAGGTTCTTTTCGTCGCCGACCATCCTAGACGGGCCGCCGATGCCTATAGGCGGGAACTGAAAGCCTCGACCGGGTTGGTCCTGGGGCCCTCCGAACCCATCGCCGAGACCGCTAGGGCCGCCCTGGGCAGAAGCAGAGTTGATCAAAACCGTGGCAATGACGGCCGACAGAGCCAGGCCTCCCAAGCCCAGCAGTTTGTTGCGATTGAACGCTATCTTGACCCCCCCGCATCGCAAGATGCTTGTAACCTTCGACGCGGAGCAGGTTCGTTTCGTGAAGTCTGAGAAACTATTCGATTTGCCACTCGGAGGTGACTGTAGGCGCTTGCCGAAGGGTGGCGATCACGGAGCAGTACTTCGAGTCACTCAGTTCAACGGCCCTCTTGACTGCCTCGGGGTCGAGGTTCTCGCCTGACAAAATGTGCTTGACCGTCATGCTCAGGAACGGCCGCGGGTACACACCCTCCGGTCCTCGCTCGCCGTCGACCTCTACCCTATAGGAGGTTACCGTCTGTTTCTTCTTGTTCAAAATGGAGATCACGTCCATTGCTGAACAGGCGGCCAAGGTGGCCATGAAAGCCTCGAAGGGGGTAGGCCCCAATCCTTGACCTCCCGACTCGGGGTAGGCATCCATTGTGAACTTGATGCCGCTTGGTGGCGTTGCCTCGAACGCCATGTTGCCTTTCCAGTTGACTTGAACCATGATTTCCGTTTTACCTCGTCTCCAGAGAGCGTCATTAGGAGCGCAAGGATTCCGTCAAACATGCTTTTCGCTTTGCCTTCAGACGCACGCTCCGACTTGCCGAACGCCCCTGGATGCCATGGAGACGGAAGTAAACTGAGCGAACTATGTTCAGCAACTTCACCTATCACAACCCAACCAAGATCGTTTTTGGCAAAGGCACCATTGCCAAGCTGCCCGAGCTGGTGCCGAACGGTAGCAAAGTCCTGATTGCTTACGGCGGCGGGTCCATCATGAAGAACGGCGTTTACGACCAGGTGAAGGCCGCACTTGGAGGATTTGAGACGGTCGAGTTCGGCGGCATCGAGCCGAACCCGCGCTTCGAGACGTGCCTGAAGGCGGTCGACTTGGTTCAAAGGGAGCAGGTTGATTTCATCCTTGCCGTCGGAGGGGGCTCTGTCTTGGACGGCGTGAAGTTCATCGCTGCCGCGGCGCTGTTCGAGGGCGACGACAAGTGGAGCATTCTCGAGGGGGCGCCGGTCAAGCAGGCAATTCCGCTCGGATCGGTTTTGACCTTGCCGGCGACGGGATCGGAAATGAACCCGGCGTCAGTGATCTCGCGCGAGTCGACGAAACAAAAGCAAGCGTTTTTCTCGCCGCACGTGTTCCCCAAGTTTTCTATTCTGGATCCAGAAACGACCTACTCCTTGCCGCCCCGTCAAATCGGCAACGGCATCGTGGACACGTATTCGCACGTTCTAGAGCAGTACATGACCGTTCCCGTGGGTGCTCAGATTCAAGACCGGTGGGCGGAGGCAATATTCAAAACGCTTATTGAGGTCGGACCGAAGGCGTTGGAGAACCCGACCGACTACGATGTCCGCGCGAACCTGATGTGGGCGGCCACCTGCGCTCTCAACGGGATCATTGGCGTGGGCGTTCCGCAAGATTGGGCCACCCACGGCATCGGCCACGAGCTAACCGCCGAGTTCGGCCTCGACCACGGGCAAACGCTGGCAGTCGTATTCCCCGCGCTTCTTCGGCACCAAAAAGAGGCCAAGCGCGCCAAACTGCTCCAGTACGCCGAACGGGTCTGGGGTCTAACGGGCGAGTCGGACGACGAGAAAATCGACAAGGCGATCGATTTGACCGAGGCGTTTTTCCGTTCGGTTGGCGTGCCCACGAAGCTGTCCGATTACGGAATCCGCGAGGGAATTGAGGTGATTGAGGAGCGGCTGTCCAAGGCCAACTTCCGGCGCGGCGTGGATGGGGCGATCGGCGCCAAAGAGGCCGGCGAGATTTTGGCGATGTGCCGCTAAGCCCGCCGTCGCTGCCGTTCACAGCATCTCGTTCAGCTTACTGATGACGGCGAAGGCATCGGAGACATAGAGCACGTCAGCTTTGCCTTGAGCCCAGCCGCAGTTCGGGTCAAGGTTGATCGCACGCCGCTCGTTGATGAATCGCCACCCCACCACGTGTGGTTCTTCGCCGTGGCAACAGGTGGCCAGGCCCTTTGGGTGCCGGGGGCTGGCTCCGGTTTGTCCGACTTGGTTGAGGTGCGTCAGGAAAGAAAGGATCTCGCCTTCACCCTTCTGGTCGACCAGGGACTTGCTCGATCCTAGCGAGGCCTGGGTTTTGCCAAGAAAGGTGCGGATGAGCTCTTCCGCCTCTTTGACGTGCGGCTGGCCGTCGCTTTGCTTTTTGGTCCATCCGGCGCCTGCGACGAAAAGCAGCGAGGCGTCGGGCCGGATCGTCAGCTCGCCGGCAAGCGCCGCTTCCTCGCGGAGGGTCTTGGTTCTGGCCGCGACGGCAACGGTCAGGGTTTTGACGGGTGCGGCGCCCGCCGGACCTGCATAGGGCTCGTAATTCCCTGAGTCGACCGTCAAGATCCAAGGACGGTAATCTCGGGACAGCGAGGCAATCATCCGCTGGCGGTAGTACCAGCGTTTGATTTGGACCCGTCCCCCCTCGACGGCTACCGAAGTCACCCGGGTATCGATTTTGCCGCCGACTCTGGCGGCCGCTCCGGGCAACACGCGGGCGATGCGCGAGACGTTCGGGGCCACGACGAGCGTCGCCCCGGACTCTTTGATGATCGCCTCGCAGGCGGATGCATCGATTGCGTAGACCGGATCTGCAACCCCGTTGACCGCCACAAACTGCGCCGCGCCGCATCCAGCGATGGCATTCGCCGCCGCCGAGCAATCCGAGCCTAAGAGACCGACCGTCAGCGAACTACCGAGGGACTTGGCCGTCGCGCACGCGCAGGTCAGGGATTCGAGGGCGACTTTCGCGAGGCTTCCGTCCGCCTCAACCGATGCGAAAAACAAGACGTTTTCCATGATTACTCCTTGATCCACTCCGCGATTTCTTGGGCGATCTCATCGACCGACTTGTCCTTGACGATGCGCGTGTCCCTTCGTTGTTGGGGCACTTCGACGATGGCAAAACTGGCGGCGGCGCCAACCTGCACCGCCTGCGCCTTCTGCAGGGCCGGCATCAGGGTGCGCATGTTGAGCATTCCCACTTGCGGGTTGTTCGGAGGCTCGGGCAGGTTGCCGGTGGCCCAAGCCAGAACGGCCGGCGCGCCTTCGCATCGGCTGACCAGGTATTTGGCGCCCTCCACGCGCTCTTTGACCTCGAAGCTGCCGTCTTCCATGACCCGGATCTCGTCGACCCCCATGAACTGGTCGATTATGCCGAGCATCTCGCCGACCATCTGCATAGTGGCTCCGGCATCCCGGGACGCGGACGAGCAGCCGCCGAACACGAGCAGCCTCGACCTGTCCAGGCCGGGGATGCCCTCGATGGCCTTGGCGAGCGCCTGGGCGGTTTCCGCCGAATCGGTGAAACCGCTGGCGCTGCCGTCGATCGGCACCAGCTCGAAGGGAGCCTTCTGGGCGATGGTCATCATGAGTTGCTGGAGTTTCTGCTTCGGGCCGAGGCTGACCAACCACACCTTGGTGTTCGGGAGGTCTTTGGCGAGGTTCGCGGCTTCGTACAGCGCGTGCCCCGCCCAAGGGTCGAGAACGGAAGGAAGCATCATTTCGTTTTTCAAACCCGGCCCCTGGGGGCCCATCAACGGTTCGAGGGTCTGGAGCGGGTCCGGAACGAGGCTTCCGCAGACGACAATATGAAAACCTGCACTCATAGTGTTGTTCTGCGTATTCTACTTGGTCGTGCTTGTTCTTGGCTGGATGAGCTTTTTGATCTAACCTTTCACGGCATACCGGGCGAGCTTGTTCCGCATCTCGACGACCAGTTCGGCCTCTAAAAGGATTCCCTCGTCGCGGTAGTCGACACGGTGCACCCGGCCAAAGTCGTAGCACTCCTGAACCAACGCCGATTCGCTGTAGGGTATCAGGGCGCGCGTGAAGCCAAGCAGGTCGCGAACCTGGTCGACGATCTTTTGCATCAGGCCATCGATGCCGTCGCCTTTTTTCGCGCTGATAACCACCGCGTTGGGCCACTCCGAAACGAGGGTTCGCGACAGGAACGGGTCTGGGGCGAGGTCGATTTTGTTGAACACGGTGATCATAGGCTTGTCCGCGCAGCCGAGGTCGTTCATCGTCTCCATGACGGCGTCGCGCTGGATCTCCCAATTGGGGTGGCTGACGTCGACCATATGGAGAACGAAGTCGGCGTACACCACCTCCTCTAGGGTCGATCGGAAGGCGGCGACCAGCTGGGTGGGCAGCCTGCGGATGAAGCCGACCGTGTCGGTGAGAAAGAGGCTGTAGCCCTCGGGCAGATCGATTTTGCGCGTAGTTGGGTCAAGGGTTGCGAAGGGCATCGCGTCGGCCAGAAGATCGGTGCCGGCGAGCCGGTTCATCAGCGTCGACTTTCCCGCGCTGGTGTAGCCGACCAGGGTCGCAAAGGGAAAAGGGTGCTTGCGTCGACTGGCGCGCTGCTGTTCGCGGACTCGCTTGACCTCCTCGATGTCGGCTTTCAGCCGGGCGATGCGGTCTCGCACAAGACGGCGGTCCGACTCGAGCTTGGTTTCGCCGGGCCCCCTTAGGCCGATGCCTCCTTTCTGCCGTTCAAACTTGGTGTAAACGGCCATCAGCTTGGGAAGCATGTAGCTGAGCTGGGCCAGCTCTACTTGAAGCATGCCTTCTTTGGTCCTTGCCCGACTGACAAAGATGTCCAGGATCAGTTGCGTGCGATCGACAATGCGGGTATCGAGGGCTTCTTCTAGGTTTCTTTGTTGAACGCCATTCACCTCGCCATCAATCAGCACAATGTTGGCGGACGTTTCTTTAACCAGCATCTTGAGTTCGTCAAGCTTGCCTTTGCCGATGTAAGTCGCCTGAAAGGGCCGTTCGAGCCTTTGGCGGATGCTGGCGATCGGCTCCAAACCGGCGGCCTCGCAGAGTCCCTCGAGCTCGTCTTCGACGTACCGGTCTTCGCACTCATCCTCGTTCGTGTAGACGAGGACTGCCCGGTCCGCGCCGGCTTGAAGTTGCTCATTCGCCTGTTTTGCCATGCGCTAGTATGATGCCGGATTTTTGCGTGACATTGTTGGCATCTTGCCAAAAGTTGGGATATATTGAGATTAGCCATACATTGAGGGACGCTCATGATATTTTACGGAGCCAATCTCAATCGGCGGTATCGGGTCTTAACGAAAGGCCCAACAAGATGCACCCGGGTGACGGGTGTGCGCTAGGCGCGAGCCTGAAAGGCACGGTGGATTCCGTGCCTTTGGCATTTGTGGGTTTATTTGAAGGAACGGTGAAAATACCTATCCAGAGTTCGCAATAGCAGCCAATATATCAAATAGTCTTTCAAAGAGGTGAAGCCAGAAGTCATTTAGGGCGTCGCTTTAACAAATAGGAAAGACATTTGAGCAAGACTCAAACAAAAGCCCTCGTCACGGGCTAGCGCAAAAGCGTAGGTAAAACAGGCGCGCACACTGGGTGCGTGCCTGTTGTTTTTTTAGAGTGCTATTTATGTGGGCTAAAAGATTAGGTGTCTCGGTCTGCGCCTGCGTTTCGCGCGCGGGCAGAGATATGGGACACAATAGGGCATGAAGTACAAGGCGCAACGCGGCACCCAAGACGTCCTGCCAAGCGCTGCCTACCGCTGGCAGAACTTGGAGCGAACATTTTCCGAGCTGGTCCAGCGGTACGGTTATCAAGAAATCCGCACACCCCTGTTCGAGGACACCGAGCTGTTCGTGCGTAGCTCCGGCGAAACAAGCGACATCGTGTCCAAGCAGATGTACACCTTTTTGGACAAGGGGGGGCGCAGCCTTACGCTGAAACCTGAGGGCACCGCCCCGGCCATGCGCGCCGTCATCGAGAACAACCTTTGCCCGCCTGGAAGTGTGCAGCGCCTGTACTACATCACTCCGATTTTTCGATACGAGCGTCCGCAGAAGGGCCGGTACCGTCAGGCGCACCAGGTCGGGTTGGAGCTGATCGGCAGCCCTTCGCCGATGGCCGACGCCGAAATCATCGAGATCACCGTGAGGTTTTACGAGCTGCTGGGAATCCGCAACGTGCAGGTCCTTCTCAACTCCCTGGGGCGCGCCGAATGCCGGGCGCGCTACCGCGAGGCCGTGCTGAGCCATGCCCGTCCGTTCCTGAAGAGCCAGCCGGAGGAAATCCGGGCCAAAGCCGAAAAAAACCCGTTGCGCCTGCTGGACAGCAAGGATCCGGAGGTGCAGGAAGCGCTCAAAGGTTGCCCGCCGGTCACCGATTATCTGGAGGACGAATCGAAGCGGCGCTTCGACGAATTGCAGCGGTTGTTGGACGATGCGAAGGTCTGCTACGCGGTATCCCCCGATATCGTTCGCGGCCTCGACTATTACACGGAAACCGTGTTTGAAGTGCAGTCCACAAGCCTTGGCGCCCAGAGCGCGCTTTGTGGAGGCGGCCGTTACGACGGCCTGATCGCCGAGCTGGGCGGGCCGCCAACGCCCAGCGTGGGAGTGGCGATGGGCATCGAGCGCGCTTTAATGGTGCAGGAGGCCGAGGGAGTCGAAGTCGGCGAGCCCAGGCTCGGCGTTTTCGTGGTTTCGGCAGGACCATCGGCGGCAAAGTCCGTGCGGGCCTTAACCAGCTACCTTCGCGACAACGGCATTTCGGCGCTTCAGGACTACGACGGGCGCTCGATGAAGAGCCAACTGAAGCTGGCGGACAAGTCCGGCGCGCGGTTCGCCGCGATTATCGGCGATGAGGAACTGGCGTCGGACACCGTCACTCTGAGGGACATGGCTTCGAGCGTCCAGAGAAGCCTAATGAGGAATGAAATCGTCTCGGAACTAAAGAGATGCCTAAGTTAACCGTTGCCGTGGGTTTAGCCGCGTTGGGATTGCGGGCAGCGGCCCAGGTACCCGACGTGTCGGTCAAACTGGATGCCGCTCTGACTTACCGTACGGCGAACCGCTCAGAAACCGACATACGGACCTACACCACGTTGGCTCAGCCGAGCTACGCATCGCTTGTGCTTCGTTTGGAGCAGGGGTTCAACGCGGTGTTCAGCGAGCGGTTCGAGCGCATCAGGGGCGACGGCGATTCCGAACACCTTCTCGAGTACTACGTCGAGGACCCCGGCATTTGGAGGCTCGGCAAGCAACAGATGCCTTTTGGGTGCGGCAATCTGGTGCGATTCTATTCTCGGGCGGCGCGCGGGGACACCGACCTTCCCTTCATTTACGAGCCAATCCAGATGGCGATTTTCGACGACGGGTCGGGACGCTCCAGGGGAGTGATGGCCCGTGCCGGCGACAAACTTGGCTTTAGCGCCGCTTTTGGACGGAATCTCGGCATTCAATCGGGTGTTCTGGCGCCGCTTAAGAACGCCGAGTTTTCCCTGGGCAGGAACCGTGGGTTTCGGCAAATGATCGGGGCCGACTTTACTCGGAGGTTGGGCTTGTGGAAGCTGGTCGCCGAAGCGGTTTTTTTGCGCGAGGGCGAAGACGAGAAGGACCGCAACAAGGAGGCGACGGATCTCGTATTCATTCTTGAGCCGAACGCCCAGCAGTCTTTGGGACTCGGGTGGGCTCGTGATTGGGGCGAGAAGCTCGACATGTACCGTATCGAGGGCCGTTTCAAAAGTGCCAGAAACCTCTGGTTCGAGCCGGTGGTTCGCTACCGCGCCGGTTCTTTCTTTGACCTAGGCTTGTCATTGAGGGCCAGACTGTGAAGTGGGGAGCGATTGCTGTCGTGGCTGGAGCCGGCTTGATAGCTTTTTCTCAAGTCGCGCTAGGCGCTTTGCTGGTCGTCGTCGGGGTCGGCCTGATCGCCTTGGATTCGATCAAAAGAGTTCAGCAAGACCGCCCAGACGCCATCGAGGACGACGTGAAGCCAGCCGATCGGCATCTGCTCGCACCAATTCGAAAACAGCTGGCCAAGATCGAGGACTTGGTTCGGGAGAATGCCGACCACGCCGGCATCAAGGTCATTGGAAGCGAGGCTTTGCAGGAGGGCCAATCTATTTATCGACAGTGCGTGGCGCTGGTTCTCGAAAAGGCGAACGAGCGGAAAATCAAGGCTCAGTTGGCGCAAGTGCAACGCGACAAGGCCGCCGCCGAACAGAAGCTTTCCGCGACTGCCGATTCCGCCGAAAAGGACCTTTACCAAACAGCCATCGACAGCTACTTGGAGCAGGAACGCCTTTTGGCCGATCGGCAGACGCGTTTCCAGGCGATCGAAGCGCAACTCGCCCAGGCCGAGTCGGCGCTGAAGCTGATTGTCGCGCAAATGTCGACGATGGCTCATCAGGGCGCGAACCAAGAGGAGTCCGGCGAGGAACTTCGCCAATCGTTGTCCCGCTTGCAGGCGCTGGGACAAAGTCTTGGGGAAACAGGCGAGTTTTTGGAGAATATGAGAACGTGAGCCTTGGGAAAAGAGCTTATAACATTCTGCGCGGGTATGTGAACCGGGAGTGGGATCGCATACAGAGCCTTGACCGACTGTACGCGGAGAGGGAGCTGGAGGATTCGATGCCGAAACCCGCGCCGGCTAATGAGGCCGCAATTGACGGCCAGTTGGATCAGCTGGCCGCTCAGAGCGACCCAAAAGAGCGCGCGCGGCAATTGCTGGGCGTTTCGTCGGGGGCCTCGTTCGACGAGATCCGCAAGACTTTCGAACGCTTGAACCGCCGGGCCGACCCAAGCAAGTTCCCTCCCGGTTCGGCCGAGGCCCAGCATGCCGCTTCGATCCAGCAGCGCATCCATTGGGCCTACCAAACGCTCACGGAAAGCGTCGACGTGACGGAAAAGCGATTCAAGTCGTTGGAAATCGAATGATCATTTTTCATCCCATTTTCGTTTGGGCTTGTCGGGTGCTCGGGCCAGTCGGCTGAGGTCTGGAAGCTTGGATTCCGTCTGGGGCTCGAGAATTTTGCAGGTCATGTCCCGGGATGTGGTGTAAGAAGTCTGCATTCTCTGCGCTGACTGTTTCATTCTAGCTCCCGGCTTCCCGCGCGATCAAGGCGTCCTCTCGA
>JGI24187J35170_1000010_pt1 | contig 94526 bp, 82 predicted proteins | sample YNPBryBLVA2012_FD_35170 | JGI IMG/M metagenome (IMG submission 35170)
CCAACCGCGGTGCCCAAGTAAGCCGCCAAGTTGGCCGCCGCGACCGAACGCTCGTTCATGTTGGCTGCGTTGAGCACCGCTTTCGCGGCGGCAGTCGTCACATCAACGGTGACTGCCGAGTCGCCGACGATTGCCGAACCGTTTAGGCTGCCACCGAACGACATCGACTTAATTGCGGTGCCGTTGGTCACCGAAGCCGAAACTCCAGACGAACCGTCGAGAAGCTTCTTGGTGCCGAACTGAGTCGTCGAGGCAATGCGGTTGATCGAGCTGACAATCGAGTTCAGCTGATTCTGGTTGGCCTGAATCTGAGCCGAAGTCAAGGTGCCCGTGTTGCCCGAAGCCACGGCGAGGCTTCGTGCGTCGCGGAGAAGCGTGTTGACTTCGCCGAGAGCGCCTTCAGCCGTTTTCGCGTAGTTGACGGCGTCTTGGCTGTTCAGAACGGCCTGGTCGATGCCGGAAATCTGCGCTCGGAACTTCTCGGAAATGATGAGTCCGGCAGGGTCATCCGAAGCGTCGTTGATGCGAAGACCAGTGCTGAGTCGGGTCATAGACTTGCTAAAAGCCGAACTCGTCTGGCTCAGGTTGCGATAAGCGTTCATCGCACCGATATTCGTGTTAATACGTAAAGACATTCGATCCTCCGTGATTCGCCACCTTCGTGGCTTTTGTGGACTGCTTCCGCCCCTATCGGTTTTGGCTTCCAGCAAAGTCTTCCTTGCTTTGCGTCCACGCTAGTTGTCGGACAATTGGCCTATTTCGCTAACTGTTAATTGTACAAGTATTTCAAATACTGTCACTTATAACAGGACATGTCAACAAGCCTACTAGCCCGCCTTTAGCGCATATAGTTACACGCTAAGGCATAGCGGTTATTCCATGAAGGTTTGCTGCGTTGGCAAGCAAAATTGCTGGGTTTGGAGCTCGTTTAAACTCAAACCCAAACTGCGCTCAGTGTTCGAAACGCAGATCGCCGAAGAAGTCTGGTTGGTGAAAATCGGGCTTGGGAGTGCCGACTGGACACCAGCTCCCATGGTGCGGATGGCTGTTGGCCTCGGCGCACTTGTAGACGTTAGCCCGCCAAACGGTGCCCTCCGACGGCTTGACAATCGGCGCCACGCTCTCCAATAAGGAGTAAGGAATGTGGCACTCCGCCTGCCACGGGATCTCCGATTCCACCTCCGGATCCAGCACCCTCGGCAACGAAGTCAGAACCTTGATTTGCGAGGCCTCCCTCTCGGGCACAAGGACTCGGTTTTCATCGCGGGCCGTTTGGTAGGCAAACAAGTAAGCTCCTCCGCAATTAACCTCTAAATTGAAGTAGCCGCTAGTGCCCGGACTAAAAAAGAACTCAACGCACGAATCGCACCAGACGGCACCGCCGTAGCGCGTTTCCACGCAACGCACGTAGCGTTCCCTAACACGATACCTTAGACTGACAAACTCTTCATCCCAGCGGATTCGAAACGAGCACGAAGGGCGATAGCCCTCCACAAGAGGCCAAGGGTAAGAGTCCACAAACCCCTCTTCGGTGTCAGGCCAATGGCGGCGAGCGATATAAACCACATGCCCATTATAACGGGTCGACGTTCCCCATCGCGATTGGCAGCGGCCTCGAAACCCACCGGCGCGCCTTGGCGTCGCAAAACCGCCACGGCAAGTCTTCGCCCTTGCCCGCCTGAAGGCCGATTCGGGAGCCGCAAACGATTTCGGGTTCAACATCGCGGTCTAAGAGTTTCAAATCGGACGAAACGTCGAAGAGGTCCAGGCCGTTGTGCCGGCCGTCGATGCCGAAGGCAGCCGTCAGCTTGGCCGGCCCTGACAAAAGGTCCTCTACGCGACGCGCCGCGGGCCGGCGCTCGAACATCCGCTCGATGCCCTCCAGGGGCTGAGCGGCGCGTATCAAAACGGCTCCGGCCTCGCCGTTGGGAAGCGCCGAAACGTTGAGCATCCAGTGCATGCCATAGGTGAAATATACATAGGCCAAGCCCGGACGGGCAAACATGACCGCATTTCTCGGCGTCTTTCCCTTGCAGGCATGGCTGCCCGGGTCGTCGAACCCCCGGTAGGCCTCAGCCTCGACTATCCGCGCCTTCAGTTCTCCTCGCACCAAGTGGCAGCCCACAAGGGCCTGTGCGGCCTCCAAGACGTCTCTCTCGAGCAAACCCAGCAGCATGCTCATAAAGCCCCTAGGATCTGGTCCTCGACCCGTGGCTGGCGCACCGTGACGATGCGCACGTCGCCATAGCCTTGCAAAAGCAAGCGCGCCGCCAAGCTTTGCCCCTTCCTTGCCCGAAATCGCAGTCCTGTGGCCCGCTCCTCCACATCGATGGCGAACGGCTCAACCAGAGCCCGCACGCTCGGCACGTTCGCGGTTTGCACATCGATCACGACGGGTTCTCTGTCGGTGGCAAAAGCCTCGACGGAGCCGCAATAGGCCACGCTGCCCAACCGAAGAACGATCAGGTCGTCGGCCTGGACGGCCAGTCCGAGGTCGTGGGTGGCAATCAGCCAGGTCTGGCCGATTTGCGCCCGTTGACGCACATAGGAGAAAGCGCTTTCCCGCACGACCGGGTCGAGGCCGTCGAAGCCGCCATCCGTCAGCACGTTGTCCTCGTCGGACATCAGCGACGGCACGAGAAGCGCCGCGCGCCGCTGGCTCGAACTCAAAACTTCGATTGGGCGTTCTCTATCCTCCCAAAGACCGAGCCGAGTCAAAACCTCCGTCATGCGGTCGGCCGACGCCTTTCCTCCAAACCTCTTGGCCAGCGCCAAGGGGGACAGCCTGCGCGGCACCGGCGCGCCATCATAAAAGAAAGTCGATCCAAAAAGTCGCAGTCTGCCCGAGCCCGGCTGGCGTCGGCCGACCAGCATGTCAAGGAACTGGGTCTTGCCCGCACCGGCGCGCCCGCACAGGGCAATCACGCGCCCGCTCGGCAAGGAAGCGGATACGGCGCGCCCGTCGGCCCTCAACGAAAAGCCAATCAACTCGACCGCAACGCTCATTTGCCGTACGGGGATAAGACGAGCATCTGTTTGGTAGCTTTGTTGAGAACCTCGTAGCCGCTTTCTGTGATCACGATGTCGTCCTCGATGCGACAGCCTCCCCAGCCCTCGATGTACACTCCGGGCTCGACCGTCCACACCTGCCCTGCCTCCAGCACGTCGTCGCTGATGGAGTTGAGCCTCCCATTGTCGTGAACAACGCCGCCAAGCCCGTGCCCCAGGCCGTGGGTGAAGTGCTTGTCCAGGCCCTTCGAGGCCAGGCTGTCGCGAGCCGCCTTGTCGATATCCCGGGCGTCCACACCCGGCTTGCACGCCCCGATGGCCGCCATTTGCGCCTCGAGCACGGCCTGATAGACCTCCTCATGCCGCGACGAGGCCTCACCAATTACTACCGTACGGGTTAGATCAGCGCAGTAGCCGTCCACTTGCGCGCCGAAGTCCATCGTGACGAAATCGCCGATCTCCACCACCTTTTCCGAAGGCGTCCCATGCGGCATGGCGGACCGATGACCGCTGACCACGATCGGCTCGAATGCCAGCTTCGCGCCGTTTCTTTTAATGAAAAACTCGATCTCCAGAGCGATTTCGAGGTCCGTGACGCCGGCCTGAACGCGGGGCAGAACGTTGTTGAAGCACGCGTCGGTAAGCGCGACGGCCCGCCGGATGCACTCGATCTCCTGCTCAGTCTTGACCATCCTTAGCTTGCCGATAAGATCGGGGCAACCGAACAGCTCGATTCCTTCCAGTTTCTCGGCCCAAGACTTGTAGGTGTTGTAGGTGACGTGGTCGCCCTCAAAACCCAGCCGGCTCACGCCCCAGTCGGCGCAAATCTCCTTGATCCAAGCATGGATCGGCTTGTCGTTGGAGGTTGTGAACGACGGCAGGTCCTGAACCTGTTCGGCGGCCTGCAGGGCGTACCTCCCGTCGGTGAAAAAGGCGGCCTTGTCCGGAGTGGCCAGCACCGTTCCCGCCGAACCGCTGAACCCGCTCGCCCAGCGGACGTTGTGGATCGCCGTAACGGCCAAAGCAGGAATGTCATTCTGAGCCAATAGCTCTTGAAGGCGGGATAGGTTCGACATCAAAGGGCCTCCCGTAGCACGTGCTCGACCGCCCTCAGCGCCAACACATAACCCAACCCGCCGAAGCCCACGATCTGACCGATCGCGATCGGCGCTATCACGGAGTGCCGACGAAACTCCTCGCGCGCGTGGATGTTGCTCAAGTGGACCTCAATCACCGGCAATCGCACGCTGACCAAAGCGTCGCGAAGCGCGATCGACGTGTGGGTCAATCCTCCGGCGTTGATCACGATCGCATCCGCCCACTGGCGGTGCTCCTGGATCGTGTCAATCAGCACGCCTTCCGAATTCGACTGTAGAATGCGCACCTCGATACCCATCGACGAGGCCGCCTCTTGGATTTCGGCGTCGATGTCCGACAGCGTCTTTCGGCCATAAATGTCCGGCTCGCGAAAACCAGTCAGGTTCAGGTTCGGCCCGTGCAACAAGAGCACACGGGTTTTGTTACTTTCCATTCAGTCGTTCCCTCATTTCCTCGGGGCTGATGGCGTCCTCCGGCAAAAGGTTCGGAATCCCGTCGCGGATCTCGTAGCCCCGACCGCACTCGATGCAGATCAAGAACCGCCCTTCAAGCCTGAGCGGGGGCCTGGTCGGGCAGATCGGGCAGGCCAGAATCTCCAGCAGCCTCTGGTCTATCAAGCCATCACCTCTTCGTAACAGCTCATGGTGATTTCGGCCGTTTTCCGCCACGAGAAATCGCTCGCACGCTGCCTCCCCAGCTCCCTCATGGAATCAAGCTTACTTGAATCGTTCAGGAGCTTGCCCATCATGGCGGACCACTCGCGGGCGTCGGTGCCCCGAAGGATCACCGCGGCTTTGCCCGCAACCTCTGGCTGGGCCCCCCCGTCGCTGCAAAGAACCGGACACCCGCAAGAAAATGCCTCAAGGATCGGGATGCCGAACCCCTCGTACAGGCTCGGCGCAACATAAAGGTCGGCACCGGAGTAAAGCGCGGACAGCTGGGCGTCCTCCACGTAGCCCACCGTCCGGACGCGCTTGCCCTTCAGCTCCTCGCCCCAACCCTCCTTGCCCGTTACCACCAGCGCATGCGGCAAGGAGTCCGGAAGAAGCTCAGCGGCGGCAATCGCCGTGTTCATGTTCTTTCTTGGGGACCTTGTACCGACGGTCAGAATGTACGGCGCCTCGACACCAAGTTCCTTCGCCACACGCTCTTGAGCCTCGCGCCGGTCCATCGGCGTGATCGACACGTTGCAGGCGTTTGGCGTGACCACGATCTTGCCCTCGGCATCCGGGATATATCGGATGATCTCTTGTTTGGAGAACTCGGAAACGGTGATCACCTTTTGGGCGCGCCGGGCCGAGGCCGGAACGAACTGCTGCAAGGTCAGACGGTCCAAAGGCCGGAACCACTCCGGACCTGCAAAAAACGACACGTCGTGAATCGTGGTGATGCCCCGTTTGCCGGCCAAGGGGCTCAAATTGTACTGGGTGTGGATCGCTTGGGCGCCGAGGCTGCGGGCCTTCAAAGGAAACCGTACCAGGCTCCACCAGCGTTCTTTGCTAGACGGAAGAAAAACCCACTTGAGCCGGCTGTCCTTGGGAATGTTCTTAGGCAGCGGCGTGTTGCTAAAAAGTAGGATATGGCGATTCAGAGGAATCTGACAAAAACCATGCACCAGACCCAACCAATAGGTCGAATCCCCTCCCGCTTGTCTACCGAGGAGGCGGGCATCCAAAGCGATGACAGACTCACTCAAAGGCAACCTCGCTCTTCAAATCCTGCTACTATAGTGAGGATACACCACTTGTCGACTTCAGGAATAGTAAGACGATGAAACCAAGGAAACTGCCGTTTGTTCTCATCACCGTTCTCACGCTTTGCTTGGGCGCGATCGCCTTTGTCAGCATGAACTACTCAAAATGGGTGGGCACACCCCCGTCCATGCAGGAAACTCCCGAAGGCCCTGTCGGAGAATCCAAGCAGGCGCCGTCCAAGGAGCAAATTGCCAAGGAGGTGTCGACATCCGCCGCCGCAGCGAAGACCGCGCCTATGGGGCCCGAAAGTCCCGAGATGCTGGGCGGTCCTGGCGCTACCGGGCAACCCTCCATTTACCGGCCCAAGCCAAAGCCGTACCGCCCTCAGCCGAACGATTCAAGCATCGCCAGCGGCTGGTACAACGAAAACTATGGAGGGGCTGGTTCGAAATAAACGTCAATTCCGGATCAAGGGGCCGGTCAACCGATCGATCGTGTTGAAGAAGACGATGCCCGCGGGGCTGGGCGTTAAGCTGAAATAAAAATTCAGCGAATTCTGACGTTGCGTCGGCAATAGAATACAGCGCGCAAACCAAGAAAGCATCAAACAACGAAGAGTCGCCGGGTTTCGCGGCCCGGCGACCCTAGATTCCGCTTACTCTCCAGCCGCAGGTGGGGTGAAAACCCGAAGAGCAAGCTCCCTGTCCAAGTTCAGCAAACCGTTGCCGTCGTTGTTGATGAGCTTCAGTTGGGCGATGAGCTTTTCCGCGTTGGCCTCCTCCTCGACCTGCTCGTCGACGAACCACTGCAGGAAGCTCTTGAACGAGTGGTCGTTTTCCGCGATGGCGAGGTCCATCAGCTCGTTGATCGACTTGGTGATGAACTGCTCGTGAGCAAGGGCCGCCTCGTAGGCGTAAAGCGGATTCTTGAAGTCCTTTTCCGGCTTTTCAAGCGCCCCCAGTTCGACCTCCCCGCCGCGATCCAGCAGGTAATTGAAGAACTTCATGGCATGGAAACGCTCCTCCTGCGTTTGGACGTGGAACCAGTTGGCAAATCCATCGAGATTCTGAGCCTGAAAGTAGGCCGCGATCGAGAGGTAGAGATATTCTGAGAAGAGCTCCTTGTTGATCTGTTCGTTGATGGCCTTCTCGAGTTTCTTGGATATCATCGTTTGTCTCCTGACATGCACTTTTCCTGCATGTTTTTTCGCGTTCATGCTGACACGATACCTTAATCAACGTTAGGGTAAGGTTATCCGCACCATGATACCTACGGTAGTCCTATTCAGCATCGACGGCATGCGTCCCGACGGTCTCTTGAATGCAAACACGCCGAACATCGACCGCCTGATGGCGAGTGGCGCCTACACCTTGAAAGCGAAGTCGGTGATGCCGTCGGTCACCTTGCCTTGCCACACGTCGATGATGCGCGGAGTCGACGTCCCGCGACATGGCATCACCACCAACATCTTTACGCCGCTGGCAAGGCCGGTGCCGAGTCTTTTCGACGTTGCGCACGACAACGGATTGCTAGTCGGTGCGTTTTACAACTGGGGGGAACTCCGCGATTTGTGCAATCCATGGAGCTTGAAGGTTAATTATATGGTCAACGACAGCCACGAGCCGGAAGGCGATTGGCATGTCGCCGAAGGCGCGTGCGCTGTGATCGCCAAGCGGCCTCTCGATCTGATCTTCGTCTATTTGGGTTGCACCGACACCGCCGGCCACGACTTCGGGTGGATGAGCGATAAGTACTTCGACGCAATCGGCGAGGCAGACCGCTGCGTCGGCCACGTCCTAGGCGCTCTGGCCAAGCGAGGCCGCGAAACGGTTGTTCTTGTGGGAACCGACCACGGGGGCCACGACCGGCACCACGGAACCGAAGCGCACGAGGACGTGACCATCCCCTGGATCCTCTCCGGGCCAGGCATTGAACCCGGCGAAATCGAGTCCGAGGTAAGGCTGTTCGACATCGCGCCGACGGTCGCCTCCTTGCTCGGGCTGCCTTTGCCGGCAGAATGGGACGGTCGTCCCATTCCCGCGGCCACTAACCGGCAAAACTCACAGGACTAACGGTCCGAGCACGCTCCTTCTCGTCCGTTCATTGCGTATGAGTGGTTGTGCCAATTTGGCACAGCCTCGCTGACAAGGAGAACCCTTCATGAAGCCGATTTTTTCATTTCTAGGTTTTGCCACTTTTGCCGTTTTGGCCTATGCCGGTGCGCTGAATTCGGGCCTAAACATTGGTGAGATGGTCCCGGCCTTCCATCCGCAACACGTTTCGGGCCCGCACAAGGGTACCGACGCCTGCCCGCCTTGCACCTACGGCAACCTGCCCATGGTGCAAATTTGGGTGAACGGCGACAGCGCAGAAAACGTGAAGGCATTCGCCAAGCTGCTCGACGAGCGCATCCAGAAGGACAAAGCAAGCCAATTCAAAGGCTTTGTGATCTACCTGACGCCTAAGGGAAATGTTTCGGACGTTGCGAAAACTCTGGAAAAGATCGCGAAAGACGCCAAAACAAACCATGTGTCCATCGCTTATTTAAACTCCTCCAGCAATTCCGTGAAAGACTACAAAGTCAACACCGACAAGCAGGTGAAAAACACGGTTTTCGTTTACAAAAACCGCAAAGTCACAACGAAGTTCGTGAATTTGAACCCCGACAAGAAAGGTCTTGCCGCACTGAACAAGGCGATCGACGAAATCGTCAGGTAATCTCCACCGGGGCTGGCCGCTTGAGGCCCGCCCTATTTTTTCTCAAACTCCTTGATGTTCCGTTCTACGGATTATCTCGTCCTGAAGCTCCTTGCTTAGGTCTCCGAAGTAGTCGCTGTAACCGGCCACGCGGACGATAAGGTCGCGGTATCTTTCAGGATGTCTTTGAGCGTCGCGCAGCGTTTCCGCGTCGACCACGTTGAATTGAACGTGATGCCCGTCCATTCGGAAATAGCCGCGCACAAGTTGCCGCAACTTGGCAATCCCCTCCTCGGTGCTTAAAAACTCGGGGGTGAACTTTTGGTTCAAGACCGTTCCGCCGGTTCGAACGTGGTCGATCTTCGCGACGGACTTCATAACCGCCGTGGGGCCTTTGCGATCGGCGCCTTGCCACGGGCGATACCCCCTCCGATAGGGGCTCGCCCGCGCGTCGGCCGTCCGGCAAGGCGCCGATCACCGACCCGAAGTACACGTGCACCGTTGTCGGCAACAGATTGATGCGGTAAGTGCCGCCCTTGGTGTTCGGCCGGCCGTCGATGTCCTCGAAGTAGGCCTCGAACACGTCCCTCATCAGGCTGTCCGCGTAGTCGTCATCGTTGCCGCATTTTGGCGTTTTGTTCAGCAATTGATACCGAAACATCTCTGAATCCGTAAAGTTGGAGTCCAGACTTTCCAGCATTTCGCCCATAGTGCAAACCCGCTGGTCGAAAACGTTGTGCTTCAGCGAGGCCAAGCAGTCGGTGATCGTCCCGAGGCCGACGCCCTGAATGTAGCTGGTGTTGTACCGTGCGCCGCCCGCGTGGTAGTCCTTGCCTTTTTGGATGCAGTCGGAGATCAGAACTGACGGAAAAACGGCCGGCAGCCGAGAAGCGTACAGTTGCTCGATCGCGTCGTTGCCCTTTAGCTTGATTTGTATAAAATGTCTTATCTGGGCCTTGAACGCATCAAAGAGCTCTCCGTAACTTTCAAACGATCGCGGATCGCCCGTTTCGATGCCGATTTTCTTGCCGGTCCGCGGGTCCACGCCGTTGTGCAAGGTGATCTCGAGCACCTTCGGCAGGTTAAAGTAACCGGTAAGGCAGTAGTTCTCCTTGCCGAACGCGCCTGCCTCGACGCAACCGCTCGCACCGCCGCAACGCGCGTCCTCGATCGTTTTTCCCTGCCGAAGCAACTCCTGGATGATGGCGTCGGTGTTGAACATCGATGGCTGCCCGAATCCGGTTTTGATAATCTTTAGAGCCCTATCTATAAACCGATCGGGGTTCTTTTAGCTGATCTGCACCATCGACGAAGGTTGGAGAAGGCGCATTTCTTCGATCACGTCGAGAATGAGATACGTCAGCTCGTTGACGCCGTCCGAACCGTCAGGCTTGACGCCTCCAACGTTGATCAGCGCGAAGTCGGTGTAGGTCCCGCTTTCCGCAGCCGTCACGCCGACTTTCGGCGGCGCGGGCTGGTTGTTGAACTTGACCCAGAACGACTCGAGCAGTTCGCGCGCCCGTTCTTCGGTAAGGGTCCCATCCTCGAGGCCTTTTCGGTAGAACGGCCAAAGGTGCTGGTCGAGCCTGCCCGGATTGAAGGCGTCCCAGGTGTTGAACTCGGTGATCACCCCAATATGAACGAACCAATACATTTGAAGCGCTTCCCAGAAGGTTCGCGGGGCGCGGGCAGGAACCCACTCGCAAATTTCGGCCATCTGGTTCAGCTCGTTCCGTCGCGCCGGGTCCGCACAGACGGCCGCGGAGGTTCGCAAGGCCTCCGCGTGCCTTTGGGCATAAATCACGATGGCCTCAGTCGCCAAACGCATGCCTTTGAGCTGCTCCTTCCGGGGGTCCCGGTCCGGCAATCCGGCCATCGCTGCATCGATTTCCGCCTGAAAGCCGAGCATGCCTTTTTGTAAATCTTGTCGTCCAAGACGGTATGGCCGGGCGCCCGTTGCTCCATGAACTCGGTGAACACGCTGGCCCAATAAGCGTCCTTCCACTCGTCGGTCATTGACTGAAAAATCTGGTCGCGCATCGACCTGCCCCTCCAGAAGGGGATGATGACATCGCGTTGAGCATCGCGAGCTGCCTGGTCGGACCCGAAAAAGGTAAGCGGGCGCGAATCCAGGATCTCGAGGTCTTCGACCGAGTGGCAGCAGACCTCCGGGTAAGTGGGCGTCGCCTTGGGAGCAGGGCCGCGCTCGCCGACAATCAACTCCCCATCATTCAGACAGATGGCTTTTCGAGACAAAATGTGTTTGAACACAAGGCCTCGCTGAACCGGAATCGAGGCCTGAGCCACCTCCGGCAATTGGTAAGCCTCGGTCAACAGCAAGGCCCGCTCGAGAGAAATGGTCGGCTTGGCTTTCAGCGTCTGGGTTCTAAGTTTTTGAATGCGTTCGTTCATGTTGGCTACCTGCTTGCGTTCTTCACATGAAGCCCATAAGAAAGGAACATCTTTTCGATCTGCAGGATTCGGGCCTCCGAGGGTGCGCGCAACTCGTTGAAAGGCCTCGAACCGCCGATGATGTCGTATTTCCCCACACCGATGTCATGGTAAGGCAGAATGCTGATGTCGCCGATTCCAAGGTCTTGGGCGAACTCGGCGATGCCGATTATGTTGTCCTCGTCGTCGTTCAGATCGGCCACCAAGGGGATAACCAGGCAAATTTGGGCACCCAATTCGGCCAGCCGAGCCACGTTCTCGAGAATGAGAACGTTGGAAACTCCCGTAAATTGGATATGGCGGTAATCGTCGATCAACTTGATGTCGTAAAGCCAGAGGTTGGCCAGCTTGGCCATGCGTTCGAACGTTTCTGTAGGCGCGTACCCGCAGGTGTCGACCGCCGTATGGATCGCCCTTCTCCGGCACTCGTTGAGGCATGCGAAGAGGAAGTCGGGCTGAGCCAGGGGCTCGCCGCCGGAAAAAGTCACGCCCCCGCCGGATTCCTCGTAAAACACCAAGTCGTCCGCAACCTCCTGCACCAGCTCCTTTTCCGTTACGTCGCGGCCGACGATTTCAAGCGCCTCGACCGAACAGCTGAACGTGCACTTGCCGCACACGTCGCACTTGCTCCGATCGATTTTGTTTGCCTTTCCGTTGCCGGAAATAGCGCGAACCGGGCAAGCGTCGAGGCACGCGCCGCACCGGAGACACCTGGATGCCCAATAGGCCAATTCCGGCTCGAAGGCCTGGCTTTCAGGGTTGTGGCACCACCAGCAATGCATCGGGCAACCCTTGAAATAGACGGTGGTTCGAATGCCTGGCCCGTCATGAACGCAGAAGCGTTTGATGTCAAAGATGGTGCCTCTCGCCATGGATGGTTACCCAAAAAGTCTTCTGCTTGTGCTCCGTGTCCTTCTAGAATTTCGTCGGTTGAACGCCTCCGCGAATTGCCTGTTTCTTAGCTTGATGGTAGCACACCGGCCCGTCGTTCTGTGGGATTGCTTGTCCATACGCGCAGCCCGGTCCGGTTTTAGTTGACTTGGCGAAGTCGGCCTTTTGCATTTCGATGCCAAGGGTAGAACTGACCTCCCTAGACCACGACGCTGCTTCATCAGCGCGCTTCAGGGGGCCCACCGGTCTTTGCTCCTTCTGGTTTTCTCTCGTGGTCGCAAGCCAAGGCCATGCCTTAGGTCGCTTTCGCGGCTCAAGCGAACGCTTGGGTCCCACACCTGCGTTGGAACTTGGATGATGCCCGACTGCTCGATAACGGCCACAGCCTGGGTCCCAAATCTGGGCTGGAACAAGGATCGCATTCGGAGCACGGTCCCTGGCAATACACTCAGTCCATATTTGCGTTGGAACTTGCGAAGACTTGGCGAAATGTTTGCCGGTGCACGTCTAGGCCCACCGCCCGCATGCGAAATTGGCGCACAACAGAAGCATGAGGCACAGCTTCGCCCTAGACCCCATACCCGCGTGGAAACTTGCCGTTTCTTTTTATTCGAAGTCATGAATTCCTTGCTTTCCCCAAAGCGCGCGGAGCCTATTTTGGCGATTCTCCGCGAAGCCCTTGAGCAAACGGTCCCCACAACACGCTGAGCCTCTGACTCAGCCTTCTTCTAGGCCTGTTCAAGCCGTCGACAAGCGGCGCCCATGGCGCGGAACCTCGTGATGCCATTGCGTGCTCGCATTTGCCCTTCCGCAAATGCCAGGCCTGGCCGTTGGGTGTCAGACCCAGGGGGAAGGGCTAGGCAGGGACCTCCGGCATCTTGCCGGCACCAAATTTCGTCGGCAAGCCCAAGGGCGAAGGCCGGCAAGTTGCAGCCGACTTTCAAGCGGCTATTCCACTCCGGGCCGCCACGCCCCCAAAAGACACCCCCTCCTGCTCAAGGCTGATGCCTTGAGCGTCCTCCCCCTGGCCCGCAAGGGGAAGTTTGCCAGGGTTGAAAGGCCTGGGCTCTGAGTATGTTCCCCTGTTGCCCAAAGCAAGCATGATGCCGGCACCGGCGTGAGCATGAACAACAACAAACGCCTCTAATCCTGCCGTGGAAACTGGCGACGCGTCGGGTGCCCGGCTTTTCCCCGTCGCGAAACCTGGGGCCGGGCATTGTCCGCGACATGATCGGTTGCGACCACGGCCCTTGGCGCGGGAATGAGCGCGATCTCGAGCGCTTCAAAAACCGTCTCGACCGCGTGAAAAGACAACCCCGCGCGGGTCGATGCCGGAAGGTCCTCGATTTCCCCCGCGTTCTCCTTCGGAATGACCACGTGCCGGATGCCGGTCCGCTGGGCCGCCAAAGCCTTCTCGCGCAACCCGCCGACCCCCAGCACCCGCCCCCGCAAGGTCACCTCGCCGGTCATCGCCAAGTCGCCTCTGACGGGTCTACCGGAGAGAGCCGAGGCCAACGCAATCGCGATGGTCAAACCCGCGCTTGGCCCGTCTTTTGGGATGGTCCCCTCCGGAACGTGCACATGGACATCAAGGCGTGCCGACGAACCGGGCGCAACAACCTCTCGGATCGACCGGATGTAGGTGGCGGCGGTGTATGCAGACTCCTTCATCACGTCTCCCAGGTTGCCGGTCAAAGTGAACTGCGGGAGCTCGGAAAGCGACGGCAACAGACTCGCCTCGACAGTGATGGCGTCACCCCCGGCAAACGAAACGACCAGCCCGGTCGCCACGCCGACCTCGTCGCGATCCGCTCGAGACGCCAGGCGGTACTTCGGGCGGCCAAGATAGGTGGAAAGGCATTCGGGTGAAACCTCAACTAAACTGGACGTCCCTTCCACGATCGATCGGGCGATCTTGCGGCAAAGAGCCGCGACCTGGCGGTCCAGTTCGCGCACGCCAGCCTCCATTGTGTAATGGTCGACAATCGCCTCGATCGTCGGAACCGGCACGCGGATTTGACCGTCTTTAAGCCCGTTCTCCGACATTTGCCGCGGCAACAGAAAGCGCCTGGCCACCTCAACCCTTTCTTCGCGGGTGTAACTCGAGAATTCGATGATTTCGAGGCGGTCGCGCAAAGCCGGCGGAATGGTGTCCGCCACGTTCGCCGTTCCGATGAACAGAACCGAGCTAAGGTCGAAGGCCACCTCGATAAAGTGATCGGTGAATTGTGAGTTCTGGCTCGGGTCGAGCGCCTCGAGCAACGCCCCGGCCGGGTCGCCTCGCATGTCGAAGCCCATTTTGTCGATTTCATCCAGCATGAAAACCGGGTTGCGCGACCCGGCTTGCCGAAGACCCTGGATGAGCCGCCCCGGCATGGCGCTCACGTACGTGCGGCGGTGCCCGCGAATCTCGGCCTCATCGCGCAGACCGCCCACCGAGACGCTGACAAACCTCCGTCCGAGCGCTTTTGCAACCGACTTGCCCAGGCTTGTTTTGCCCACGCCGGGAGGCCCCACGAAGCAAAGCACCGCGCCTTTCAAGTTCGGATTAAGCTTCCTTGCCGCCAGGTAGTCGAGGATCCTCTCTTTAGCCCCCTCCAGAGCAAAGTGGCGTTCGTCGAGAACCCGCCTTGCCTCCTGAATGTCCAGCTTGTCCTCGGTTGACGCCGACCACGGCAGGCTGGCCAGCCAGTCCAAATAGTTCCGAAGCACGATGCCCTCAGGTGTCGAACACGGGGTCCGATCGAGCTTTTCCAGTTCCGAGGAGAATTTGGCCAGCGCTTGTCCGAAAATTCCCGCCCGTCGGGCCCTGTCCTGATATTCCTGAACCTCGGCCGAAGCGCCCTCGAAACCGGCGAGCTCGGATTGGATCGCTTTGAGCTGCTCCCTAAGAAAGTATTCGCGCTGGCCCGCCAACAAGTCTCGTTGCACTGTCGAACGCAGATTGATTTGATACTCGACGAGCGCCTTTTCGCGCACAAGCAGGCCATGGACAAACCGGAGCCTTTCTTGCGCGTCGAGAGCCTCCAATACCTGTTGTTTTTGTGCCGGCTTGAGCGCAAGGTGATGCGCTATTAAATCCGCCAAGTGGCCGCTCTCCTCGGTAAGCATTGCCGCCTGCAAGGCTTCCGGCGGGGCTTTCTGGCCCTTTTCGACAACCGTGGCAAACAGGTCCAGGCACTCCCGCATCAGGGCTTCGGTCTCGGCGTCGTCTCTGTGAAGCTCCTTAAGCACCCGGACCGTGGCAAAGAAAACGCCGTCTTTCTTTATCAATTCAACAGCCTCGGCGCGGTGCAGGCCTCTCAGCGCGACCCTCAATGTGGCATCGGGAAGCGTCGTCGTGTTCAGGACCTCGGCAATGGTGCCGACGGTGTTCAGGTCCCCGATTTGCGGTTCCTCGACGTTCATGTCCCGCTGACTGACCACCAAAAGATGGAGCTCGCGGTCAAGCGCGTGGCGCAAGGCTTTGAGCGAGGCCTCGCGGCCCACGTGAAGCGCGTTAATGAGCCGCGGGAAGTGAACCGCGTCACGGATCACAACCACCGGCAAAATCGCTCCGTTGCTACGCTTGGCTGCCATGAAAAAGCAATCGTCTAAAATCGAATGGATGTAACAAACATACCACTGGATAGGTGACTTGCGGCATTCATAGGGCCAAAATCAAGCGGATCTACCGGTCAAATCCGGCATTCTTGCCCACTGACGTCAAGAGCAATCAAGGCGCCGGCTTGGGGCAATTAGGAATCCGCCCCTTGCGAAAGCAGGGGGAGGACGCTCAAGGCGTCAGCCTTGGGCAGGAGGGGGTGTCTTTTGGAGGCGTGGCGGCCCGGGGTGGAATGGCCCCTTGGAAGTCGGCTCCAACTTGCCGGCCTTCGTCCTTGGGCTTGCCGCCGAAGTTTGGTGCCGGCAAGATGCCGGCTGACCCAGCTAGCCCTTCTTCCTGGGTCTGACGCCCAAGGGCCAAGCTTTGAAGCCGTGCAAACGGCCCCAAAATAAGTCGGGAACTTCCCAATACCCGTGCAGTTCCCGATCGTTGGAGGCGCTCTGAGAAGCCTTTAGCCTGCGGCCAACTTTCGAGCCATGTCGGCGTTCTTCTGGATGTAAGACTTCCAATCGGCTGGGACGTCCGTGTCCAGATAGATGGCAGACGTGGGACAGACGCTGACGCACTGGCCACAGTCGATGCAATCGTCGGGGTTGATCACGGCCTGGTCGCCGCCATCGAAGATGCAATCAACCGGGCACTCGGCCTGGCAAGCAAGGTCTTTGACGCCGATGCAGGGTTCGGTTACTACGTGTGGCACTTTATTTTTCTCCTCTTGCGAAGCTCACTTGCGGCTTCACGGAATGAATCCGTTCTTCTATTTTGTCAGAAACCGACATCTTTTTCTACGCTGACGCAACAGGAAAAAGAACAAACGCCAAACCGAAAGGTCACGCTCCGAAACCGTTGACGAACCTTTTGGCCCACCAGGTCGACGCCTCATCAACGGTAACGCTCTCCATCGAAAAGGCCGGGCCCATGCTGACCGCGCCCAGCAAGAAGGCATTGGCCATTCGGGCGATCGGCTCCTGTCGCAGTTTTCCGCGCTCGACGCCTCGAACGAGCACCCCGACCAATGGCTCGAACACCGACGCCAGATAAGCGTGCAAAATGCGCTCCTGGCTCTCCAGCTTCGACATCATCTTGGCGTCGCGCAACACCACTAGCAGATTCAGGTTCGTGTTTGTCAGGATCGCCCGGCATATGGCGGCCAGCTGGTCGCGAGTGTTCGTGATTTCGCCGAGTTCGGCGACGATCGACTCGCCGAGCCGGCTCAACGCAAGTTCAGCCCAAGCCACGTAAAGCCCTTCTTTGTCGCCAAAGTGGTGGTACAAGCTTGGCGCTCCCACCTTGCTCTTGGCGGTAATATCCTTCACGGATATCTCGCGGTAAGCCGAGTCTCGGAACAGCTCGAAGGCGGCGTCCATGAGCCTCGCCCGGCCTGTGGCGTCCTTGTCCTGCAACCCTTCCACACAAAACAAGACGGACCAAATCCCTGTTCTTTTGCATCAGACCCTGCCTTTTTACGGTTCTTTTTGATCCAGTGTGGCTTTGGGCTCGTTTGCACGCGTGCAGCGACCGTATAATAAGAGCAGTTGCCAAGGAGTTTCACGTGTCCATCACCCTTACTCAGAAAGCCGTTGCCGAATTGAAAGAATTCATGTCGTCTCAGGAAAAGACCAATGCCGCTTTGCGCGTTTGGGTTGCCGGAGGCGGTTGCTCCGGGCTGTCGTACGGCATGGCCCTCGACGATGGCGAGCCGGAAGAAGGTGACAACATCTTCGAGCAAGACGGTGTCAAGGTCTACGTCGATCCGCTCAGCCTCGAGTACATGGACGGTTCCACCGTCGATTTCGTCGAAGACGCTTTGGGTGGAGGCTTCAAAATTGACAATCCCAAAGCCGTGCAAAGCTGCGGTTGCGGCTCGTCCTTCCAAACCGAAGGCAGCGGAGGAGGATGCGGCAACTGTTGCGGCGGCCGCTAATCGGAAGCGCCGGTCGAACAAGCGCCGCTTTTTTCTTGCCACTAACTGGTTGGTGGTTTAAAAAAGCACCGGCCTTTCATGACGTCTGAAATTCAGCAGAAGGGCCACACAACACATGCACAGCCACATGGCGGTTCCGCCATAGCTCATGAACGGCAACCACTGCCCCACGACTGGAAACAGGCGCAAGTTCATACCCATGTTCACAACGGCGTGGAACGCCAACATCCCTAGCATTCCCGCCGAAGCCATCTTGTAGAACGGGTCTGTAGCGCGAAACATGACCAGCCAAGCCCGGTAGAAGAAAAAGCCGTAGCCGGCCAACACTAGCGTCGCTCCAACCAGGCCGCCCTCCTCGCCGATCACGGTGAAAACGAAGTCGTTCTCTTGCTCCGGAATGAAACCACCCTTTTTCTGCTCTCCGTTGCCGAAGCCCTCGCCCAGAACGCCGCCCGCGCCAAAGGCCACCTCGGCGCGCGACACTTGGTAGCCAATGGTCTTGTCGTGGGCAGGGTCGTTGAAAAGCCAAGCGTCGATCCGGTTTTTTTGGTATTGGGAAAGCCCACCTAATAAGTACGCGGCGCCGACAGCGGCCATAGCCAAAAAAACCAAACTGAACACGTAACGCAACCGCACGCCCGCGCCAACGCAAACCGCCAGCCAAGTCACGAAAAGGGCCAGCGTGGCTCCAAGCTGGTGTTGCTTGTGAACCAGAAACAAAGGCGGGGCAACGTAAGCCAGCGAAAACAAAAAGGTCGAAAGCTTGTGCACCTCGTCGATCCGGTTGGCCCAAAAAGCCGATACCGTCAAAGCGACAAGCAACTTGGCCATCTCGCTCGGCTGAAATTGAACCCCCCCGACCTCGATCCACCGAACGGCGCCGTTCTTTTCCACGCCGAATGCAAGCACCATCATTAAAAGCGCAAGGTTGAGGCCGTACAGCCAGTGGCTTAGCTTCTGCCACACCTTGGGGTGCACGGTGTAAAACAGAGCGAACGGGATCATGCCGACCGCGATCCATACGATCTGTTTTTTGAAATGGTCCCCGGGCAACGAATCCCTGAGACTGAACAAAGACATGAGCCCAAAGACGATCAGGATGGCCGCCGAAAGCAAAAGCCACCAGTCGACTTTGTGCAGCGACCTTTCTTTTTCGACAGCTATCGGAGCGGCGGAAAGGCTGGACATCTTTTGCTGGCCACGACAACCGGCCGACTTCTATTATTGACGATTCCGAAACGAAGGGTCGGGTCAGATTTCAAAAAGGAGGAGCCCCGCTCTGAGGGCAAGAGACGGGGCCTTGGGGAGGGAGGAAGGAATGCTTCTACAACTATATACTTTCGTCACTCAAATTTCGTGCCATTTGCCCGAAGAGTCCCAATAATGAGGTTATCAAAAATCTCGAACGGTACAAATAAGACTCCGTTTCGGGTCTCAGGGTTCCTTGGCAACTCCCGGCGTCTTCCGTTGATGCGGTAATCCTTACCATTCCGATTCAGCCGGACCGTGTTGTCGTTGCCATTTATGAGGATGAAGTCCCGGTTCTCGCTTAAATCGACGTACGCGTCGAGCTCGCCTGCCGTCGCTTCAAGAGGAACCATGACCGTGCCGTCGGCCTCGTACGGCTGCAAGTCGCGCTCGAAACGCAGTTCCCGCCCCTCATGAAAAACCCTCAGACGTCCTCGATCCCAATCGTCGGTGTCGACATCCAGCCGCACGTCGCGCTCGATCAGCGCACCACCCCTGTCGCCGCGGCGGATCACCCAATCGTTGTCGGACGAACTGCCGCTTTCCGCCAGAAGGATGCCGGCCAAGGTGCCAATGAAGGCACCCTCGAAAGGCTTTTTGGCCAGGCTGCCGATCAATAGCCCGCCCGCCAAGCCTCCGATGACGAACTCCTCGCGCTTGACGCCCTTTTTGGCCTCCCACCGGCCGTCTTTTGAACGGCTCAAGCCCCTCTCCTTCCAAGCCACCGGCGTGGCCGCCACACGGAACGATTCGCCGTTGGGCAGGACGATTCGGTTGAATTCAAGATCCATCGTTCCGGGCCTTCGGTCCCGTCCCAGGCGTATCGAAACGATCCGCCCCTCAAACACCGTCCCCCGAGGCAACGTGCGGTCTCCGTCAACAATGGCTGAAAAGCGGTCACCCCTCTCGCTTTTGCTGAAGCGGATGTCCTGCTGAAACTTGACCGGAATTACGTCGTTTCGGTAAAGCTCGATCGATTCGCCGGCCCAAGCCGCCCCGCACGTTGCCGAAAAGACCAGGGAAGCATAAACCATCTTCATCATGAGAATCCTCCGAATACGATCATGCGACGATTGAAAGCGCGTTGAGTTACGTGCGCAAGGGCCTCGCCGTTACCTGAATGTCCACCCCCCGGCGACGAACTTTTTCAATCGACAGTTCAGGCGCTTCGGACAACCCTCGCAAACCAAGCCCCTCGAGCCAGCTCGGACCGTCACCCAAAAGCTTCGGCGCCAAAAATAGCTCGAACCGGTCGACACAGCCTGCCGCGACGAAACCCGCCAGGGTTCGCGCACCGCCTTCGACCAACAGGCTGGTAAGGCCGCGCTGAAACAACTCGCAAAGCAACTTTTCAATATTGAAACGGCTATCTGCCAGGCAGTTGGGAAACGTCTCTCGAGTCACATGGATCGTTTCAGCCGAACCTTGAAACACCTTTTCGTCGCCCCGTAAGCGCCCCAACGGGTCGAGAACCACCTTGACGGGCTGGTTTTTCACGCCTCGAATTCGAGCCGTCAGCTCCGGGTCGTCCGCCTCAACCGTCCTTCTCCCCACCAGTACGGCCCCGCATTCGGCCCTCAGCCGGTGGCCCTGCTGGCGTGCCGCCGGCCCTGTGATCCATTGGCTCTCACCTGAGGGCAAGGCAATCCGACCGTCGAGCGAAAGACCCGCCTTGGCCACAACGTACGGCCGTTTCTTCCGCATGGCCTCCAGGAACATCTCGTTGGCCGACCAAGCCTCTTGCTCGCAGATGCCCACTTCAACTTCGATTCCCGCCGACCGCAAAATTTCCGCACCTCCCGAGGCGCGCGGGTTCGGGTCAAGGCAAGCGATAACCACCCGCTTCACGTTTGCCTCGCATAGAACCCTGGAGCACGGCGGCGTCCGACCCTGATGCGAGCAAGGCTCCAAAGTCACGTAAACCGTCGCGCCTCGCGCCTGAGCGCCAGCCCTTTTCAGGGCCATGGCCTCAGCATGGTCGCCTCCCGCGTTCGCATGCCAACCTTCTCCGACAACCTGCCCGTTCTTGACAATGACGCAACCAACGTGAGGGTTCGGCGCGGGGAACCCGCGGCGCGAAAGGGCGACCGCTCTCAGCATCCACGGTTCATCCCTTGCGCTTTTCATGGTCCTGGAGCGTTCCTTCAATGAGATCGCGCAAGTTGTCCATCGAGCGAAGCGCGTATTCGCGCCTTGCCTGCCTGACCAACAACCAGGCGCACACCGTTGCGCTGAAAAAAGTGACCATCAGCAACGAGATGTACACCGCGGAACGGGCAAGATAACGAACTTGCTCCTCCTTGAACTGTTTTTCCATGCGTGCCGCGACCTTAAGGTTGCCGGGCGCAGGGCGTTTCACGGGCGGATAGCCCAGCAACCAAGGCCAAAGCGCCAGTAGAAGAACCCCGAACACCATCAATCCCGTGACCGCCGCCTTCAGCCGCATGCCCGCCTCAAAGACGCCACTCCCTCCGCTATCGAGGGCGCACGGACCAAATAGCTGCCCGCGACAAACACGTTAGCCCCGGCCTGCATCACCATGGGTAGAGTCTCCGGCACGATGCCCCCGTCCACTTCGATGTCGATCTCCGGGGCCATCTCGCGCAGGCGCCGAACCTTGTCCAACGTCGAAGGAATGAACTGCTGCCCCCCCCAGCCTGGGTTGACCGTCATCACGAGCACCAAGTCGAGCTGGTCCAGGTAAGGTTCCACCAGGCATAGCGGGCTTCCCGGGTTCAAAGAGGCCCCGGCCTGAACCCCGCGGTTGCGAAGCGCCTGTGCCAGACGATGGCCGTGGGACGTCGCCTCCGCATGAAAGATGATTCGGGAACACCCGGCATCGATGAACGCGTCGAAATGCGCCTCCGGAGTCAGGGTCATCAGGTGAGCCTCGAAGGGCGTTTCGCCCAGCTGGCGCAGGTCGCGAACCGTCTGGTCGCCAAAGGTGATGGGCGGAACGAACTGGCCGTCCATGACGTCGAAGTGGATCCATTCCACTCCCGCGTTCATCATTTGCAACACCGCCTCGCCAAGCCGAGACTGATTGCATGACAAAACCGAAGGGGCCAGCTCGTACCTCAAGGCGACGCCTCGTCGACGGACTTCGTGATCTGCTTCTTCAGTTCGCCGTCGTAATAGATCTTGAAGGTGACCTCCCGACCCCAGCCTGTGGCCTTAATGTTCACGGTCTCGTTCGGCTGACGCTCTTCCTCGAAGATCGTTCTCTGGCCTCGATCGTCCACGAGATCGACCCGAAGCGTCACCGGCTCTTCAAGACCGGTCAAGGTCACGCTCACCTCGTAGTCGCGGGACTCGGAGTCGTTGACGCTTTCCGGGCCGCGCCCGCCGCTGCTGACGGTCAACTGAATTTTCGTTCCCTGCTCAACGGAGGTCCGGGGTTCGAAGTTCTGGCCGATCACCAAGCCTTCGCCAACGCTTAGGCTCCGCCTGTAAATCACCCTTTCGTCGCAGTCAAGGTTCAATTTCTTGAGCAGGCTCTGGGCCTTGTCCAACGTGAAACCCCTCAAGTCCGGCACCTCAACGAACCGGCTCCCTGTGCTGAGAGTCACAAAAATGACCTTGTCCTCTTTGACCGTTTCGCCGACCGCCGGGTTGCAGTCGATGACCGTGTCGGCGTCATACTTTTCGCTCGCCTCTTTGCGCGCCACCTGCAAGCGCAAACGGTTGGTGGCCAAGATGTTTGCCGCCTCGCTGATTGGCTGGCCGATGATGTTCGGCACCTTCACCTCTTTTTTTGAGTTCAGGCTGACGAAAAGCCACCAGCCGATAAAGAAAACGAAGATCGCCACGACGAGCATGGCGGCGAGGCGCATCCAACCCGGCACATCGCTGGCTGCCGGCTCGTCGTCGGCCACATCGCGCGAGCGCGCCTTTTTCGGTTGAGGCGGTTCGGGCTCTCGGACAGCCGACATTCGAGGCGCGACCCTCGGCCTTTCAGATACCGCGTCGGGGCGTATTGGCCAGCTCAAGCTTCTCCCAAAGCGGAGGGCGTCTTGAAGGTACCGCAAATCGCTCAGCAACTCGCCCATCGACCGGTACCGTTGCAACGGGTCCTTGGCCAAAGCCTTGTGGACGATTTCGTCCAGAACCATGGGCACTGAGCTGTTCAGCGCCTTCACTCTTGGAGGCGCCTCGCTGGCGTGTTTCATCGCCAAGGCCAACGGCGTGTCGGCGCGGTGCGGAGCATGGCCTGTCAACAGCTCATAAAGCAACACCCCTACGGCGTACACGTCGCTCTCAGGGCTGGGCATGCCTCCGGCGGTGACCTCCGGAGCCAGGTAAGGTGCCATCGCCGGGAGACAGACCATTCCCGCCGTCCGGCTGAAGCTGTACGCCTGCCACTGTCCGGATTGAAGCAACACCGCCGATCCGTCCGCACTGATGATCGCGTTCTCCGCGCTGACGTCGCCGTGCACGATCCCGGCCTTGTGGAGCGCGTAAAGCGGCTCGCAGACCGAGATGGCCATGCCTACCGCAACTGGTACCGAAAACGGTGCAAACCGACGTAGACGCTCCCGCAAGACCGTTCCCCTGGCGAGCTCGCACACCAGGAACGGCAAGCCTTCGTGGTCGTCCAGTTCCAACACCTTTTCGATGCCTGGGTGCTGGATCGCCGATGCCTTTTGCGCGTGGAAAAAGGACGCCTCCACGAACTCCTTCTCCTGCGAAAATGGAGGCTTGAAAACCTTCACGCAAACGTCTCTGCCGGCGACCTGGTCGAACGCGGCGTAGGCTGAGAAAATCGCGTTCTCATAAATCAGCTGGTTCACCGCGTAGCGAATGCGCAAAACCGAACCGATCATGGCGCGCCTCCCTCGTCATGGCTAGGGAAAAAAGAGCAGGCGGCCGCCCCGATGAGCAAGGCGAGCGATATCCACTTGACTGCAGGCTGATCGACGGCTCGGGCGTATTCGCTTGCCACGCCCAAACGGTAAGCCGACTGGCTAAGGAAATACCCACCGACTAGCCAGACGAACGTCACGACAGCCAATGCCCAGCGAAACGTTTGCATGCTTTTTCGATCATGGCGGCAACCGTGCCCTCGCCGACGCCTGTTACTAGTTTACATTCTCCTATGCGCGTCAAGAGGCTGAACCCGAGACCTCTACCCTCGTTTTTCTTGTCTGTGCGCATGGCCGCGACCAAACCGGCCGCATCCGCAAGACAATCGTGAACAGCAGGCAGGCCGTGCTTGCCGACATATTGGGCCATCCAGTCGGCGGTGCCTTGGGGGGTGACCCCGATCGCCTCTCCCAACAAGCTCTCGACCACCATCCCAACCGCAACCGCCTCGCCGTGGAGCGTCGGGCCGTAACCCGTGACGCGCTCGATGGCGTGGCCGACCGTGTGGCCGAAGTTCAGGCAGGCCCGAAGCCCGGTCAGGTCCAGTTCGTCCTCCGCGACAACCTTGGCCTTCAGACGGATGCACCGTTCCACGATATTGCCTAGCCGCGGGTCTGAACGAAAAAGCGGCTGGGTGTCCAGTTCCCGAGCGAGGCCCTCGTCCAGGATAGCCCCATACTTGATCACCTCAGCGCATCCGTTGACAAAGTGCCGGTCGGGCAGGGTTCCAAGGGTCTCCTCGCAGATGAAGACAGCTGCAGGCGGGTAAAACGCGCCGACCAGGTTCTTGCCCTCGGGAATGTCGATGGCAACCTTGCCGCCGACTGACGAATCCACCTGCGCGAGCAGGCTTGTCGGCACTTGCACGTACGGAACCCCGCGCATGTAGGCCGAAGCGACGAACCCCGCCAGGTCGCCGATGACTCCGCCGCCCAGTGCAGCCAGTGTCGTTTTCCGTTTGGCCCCCAATCTGGCGCATTCCGAAACCAGCCTGCCGAACTGCTCCAGGGATTTGGCCGATTCACCGGGAGGAATGACCACCGTCTGGCGGCCTTCAATCCTCCAATGCGCGTGAACGTTGCTGTCGGTGATCACGATGCAGTCATCGGGAAGGCTTGCCGCGACATACGCAAACCGCTCGAAGGTGACGAGGTACGAACCGTTTCGGTGCCGAATTTCAATCGAGGAGTCTGCCATGTCTAGGCACGATTATGGCGAAGTTCCCTCGGAGCGCGCACTTCGCTCGTAATCCTGGATCGCCCGGAGAACGGCTTGAATTGCCTGTTCCACGCCCATATGGTCCAGATTCACGGTAATGTCGGCCTTTCGATAAAGGTCCTGTCGGCAAGACAAAATCTCTCGAACTCGTTGCTGCCAGTTCTGGGTTTGCAGGAGGGGCCGTTTCTTTCGGCCGAACTTCAATCTGCCGATTATCGATTCGGCCGAGGCATCGAGATAAACCGTGATGCCAATTCGGCGCATCTCGTCCCAGTTTTGATCGCGCAGCACAATGCCGCCACCGGTGGATATGACGGCGCGCCCGGGAGCCAGGCTTCTTAAGATACTGGTCTCGTGGTCACGGAACGCCTGCTCGGTGTAGATCTTGAAGACTTGCTGCACGGTGCGCCCTAATCGCCTCTCGATCAGGGCATCAGTGTCGAGAAACTCCCGCCCGGAGGCTTTCGCAAGACCCTTGCCGATTGTGGTCTTGCCCGCTCCCATCATTCCAAGCAGGATCCAGCTTCGTTCCATCTTTGAGCAAAACAGCGGAGAGACGCTTGCGTCTCCCCGCTGCAAGGGTTTGGAGAAGATAGATTGCCTAAGGCCCAAGGCCGCCGTTGTCTTCGTCACTCACGATTGTCGGCGTCACGAAGATCAGCAGCTCGCTGTTCGTGATCGTGCGGTTCGCGGCACGGAAGAACTGTCCAATGAAAGGCAGGTCGCCCAAAACTGGGAACTTTTGGTTCGTGCCGGTATCGGACTTTCTTGTCAGACCGCCCAAAACGATCGTCTCTCCGTTCTTCACTCTGGCCACGATCGAGACGTACTGGGTCAGGGTGTCCTGGTACTCCGCGCCGTCCGGCGACTTTCGGGTTTCTCCGAAGTCGGAGATTTGCGGGTTCAGGTACATAACGATCGTGCCGTCCTGATTGATTCTTGGAGTGACCGAAAGGCCCGTGTCGAGGGTCTGCTGGTTGGCCTCGTAACTGGTGATGACCTGAGTGCCCGTCGAGTTCACCGTTGCCGTGAAAACCCACGTGTCGATGGTCTCATAGACCTCGGCGTACTGGTTGTTCAAGGTTCGAACGATCGGCGCGTTGACCACCTTGCCGTAGCCTTCTTGAAGCAGGACTCGGAGTCTGGCGGAAACGTTGCCGGTAGCATAGCTGACGACGAACGGATCGCCGCTTCGGGCGAACGAACCGGGCCGGTTGCCGAGGAAGAGGTTTCCTCGCTGGTACAGCCAGTCGTAACCCAGGGCCCTCTGGACGCTATTGCTGGTCGTGATGAACTCAACCTTGATGATAACCTGTTGAGGCGCCACGTCAAAAGTGTCGACCCATCGTCGCAACTCTTCGATCTGGTCGGACGGGCCTCTCACAACGATACTGTTGTCAACGGGATCGTAGGTGATGTAGTCGATGTCCGGACCGAAGATGCCTTGGCCTCCGACTTGGCCGCCCTGAATGCCGCCCCCGATGCCGCCACCAAAACCGCCGCCGATGCCGCCGCCTTGGAACCCGCCGCCGATGCCGCCGCCTTGGAACCCGCCGCCAAAGCCGCCGCCTATCCGGCCGCCGCCACCTTGGAAGCCTCCCATTCCGCCGCCCATCACGCCGGCAACTTGGCCTGCAGACTCGTCACCCGGCAGTTTGACGTCCGATCCCGATTCGGGCCCAGTGGCGGGAACCGAAACCGAATTCAAAGCCACGGGCGTTGCCTGTTGCGCGTTGATCGCCGCAATCACGGGGTCTTTGATACTTCGCGCTTTGCGGAGAAGGTGGTTGGTCTTCATGCGGCTGAAGACCCGCGAACCGTCTTCTTTGGCTTGATAGACTATCTGGTAATAAACGGCCTCTGGGTCCGCGTGCATCAGCTTCAGCTTCTTCACAATCTTCGGAGCTGCAACCTGAGGTTCCAGTGTTGGCGCACTCGCTTTGGAATCGGCCTCCTTTTTGTTGCTGAAAATGTAAACCCCGCTTTCATCTCGGCGGCAGGTGGCTCCGGCGGCTTGACAGATGTAACGAATAACGACATCCAGAGGCTGATCCTTGAGAGTCAGCGTAACCTTTTCGAAAGGCGTGTTGCTCGGTTCGACCACGAACTGGAGGCCCGTATCCTTAATCAGCGCTTGCGCAGCGACAATCAAATCGGCATCCTTTAAATTAATGCTGATTCGCGTATCGCTGGCGGCGTCCTGCGGGTAAGCCTCAGATATGCCAAAAAGGCACGTCGAGGCGAAAACTGCCGCAGTAATCAGTTTCAACCAACTTTTACCCATTCTCTTCTCCTTACCCTTCTCTTCTTTTCTACTCGGCGTCAATAGCCGCCCCGGTTGCCTCTGCCAAAGCCGCCGCCATAGCTGCCACCCCGGTTGCCGCCATAGCTGCCACCGTAGCTTCCACCTCGGCCGCCGCCACGGCCACCGCGGCTGCCTCCGTACCCGCCATAGCCGCCGTAACCGCCACCGCCGTAGCCGCCGTAACCGCCACCGCCGTAACCGCCGTAGCCGCCGTAACCGTAACCGCCGTAGCCGCCGTAACCGCCACCGCCGTAGCCGCCGTAACCGCCACCGCCGTAGCCGCCGTAGCCGCCACCGTACAGAACGGACATCTCAGGCTGCATCCCAAAGTTCAGACCACCGATTAGCATGTAGTAGATGTACATCGGATCGGCATGTTTGATCCGAATTCGTCGGATTTCCTTCTTCTGCGTCGGAGCCGTCGTCGTGTCCTCGGTCGGGTTGATCCGATTCGGCTCTTCTTTCAGCATGATCCGGTAGATGCCCATCTCAATCTTGTAGGTCGCGTTGACTTGACCCAAGATTCCTCGAAGAGCCGTCGTAAACGGAACGTTGTTGTACTCAACGGTAACCGTTCCATTCACGTCCGCCGCTATCTCGTAAGAGATGTTCATGCCCTTGAACAGCATTCTGATGGCCTCGCGAACGTCCGCGTCGGTCAGCATCAGCGTGACTTTCTTGTCGCTCGGGTCATCTTGTGCAAAGGCTCTCGGCGCCATTCCCCCAAAAAACACGGTGGCAAGGGCCAAGGCCGCAATTGCAGTTCTCACATTGTTCATCGTTTACCTCCAGAAGAAGGATGTTCCTCACACCGTTCCGTTACGTTTATTATCTTCCAATTGTCGCGCTAGATTCAAGACTACTCCATGCCGGGTCCCGGGCCGAAACCGCCGCCGCCCATGGGTCCTCCCATGGGACCACCCATCGGACCGCCTCGGAAACCGCCGCCGCCCCTGTTGCCGCCAGGGTTGAGCAAGCCGCCCAGAGGCTTTTGCAAGGGAACCTCGATTTTATGGGGTTTCTTGTTGCCCTTGCGGCTCAGGATCGCCTTTTCCAAGTCGATGGAGTCAACGGTCCACTCGCCGATTTCCTGCCCCGGCCTTACAATCTCGATCTTTCCATCGCCCATGTCGATCATCGCCAGAACCGAAGTTCCGACCATGACGCCCGCAAGCCTCCGGTACGGTTGCTGCTCGATCACTTCCGGCGCTTTTTCCTCAGGCGGGGTCCACTCGAGCATGAACCCGCCGGCCGTCGAGATCAGCCTTTCTGCCGACTGCTGGTTCTCGTATCTTTGCTCGGCCGGCAGAAGAGCAAAGGGATCTGGACGCGACCCATAGTTTGCCGCCATGGCCAGCACCTTGAGCTTTGGGTCGAGCGAGGTGCTTCTTGGACCTACCTTCACACCAGCTTCTGCACTGGGGGTTTTGCTAGCGTCCCTCTCGTACTCCGATTTGTTCAACGGAGTGGGAGTCGCGCCAACTTCCTCCTCTGGGCCGGCGCATCCCGCTAACAAAATGGCCAGGCCAGCAGGGTACAGGACCATCCCCAGGGCTCTTTCGAATGCTCGCTTCTTGTTCGTGATATTCATTCTTGAATCGTCTCCGTTCGAACCATGCCCGTTCAGCCTACCGACCCATCGGAGGGGCCGCAGACAAACCAGGAGGGCCGCCTGCACGGGAACCGCCGCCCATCGGAGGCGCGGAAGACAAGCCTCGAGGACCGCCCATTGGGCCGCCCATAGGCCCTCCCATCATAGGCCCTCCCATCATGGGACCTCCCATCATCGGGCCGCCCATCATGGCACCGCCACCGCCGGCCGTCGAAGCGGCTTGGCCTTCGTTCACGCCGCCGAAGAACTTCTGCCCGCGCATGAAGCCTACCACCACCAGGTTGTAGGTGCCGGTCAGCTGAGGCGACGTCCCGGTCAGCGAAAGGTTGCTCGCCACCGCCAAATAACCCTTCATGTTTGCCCATGAGCGAACGTTGTCGCAAATCTGTTTGTAGGTTCCTTGGACGGTGACCGTGCCGAGCTCCCAAATCACAATCGGATACTCGAAAGGAGGATAGTTGAAGTAATTGGCGAGGGTAGCGGTCGAATTGTCCTCGGGGAAAGGAATCCTTGGGCCGTTGATAACGGTCACACCGCCCTTCTTGACTTGCGCATTGACCGCCTTTTGGGCGACGTTCCGAAACTTTCGCACGTCGATGGCAAGCTGCCAAGGATTCACGGAGAGGTCGATGCCGCCGCTGGCCAGCGTCGACCCAGGCGTGTGCTCGGCAACGTATTTCTGCCAAACGGATGCACTTTCGTCTCGGATCTGCCGCGCTCTTTCATAGCGTTTCTTGACCATGTCCGCCTTTTGGGCCTCGGCAAGAAGAGCCTGGTAATACTCTTTCTTGTTGTTGGCCTCAGCCATGTTCGGTTGGTAAAGGTGGACGAAACCGTAAGTAAGGAACACGGAGGAAATTGCAATCCCGATGATTATGATCGTAAGCCAGCTTATCTTCATTTTCATAGCCTTGAACCCTTACCGTTCGTCCTCGCCAGTGTCCGGTCTCATTCCACCGCCGGGAATGCCGCCTCCCATAGGGGGAGCCGACGACAGGCCCGGAGGGCCGCCAACTCCACCGAACGGGGACCCGCCTAACCCAGTGCTCGCGGGTGCGGACCCTGAGGAAACGGCGTTCAACGTGGCCTTGACGTCCGGAGCCTGCAACTTGCCCGGCATCACGAGACTGATCGTGATTTCCGACCACCTCGGCATGGCGCCGCGGTATCCCGGTTGCCCCGAGCCGAATCCGCCGACCTGCTCGTAACCGGAAAGACTTCCGCGCGCGATGAAATACTGCAAACGTTGCATCGGGTCGTCCGGAATGTTCGAATCCTGAATTCGGATCGGTCGGCCGGTTTGGTCGGTCTGAACAAGGTTCGGAATGTATTGCTCGACGATCGTGAATCCGGACCTTGTGACGGTTTGAACGTCCGGGATGCGGTTGAAGGCCAGCATGATGTTCGCGTACTGCTCGCGCGTTTGAATCACCCCTCGGAGGGTTACCGAAACCGTTTCAGCGGATACGGGTGTGGCCGTCATCGAGTTGACCCGGAAAAAGCTTGGGATGTACGGCATCAGCTTGTCGTAAAAAGCCGGGTACGCCGAATTGTGAGCCAGCATCTCCTTGGCAAGCGCGGCATTCACGATAACGCCCTTCGAGTTTTCAATCACCTTGTCAGCGTAACCGGAGACGGCGACCACCGCATCGTAGGCAGGCTTCACTTCTTCAGCCTTGGTCGTCCAGAAGTCGATCTTCTTCTTGGAGGTTTGCCCCATCATGAAGGCTGCGGCCGCCGATGCTACGATCATGATGATGCAGATGATCCAGGCGAGCCCGGTGCCTTGACCCTTTGCTGCGTGAGTCGGTAGTAAGTTTAGCTTCATTCTTAACCCCTTGTCAGAAGAAGATGTGCAGGCCGTTCCCCACTGCCACGGCGAACTCTTGCGCATGTTCGGCGACAAAGTCGGGAGTGACTTTCTTGGCGTTCAAGCTGATCTTCTTCATCGGATCGTACATTTCGCAGGACAGGCCCAATGACCTCTCCAGGAACTCCGGCAAGCCCTTAAGCCTGGCTCCGCCTCCGCAAAGCAAGATCTTGTTCACGTCGCCGCCCTTGCTCCGGAAGTAGTCGATCGAACGCCGCACCTCGGTGGTGAACTCGTCAAGCACGGAAGCCATGGCGTTGTAGATCCGAAGCGTCTCGGGATCGGCAACCGTGGCGGGGGTGGAACTGGCCGCCGGGTCGGACGATGGAGGCTCGGACGCCGCCGGAACTGGATCCGCGAACGGATTGTAGGGCGTGAACTGCTGGGTTTCCGGGGACGCAGGCACCGCCCCAACTCCCTCCGGAATCTCGGCGCGGGTCACTTTCAAGTTTTCCGCCTCTTTGGCCGGCATCATGAGAGCGTCGGCGATAGCCGTGGTGAACATCTCGCCGCCGATCGGAACTTGGCGCGGCATCACCAGCTTCGTGCCCCTGTAGATGTTGATTGCAGTCGTCTTGTGGCCGACGTCAATGACGCAGACCACTTGCTTGTCCGCCTGCTCCTGCGTCACTTGGAGCGACCTCGCAAAGCTCAGCGGCTCCACATCGATCGCGTGAAGCGACTTGCCGGCTTTCTTGACGCAAGCGACGAGGGTATCGATCGCCGACTGGGGCGATATCGCCATCACCACATCCATGTTCTGCGAAGAGGGGTCCTCGTCCTCAAGCGGCTTGAAGTCACTGACGACGGTGCTCTCGGCGAACGGAATGTTGCGGCTGATTTCCCACTGCATGTGCTCGCTCAGTTCGGCATCGCTCATGCGCGGCACCTCGAGAGTTCGAACCAACACGCTCGCCTGGCCGGCGACGGAGACAACCGCCTGCGAAACGCTCACGCCGCTCTCCGAACAAACCTGCTTCAAGGCGGCGCTGACGGCCTCCGGATTGAATACGCCCGTGTGGTCCACGGCTCCTTCGGGTGTGTCGATCATCCCTAAAGCGGACACCACCGGCTGATTGACCTGACCGCGGATTTCCGCAACTTTAATTGACCGACTTCCGATGTCGATTCCAAGTACGCTGTTAAGCTTTTTCGCCATAGACCCAATCCTGCGTCCAGTGTGGAGCGAGCTAATGTTACTACCCTCGGAGGCGAACTGTCAACCACTTCGCCGTCATTCTACTTTGACGCAAGGCAAATCCGATAAGGTTCGCCAATATGCCAATTGGGTGGAGTTTTCGCTCCACCCGATTGTTTCGTTCATCTTACCCTGTCACTGCCCGGGGGGCACAGGGGTGAAGCGCGGCGCGATCGTCTCAAAGTAGATGTCCGGCGCGCCGGCCCTCGTGCTCGTCCAGAAGAGCCAGATCAGACCTGGCCTTCGCTCGGGGTAGCCGCCTCCCAAGTTGAACGGATCCAGGAATGCGTGCATCCCTGATTCATTCACGGCCTGCTCGATCGTGACCGGGGCCTCTTCGCGCTCGGTCGTGAACGAGACATAGGAGGTTTGAGAGTAGTTCAGCAGGTTGCCGTTCGGCGCTTTTAACAGAGCGTTAATCGTTACCGGCTTGGCCTCGTCCACCGCGGTGAAGAAAATGCGGCCGTTGACCGGATCGACTTGGTATGCCCCGGAGTGCCCGGAAACCGTGAGACTGGTCACGAAACCGTTCGGCTGGGTGGCAATCGCGAACGGAAGCTGCACGCCCAGGCGCATCGTTTTCAGGTACGGCCGGGTCGTCTGACCGCCGCCCGGAGACGACTTTCCGTAGACGTGGAGGTATCGAGACGGGCCGTCCGTCGGAGAGAGCCCGACCCAGTAACTGGTCTCGGCCACCAGGCGGTTGTCGAACAGAATCGACGGGGACGAGTGGCCGGCGTTCGTGCCGATGCCACTAATCCGGATGAATCGCGGCTGGTAACTCAGCACGAGGATCGCGTTGGTCGCCGGCACGGCGTTGGCCAGTCGGACAATTCCCGCTCCTGGGTCGAGGTAAGCCTTGCCGCCCAGCTTGGTCGTGAAGGTGATCCGGCCGGTGGCTCGGTCGTAGCTGCGCGTGCCCGGCACCTCGAGGTCGGTGTAGGTGGTTCCGTCAAGGGTCTGCTCCAGGCGGATGGTGTTCCTCAGGTTCCATGCCACGCCGTCGGTCCGGAAAACTCCCGGCTCGCCGCCCGAAACCAGCTGCTCCCGGTCCTTGTTCGGCAGGAAGGCGAACGCCGGGTTGTTGCCGCCCAAAGGAACGCCGGAGTCGTTCGTCAGAACGCGCCCGAAGAACACCTCGCTGTTCGGCCTGCCCCTTAGCTTGCCGACAAAGCTGATTTCCAGCATGGCCTGCCCGAACGGGAGCTGGCTGCCGCCCGCCGTGCTGGCAAAGCGCCTCATGCTCACGCTCGGCGACGTGGCGTACTCGAAACCGCCACCCGTCGAGAAGGAGCGGATTGGCGACCAGCCGCCTGACGGGCTGTAGCTCATGCACATCAGTTGGCTCTTGCCCGCGCTGCCGCCGCCAAAAAGAACCGTCACGTTCTCGTTGACTTGGATGACGCTCGGCTTCGACTTCTGGATCTTTCCATCGTCGAACTGGGCCAGGATGGGCGAGCCCACCACGGGGTTTCCGCCCGAGCCCAACGTGACCGGCGCCAGGAACAGCCTGTTCAAAACCGCGCGACCGTTGGCCGTTTGGAGTTGCGCTTCGCCAAGGAAGGCCATGTAGGCGTTCGGGTTCAAGGCGCCGGTAAGCGGGTTGTAAAGCCCGTTCGTGGGCAGGCTCGGAGAACCGAACTTGACGGTGTTGATCAGAATCGATCCGTCAGAGCCAACGTTGAACAGGCTGTTCGCCTCCGCTACCGTGTCGCACTTCGGGAACGCACCGCTCGAACCGCCGGATGGGTTCAGCTTGTCGAACCACCGGTTGGAAGCGGCCGGAACGAAGTACCCCAGTTCCCGAAGCGGGTTGACGGTCCCGCCCACGCTGTTCGGCGACGTTCCGGCAAGGCTGGCGATGTAAATCCGCCACTGGTCGTCGAACTTCGCATCGGCGCCCGGCAAAGGTTCGTCCCAATTGGAGCGGTTCGAAGCCCAAGCGGCGATCAGGCCGCCCAGCGGGGTGCGCATCGCCGTCGGCTGAACGTTTCTGTGCAGGAAACGCTCATTTGTCGGCGTCCAAGAGTCGACCATGGGAACCGTGCCCGCCGTGAAGCTGTTCGTCAGTCTCGACTCGCGCACGTTGAATCTTAGAACGAAGGTCGGGTCCGAGTACGTCTCGAGGCCGGCTGCGTTGGAGTCCATGCTCAGTGCGTTGTTGGCAGGATACGCCGGATCGTCCTCGTTGATGATGCGCATGGTCTGGGCGTAGGTGCCAACCGGGAAGCCGAGGGGCACCGTCACCGCCACGCTGGGCAGGTACGGAACCGGCAACGAGGCGCTGTACGGAGCGGCGTTGACGTTCAGGTTCGGGTTGGCCCTGCGAATCGGGTTCAGGCTGAGCTCGGTGCCAACGCGGTCGCCGACCCGGGCCTTCTGCAACGCTATTCTTCCGTTCGACGTCACGTTCCAACGCGGGTCGTCGTCCAAGTTGGAGAAAACGTAGCGACCGGTTTCCAGCCAGGCCGTCTCGTGGTTGCCCAGCGAGTAGATCGGCCAGGCCAGCGGCGAGTTCGCGCCGAACTGCTGGAACTTGGCGAGCCTGAGGTTCCTGAGGTTAACGTTGCCCTCGTTCACCACGTTGAACGTCGCGAAGAACTTCTTGCCCGAATAGCCGGAGGTCTGATCCTGGGCCGGGTTCAGCAACGTGTTCGCCGGGTCCCAAGGAGCCAGCGGCGAGAATCCGTGCCCATGGGCCAGAGAACCGTTGTCGACCACGGGCGTGGTGACCGAAAGGCGCTCGTCGGCGTCGACGTTCCCGCCGAACCGGAACGCGCGATAGGCGTTGCGTTGGCCGCCCGACCGGTTGAACTGCCCGGTTCCGTTGTCCACATAGACGTATTGGGTTCCCATGTAACCGGCCGCGATCGTGCTTCCCGCCGAGTTGAGGGCGGCGGTGGCGTTGGGCGGTTGGAACTTCGGCACGTCTAAGCGCACCTCGAGATCCGTCGGGTTCAGCGTCCTGGCCAGCGGATCCAAATTGGCGGCCTGTGTTGGAGGAATCAGGTCCACGCCCGAGAAGATCGGGTTGCTCGGGTTCAGGTTGGGATTGCTGACGAAGGTCAGCCTTTCCCGACTGATGTCCGGGTAATCCAGGCTGTCGTTCGGGTAACGCGTCGGGAAGTCCTCGTAGTTCGGGTAGATCGCCGTGTCCAATGGCTTGTACACCGCGCCCGCGCCGCCCCTCCATAGCAAGTCGTTCCTTTGAATACGGACGTTCGGCAAGCCCCTGTCCCAACCGTAAAGCTGAGCCATCAGGCTGCGGTCCACGATCGAAATGGTTGCCGATTCGGAGTTGCCGTGCGAGACCAGCCCGGTCGTCTTGGTCAGACGGGTCAGCACCTTGCCATTGACGGTGCCCCGCGGGTTGCCGTTGGCCAGGTTCTCAGGGTCCTTCGGATCCGTGGAGTAACCAATCGCCTGGCTCAGGTCCGACTTTCCGTTCATGAGGAGGGCGAGCGGGTTGGCGATTTTGAACTCGCGCCGCGCCTGGGTCGAATCGAGGGCGATCGTCTGCCGTGCGCCGGTGTCGTTCAAGGAACTGGTGCTAATGCTGAACGTCAGAACCCCGTTGCCCGGAGCGAGCGACATGCCACCGCCCGGCTGAATGGGGAAAGATACCGCCGCGTAACCGTCAAGCAAAGTCGTGCCGTCAACCGAAGAGACCGGCGGGTTGCCGGCGCCTGCCACGGGGAACGGCACGCTAGCCACGGTCACTGTGCGCGTCGTGGCCCCCTCGACACTGAACACGAAGTTGACCGAGGGCTCGGCGACCGTCGCGCCGACCGTGTTCGTCGTGTCGTGCGGGAAACGGTAAACCACCGCGTAGATGGTCTGACCCCACTCGAAAGCCAACGGGTTTCCGGTGACCTCCGGCCGAGAATCCAGCCAAGAGTAGGTAGCCGTGCCCGACCGCGTGCGAAGCTCGCGGTAGTTCGCCTCGCTGATCAGCTTGACGCGGCATTCGCGGAACACGTCGGCCGTTCGGTCGTTCTCCACGATCACCTGCTCGCCCGGAGGCGCTCCCGGCGAAAGGTAGCCGCTGCCCGCGTTGAAGGCGAGCAGAAAGCCGCCGCTGCTGGCGCCATAAAGCCACCCGCGCCCGTTCGCCGCCGAAGCGATGAAAGCGTCGCCAGTGTTGTACTCCCAGGCGCGCTTGGTTCCAAAGCGGTTCGTCTGGCCGTCGGCGTGCAAGCCGACCAGGCGCCCGTTCACCGTCGGTACCATCAGGATCGGTTGCGGCGTCGCCGTGATGCCGCCGCCGGTTGCATAGATCTGCATGGCCACGAACGAAAGCGAGGCCGACGCGGTCGTGCCCAGCTCGTCGGTCGACCAGATGATGCTGGTCGTGCCGTCGCCGTTGCCTGCGGCGTCCAGCGCATAAACGAACCGGTTCTCGTTGGCCACGAATACCGTCGCGGCTTGAGAGAAGCCAGGAGTCCGGAACTCGGACGCGGGCACGAAGGCCGGGCTGGACGTGAAGTCGTCAGCCGGAACGCTGGCGGTCCCGCTGAACTTCCAGACCACCGCGCCGGTGTTGATGTTCAGCGCATAGAACTCGCCCGTGGCGTCCTCGTCCTTGGCCTTCGTGCCGAAGTAGATGTTGCCCAAGCCGATGGCCGGGGTCATGGATATCTCGCCGAGAGTGGGCTCGGTGGCAAGCGGGTACTGCCAGCGGACGACGGTGGTTCGGTTCGCGTGGGGCCGCGCGTCGAGCGCATAGATGCGGCCCTGCGGCGCCGGGACGAAAACCGTCGGCCCGTCGGAGGTGTTCGCGAAAGCCAACGAGCCCGTGAAGGCGCCCAGGTTCGACTTCTTGGGCGTGGCCGGGTAGTCGTCCGGATAGGACCAGATGCGGGTGGTCGTGCCCGGCCGGCGGGTCGCCGCGTTGAAGTCGCCGCGCCCCGTCACGTCGATGCAGTATATGCGTCCGTTGCGAGCCGCAATGAACAGCCTGTCGGAACCGTCAATCCTCTCGACGAGCCCCGAGCTCAGATCAAAACCGGAGCCGGACGGCATCTCTGCCACGCCGCCAGGACCGTCGAGTCCGTTGTCATGGTTCGGGTCGGACCACGAGCTGTTGTTTGGATCGGGCGTGCTGGGATAGGTCCAGTACACCGTCGTGGTTCCATCGCCGTTGCCGTTCGAATCGAGGCAGTAGAGCCGACCGTCTTCAGCGGCGACAATGACCACGTCGGTGGGTTCGGGCGGGTTCAACGGGTTCGTGTCTTTTTTGATCAAAGCGCCGTTCACGTGGATGGGCGTCGAGTTGATCGCCAGATTGGCCGCGCCCACAAATCGAACCGTGTCCGCGTATGCTGAGCGCCCGGAGTCCGCCGGGTCCGTGCTGTAGTTCAAGGCGTGCACCGAAAGCCTCGAGCTCGACCTGTGGTCGTACCTCCGGTTGCCCAGCTTGACCCATCCCTTGTTGGTGTCCATGTTGACCTGCACGAGCGTGGTGGTCGACCCCTCGCGGATCTCAAAGTTCTGGCTCCCGGCGAACTGCGCGCCGTTGCTGCTGCCTGCAACCCACACGTAGATGTCGTAGTCGCCGTCAGCCAAATTCGGCGAATACACAACGGCCGTCGCCGAAGCGTAGTTCGACGTGATGCCCTGGGTGAAGTAGCCGTTGCCCTGGTACCCGTTGGCAACCGTGGAGTTCGTCCAGCCCGGCCCCGCCGTAACCAGCGCGCTTGGGGAGTCGAGGTTGGTGGCCAGGCTGGACTCGTCGAGAGGCGAGAAAGACCACCGCTTGGCGCCGGTCGAGGCCGTGTAGCTGGTGACAACACCCTTCTTCAGCATGGTCGTGCTCGACCCGATCTTTCCGACCTCGAGCCTGTTGAGGGCCGCAACGGTCACGGTGTCGGCGCCGCCCGTCAGCCGCGCCACCACCGGCGAGGCCGCGTAGGTGCCGTAAACCGGCGCTGACATGGCCGCGTCCGCATAAACGAGGTAAGTCGTCGTCACCGACGGGACAAGCAGGTTTCCGGTCGAATCGCGCGGAATCGTGTTGTAAAGGGTCACCGTGATCGGGTTGACGCCGTCGTAGGCGAAGGCCCGGTCGGTTACCGCTCCCCCCGCGCCCAGGCGCACCCATCCGGTGCCCGCCAAGGACGTGTCCACCACGTCGATGAAGGTTTGGCCCGAACCGTAGGTCACCTTGTACACGAAATACCGTTGGGGGTATAGAAAGCGCGATGTCGCGATATCCGTCGGCCCTGCAGGAAGCCAAACGTACACGGCGTACATGCCGGCGACGCCTGTGGTCGGCGTCACGTTCCAGGTAGCCGTGCGCGCCGTTCCCGAGGCCGGAACCGTCGGGTTGTAGGTCAGGGCGCTGCCCGTCCAAAGCGAGGCGACCGCCGCCGCGTAGTTGTATCCCGGCGTAATCGGCAGGTTGTTGTAGTTCGGGGACGCCGGGTCGAAAAACGACGACATCAGGCTGTCATAGGCGACGTCGCCCGTACGCTTCGGAACGTAAACGAACTGGGCCTCCTGGNGGGTTGTCGGGCTGCCCCACGCTCCCACACGGGTGCACAACGAGGAGGTGTTGTCCCGGATGAAAGACGTGAAGTTGAACTCGGTGCTGTCCGGGTGCCACCAACGCAGGTTGCCCAGCCCCGGCGAGGTTCCAAAGGCGTCGCCGTTGTGGCCGACCCGCTGGCTGCTTCCCTTGTGGGTCGGATAGTCCTGCGCCCCCACAGTCGCCCAAGCGAGCCCGAAGCCCACCGTTGCCGTGAAAGCAATCCACTTTCGCAAATTTCTCTGCATATCAATCACCCTTCAAGCTCCTACCTTCGGTCTGCAAACATCGGCAGGATGATGCCGCGCGTGCCTTGCACCGGCGGCAGTTCGAACTTGATGCTGGTCGTGTTGAACCCGAGGTTCAATGCCGAAAACCTGAAGCCGCTCGAATAGACGCCGGGCGCCAGAGTGCCGTCCACCTGAAGGATCTCGCCGTTGAACGGGTCGTTGGACAGCTTGGTGCCCACATAGCCGTTCACGATGATCACTTCGCCGGAGTTCAAACGCCTGGCATACGTCGGGCGGAAGTCGCGCGGGTTGCTGGGAAGGATGACCCCGGCCCCGTTCCGGCGCAACGCCTTGTAAACCTCGCGCGGCATCATCCAGATCACCCGCCAATCCGAGCCGACCTTAACGATCTCGTACACTCCGGTGTTGTCGGTGAACATGATCGCCAGCCGCGGCTCGGGAATTCCGTCGCCGTTGGTGTCGATCAGAACGTTGCGCATCGTCACCGAGGAAACGTTCGCCAAGCGCTTGGGCCTCTCGGGGAATGGTTCCGGATTCAGCAGGCCGGTCAACGGGTCGTAGATCACGTTGGCCTCGATGCCGGGCACGATGACTTGGTTGATCACTTCGCTGTTGGCGCCGTCGTAGATCACGATTCCGCCGTTGCCCGTCTGATCCTCTCGGATCGAAGTCGTCGTCGGCGTGTCCAGGCCAGTGTCCGCTCTTGTCGGCATGGCGCTTCCAATGCCGCAAGCGTATACGTAACGGCCGCCGCCGTCGGCAATCCATGCACGCGCCACGCTGTTGTAATCGAAGCGCTTGCCGGAGAACGCGGACGGCGAGTGCCAATACAGCACGCCCAGATCGATCGGCTGCACGATGGCCCGGCTTACGGGATCGACTTCGTACCGGTCGATCAGTTCGACGATCCTCTTGTTCCCGGTGTCGGCGATCACGTAGTGGACCCAGTACTCCAAGGGTCTGGGGTTGGACAGTTGCGTAGGGTTGGTCTGATAGCTGACGAACGTCAGCACGTCTCGAGGGTCTCGAAGTTCGGGCGTCGCGTTGGTCTCGAAACCGTCAGGTACAAACTTGCCGTCCAGCTTGAAGAAACTGATCGAGCGCACTTCGCGGGCGGAAGCGTCCAGACGGACGATGCGGTTGGCGCCGGAATCCACCACAATCATGTCGCTCGTCCCGAACGGGTAGGCTCGAGTCGGTCGTACCAAGGGTTTCAGCACGCTCGCCGAGACGTCGTCCACCGTGCGCCCCGAGCTTTGGGACGTGTCCGTCGACCACAGCGGGTTGCCGCTGGGGTCGAAGCGCGACACGCGGCCCTCGTCGCAAACGATGAAGTCCGACCGGTCGAAGCCCCACAGCCCCAAGTTGGTCCATGCGAAAAGGCCGCCCTCGCCGCAAACCAGGCCGTAAAAGCCCGTCGAGGAACCGAGCGTCGTTTGAAGCACGCGCAGCCTCCAGTCGTCGAACGACATCGCGCCGGCCGCCTGCGGCCACTTGGTGTTGGGGTTGCCCCTAAGGCCCGCGGGATCGGTCAGCACCTGGTAGAGCTGGCTCTGCCACGGCCGCGTCGCGTTCGCAACAAGGAAAGAATCGTTCGGGCTGATCGACGCGGCAATGCCGTACAACAGGCCGCGCGCCGGATCGAACACAAGGCCGCCGCCGATGAGGTTCGGCAACCGACTGACGCCTCCTACGAACACCGTCTCGCCGGAAATGAACGGCGGGGTGGAGTTCTTGAGCCCTGTGATGACCATGTAGTGAAGCAACGGGCTCCACCGGCTCGAGTTCTTCTCCGGGACGATCCACTCGTCCGGCTGGTTCGGTCTTCGGATGATGACCGGCTGGCTGACGCTGATGGCGTTCTGAATCAGGCCTCGGTTCGAGGTCATCAGGCTGTCGAAGCGGATGACCCCCTTGTCGTCGGACGTTTTCTCATACCGGAACTGCTTCGAAGGCAAGGTTGAGAACGTCGACGGGGACGAAAGGTCCGAGCTGCGCAGCATGTCGGGCTGGACGATCGAGAACGCGCCGTCGATCCTCGGCACTTTCACGTCGAAGCCCTCCGGCGCTGCGTTGAAGGCGAGCAGAAGCGTGAATTCGTCGACTGCGCCGAACCCACCGATGCTCTTCGTACCGCGGGCCGTCACGTACACGACCCCGTCGTGAATCGCCGGGCCGCTCTGCATCGATAGGTTCGTGAACTTGCCGCTCAAGAACGGCACAATTGTGGTGTTCAACGGGTCGGCGTCAAGGAACGTCGGGCCATAGGTGACCGAGCTGGCCTGATTCAGCGACACCGTGTGCTCGGGATACAGGTCGTACCGGTACACCAGTTTGAACGTGCCTTGGCCCTCTTCGCGGACCGCGAACAGCGAGCCGCCCCGCCGCTGGTCGCTGACCGTGGCGAAAAGCGTGCCGTTCGGCGCAAGCGCCAGGTGGTGCAGAATCCGCCGCGACCGACTGGAGTCGTCCGGGAAGAAAAGGTTGCCGCGCAAGGCGACGTTCGACATTCCCGGCGCGCCCCAGTCCAGGGTGTAGTCCAGTCTGGCGGAGACTTGCGCTGGGTCGATGGCGCCGGCGGCCCGCATTCCGAAGCGAAGCACTCCCGGAGAGGTTTGCGTCACGGTTCCATCAAGGACCGCGTTCAATTGGGATGCCGTGTAGGGCGTGCCGTCGGCGCGGATGAGAGTCAGCTTCACGCCGAGGCGGCTCTCGCCAGAAGGCAGATAAATGCGCGCTCCCTTGAGGCTCGCTCGGGTCGTAACTTGAAGTTGGGTTCCAGCCACCACCTCGATGTTTTTGATCGGCTTTTCCCCCCGGGCGCCGATCCAAACGCTGGAAATGCCGGCGGTCGTGTTGGTGCCCGAGCCCGAGCTGAGCGGCTGGGTGATCGTGTACACAACGCGATCGACGCCGCCCGAATTGTCCGCGATCGGGATGTAGCCGACCGTTGGCGGGCCGCCGATGGGGTTCATCACGGGAGCGGCGTTCGTGCCGATGACCCACTCGTTGCCGCCGGTGGCGATTTTGCCCCCGGTAACGGGATCGAACACCCAAACGCGGCCGTGCGAGCCCTCAGTGTCGGCGACGAACACCAAGCCCTCGTGATAGGTGGGCGCATAGGGTCCCCGCCCTTCGAACGAAGTGTCCACCGTCGACGACCCGTTGGGAGGCGACACCGTGTAAAGCTGAGTCGGGGTGGGTGTCAGCCGACCGTTCGGGTCTTTGCCGAACGCGCTGAACGCGTATACCGTTCCGGATTGGTCCTGCACGAGCACCTGGTCTTGCGCGCTTGCGCCAGGCACTTCGATGCAAGTCGGGGAAGAGATCGGGCCGTTCAAGGGCTGCGATTGCCAAACCAGATCGTAGTTCGAACCCGCACCGAAGTCGGGCACGCCGTCGTCGGGGTTGCCGTCCTGGTCAAGATCCGAACCGGGCTTGGCGCTGTAGGCGTACACCGTGTCGTTGCTGCTCACGATCACCAGCCCCTTGTAAACGGTCGGGGGCACGTAGTTGTTCAGCCCGGGGTTCAGCGACAAAGGTGCGTCGAAGCGTTTGAGCAACGGAGCGCCGATGTCGATGGGGCTGGAATTCAGGCGGTGAGTTCCCTGCCCGGGTTCCGCGTAGTTGCTCAGCAAGGCGACCATGTTGATGACCAGCTTGGCGGCCGCGTTGGATGGAAGGTCGGGAGCGCCGCTGAGTGCACGTGACTCCTGGTTGTACCGAATCACGCTTGAAACGACCACCCGGTTCAGCGTGGTGGCCACGCCTTGCGTGGTGACGACGAGGTTGCCGTTGCCAATCTTGGCGACAGCAATCGTCGGTCCGACGGGGCTGGCGTTGACCGGCTTCAGCTTTTCGTAATCGAGCCGCAGGAACTGTTGAATGGGCGTCAAACTTCCCGCGCCCACGTCGCTCAGGTCGGCGGCTTTCAGTCCGAAGGAGGCGTCCCATCCCAACATCGCAATGTTCTGCCAGGTCATGGGGAACGGGCGGTTGAAAATCGGGTGGGAGTAGTCGGTCCAAGGCCCGAGGCCGGTCGGCGAGTTGGAAAGCGCGAAGCTTACCGGAAAGCCGTTCACGAGGTCGATCGAGGTTCCGAACGGCGCGTTGATCGACGCCCCGCCGGTCATGTCGATCCAAAGCAACCCGCCGCGGTCGACGAACTTGCGCAACTTCTCGCGATCGCTCGGTTTCAGCGAGGTGTTGCCGTGCGCGGCCAGGAGCAAGACGTCGTAGTTCGCCAACTGCTCGGCGCTGACGGACGAAAGATTGACCTCCCAGTAGGAGGCGTCGCGCTTTGTCAGTTGAGCGCCCAGCGCCGGAGCGCCTCCCCCCACGACGGCTGAGGCTTGAAGCCACCGGTTGCGAATGGCAGGCGTGACGGTGGCCGGCGCGCTTGGATTGTAGAACGTCCAACCGGCCGGCTTCGAGCCCTGATTGGCGTCCAAGTTGTACCAAACGTACGGCGCGTGGTTGGCAGGCTCCGAAATGCCGGACGAATAGGTCGCGCTGTCGATGACCAGCACGCCTGCGCGGATCGGCACCGAGCGTTGCGCAAAGTTCAAAGGAACGGATGCGCCGAGGGCGACCAAGGAGATCGCCAGCAACGAAGATGCGATACGTCGAAGCATCACGGGTTTACCTCACCAAAGTAGGAAAGCGTTGGGCTGACGGGCAGCCGCGGCATGGGCGGAAGCGGCCTGCCGAACTCGTCGGTGCGCACATACGGGGCGGTGATGTCGTAGCCGCGCAACCGCCCGGTGGCCAGCACCGGGTCGTAGATGATCGTGATGTTGGGCACCCACTCGTCCGAACCCGAGTCGCTGATGTCATAGCCCTCCGGGACATGGCTCCAAGGGATCAGCTGGCCGGTCGCGCCGAGCCTTCGGGGAATCCAGCCCCACTTCTTCAGGATTTCGGCCTGCTGCGCGAGCGTCGGCGGCATGTTCTGGCTGACCGCGCCGTAAATCGTGATCTGGACGTCCAGCGGCTCTCCGTAGAACGGAGTCCAAGGCGACGAGCCGAACGTCTCCTGCCGAATGTCGTTGCGCTCGGCGTCCGTCGGAGCGCTGGCCAGCCACGCCTCGCGTGTGTCGTTGACCTGAGGGTTGAACCAGTTTCCGGGAATCACGAAGAACGATCCCTCCTCCGCATAGATCGAGGCATCGATTCGGATGTTGTGCGGAACGATCGCGAACCGCGACAGCAAGTAGTCGTTGGTCGCCCCAACGGCCATGTTGTTCGTGCGGAAAGTGAACTCGCTGGCCTCTTGAAGCTGGACGGTATACCTGCCCTCGGGGCCGGCCGAGGTCAGCGTCGCGTCGGTGCCGGTCACGTCCGAGGCCGAGAAGAGCCGGAACGCGCTCGACTCGAACTTAGCGTACCTTTGCCAGCCGTGCGAACCCAAACCGTAGATTGGCGCATAGCCCGGGGTGGAATATCCCGGAGTCGTATACGGGTTCGGGTACAACGGCGTGGCTGCGTTGTAAGGCGACAGCGGGAACAGGTAGGTCGGATCGGCCAGGCCGTAGTTGATGTCTAACGAAAGGAACGCATAGGCGCCCAGGCCGTCTTCCATCGTGTGCGTGACGATCATGTGCGTGTCGATCGGCGTTCCCGAGTTGTTGTTCGGGTTGACGAACTGACGGTAGCTCTCAACGTAAGGAACGAAGGTGCTCGGATCGCCCGGCGTCCCCGTGTTGGGGTCGACCAGGAACTCGATCTGGGCCCTCAGCGAGCCGTCGGCGGCGGCGATCCTCACGGGGTTCCACGAGGCCGCCGTCGTGCTCTCGTTGAACTCCTCGACGGTCTGGTTCGCCACCGGACCGAAGAACATCGTTGTGTTCAAGGCCACGTAATCCTTGGCCATCAGCATCAGCGCGGAGCGGCTGGGCCGGTTCAACCGGGTCGAGCCCTGCAGAATGCCCTTGGTGATGCTGCCTTCGATGTAAATGGTGCCCATCGAGACGACCGTGATCTGCTCGTCGGTGGGGATAACGCCGCGCACCCGCACGTTGCCCTCGAAGAAAAGCACGCCGTCGAAGGGAACGCCCTTGGTAAAGTCGGTGCTGCCTGAAAGGTCGCCGACGCCCGGGGTCAGCGCGTTGACGATGTACGTTCGACCGCCTACCTTGCCCAGCTTGAATCGAAGCGAGCTCAGGCCCGAATCGGTCCCGTCCGGCCTGCGCCAAGTGCGCTGGTTGTCCGGCGCGCCAGCCGGGCGGTTCGAGCCGTCCCGGGTGATGATGAAGCCGTCCTGGAGCAATGTCAGACTGGCGCCCGGAGGAATGTAGAAAGGGCCCTTCCAGCCGGTTCCCTGCTGGGCGTTGTTCGGGTTCAGCCAGTCGTAGACCAGCGATTCGGCCGATCCGACGTCAGCACGCCCGTCCGCGTCGGTGCGCATCTGCCGGTCGTAAGTGTTGTTGACGTACACGTTGCGCCCGTGGCCAAAGCGGCCCGAGTTGCCCGAGCTCAGAATCCTGCCCGAGTCCCGCGACATCGTCAGGTACTTGTTCAGTCCGGTCTCCGGGTCGGTTCGAAGGATCGAAGGCGGCTCAAGTCTCGACACGCCGCGCGCGTTGTCGTTGGAGTCCGTCTTGGCCATCGTGTCCCGGAACAGGCCGTCCAGCGTGTTGAACTGGCCGCTTCGGCTGTCGATTTGCGCGCCTGAAAGGTTGGCCACGGTAGACTGCCACGTGCCGCCCACAAGGTCGGAATACCTCAGTCGAATGGTGCTGTTCGCGTCGGCGCCGGATACGGTTCCCGCTATGAGCAAGCCGTCGCCGAGGCCCCTGTTCAAGAGGAACTCGACCGTGTTGTGGACGATCACGTCCGCATTGATGTATGCGGAACCTCCGCCAGGCATGAAATTGGGGTTCAACGTCGGGCTTCCGCCGGCCACAGGGTTGTACGGATTGTAAACCCTTTGGGTGCCGCCGATCGTCGGAATCGGCAAGACCGGGTTGCCACGGTACTGGATGTCGATGTTCTCGCCCGCGCCGAGCTCCACCGGCCTGTCCGTTTCATACTTGTTCGTGACGTAAAAGGCATACTCGATCACGCCGATCGACGCGAACGCCATTAGTTTGCGCGAGTTGACCAACTGGTTGTCCCGCTCCTTCATCCTCTCGATGGCGTCTCGAAACTCGGCGTAGTTGGCGTAGTTCTGGAACTTGACGCCCGCGCCGTAGGGCAGGGTCGTCGGGTCGTTCACGTTGACGGTGCCGGGCCGGCCGATGCTTTCGATGATGGTGTAGCTTTTCGCCTTCCCAGGGCTCCTTAGGCTGCCGCTGGCCAAGGTGTTGAACGCGTTCAAGTCGCTCGGAGCGTAGCGGACTCGGATAAGGAACCGCCCCTTGTCCACGTTGACGCGCGAATAGGGCCCCAAGCCGTCCGGGCCGCCCTGGTCGATGTTGGCGTCCGAGGGGCCCCTCCAGCCGAAGCCGCTGCCAGGGCGAAGATAAAGCGCGTCAGGGTCGCGGGTGATATCGCCCGATGTGGCGGCCAGCACCGTTAGAGCCGGGCGCCAGTCGGCGGTCGCGCTCAGAAGTTGCTGATGGGCGTAGCGTATGCCCGCTTCGGCCAAGTCGTTGGCCACGGACCGGGTTTGCATCCGCCCCGAGCCGACGATGTTCCGGTTCACGATTCCGATGAACACCATGCCCAGCACGAGCAGAACGCCGAGGATGATGACGGCCATGACGAGGGTTTGGCCTCGCTGCGCCTTTCGTGATCGACCAAGTTGCTTAATCTTCATGACCTTTTACCGCAAGTAGTTCCTGACGGTCGCAGTCGTCTTGAGCGTGACCCCCTGAGGGTTCGGCGCCGACGTTTGCGGGAAGTTCCTCATCGTCAACAGAATCTCAATCATTTGCCGGGAATCGTAATCCACGGCAATCGTGTCGCCCGGCCTAGTAAATTGGAAGCGATAGCTGACCGTGATGTTCCCGGTCGGGATGGGCACCGTCGGCTCGGAATAAAGTTCAATGTAGCCGACTTTGTAGCGCGGCTGAATCACCGCCGACTCGAAGTTGTTCGGATCATAATTCGCCGGAGGGTTGTTCAGGCCAAGCAACGAGTAGTCGCTCGGCTCGGGCAAGTTGACGTAGTTGATCCGATACTGGTTCGGCCCCGGGCGGCCTGTCGTCCGCGTGTAGCGCACGATCGTGCCCATGCTGGCCCCCATGCTCTGGCTGGGGCCGGTAACCACTTCGCTTCCCGGGACGATTGTGGCCCTTGGGAATCCGATCGCAGGGTCCGGGTGCAACGGGCTGGGCGTGCCGTCCAGGTTCGGAACCACCCTCAGGTCGATGTACCGGTGGACGCCGTACGGGCGAAGCTGGGGGTACTGCTCCCAAACCTTCACGAACCGCTCGTTGATCGTCGTGTAGTCGTTCCAGTTGCCAGGAAGCCGGATCACGCCGTCTCTGATGTCCGGGACGATGCTCGGACCCACGTCGACCTGCGGAAGGTTGTTGCCAGCGATGCCGGTGTCCTGGCCGACTTCGTGGATGCCGAAGCTGGACACGACCTTTCCGCTGTGGCTGTTCAAATAGAACGGCATGAACGCGGCACGCCGAACGGCGCTGGCAAGGTTTCCAGTGTTGAGGGCGCGGCTGAACGGATACTTGTCCGCCGGTGCGTTGGATTGCACAGCCCGCTCGTACTCAGAAATGCTGAACAGCTCTACGCCGGTCGAAAGGTCGTCGCCGCCGGCCGGATCGTAGTAATACAGGACGGTGTTGCCCAGGCCGTCGTCGCGGGCCACTTGGTAGGGTTGCCCGGCGCTCCAACCGGAGCCGAAGGCGCGGACGACCACGTTCGCCCAACCGGCCAGCTTTGTCTTGAAAACGCCTGAGGCGAACTGGTCCATGCCTTCGCTTTCCTCTCCCTGCCTCACGGCCTCCATTCCTTCGGCGGGCTCGCTGGACACGCGCGCGGGTTTGAACTGGATCAGCGCCAGCAGCCTTGGCAGACCGTTCGGCTCGTACACCACCTGGCGGGTTCGCTTGTCGTAGACCGGCATGATCATGTCGTACCGGCTAAGCTCGGTGACGATGGTGGCCTCTTTGAGCCAGTTGCCAATGCGGACAGCCTTAGCCGCTCCTCCGTCGTTCAGGAAAAACGCCGGATCGTCGAGGATCGGCGCCCCGTTCGCGTCGACCTCGAAAAACCGCTGGTTGGCCACGAGGGTGCCGCCGCTGTACACGTACGGGTTCACCTCGGCACGGTAAAGCACGTAGAGGTTGTCCCGAAGCCCCGATCGGGCCATCAGTAATCCGTCGTAGGGGTTCGTGTAGGTGCCGAACGGGTCCCTCAGTCCTATGAAATACCGGACGATGGTCGTGCCGGGCGCCACCGGAAGAACGATTTGCCCCTTCTTGGACTTGAGGGTCGGGTCGTATTTGCCCGTGTCCGGGTTCAAGATGCCGTTGGCATCGGCATAGCCGCTTTGGGCGGGCTTGACGATGTCGAGCTTGGTGTACGGCAGCCGAACCGCACGGAGAACGTTCGAGCTGTCCGGCACGACCACGTCGCACGCCCCGCGCACGCCCGAGTTGTCACGCACGCCCGCGCTATTGCTGATTTCCCGCGAAATCCGTTCGAGCACCAGCCGACCCTTCTCCTGCGCGTCGGCGAAGGCCTGAGCTTGCCGCACGTAGTTGAAGCTCTGGATCATCGGCACGACGATGATGGTCAGAAGGACGGCGGTGATCGCCATGACCGTGATCAGCTCGATCAGCGTGAACGCTTGTCTCGCTTTCTGGGTGAGAACCTGTTTCATGTTAGTTTTCACTTTAGTTTTCACTCCGTTGCAGATAAGTCTCGGTCTCGGACTTGCGCCAGCCGCCCATCCACTTGTTGAACTCCCTGATGTTGGCGGCGGGATCGGATCCGAGGTTGAAATAGCCCGGGTTCCAGAGCGCGCGCACGCCGATCGACGCGCCTTTGACGTTCCGCACGCCGTAGTTGTAGAACGACTCGGAAACCAGCGTTCCGTCCGGTTGGTAAACGGGCGTGTCAATGCGCGATGCGTCGGGATCGACGTCCCGGATGTCCACATGCGGGCCCAAAGGATCGTTCGACGCCCGGATGAGAAAGTCTTGGCCGTTCAGCTCCCGCGGCGCGAGGTTCGGGTCGTCGCCCGCACGGCGATAGTACACGGTGTCGATGGTCACCTTCTTGCCCACGTCGTTCCGCGGGAAGTAGATGCGGGTCGGCTGGCCGAGGCCTTGGATCAAGTTGCCCACATAATACTGGGCCACTCCCGGTCGGTCCCACGAACGCGTGTACCGGTTCGCTGCCTTGGTGACTTGCACGGCCCACTGGTTGTTCGCCATGTACAGAACCCGTACGCTGCGACCCGTGGCGTTGACGGTGATCGGGGCGCTGCCGTCCGGCGGCAGCATTTGCATCTGGATGCCGTTCATCGGGTCGTTGTCAGCGTCCTTGAAGGTGATCACGCCGCGCGACGCATCCACCGAGATCGAATCGGCCGAATAGATTGAGCCGGTATCGAGGTCGAGCAACGCCACCGCCGGCCGGTTCGGGATCGCGCCCGCTCCGATCGGCATCGGAAGCATCGGCTGGCCGTCAGGGCCTGTCTTTCCGTTGATCGCAAGGTTTCCAAGGGGCAACTGGTAAATCGGACGGTCCGGTCCCGGGACGCGGATGTCTTCGCGCAGAATGCGCCAATCGTAGACGTCGTAATTCACCCTTCCGACCAGCGGCACGAGCCTTCCGCCCCTCCGGCGTTCCTTATAGTTGTATCCCGCCGGGTTGAACAGCACAAGGCCCAGTTTCGGGTCGAGCAACTGGTACTCGTAAGGGTCGTCGCTGAAGCTCGTCACGCGGTCGAAGAGCCGGGCCACTTTGATCGAGTCGCCGTCGACGGAAACGAGGGTCTCTCCGGCGGCCAAGATGTAGGGCGCAAGCTGTACCTCGAGATAGCCGCCGTTCGAATCGGCTGGCACTTCGATCGGCGTCGAGGACACGATGTCGCGCTGGCGAAAGCTGGAGCCCACCTTGACCGTTGCCGACAGAGAGAAACGATAGTACCGAGTCTTGGTCTGGCTTCTGGGCAGGAAAACCGATGCAGAGGACGAGTCGAGCTCATCGACATAGTACTCGTAGCCGCGGGTGCGCCAGCCGCTGGGGTTGCCGTAGCGCTGGACCATGTCGTTGCCGTACACCTCGAAGAACTCGACGTACTGAGGGTCGACGACCACCGGGGCGAACTGAAGAACGAGCAGGCCGCCGTACAGCGAGCCCACCGCGCGCGGCGACGGAATGACGCCGCCTTCGCCGATCACCCGCCGCGTCATGTTGGCGCCGCTCAGCAGCTCCCACGGGCCGAGCACGTTGCCGCCACCGTCGAGCAGGTTGCCCGCGCCGTCCATCGCCGCGGCTGCCGGGCCGAGCTCGTTGGGAACGCGGTCCGAGTCCGCTTCAAGCCGCACTCCGAGTGAGGTCCACGTGGCCACAACGGGCAGAATCAGCTCGGGCAACTGGTCGGGCCGGCCCTTCAGACGTTCGATTTCGCCGTGGGCGAGCGCCGCGCCGATAGCCCGGTCTCGGGACTGGCTCAAGACCTTGATGCCGCCCGGAAAGATCTGGAGCACGGCCAGGATTCCCAAAAGGAAGATCACCATGACGACCAGCACTTCGACGAGCGTCGTTCCCAGCCCGTGCCGATCCAGTCTTTTCCTCATAGATGTCGCTGTTCTCATGTTACTAAACCTTAGCCAAGGTCGGTAAATGCCGTCAGGGCATGACGCGCCAGGATCGATCGTTCAGGTCCGCGCTGTCGTAGGTTTTCGCCGCGCCACCAAGGAACAGAATGATGTCACGCTTGCCGCGCGCGACGGTGCCGTCGCCGTTGTAGTCGCGGAAGTAGGAGTTCCAAGTGACCACCGTGCTTTCAGGCGGATCGTCGTAGCCCAATTGCCGGGGATCGTCCATCGCGTGGCCCGAGCCCAAGCCCCACGCCGTCCAAAACAGCGTGTAGCGCAGCTCGAAGCGAGATCCGGAGGGCGTCCTCACCTGCGCCACGTCGTAGCCGCTGATCGGATAGAAGTACGCGTCGCCGACGGTGAACGGGTCGAAGGGCGAAGGGCCCTGAACCACTTGCGAGGGGCCGAAGGCCTGCCTTGCGCCCGGCATGTCGTCGGCCGCGGTCACAAGCCCGTCGCCGTTCAGGTCCAGAATGGGCGCGGTGCCCACGGCGCGCGGGTCCTGGTTCGGCCAAACCGCGGTCGTGAAATCGGTCTCCCGAAACCGCGCGTTTCGAGGCTGAAGGGTCGCAAGGCTCTCGATGCGCTTCGGGTAAAGGTACGACCGAAGCTGGTTCGCCGGAACGATGTTGTTCGTGACGATGCCGCCGCCGGCGTCGTAGAGAGTGACATAGCCTAAAAGCGCAGGCGGATAGCCGCCCTGATCGACCCGGTAGAGCTGCAACGACGTCCGAATCGCGTTCATGTTCGCCATGTCGGAATTGCGGAACGCCGAGTCCTTGGCCCGAGCGTAAACCGGGAAGGCTATCGCCGCAAGGATTGCTATGATCGCAATCACCGTCAACAATTCAATGAGAGTAAAACCGAGTTTTCGGATCATGATCGAATCACCGGACCTATGCTTAAGCTGATTGTTTGACAGAGCCTGCAGGCAACTTGTTCCCGCAAAAGGGCAGGCAATTTTCGCGGGCGCCGAACCGTTTCGCAGTCCGCCTGAAAAGCGTTCCTCAACGTGTCCGCAAGATGGCGCGGTTACGGCGGCCACGGCATCCCCCAGTAGCCGGCCGTGAAGCCTTGCACGAGCGACACGATCGGTTGCGCAAAGAGAAGGCTGACCGCCGCACCGAAGGCCAGGTACGGGCCGAACGGGATGTGCTGGGCCGTGACCTCGAACTCGTCCTCTTCCTCGCCGTCCGGCACAAGCGCCGTCAGCCTTTGGTTCAGTTTTGGAAAGAACAAGGCGGCCACGTCGATGAGAAAAAGGTACAGGATGCCGCAAACGAACAGGCTCTTCCAAGACTCCGGCGCGGGGCCGTCCTTTGGCTTCGGCTTGGCGATGATTCGAACAAGCAGCCCGACCGCGCCGGCCAATAGGCCGTAGATGGCCGGTTGACCTATCGCCAGGCAAACCCCCGTGGGAACGCTCAGCAGAACCACCGTCCACAGCACAAACGCCTTGAGCTCTTTGGCGGCGTCAAAGTCCTCAACCGGCATGGCCTCCGCAGGATTCCCCCCCTTTGCGCGATCCGGCAATAGGAAAAGCAACGCGATCGACACCACAAGCCCCACCAGGATGCCCAGCACGTAGGAAACGCCCACCAAGAATGGCCCAAGGCACGTCCCAATGCCGCGCATCATCTTGATGTCCCCATGGCCCATCGCGTCCTTTCCGAACAAGCCCCGGCCGAACAAAGCCGTGCCCCAAAGCATGACCCACCCCAGGAGAGCGCCCCACAATGCCTTCATCGGCGTGCCCTCGGCGAATTGGAGGACGACGCCGGGAACCAGCAGGAACGCGTTGATTTCGTCGGGAATGATGTAGTGTTCCCAGTCGATGTATACGATCGCCACCAACGCGGCAAGAACCGAAGCGGAGCAGACGAAGCGAACCGCCAGCAATCCAAGCCCGACGCCCTCACCCGGGGGGACGACAAGGTGCTGGTGCCACGCCGCCGCCCAAAGCCCCCCCGTGATCGCCTCCACGGAAAAGTAGCGAACCGGTATCTTGGCTTCGCAGTAGCGGCATTTTCCGCGCAAGAGCAACCAGCTTAGGAGCGGAAACAGGTCAAGGGTCCCGAGACTGTGGTTGCACGAGGGGCAGAAGCTGCGGGGAGGATCGGCGAGAGACAGGTTGCGGGGCATTCGGTAAATGACGACGTTGAGGAAAGAACCGATGGCCGCTCCAACGAACAACCCGACCACCCACGTCCACTCAGGAAACACGCGCCCTCCTCGGCATTTCGACTCCAGCCTTCCCGCACTCTTCTGCCCAGACGATGGGCGCCAACCCTCAAGGCGCCCCCGAAAACGAACAGGGGCGGGCATCGGAACCCGCCCGGAACCCGGCGCTACTCTTCTCCGGCGCCGCCTTCTCCGCCCGCGCCCGACGACAGCTTGGAGATCACGTTGGCCAGCGGCAAGAACATCGAGATGACGATGAACCCGACGACAAAGCCCAGTGTGACGATCATGATCGGTTCCAGGGCCGCCGTGAGGGAAGCGAGCTGGGCCTCCACTTCGCTCTCGTAGAAGTCGGCGATCTTCTGGAGCATGAAGTCGAGCGAGCCCGACTCCTCGCCAACGCCGATCATGTGAACGACCATCGGCGGGAACAGGCGCGACTGCTCCAGCGGGTCGCCGATGCGGTCGCCCTCTCGGATTCTGGCTCGAGCCTCCATGACCGCGTCGGCCATAATCGTGTTGCCCACAGTGCCGGCCACGGTCTCCATGGCCTGCAAGATCGGGACGCCGGAGGTGAGCAAGGTTCCCATCGTGCGGCTGAAGCGAGCCATGCAGATCTTGTGGTGGAGCTTCCCAAACACCGGCACCTTCAGCTTCATGCGGTCGGCAACGCGCCGCCCAAAACGGGTGCTGGTGAACAGCCGCCACGACACGACGATCAGAACGATGGCGCCGACGAGAATCCACCACCGTTGCGTCATCAGCACGGAGAGGTCGATGAGGAACTGCGTTGGCGCGGGAATGTCGTCCTTTTTAAGTCCAAGATCGACGAGGATCTTCTGCCATTGGGGAATGAACCACGCTACGAGGAAACCCGTGATGCCCGTGGCCAGCACAGCGACCAAAACCGGGTAGGTCATTGCCGACTTGACCTTGCGGCGCAACGCAACGTCGGATTCGAGGAACTGCGACAGCCTCTGCATCGACTCTTCCAGAACGCCGCCCACCTCACCGGCACGGATCAAACCGATGAACAGGTTGCTGAACGTTCGCGGGTGGCGCTGCATGGCGCGGGAAAGGCTTTCGCCCCCTTCGACCCGCTCGCCGATGTCCATCAGGATCTTGCGGAGCTTGGGATCCTGGGTTTGCTGGCCCAAAACGTCGAGGCAACGCACCAGCGAGACACCGGCGTCGATCATTGTCGAGAACTGGCGGCAAAACACCGAAAGGTTGGTGAGCTTGACTTTTCCGTACGACTTCTGCTTTTTGCCGCGGGCTTTGATCATCGTGATTTCGGTGATCGTCAGCCCTTGCTCTTCGAAACGCTTGCGGAGCACCTCTTCGCTTTCGGCTTCGGCGGTTCCCTTCTGGGATCCGCCGGTCGCATCTCTGAACGTGTAAGAGTAAACGGGCATGGTTGCCTCCTAGCCTTATCTTCTTCCCGGGCCTTGGCCGGTTGTCTGTGGCGTGTTGATCATCTTCTTCAGTTCGTCGACGTTCAACGCGCGGTTCATAACCTCTTCTAGTTTGACGTGGCCCCGCATGTAAAGGTCGCGCAAGCACTGGTCCATCGACATCATTCCAAACTGGGCGCTGGTCTGAATCATCGACGGGATCTGGTGCGTTTTGTTCTCGCGGATCAGGTTGCGGATGGCCGGCGTGGCGATCATGATCTCAGTGGCCGGAACGCGGCCTGGGCCGGACGCCCGAGGCAGAAGCTGCTGCGAGATGATCGCTTGAATGTTGTTGGCCAGCTGGATGCGGATCTGATCCTGCTGCCCCGGGGGAAAAACGTCGATGATACGGTCGATCGATTCGGCAGCGTTGTTTGTGTGCAAGGTGGCGAAAACCAAGTGGCCGGTTTCTGCCGCCGTGATGGCCAGCTGGATCGTCTCGAGGTCGCGCATTTCGCCGACGAGCAGGACGTCCGGGTCCTCGCGGAGGCAGGCGCGCAAGGCGTTCGCGAACGCCTTGGTGTCGCCTCCCAGCTCGCGCTGGTTGACAAGGCTGAGCTTGTGCCGGTGGAGGTATTCGATCGGGTCCTCGACCGTGATGATGTGCACGCCGCGGTTCGAGTTGATATAGTCGATCATCGCCGCCAGCGTGGTCGACTTGCCCGAGCCCGTCGGCCCTGTGACCAGCACGAGCCCCCTCGGCCTCTCTGTGATCTGCTCCAGAATCGGCGGCAGGTTCAGGTCGCGCACCGTCGGAATGCGGTCCGAAATCAGACGGAATGCCGCGGCGCAAGCGCCCCGGTCCCGATACACGTTCACACGGAAGCGCGCGCGTCTGGGCAACGCGTAAGAAAAGTCGAGCTCCAGCGTCGACTCGAATCGGTGGATCTGCTCGTCCGTCAAGATGTCGTACAGCATGCGCTGGAGAATATTGGGCGTGAACTTTTGGTAGTTCAGCCTTCTCAGCTGGCCGTCGACTCGGATCACCGGCTCGGAGTCGTTGCAGATGTGCAGGTCGGAGGCGTTCGTGTCCACCACCGTGTGCAGCAGCTCGTCGATGTGCAGGTCCTCAAGCGATTCGGGTTGGCCGGCTCGGGCCGCTTCGGGGCTCTGAACAGGAGGCGCGGCAGAGGTTTTCTCTGCAGTTCCGGCAATATAGGGCTTTAGCTCTTCAGGCATTCTTTTTCAACTGTCCTCAATCGGGTTTCGGGGCCAACTAAAAGCCGGCGGTGAAGACGACGCGTCGGACCTCCTCAGGGTCGGTGATGCCCATCAGCACCTTGTAGAGTCCGTCCTCGCGCAACTCCTTCATGCCATTTGCCTTAGCGGCTTCCTTGATGTCGTGCAACGGGGCACGGCGTACGATCATCTCCGCAATTTCGGCGTTCATCACCATCAATTCGTAAATGCCGAGTCGTCCGCGGTACCCGGTTTGCCGGCAGTTCTCGCAACCGATTTTGCGGTGGATCGTCAGCTCGTTGTCCGGATTGGTCACCGTCATGCCGAAGCGCCGCAGGTCGATCTCTTTGATTTGGTAGGCCTCTTTGCAGTCGGAGCAAAGCCTTCTGGCCAGCCTTTGGGCGAGAACGCCGATCACGGTAGCGGAAATCAGGTACGGTTCCACGCCCATGTCGATCATACGGATCGTCGCGGAAGGCGCGTCGTTCGTGTGGAGGGTCGAAAGCACGAGGTGTCCCGTCAGCGACGATTCCACGGCAATTTCCGCGGTCTCCAAGTCGCGCATTTCCCCGACCATGATGATGTCCGGGTCTTGGCGAAGGAACGCTCGGAGGGCCGTGGCGAACGTCAGGCCGGCCTTTCGGTTGACCTGAACCTGGGCGATGCCGTTGAGCTGGTACTCGATCGGGTCCTCGATGGTCAGGATGTTGACGCCGATCGAATTCAGCTTGTTCAGAACGGAGTATTGCGTTGTGGTCTTGCCGGAACCGGTCGGGCCGGTGGACAGCACCATGCCGTTCGGCTGCGAGACGAGTTCCTCGAGCTTGAGCAGGACCTCGTCGGTGAAGCCAAGCTTCTGCAGGCCGATCATGACGCTGCTCTTGTCGAGAATACGCATGACGATCTTCTCGCCGAACGGAGTCGGGATTGAGCTCACGCGAAGGTCGTAGTCCTTGTTCTGATGGCGCACCTCGATGCGGCCGTCCTGCGGAACGCGCCGCTCCGCGATGTTCATGTCCGCCATGATTTTGAGACGGCTGATCAGCGGCGCCATCAAGTTGCGAGGGACGGTCATCGCCTCCATCAAAACGCCGTCAATGCGGTAGCGGACGCGCACTGCCCGCTGCTGAGGCTCAACGTGGATGTCGCTCGCCCTGTCGTAAATCGCCTGCTGAATCAGCGCGTTGGCCAGGCGGATAATGGGCGCCTGTTCGGCCATTTTCTCCGCCTCGGCGTCCGGAACGTCCTCGTCGCCTTCCCGCCCGCGCGCAATCTGCGCTCCGGCGATGGCGGAACGGATGTCGACGCTGAAGGTGGTCGCCGGCGCGTTGGCCGCTCCGGTGGCTTGGTCCATCGGTGTCAAGGCCTCCGGCTCGGCCGCCGAACTCGAATAGTATTTCTTGATCGCGTCCTCAATCGCCCCGGGCACGGCCATGCACGGAACGACCCGGCAACCCGTGACCATCCGGACATCGTCCGCAGCCTCGATGTTGTTCGTGTTGGCCATCGCCAAGTAGAGCGTGTTGCCGTCCTTCCTGACGGGTATGACGCTATGGTTCCTCGCGATGCGCTCCGGCAAGATGTTGATCGCGCTGCTGTCAATCTTGACGTTGTCAAGGTTGACGAACGGAACGTTCATCTCCTGCGCTTTCGCCTCGAGAACCTCTCGCTCTCCGACCATTCCAAGATCAATCAAAACCCTGGCCAAGTCCGGGTTCTTTGTCTGATTCTGAACCTTTAAAGCCTCTTCAAGCTGCTCTTGCTTCAGGAAACCCTTCTGCATCAAGTACTGAGCCATGGGCATGCGGTTTAACGCCATGTGCTAACTCCCATCCGAACTTACTACCTTACTCTTTGGGCGCTTGCGCCCGATTGCCGACAACTTGATATTGTAGACCAATTTGCCGTCCCGAATGTGATCATACCGCCGAAACAAGTCTCAACGGTTAAGACGGGTGCAGAAACCCGAAACGTTCTTCATGATTGAAGCGGTTTCTATGGCCCTCTTTGCGTTGGAGCCGCGGCATTCCCTCCTGAACGCTGGCTCGCCTCGCACGGCGACACTTCAAATTCCAAATGCGCCACACAATATGACGCCCGTCATAGGACGCGCCGCAGGGCGGCGATTAATCTACTTTTGAGGCGAACGATGACCATCGGCGACCTGTTGCTTTTGAGGTTTCTGCAGGGACGCCTGCGAACGGCCTGCTACGCCATGGGCGGCATGACCTTCGGGCTGGGGTGCGCCGTGGCTGCGATTTCAAACGCGGCCAGCTACCTCTCGGACGACCCCAAAGCCTGCATCAACTGCCATATCATGAACCCGGAATACGCTTCCTGGCAGCACTCCAGCCACGGCCGCGTCACGGTTTGCAACGACTGCCACGTTCCGCACGGCAACCTGGCAGCCAAGCTCTTCTACAAAGCCAAGGACGGGTCACGGCACAGCTTGCTTTACACCCTTCGACGGGAAAACCAAGTCATTCAAGCCATTCCCGGTTCGAAAAAGGTGATCCAGCAGAATTGCCTCCGATGCCATCGGAATGCGGTGGCAGGCGCCGTCGCTCCTGTGCACCAAAGCTTTGAAAGAAGCTGCACCGACTGCCACCGGGAGGTGCCCCACGGGCGGGTCCATAGCTTGTCTTCGGCGCCCAACGCAGCCGTGCCGCCTCTAAGCCCGGTCACTCCCAACTGGATGAAGAAACTGTCTTCAGGCGAGGTTGACAAATGAATGAGAAAAGGCCCTTTTTCGGATGGCTGATCTTCGTGGTTTGCGCGCTCGGCATGTTTGCGCTCGGTCTGCTGGCCGCCTCCATCTCGGAGCGGCGCAACGAGAGCGTCCAGGCGCGCCTGCAATTCATGGAGCCGATTGCCGATTTCGAAGCCGACAATGCGAAGTGGGGGCGAAGCTTCCCGCGCGAGTACAACTCCTGGGAGCTCACCAAAACAGACAACGGCAACACCAGACACGGGGGGTCCGGCTTTCGCGATTACCTTGCCGAAGACCCGCGCATCGTCATTCTGTTTGCAGGTTTTGCCTTTGGAAAGGACTACAATCAAGCCCGAGGCCACTACTGGGCCGTGCATGACGTCACAACCACCAAGCGCGTGAACGACAAGACGGCCGCAACCTGCTGGACTTGCAAAAGCCCCGACGTCCCCAGGCTGATGAAAAGAACGGGCTTGGCCAATTTCTACAAAGGCAAGTTCATGCCCCTCAAGGACGAAGTGAAGAACCCCATCGGATGCGCGGACTGCCACAACAACAAAACGATGGCGCTTCAAATATCCCGGCCCGCGCTGAAAGAGGCCTTCCAGCGCATGGGCAAAGACATTGGCAAGGTCTCTCACCAGGAGATGAGGTCGCTGGTGTGCGCCCAGTGCCATGTGACTTATTACTTTAAGGACAAGAAGACGAATTACCTGGTGTTTCCGTGGGACGACGGCCTTGGCGCCGAAGACATCGAGAAATACTTCGAAAGGCTCGATTTCTCGGAATGGGTACACCCGATCAGCGGCGTCAGAATGCTGAAAACGCGCCACCCGGACTATGAAATCTACACCAAAGGCATCCACGCCTACCGGGGCGTCTCGTGCGCCGACTGCCACATGCCTTACAAGTCGGAGGGGGGCATCAAGTACACCGACCATCAAGTTCAGAGCCCGCTGCTGAACGTGGCCAATTCCTGCCAAGTCTGCCATCGCTGGAGCGAGAAGGAAATCGTGTCGCGCGTCGAGTCGATGCAGGACAAACACAAGGAAATCTTGTCGCGGGCCACCGAGGCCATCGCCCGGGCACACTTGGAAATTGGCGACGCCGCCAAGCACGGCGCGACTGACCAAGAGCTCCAGCGTGCCCGACAGACCCTTCGCCGGGCGCAGTTCTACTGGGACTACGTGGCGTCCAACAACGGCATGGGCTTCCACGCCCCGCAAGAAACCGCCCGAGTGTTGGACAAGGCCCTCAACTTGGCCATGGAGTGCCGCCTCGAGGCCAACCGAATCCGTGCGAGACACGGCGTCCTTGAGCCTTTGGAAATGCCGGACATCTCCACCAAAGAAAAGGCTCTGGCCTTCGCCAAGCCTTACATCGACGCTGCCAAAGCCAAAGAAAAGCCGACGCCGAAGCCTTGATCCATCGGCCTTTAGGTCGTGACCATCGGACAGCGCCGGCATCCCCCTCTTGGATTAAAGCCTTGTTTACAGGACTCCAAGGAGGGCAAACTCAGGCCGGCAACCCCTTGCGCATGGAAGCCTTGGCCGAATTGCTCGCAAGCCATGAGCAATTCATTTCTTCTTTACGTTGTCGGCCATTTCCGTTTTGGCCGTCGCCCGAGGGGCAGGCATGGTGCCACGCCACATCCGCCCCTTGCGCCAGCAGGGGGAGGACGCCCAAGGCGAAAGCCTTGGGCAGGAGGGGGTCAGTAGTTCTTCATCAGCACGCTGGCTTCGATCTGGCGCATCGTTTCCAGCGCCACGCTGACCATGATCAGAAGCGACGTACCGCCAAGCACCGTCATGCCGGACAGCTGCTGCGTACCCCTTTGCAGAGCCTGGATGGCCACAGGCGCCACATACTGCGTCAAGGCGACGATCGAGAGGAAAAACGCGCCTACGACCGTGATTCTGGATATCACGCCGTCCAAGAAGTCCCGAGTCTGTTTTCCAGGCCGGACGCCGGGAATGAACGACCCGCCGCGCTTCAAGTTGTTGGCGATGTCCTCCACGTTGTACTGGATGGCCGTGTAGAAGTACGTGAAAAAGAAAATAAGCAAGGCGTAGATGAACCAGCCGATGAAGCAGTAGGGAACCTCGGCACTGGGGCTCGAGTGCCTGGTGATCCAGTCCAAGACGTCATAAGGAACCGTACCCGGCGCAAACATCGCCTGGAACTGTGCGGGTATGTACACCAGCGAGACAGCAAAGATGATCGGGATGACGCCGGCCATGTTCACAGAAAGCGGGAGGTAGCTCGTCTGCCCGCCGATCGCCTTCGTGCCGACCATGCGCCGCATGTGCTGGATGGGAATCCGACGCTGAGCCGTCGTGAAGTAGACAATGACCCACGTGGTGGCGAGAAACACCGCGATGAGAAGAGCAACCTGCCACCAGGTGACGAGATTGTTGGCGAGCGCGTCGACAATCATTTTGCCTTGAGTCGGCAAAGAGATGACGATGCCCGCAAAGATCATAAGCGATACGCCGTTGCCGATTCCCCGCTCGCTGATCTGCTCGCCAAGCCACAGCACGAACATGGCGCCTGCCGTCCAAAAAACGAGCACGGTCAGCTGAGCCGAGAGTGTGCGCAACGTGTCGATACGGGTCGCCATCATTTGGACGAGGCCCCAGCCTTGAGCAAAGCAAAGTGCCAAAGTCAGCGCGCGGATCCGCTTGTTTTGCTTGCGGCGCGCATACTCGCCGCCTTCCTGGAGCTCTTTCTTCCACTCCGGAATGGCCGTTGTCAGGATCTGCATGATGATGGACGACGTGATGTACGGGTTCAGTCCCAGGGCGAAGATTGAAATTCTCCTCAAGGCGCCTCCGCCGAACATGTTGAGAAGGTTGAAGAACGAGATGTCCTTCAACAGCTCGGTCATCTTCGTTGGGTCGATCCCGGGAATGGGCACCGTGATATGAACTCCGAGCGCGTACACGGCGAACATCGCCAAGATGAAAAGCAACCTCGGTTTCAGTTCAGGGTCGGCCCACGCGCGCCTCAACGTCTCCATTAAGGGCATTCGCAGGCCTTTGCCGCCTAGATCACCGCCGCCACCAAACATGCTTCATCAACCTCCGACCGTCACAGAACGACAACTTCGCCCTTGGCCGCTTCGATCGCGGCTGCGGCCTTTTTGCTGAACTTGTGTGCCTTGACGGTGAGCTTCTTGTTCAGTTCGCCGTACGCCAAAACCTTCACGCCGTCCATGATGCCCGGAATGATGCCCTTCTGGAGGAGCTTCTCTGGGGTCACCTCGTCGCCCTTCTCGAACAGGTTCTCCAAATCGTCCAGGTTAATGATCGCGTATTCTTTATGGTTGATGTTGCGGAATCCCTTCTTGACGGGCAACCGGCGCTGAATCGGCGTTTGGCCGCCCTCGAAGTTGGGGTGGATTTGCCGCCGCGACTTTTGGCCCTTGGTGCCGCGGGTGGCGGTCTTTCCCATGCCGCTTCCGATGCCCCGGCCCACCCGGCGCTTCGGTTTGGTGCTGCCCTTGGGGGGCTGGATGTCATTCAATCTCACTTGGAGCCTCCTGGACCTTCTTCTTCGCCGCTTTCTTGGGCTCTTTCACCGGCTCGTCGGGAATCACTTCCACTTTGACCATGTGCTGGACTTTGTGCAACATTCCCCGAATGGCCGGCGTGTCTTTGTGCTCGACGACCTGGTGCATCTTTCGTAGCCCGAGAGCCGCCACCGTTCGGCGGTTGCGCACGTTGTTGCCGATCGTGCTTTTAACCAGCTCAACTCGCAGCATCCGCTTCCTCCTTTCGGGCTTTCTCGAGCCAAGGCACAAGCTCTTTGACGTCAAGGCCTCGAAGCTCGGCCGCCTTTTCCGGAACGCTCAGCATCTTGAAAGCCTCCATCGTGGCGTAGGCGACGTTGATCGCGTTGCGACTTCCCAAGCACTTGGCCAGCACGTTGTGGACGCCGGCGCACTCCAGACACGCGCGAACGGCACCGCCGGCCTTCACGCCCGTGCCGGCAGAAGCCGGGCGCAACAGGACGCGCGCCGTTCCGGATACCGCTGTGACCTCGTGCGGGATGGTCTCGCCAATCAGCGGGACTTGGAACATGTTCTTTCGGGCAGCCTCCTCAGCCTTGCGCATCGCGTCGGGAATGCCTCGCGCTTTGCCGAGGCCGACGCCAACCTGGCCTTTGTTGTCGCCGACGACAACAAGAATCGACCACGAAGCGGTTTTGCCGCCCTGGTGCGTCTTGAACACCTTGTTCGTCCGCACCACCCGCACGTCGAGCTGCGGACCTTCTGTATCGCGGCCTTGACGCTTGCCGCTTAGTCGGTTCATCATTTTCATCAGTTAAAACTCCAATCCTGCTTCGCGCGCTGCGTTGGCCAGGCTGGCGACGCGGCCGTGGTACTTGACCCCGCCACGGTCGAACACGACCTGCTTGATCCCCTTGTCCAAAGCTCGCTTGGCGATCGCCTCGCCGACAAGCTTCGATCCTTCAACGTTGCCCCTCGCACCGATTTCCTTCTCGAGGCTGCTGGCACTGGCCAGCGTTTGGCCAGTGGAGTCGTCGATGACTTGCGCGCAAATGTGCTTTAAGCTGCGGAACACCGCCAGCCGCGGCCGCTCGGGAGTCCCGGCGATGCGCTTTCGAAGCCTCTTGTGTCGCAAGATCCTTCCATCGTTTCGGCTTTTTCTAGGCATACCTGGTCCTCCTTACTTCTTCGCAGCGGCACGCTTGCCGGCTTTGAGTCGAATGACTTCGCCTTGGTACCGAATGCCTTTGCCCTTGTAAGGCTCGGGCTTGCGGACTTTGCGAATGTCGGCGGCCGTCTGTCCGACTTTGACCTTGTCGATGCCGCTAACGATAATCCTTTGGGATCGCGTTCGGTCTTCCTGAGTCAGTTCGAAGGTAATGCCCTCGACCGGATCGATCTTGACCGGGTGCGAATAACCCATGTTCAAGACAAGCGACTTGCCCTCCAACTGGGCGCGATAACCGACGCCAACAATCTCGAGCACCTTTTGGTGGCCCTTCGTGACGCCCTCGACGCAGTTGTTGATGAGAGTCCGGGCTAGGCCGTGCTGGCTTCGGGCCCGCCGCTGGTCGTCCGCACGTTCAACCTTCAAGGTGTCCCCTTCCTGCTTGACGGTCAGCTCACGGGCGATCTGAACGCTCAGCGAGCCCTTAGGACCCTTTACCGTGACGACGTTTAGGGGATCGACGGAAACCGTCACGCCACTCGGGACTTTGATGGGTTTCAATCCAATTCTCGACATGGCTTCTTACCAGACCTCGCATAAAACTTCGCCGCCGATATGGCGCTTCCGAGCTTCGCGGTCGGTCATCACGCCCTGACTCGTCGTGACGATCCGCGTGGCTAGGCCGCTTCGGACGGGCTTGAGTTCGTCGGCCGGCTTGTAAACGCGCAAACCGGGCTTGGAGATGCGGGCGATTCTCTTGATGACCGGCTTTTTCTTGTCATATCGCAGTTGAATGCGAATGGCCGGAAATCGAGATTCGCTCGTGATCTCGTAACCTTTGATGTAACCCTCCTCCTGGAGGATCCTGCAGATGTCAACTTTGATTTTGCTGTGGGGGACCTCGACTGAGGCAAGCCGCGCCTGGGCGCCGTTGCGGATGCGAGTCAAGAGGTCCGCGATGGGATCGCTATGCATGTGTCAGCCTCCTGCTCTTACCAGCTGGCCTTTGTCACGCCCGGCAATAGGCCCTTGTGGGCCATCTCCCGAAGGCAGATGCGGCAGATGCCGAAGAAGCGGTTGTAGCCATGGGCACGCCCGCAGATGCTGCAACGGTTGTAGGCGCGCACCTTGAACTTCGGCTTCTTTTTCTGCTTAACTATCAAGCATTGTTTAGCCATATTTTCTCCCGCCGTTCCCGAACCGGTATGCGGCGCAACCGCACGCAGTTCGTGGCCTGATTGTAGTGTTGCGGACACGATCCGCACGAATCCAGAAGAATACCCTAATTCCACAGAAAAAGCAACCCATGGCCCCATGCGGCATCCATGCCAAGCCCGCAACCGGTTTGGACGGACGATCGTTTGCGGAACTTTCGCAACCTGCCGGCCCCATCATTCGTAAAACCCCTTGACGCATCCTTCCACATACAAGGTTCAGTAACAGTCCAGACAAGGCGCATCCATGCTCGAAGTATTCGATCTCGTCAAGCAGTACAAAAACTTTCGGGCCGTTGACGGTCTGAGCTTCTCGATCAAGCCCGGCGAAATCGTCGGTTTGCTTGGGCCGAACGGCGCCGGCAAAACCACAGCTCTTCGGTGCATCGCCGGGATTCTTCGCCCCACGGCGGGCACCATCCGCATCAACGGCTTCGACATCGTCAGCCAGCAGGCCAAGGCGAAGAGCGGGCTGGCCTTCGTCCCCGAGCTGCCCTCCTTGTACGAGCTCTTGACCGTCGACGAGCACTTGCAGTTCGTGGCGATGTGCTTCAACCGCATGGACGCCTACAACCGCCTGGGCGAGGAGCTTCTGAAGCGCTACCACCTTCTGGAAAAGAAAAACGAGCTCGTGGCCACGCTGAGCAAGGGCATGAAGCAGAAGCTCGCCGTCGCTTGCGCGCTGATCCACGAGGCCAACGTGCTCATGTTCGACGAGCCGATCATCGGCATCGATCCGGCCGGCGTACACGAGATCAAACAGGAGCTCCAACGCGCCAAGCAAGCGGGTTGCGCCATCTTGGTCTCGACCCACCTGCTCGACACCGCCCAGAACCTGTGCGACCGCGTCATCATCCTCGCCCGAGGCAAGAAGCTGGCCGAAGGCACTCTCGACGAACTCCGCCAAGATGCCAACATGGCCTCCGGCAATCTGGAAGAGGTCTTCCTGAAGCTCACCACCGAACCTGATGAAGCCCCTCCTTTTCTTAACGTATAGATCCCTCGTCAATGGCATCAGGCGGGCCCTTACGTCGCCGAAGCGCCTCGTCAGCCTGGTTCTGATCGTCGGTTACTACTTCTGGTTCTTCATTCGGCCGGGCCTGGTCGTCTCGCGCCAACCGGGAATGGATCAGTTTCGAATCCAGTTGGATCACTTCTCCCCGGCGGTCGTCGACGCCGTTCTGTTCGGCCTGTTCGCGACGATGTCCGTTCTGCTCGCCTTCGGCATTTTCTCGGTCAAAGGGGGGTTCAAGCCCGCCGACGTCGACGTCCTTTTCCCGACTCCAATCTCCCCGAAGATTGTTCTGGCTTTCCGCATCGTTCGCGGGTATCTGGGCACCCTGATCTTCCCTCTGCTGATAGTGCTGCTGATGCTGCCTGCATCCAGAAGGGGATGGACGGGACTGTTTCACAACGCCAACCCGGGCGACAGCGCGCTCGCGATGAAGTCCATGAGCCTCGCCTGGATCCTCATGGCGCTCTGCTGGGTGGCCATTGCCTACGCCGTCAGGTTGTTTATCGACCGGAGTGACTTGAAGTCGGACCGCAACGAGAAGATCATCGGCTGGACACTGGGCCTGACGATTCTTGCAGTCGGGATCTTTCTTTATTTCAAATTCACACAGGTGCAAACGGCGCGAGACGCCGTCGCGATCGCCCAACACCCCTTTTTGCGGGTCGTCTTCTTCACCGCGTCGGCCGCGACGCAAATGGCCATGGCCCCACTTACGGGCAACCTTTTCGGCGCCATGTTGGGGGCAAGCCTGATGCTGGCCATCATCGCCGCCGCGATTTGGGCCGCAATGACTCAAACGAACTGGATGTACGACCAGGCCGCCGCCAAGGCGTTCAGTCAATCCCAGACGCAAAAACGCGTGTCGCAGGGCGACATGGTCGGCGAGGCCGCCGCCCGTGCGCAAACCGGGAAAAAAAAGCAATACCGCAAACGGTGGATGCACAAGGTCAAGGCCTGCGGCCCGTGGGCGCTCATTTGGAAGGAAGTTTTCATTCAAACCCGCAGCGCCGGCGGATTGCTGGCCATCCTGTTGGTTGCTGGCATCGCCATAGGTGTCCTGCCCTTCGCGTCTCCGCGCGACAGCTCCAAAGGCGCGCCGTACTTTTTTTTGATTCTTCAGACCATGCTGGTTTTGATGGCCACGCTGAACGTCGCGATGTCGGGCTTCATCGAGATGCCTCGGCGCGTCGACTTGCAAAAGCCCTTGCCCTTTTCCCCTTTCTCCATCGTTTTTGCGGAGGTCGCTTCGAAATCGATTTGGGGCATTCTTGTGCCCTTCGCGTCGTGCGCGATCATCGTGTTTCTGCACCCTTCTTGGTGGGGGTTCGCCTTGGCCGTCATGGCCTTCAGTCCCGGATTCTCCCTCGTTATTTCGGCGACCGTTTTCTTGATCACCGTGCTGTTTCCGGAAGAGGACGACCCGACGCAAGTGCAGTTCCACCGAGCGGTGATGCTGTTCGCGGTCGTGATCGCGGCGGCGCCAGGCTTTGGCCTCGCCATCGGTGGCTTGATCGTCCCCGCCCTGCGCGAGTGGCCGTTCATCCCGGCCCTGGTCGGAGGCGCTTTCCATGTTGCTATCGCGTGCATCCTCATCTTCTTGGCCTCCAACCTGTACGCGACCTACAACCCTAGCGAGTAGCCGGCTCCGGTAAACTCGACTGCAAGCGAACCTTATGTGCCAAGATCGTGTTGAGTCAATAAGATGGGCAAATTCAAGTTAAGAGCATCGGCCAAGATCTTCATCGGGTTCGTCGTGATCAGCGCCGGCCTCTATTACGGTTACCGGATCGTCACGGACAGGATCGTGTTTGTCCGCGCCTACCCGGAAATCAAACCTGGAAAGGTCACCCTGTTCGGCGTCGATGCGGGTTCTGGCTACCGGATCATCGTGGCCAATCAAGCCGCGCAGCTCGTGCAAGGCGGGAAACAAGACCTCGATGTCGGCGACATCGAGAGGGTGGACGAAGGGCAAACCGCCAAGAAAATCCCCTTGAAACAGATGATGGAGATCTTACAAGGCAACCAGAAGAACCTCGGCCGCTTCATCATGAATTTGAACAACATCAAGGAGGGCGGTCCCAACTGGCCAACTGACGCCCCTGAGTGGGACGCCGAGACGATCGAAAGGGCAATCAACGGCGACGCCCAGCTTCAAAGGAAGTTGGAGAGCGATCTTAACACCAAGCTGGACGGCACCCCGCTCGAGTCCATCAGCCTGTCGTCTCTGCTCAACGGCATCATCATCCGCTTGCCGGTGCCCGTCAAGGTGATGGTGGCCGGCGAACAGAAAACCCTGGTCGGGAGGATTTTGGAGCCCTATCGGACTTCGTTCACGATCGACGTTGAGGACCGGTTCAAAGAAAAGAATGCCACCGATGCGATGATCAGGGGCTATTACAAAGAAGAGGCGATGAAGTTGCTGGCTAATCCAAGCCAAAAGGAGAATGTGCGCAACTCTCTTCGGGCTCGGATCGACAAGTCGCGGGCCGAGGAGTACCGCAAAGCTCCCGAATTGATTCTCTCCAAGGCGCGCATCATCCTTAATGAAGACCTGATCGAACGCGCCGACTACGAGGAATACGACTCGTCCGACGGCTCCAAACTGTACAAAATCAACCTGCAGTTGACGGATGAAGGACGCTTCCGCCTCTGGCGGTACAGCAAAATCCTGCGCGAGGACCGTTACCGGATCTGGGAGTTCTTTAAGTGGAAGGACCGCGGCCAGTTGCTTTTCGTGGTCAATGGCACGGCGATCGCCGCACCCTGGGTCGAGCACGAGCTATCCTCGCGAACCGTCACCATCACCCGGCTTCAAGACCAAGAGCTTGTCAAAGAGGCCGTGGAAACGATCAACAACAAAGCAAAGGCGAACTAAAATGAAAGACTGGAAACCTGTTATCGTCCTCGGAATCGCAGCCGTCCTCGCATCGGGATGCGGGGGCAGAAAAGAAGCCTACAAGCCGACAGAGGTCAAAAAGATCCCCGTGGCCACAGTCCAGGCCGGCAATGAGCAAGTTCTGTTCCCCTTGGCCGTCGGCAACTCTTGGACTTACACCCTGACCGACGTCCAACAGGTGGGCAATCGGAGGATTTCACGGGAGCTCGAGCTCACCTTTAAAGTCAAGTCCGTGTCGGATTTCGCCGACGGGAAGAAAGCCATTCTTGACGTTCTTCAAAAAGACGGCAGCGTCGCTGAAACACAAACCTGGTACGTCACCAAGAAAGGCGTTTTCCAGGGCACGTCCAGCAAAAAGCAAGTTCCGTACGTGCCGATGCAGCCGGCCATTTTCTTCCCCGTTGACGCCGGGACCACGTCGTCTTGGAAAGGAACTGGCATCACGCCTGTGGGACTGCCCGGAACGATGAACCTGAAGCTGAAGAACCTGGGCCCGCAAGAGGTCGACATCGTGGACGGCAGAATCTCGGCCTTCGCCACGACGGCTGAGGGAACCTTCAACGTGGGCAAGGAGCAGGGACGCGTGATCTCGGACGGTTGGTTCACGCCGAACGTGGGAATGGTCCGGACGCGCATCGAGGCCGTCATGGGCAACCGCCAGCTTCTTCAACTCTTCAAGCTCAAGAACTACGAGGTGAAGTAATTGTTCAAGGTTCGCCTTTACCTGATTGTTTTCGTTTGCGCCGCGCTCGTTGGGTGCGGCACCCAAAAGCCTGTCGAAGACGCGGGCGACGCCTCGAAGCCCGCCACCGCGAACGCGACGGGAGCGGCAGCCGGATCGTCCAAGAATGACGCCGCCGACCTTTCCGCCAAACCGCCCACCGGCGGAGACCAGTCCAAAGCCGAACCGGCGAAACCAGTCGCGATACCGGAATCGCTCCAAACTCCCGCTTTCGATTACTTCGGAGCCAAAAGCTCTGGAAAAATCGAGTACAAGGTCGTTTCACCCAGCGGTTCCGGCAATGACCTTACTCGTGAGTTGAAGCTGGTTTCGGTCAGCGATTCGGAAGCCGTCATCGAGGAGACCGCCTCAAGCATCGGCGGCGTTCAAAAGTTCGAGCACGTCATCAAAAAGGACGGCGTCTACTCCCGCCAAATCCGGCAAGATGGCAGCAAGAGCCCGCTACAACTGGCCCTGCCGGCGAAACTTTCGGTGGGGGCCTCCTGGAAAAACAAGACCAGCGTGGAGATCTTGGGAAAACTGACCGACATGACGTCGTCCAGCACCGTCGTGGGGTTTGAAAAGGTCAAGGTAGGGGGTAAGACCTATGACGCTGTCAAGTTGCGAGAGGAGGCCAACCTCGCCGGCTCGCCACCGCAGAAGTGGAAGACCACCACGTGGCTGGCCAAGGGCGTTGGCCTGGTGAAAATGGAAATCGAGCAAACCGTGAAAGGCCAGCCAACCGTCAAATCCACAATGACGCTCAAATAGGAGAACCAGCCATGTTTCTAGCCATCGCTGCAACAACCGTCGCCGTGCAATTCGGCACCGTCGCTGACTACTTCCCGTTGGAGCCCGGCACGAAGAAGGTCTATCAGCAAACCCGCGGCAAGATGGTGTGGTTGCAAACGGACATCGTCGGCAAACCCGTCGAAATCGACGGTCACAGGCTCACGCCGATCGTCACTGAAGTGAGCGGCCAAAAAATCGGCACCACGTACTATGAAATTGCCGGCGACGCGGTGTTCTCGGTCGGCGTCATGAGAAAGGATGGCAAAGAAACCTGCCTTGACCGGGTGCCCATCCTGAGGGTCGGCGAGCCCAAAATGAAGTGGATGCACGCTGGCTATGTCGAGTGGTTCGGCAAACCCTACCCCCAGCGCATGGACGCTTCGTTGGCCTACAAAGGCAAACGGAAGCTTTTCGGGAAGGAAGTCGACGTGTTGGAGGTGCGGTACGACACCGTGCTGGGCGCAGGAGACGGAGTCGCCGACGTGCACTCGAAAATGACCGCGCTTTACGCCAAAGGCGTCGGCTTGTTTGAACAACAAGACGAAAGCGTCGTCAACAAGGTCAAGACCAAGCAATCGCTCAAGCTGATCGAATTCAGCCCGGCCCAGCCTGCTTCACAAAAGGACAACTAGCGGCTACTGCACCCAGCAAGCATCGTTGGCGTAATCTTTCACGAACCGAAACGATATCTTGAAATCGTTTCGGTTCGTACCTGAGTCGCTGGCCAGGAAACAGCCGCCCCCCTCGACGGCCGCGTCCAACGCATAGCCGACCAAGAGAACGCTGTGCCCGTCGAAGACTCCCCCCGGCGGGGCCCAAGCCATCGCGCCGTTTTCGAACCTGGGCTCTTTGGGCCATCGCATGCCGCACATCACTGGCCATCCATTGCCGATCCTGTTGAGAATCGCGCGGAACTCCGCGTCCGCGAGGCCGCGGTCCGCGTCCCAACCCTTGATGAAGCGCATCTTCAGATTGAGCGCGCGGTAAAAGAGGGCGTTGGCCCGGCATTCGTCCGATACGTGCAGGTTGGGCTCATAGACCTCTCGATAAGGCAGCAAGCCAACGTCACAAATTCCCCGCGCCTCGTACCCGGCCCAGATGATGTGGAAAAAGTCGCCGTCCTGATTCTTCGAGGCCTCCTGGTTCTTTGCCCAGTTCAAATATTCCTGACTCAGGCGGACGCCCTTGCCGAGCCTCGCTGCAACCGCATACTCCATCGCGTTCACCGTGGCGAAAACAGAGCAGGTCGGGCGCCTCCCCTGAGGGTTTGCGCCAAGACCAAGCCGAAGCATCGCCGGCGCCAAATCGATCGTCCTCGTAACGTTTCTCTTTACGGATGGCATGGCCAGTCAGATTACCTGACGATTACAACAAACCGACAAGACGCTTCAACTTGTCGACCTCCACCTTGCTCAGGAGCCGGCAGGATCCACGGGGCATGTTCTTGATGCCGACCGGCCCCAGCCGAACCCGTTTCAAAGCCTTGACGCGGTGGCCGACCGCTTGGCACATCAGCCTGACCTGCCGCTTTCTACCCTCGTGCAGAACCAAGATCAGCCCTGTCTCGTTCCGGGCTTGCGAGTGGTACTTGATGGCGGCTTTGGCGGAAGCCGTCTTGCCGCCCTCGATGCACACCCCGGTTCGCAGTTTCTCCAGAGCCTCCTCGCTGGGCAACCCCTCGACCACCGCCTCATACTCCTTCTCGATGCCATACCGCGGGTGGGCCAGCCGCTGGGCCAGTTGGCCGTCATTGGTGAACAGCAACAACCCCTCCGTGTTCATGTCGAGCCTCCCGACCGGCTTCACGGCTGCTTCCAGTTTCGGGAGCAGGCGCCCCACCGTGGGCCGTCGCTGGGGGTCGTCCATCGTCGTCACGTATCCTGCAGGTTTGTTCATCAATAAATATACATATTCTGGCGATCGCAGGAGCCTGTTGTCGCACGCCACGCGGTCGTCAGGGAGGACCCGCCGCCCCGGTTCGAGGACGACCTCGCCGTTCACCGTTACCCGGCCTTGCTTGATGAGGTCGACGGCCTTTCGGCGGCTGCAGATCCCGCAAGCCGCAATCCTTTTGTTCAGGGTTTCACCGGTAGCGGGCAAAGCTGAGCCTCCTTCGGCTTCGTCTTTTGAGTTTGACGGCTCGCCAAGCCGCCACCGCGACGGCAGACCCGATAACGTAAGGCCAAACAGCGCGTCGGGCGCGCTGGGCGGTGGTCAGAGGGTCCACGTTGGCGCCAGCGATCAAGCTGACCGTCTTTGACCAGCCGTTGCCGTCGGAAACCGTCCACACGCCTACCCTGTCGCCCTGCCGCACAGGAGGCTTTAGATGATCGAAATATTCCACCTTTTGAATTAGAGATATGGACTTATCCTTCGGAACGGCAAGCCTTACACCGCCGGCCAAGAGGGCGGGCACGGCGCGCGACTGGCCGCCTGCGACAGGCGCCTGGCCCGTCAGGCTTCCCTTTTCAACAAGGCACTCGAAACGGTGGTTTTCAAAGGCCCACTTCAGCATCGCCGAGTGGTCCGCTTTCCAGTCTTGGCTGCCCAGGATGACGGTGATCAACCGGTACCCGTTGCGGGTCGCGCTGCCGACAAAACACTTGCCGGCCGGGACGGTGTAGCCGGTCTTAATGCCGTCCGTCGTCGGGTCGTGCCAAAGCATTTTGTTTCGGTTGATCATCCATCGGTCTTCCTGATTCGCGCTCCGTGTCACGAGGCGCTTCTTTTGTTTGACCACCTGACGGAACTCAGGATATTTCATCGCTTCGCAGGCGATGAGTCCAAGGTCGCGGGCCGAGACCTTGTGGTCCTTGTCGTTCAGGCCGTGCGGGTTGTGGAAGTGCGCGTTCTTACACCCGATCTGCCTCGCCCTTTGGTTCATCAGCTTGGCAAATTCCACGTCGCTTCCCGCGATGTGCACGGCGACGGCGTGGCAGGCGTCGTTGGCGCTGCGCAACAAAATGCCGTACAGGATTTCGCTTGCCGTGATTTTCTCGCCTGGAAGCAGGTGCATGCTTGAGTTGGTTACCGTTTCGATGTCCTTCGGAGCGACGATCACCTCCTCCGGCCGGCACCGCTCAATGAGGAGCAGCGCCGTCATGATCTTGGTGGTGCTGGCCGGGTAACGCAAGGCGTCGGCGTTCTTGCCCCACAGCATGCGGCCGGAAGCCTCGTCGAAGATGGCGGCGCTTTGGGCGCTCACGTCGAGGGCGCTGGCTGAGGCCAAGCAAGAGGCCCATGCGCAAAGAAAAAGTAGTCGAGGGTTGAGCTTCATGAGTTCACCTGTTGGGCTCGAGGCCGTCCGAATCGAACAAAGACGGAGGGATCTTGCCGGGTGAAGGCGCGACGCTACCGTCAGGCAGCTTGGGCAACTGGGACAAGTCGCTCAAGTTGAACTGGTGGAGAAACTGTTTCGTCGTCCCGTAAAGAACCGGTCGGCCTGGGGCTTTCTTGCGTCCGACTTCTCGAATGAGGCGCCTCTCCAGAAGGCCGTGAATGCCGTAATCGCTCTGAACACCCCGAACCGCCTCGATTTCGGCGGCCGTGATCGGTTGTTTGTAGGCGACGATGGCCAGCACCTCCATCAGGCTTCGGCCCAGCTTCTGACGCTGAGGCTTTAGAAAGTTGCCGATCGCTTCCGCGAATTCGGGCTTCGTGCAAAGCTGATAGCCCCCTGCGATATGGACAACTTGTATGGCTCCGGATTTTTCATATCGTTCCGAAAGGAGTTCAACGGCCTGCTCGACTTGGGCCTCCGAAAGGCCGGAGGCGCGAGCCAGCGCCTCCACCGTGGCGGGCGAGTCGGCCACGAACAAAAGCGCTTCGACAGTGTCAACGGCTGAGGCTGCCATCGTATCTGCATATTATGCACCCACCAAGCGGAGAGCGGCCGTCCGATCGGACACCCCCGCGCAACCCGCCTGCGCCGTAAGGCTATAATGGTTTCAACGCGGGTTCAGAAGTCGGCGTACCCGCAAAGATGCGGAGGAACCCTTGTGCGCGGCGATCCGTTGATGGTGGTGGGCATGAGCAACGCAGAAGGAAAGACGGAACTCGAACCGACAGAAAGAAAGCTCAAGACTGCCGCCATTGTTCCCGCTTACAACGAAGAGGCCAGGATTGCGGGAGTGCTCAAAGCCGTCACCAGTGCGTCGCTTATCGACGAGGTGATCGTAGTGAGCGACGCCAGTTACGACCGAACCGCAGAAATCGCCCGATCGATCAACGGAGTGAAGGTGATCGAGTTGCCCTTCAACATGGGCAAGGGCGGGGCCATGGCTGCCGGCGTTGCCGCCACAAAGGCCCCCATCATCGCCTTCGTCGATGCCGATCTTCTCGGGTTCCGAGCCGAGCACCTCGACGCCATTATCAAGCCCATTCTGGACGGCACCTGCGACATGTGCATCGGAGTTTTCCGAGGTGGAAAGTTTTGGAGCGACACCGCCCAGCGGATCAGCCCCTACATCAGCGGCCAACGGGCCCTCAAGCGCGAGCTTTTCGAGTCGATCCCTTACTTGGCCGAACTCCGGATGGGCATCGAGGTGACCCTCAACACCTACGCCAAGCGCCAAAAGGCGCGAGTGGCACGGGTTGTGCTACGGGGGGTCAGCAACACCCACAAAGAGCACAAGCTCGGTTTCGTGAAGGGTGCGGCCGCACGCGCCAAAATGTACACCGAAATCGGTCGGGCCATGGTCCGAATGCGGCGTCGTAGAAATCCATATGGACGTTTTCGCAAAAAGTAGCCTTTGTGCCCTGCTCGCCATGCTGGCCGCCGGGTGCAGCAAATCCGCGGCCACCGCAAGCGCCGAGCCGGACACGACTGAGTCACGCCGCGTTTTCGTCATCCAAAACAGCGCCAGCCCGGCCAGCGTCGAGATCGTCACGCACTACGTGAAAGCGAGGAAAATCTCGCGCAACAACGTCGTCAGCATTTTTGTCGACCCTAACGAGGAGATCTCGCGATCCGAGTTCTACGATAAGATCGTGTCGCCCGTCAAGGAAAGGCTCAACAAGGCCACCTTCAACGTCGATTTCATCGTCACCACCAAGGGCCTCCCCATCAGAATCAAAGAAGGCGGGTACTCCGTCGACGCCTGGCTGATGACCATGAACATGCAGCTTGACCCTATCGCCCGGCCCGAAAGGTCCGAAATCGAGAGGTGCCTCAACCCCTACTTCCTTCAAGACAAACCCTTTTCCAGCAAGGAGTACGGGTTTTACTTGGTCACGCGATTGGACGGCTACACCGTGGACGACTGCAAGAGGCTCATTAACAATTCAGTCGCCGCCAAGCCGGAAAAAGGGCTCTTCTTCTTCGACAAGGCCGAAAACCGAAAAGGCCCCGGCTTCCTGCCCTTGAACGAGGCGCTTGGCAAAGCTCACGAGGTACTCACGGCAAGGGGGTTTCAAAGCCGCGTCGACAAGACCCAAGCCTTCGTCGCTCCCGAAGAGCCGCTGGCCGGGTACGCGAGCTGGGGCAGCAACGACTCGGCCTTCAAAGCCGAGATTTATCGGAAGCTCAAGTTCAAGCCAGGAGCGCTCGCCGAGACGTTCGTCTCCACGAGCGGCCGAACGTTCAACCGCACGACCGCGCCGGGTCAAAGCCTCATCGCCGACCTGATTGCCCAGGGCGTCACAGGGGTCAAAGGCTACGTCAGCGAGCCGTTCACCTTTGCACTCGCCCGGCCCGACATTCTGTTCGACCGCTACACCAAAGGGCACAACCTCGCCGAAAGCTTTTATATGGCCAGCCCCGTGATCAAGTGGAAGGACGTGGTGATCGGCGACCCGCTCTCAAGGCCCTACGGCAAAGCCCCGATGCAGAAACAACCCCAACCCAACTAAAACGAATCAAACAACATGCCGCTGGATTTTTCGATGCCAATTGGACCAGCGGCGCCGATAAAATGTGGCAGTATAGGCCAAAAGTGCCTCTAAAGGCTGAAGGAGTCAATGTCAACGTGGAAAGCCAAATCCATTACCCTGCCAATCTGACCAACGACCGGCTCAAAGCGTGGATCGACGAATGCGTCAAGCTTTGCAAACCGGACGTGGTTCACTTTTGCGACGGAACGCAGGAAGAGTACGAACGACTTTGCAACGAAATGGTCGAGTCGGGAACCTTCATTCGCTTGAACCCTGAGAAGCGACCCAATTCGTTTTTGGCGCGCAGCGACGTGAACGACGTGGCGCGCGTCGAGGAACGCACGTTCATCTGCAGCCGCGCGCGGCAGGACGCCGGACCGGCCAACAATTGGGTGGCCCCTAAGGAGATGAAAGACACCCTAGGCAAGTTATACGACGGATGCATGAGGGGGCGCACCATGTACGTGATCCCCTACAGCATGGGGCCGCTCGGGTCGAATATCGCGCACATCGGCGTCGAGCTGACCGACTCGCCCTACGTCGTCGCCAACATGCGCATCATGACCCGAATGGGCTCCAGGGTGCTGGACGTGCTGGGCAACGGCGATTTCGTTCCTTGCCTCCACTCGGTGGGCAAGCCCCTCAGACCCGGCGAAAAAGACGTGCCGTGGCCGTGCAACGAAACCAAGTACATCGTCCACTTCCCGGAAGAGCGCACGATTTGGTCGTACGGCTCCGGCTACGGGGGAAACGCGCTTCTGGGCAAGAAGTGCTTCGCCTTGCGGATTGCCTCCAACATGGCGCGGGAAGAGGGGTGGCTGGCCGAACACATGTTGATTTTGGGCGTCGAGTCGCCCGACGGCGAGAAGACCTACGTGGCGGCAGCGTTCCCCAGCGCCTGTGGCAAAACCAACTTCGCGATGCTGATACCGCCGCCAGCACTGGGAAACTGGAAGGTCACCACCATTGGCGACGATATCGCTTGGATCAAACCGGGGCCCGACGGCCGCCTCTACGCCATCAACCCCGAGGCAGGCTATTTCGGCGTTGCGCCGGGCACCTCCTTGCACACCAATCCGAACGCCATCGCGGCCTGTTCAAGAAACACCATCTTCACCAACGTCGCCCTCACCGACGACGGCGACGTGTGGTGGGAGGGCATCGGCACCGAACCGCCGGCCCACCTGATCGACTGGACCGGCCAGGACTGGACGCCGGACTGCGGTCGCAAGGCCGCGCACCCGAATTCCCGATTCACCGCACCCGCGAGCCAGTGCCCCTGCATCGACCCAGACTGGGAGAACCCAGCCGGCGTACCGATCTCGGCCTTCATCTTCGGGGGGCGCCGGAGCGACACCGTGCCGCTCGTGGTTCAGGCGACCAATTGGAATTACGGTGTGTACGCCGCGGCAACCATGGGCTCGGAAATGACCGCGGCCGCAGCCGGAAAGGTGGGCGTCGTGCGCCGAGACCCCTTCGCCATGCTTCCCTTCGCCGGATACCACATGGCCGACTACTTCAACCATTGGCTGCAGATCGGGCGCACGTTGCCCGATCCACCGCGCATCTTTACCGTCAACTGGTTCCGCAAGGACGCCGACGGCAATTTCCTGTGGCCCGGGTACGGCGAAAACATGCGCGTGCTCAAATGGATCGTCCAGCGTGTCCGAGGGCAGGCGCACGCCGTGGAAAGTCCGCTCGGCTGGATGCCTCGATACGGGGACATCGACTGGAACGGCCTCGAATTCTCGCCGGATGCCTTCTCCACGCTGATGTCGGTCGACCGCGAGAAATGGAAAAGCGAGGTGCTGATGCACGAAGAGCTTTTCTCGAAACTTTACGACCGCCTACCGAAGGAGTTCATTTTCCTTCGTGAGCTCATCCTTTCCAGTTTGTGGCGATCGCCCGAGCGCTGGGAAGTGTAAGAAAGGGGGCCGCCCAATTGCAAGGCGGCCCCGCAAACTCAGCCGAGTCGCCTTACGGCCGCGGATTGGGTTGCCCGAAAAGGCCGCCCAGAACCGCACCGAGCCCGCCCGCCTTTTTGAGTTGCGCCTTCGTCTCGTCGTAACGCTTGCGGAATTCGCCCGGAAGCCTGTTGACGTCGATGACCGGACCCGCAGGGTCGTACCGAAGATCGGTCAACGCCTGGGTCATCGAAGCCTCCGGCGTTAAGTTGAAGGTGAAGGTGTAGTTCACACGTTCCGCCATCCGGAACACGTTCAAATCGGGCACGAGCCCGCCCACGAATCCGCCGAGCGTGGGGTTCTCCTTCAACGAGTGGAACGCCGCGAGCTCCTCCGGGCCGAACGCGGAAAAGATCTGAACGCGCGGCTGGTTCTCCCCAGCGTCCCTGACGACCCAGTCGCTGCGCAACGCCAGCGTCACCTCGCCGTCTGAGGGAAGCCCGCCCGGCATCAGTTCCGTGGGCTCAGACCGATAGTCTTGCACGAAGGCGCCTGGCAACGGCGTCGCTTCGGGTCCCTGAGGTGTACGGATGATAATGCCACCCATTAGCGACGACCGAAACGCCATGCGACGCACCAGCTCCATCTGGTTGGTGGCCAGGTTGCGAAACGGGATTCGGGCGCCTCGCGCCAGCGCTTGCTTTTGCGCCAGGCTGAGCGTGCCGTAAAACCGAAGCATGTTCCAATTGGCGGCACCCATCGTCACCGCGCCTCCCGGAAGCATGGTCATGGAATAGGCCTGCGTGATCTCCGTCGATGTGAAGGGAGGATTCTTTAAGGCGTAGGCGGCGAGATCGTCGAGGGCCAGGTAGCCGCGCCGCGCCGTCTGCGATATGAGCTGAGCGAGCGCAAACCGGTCAACCCGTCTCTGTCTTTCGTTGAACGGCCGCACCGGCTTGACGAGCATCCAACCGTCCTTTTCCTCGATATCCACGATGGACAGATCGGTCAGTTGCTTGAGGAAGCCGTTGGCCGTCAGTTTCTGCCCCGGCAATGCAAACGCGCTGGCCCTCAGGATGGAATCCGGCACGTTCGCCACCAAGTGCGCCTTGCGGCCGCTCGCCAAGGCGAGCAACGCCTCCGAGTGGATGAACGAAAGGGGGTCGTAGAGGTCCGGCCTGGCCAGCTTGTCCAGGAGCGCCTTGCTCAGGTTTTTCACCTTGCTGGCACCGAAGAGCACGCTGGTCATGCCGCGATAGAACTCGATCAGCTCTTTGGACTCGGCAGTGAGGGTAATTTCGGCGTCCTTGGTCGGTTCCACCTTCAGCATGCTGTCCATCACGTTCAAAACGCTTGAATCCAAAAGAACGGTTTGACCGCCCTGGTAAAGAAGCTTCCCCTGGCGGTCGAAGATTTTCAGACGAACGTCGTAGCTGTCCAGCATGGCCGAACGCTCGACGCAAAGCAGGGCCTTGTCGGGGTTGCCTTTGATCTCGGAGTAGTTCGCGCCGATGGCCATGCCGATGGCTTGTCCGATCATGGACGACTGGTCTGCCTTGCGACGGTTGACGGCATCCGCCCAGACGTTCTGCTCCTGGATGAACTGGTTGATCACCTGAATTGCGCCACCAGGCAACGGAGCCTGCATCAAGTTCGGGCGCGTCGAGAAAACGATCCGTTCTTCGTCGTTGAGCTTCGCAAGGACTCCCAAGTCGACCATCGCCAGCAGCCGGGCCGTCGCACGGCCGCCGGGGTGGTTGGCTCCTTGAGTGAACAGGGATCTCGCCCCTTGCGCCATGGCCGCCATGTCGCCGCCCTGAAGGATCCCTACCATCCCAGGCCCCTCGCCGATTTTGGAAGCCATCTCGCTGGCCGTCTTTTCGTCGAATCTCGGGTTTTCCTTAAGGAGCGCAAGAAGCTTGTCCACGGCTCTCTTCAGGGCGGCCCTGCGCGCGGCCAGCTCCTTAAGATATTCGGCGTGGTGACGTTCGTTCGACCGGGTAAGGTAACGCACGCCGTCATGGTCGTTCCACTCGCCGCTGACCGCTTTTGCCATATTGGCCATTAGTTGCTCCAGCGGCACGTCCTTGACGCTAATGACCAAAACCTCATTGGCCACTGTGGGCGACGCCTCCAGCGGCGTTTTGGTGGCTTTGGCGATCTCGGCGACCGCCCGACGCACTGGCACGGCGACAGTCGAATAACTTACCTTTTGGCTGTAGTCCTGAGCCGCCGAAAGGCAAGCCATTAGCAAGGCGGCTAACGGCAAGGTTTTGCAAAGCGTTTTCATAGGAAATCCCCGTTGAAGATTACTCATCGGGCGTGGAGACGGTTGCACCAGGACCTAGACAAGCACTAACGGCTCAGGCCTCGGGACGTGACCAAGCTTCTTCAAGAACTCGGCATAGGCCCCTAGGCCGGCCAGGTGGCTTTTGGTAAGGTCGTAGTCCATCGTTTGCGTCAAATAGTTGGCGCACCTCTCGATGGGAAATCCGGTCTCCTTGGAAGCCCACGGGATCACGCGTTCCATGTTGGCAATCCCCCAGGCCCTGGCGTCTCTCAGCTTGTCCGCCAACGCCCTGTCGAGCTGCGGGCCGCCGATCCACAAGGCCCACACAAAAGGCATGCCGGTCAGCTCCGACCAGGCCGAGCCCAGGTCCAAAACGATAGCCTCGGAATGCCGGGCCGTGAGCCCCTTGTCGCCAATGAGCACGCAAGCGTCGCATTCGCCCAGCATGCCGTCGATTTCGGGGGGAAGGGTCCGTGTCTTCGGCTCAACCCCGTACAGCTCCGCCAAAAGAATGAGCGCCAGGTGGTTGCTTGTCAAGGAACTTTGGTCCAGCGCCAATGTCCGGATCCGCTTTAGCGGCACCTTCGAGAACAGCCGGACGCTCTCCACCTGCGCCATCGTGCTGATGCTGACCCCGGCGACGGCCTTGCGCCCGGGAGTTCGGATCGCGTCGAAGCTGGAAGCCATCGCCACTGCCGCCTGCCCCGTGTCAATCATCGCCGGCAACTTGGAGGGAACCTCGAAAACGAGCTCCACCCCGTCGTCTTCAGCCAATCGGTAGATCAGCGGCTTGGCGTTCAAGTAGGGCACCGACGCGACCACGGGTCTCATGCAAACAGGTTACCGCGTAGACCAAATGGCAGGCGGAATGGGCGCTATCGGTCCTATGTTCGCTCCTTCAAGGCGGGCATGCACCGGCTTGGACGAGCAGTGCCCGAGAACGTGGCGCCCTCTGCTGACCTCAGCGGCTGAACGAGCTTCTGTCTCACTTGGCGAACCGTCAAGCCGGCCTGACGACGCGCAAAGCCCCCGGAACAATCTCGAACTCGGCCAGAGTCGAACCAACGATCTCGCCATCGACCAGGACCGGCATCGGCCGTGCGCTTTCAATCGACACCTTCTCGCCTTGAAAGGTTTGAACCGCCGGATGGCGGATGTGCGTGCCCCGGAAAACGCGAGGAAACTGTCGCAGGAACTCCATTTTGGAGACGTCGAACACGATGACCCCGTCGAGCCGACCGTCGTCGACCCTCGCGTGCGGGACGATCTTCATACCCCCGCTATAGTACTGCGCGTTCGCGACCGCGCACAGCATGGCGTCGACCTCGAACCGCCGACCGTCGACGGACAGCGAGATGCGCGCCGGCCTGTAGCTCGTCAAACACAGCGCGACGGCTGTCAGATACGCCGCCGTTCCCTGCATGAAGCGGAACCCCTGGTTGACGCGTTGGGCAACGGCAGCATCGAACCCGACGCCGGCGACATTCAGACAAAGGCCTTCGCCGCCTCGGCAACGGTAGCGAACGGCATCCATCGGTTGCGGTTCGCCCCCGAAAAGGACTTGAACCGCCTTGACGACGTCAAGAAGTATGCCCAAAGTCCGTGCCAGGTCGTTGCCGGTGCCGGTGGGAATGATGCCAAGGGCCGCACCGGAGCCCGCCAGCCCTTCGCCAACGGACTGGACGGTCCCATCGCCTCCCACGGCGACCACCAAGTCGGCCTCCTTCGCGAACTGCCTCGCTTGTTCGACAACCTTTCCCGGCTGGGTGGCCGCGATGGTAATGGAGGGATCGTTCGCACACAAAGCGGAAGCGACTTGACGCCTAACATTCAAATGCTTGGCGCGTCTTGAACATTCGTTTATTAGGACAATAACACGCTTTGTCATACATTTGGCAAGAACTGGTGTGCGGCCTGCCACCGATGGGGCATAATAGGGAGGCTTAGCGCTTTCGCACTCATTATGGGGCTTCGTGCGCGGCTATGGAGCAACTATGTCCAACGACATCTTCACAAGAGTTCAAAAAGTCACCGTAGAAAAGCTCAGCGTTAAAGAAGAAGAGGTGGTCGAATCCGCTTCGTTCACCGACGACCTCGGCGCCGACTCCCTCGACGTTGTCGAGCTGGTCATGGCCTTTGAGGAGGAGTTCGGCATCGAGATACCAGACGAAGAAGTGGGCGAAATCAAGACGGTCGGCGACGCCGTCAACTACATTTCGAAGAAGCAAGAATGATCGGCAGCCCCCGTCCGTCTGGGCGGGTCGTGGTTACCGGCATTGGCGCCGTCACTCCTCTGGCGACCGGCATCGAGCCAACCTGGCAGAAGATGCTCAAAGGCGAAAGCGGCGTGGCCCGTATCACCCACATCGACCCGTCGGATTACACGACGCAGATTGCGGCCGAGGTCAAAGACTTCAACCCCGAGGACTTCCTCGATAAAAAGGAAGCGCGGCGCGTCGACCGGTTCATCGCTATGGCCGTCGCTTCCGCCACGATGGCCCTCGAGGATTCGAAGCTCGAGGTCAACGACGACAACCGGGAAGAAATCGGAGTGCTGGTCGGCTCGGGAATCGGCGGGTTGCAAACCCTTTCCGACAACCACCGCAAACAGATCGAAGCGGGACCGGGTAAGATCTCCCCTTTCCTGGTGCCGTACATGATCCCCGATATGGCGTCGGGCTACATTTCCATCGTGCACAAGCTGAAGGGTCCGAACACGTGCGTCGTGACCGCCTGCTCGACGGCGGCCAACGCCATCGGCGACGCGTACCACATCGTCAAGCGCGGCGATGCCATCGTCATGGTGGCCGGCGGGTCGGAGGCGCCGATCAACGAGATCGGCCTGGGCGGGTTCTGCGCGGCGCGAGCCCTGAGCACGCGCAATGATGACCCGGCACGCGCCTCACGGCCCTTCGACCTGAACCGAGACGGCTTTGTGATGGGCGAGGGGTCCACGGTTCTCATTCTCGAGGACTACGAGCACGCCCGATCCCGTGGAGCTAAGATTTACGCGGAAATCGTTGGTTACGGGTTCACCGGAGACGCCTACCACATCACCGCCCCCGACCCCGAGGGTTACGGGGCCTATCGCGCGATGCGCAACGCCATGCAACGGGCCGGTCTCAAACCCGAGGACGTGGACTACATTAACGCCCACGGGACGTCGACGACGCTGAACGACAAGCTCGAAACGGCGGCCATCAAGCGCGCGCTCGGCGAACAGGCGTACAAAGTGGCGATCAGCAGCACGAAATCGATGGTCGGACACCTTTTGGGCGCGGCCGGGGCTATCGAAGCCGCAGCGTGCCTTCTTGCCATGCGCGACGGCATGATTCCCCCGACAATCAACCACGAAACGCCCGACCCCGAATGCGATCTCGACTACGTCCCGAACCAACCCCGCAAGGCTGACGTGAGAGTGGCCCTGTCGAACTCGTTCGGATTCGGCGGCCACAACGTGTGTTTGGCCTTCCGCAAGGTCGACTAAAGCGCCACTGGGTTTCCGCCCCTTGGGGAGCAGGGGGAGGAAGCTCGAGCCGTCAGCCTTGGACTGGAGGGGGTTTGGTTTCGAGGCGCAGGCCCGAAGCCGATGCCAAAAAGGACATAACGCACAGGCCGATTGAATTGAAGGCGGGCTTTGCCAACCCCCTTCCCGGTACGCTAGCGCTTGACGACCTTCCCCCTGGGCTTGCGCCCGATGGGCAGGCTTGGAGCCGAGGCAAATCCGCCCCTTGCGGAGCATGGGGAGGAAGCTCAAGGCGGCATCGCCCTTCCCTTTAGGCTGGAACGGCCGATCGGGTTTCAGCGTATAATGGGATGGCGCCGAGGGCCATGGATGGGCCCCAGCACGTACGCGCCAGACACAAGCCGAAGGAATCGTGAGCGAAGGACAGCAGACGCCTTATATCGTTTTCGACAACGTCGAGGTCAAATATACCGACATGGTGTATGGATTGCGGCGCGCTTCCTTTGAAATCCAAAAGGGCGAATTCGTGTTTTTTTGCGGGAAGACCGGAGCCGGAAAAAGCACGGTGCTGAAGCTGCTCAGCCGTGAGGTCCGTCACACCGCCGGCAGGCTTCTTTTCAACGGGCGCGAACTTGGCGGCGTCAGGCCGAAAGAAGTTCCTTCTTTGCGTCGCCAGATGGGCATCATTCCGCAAGACTTCGCCTTGCTGCCACGGAAACGGGTGTGGGAAAACGTCGCTTACGCTATGCGAGCGGTGGGCGCGAGCCGAAAAGAAGTGCGGGCCCGGGTACCGGAAATCCTCGAGCGCGTCAACATCGGGCATCGCGCCGACGCCTTTCCGCACGAGCTCAGCGGAGGCGAACAGCAGCGCGTCGCCATCGGCAGGGCGCTGATCAACAACCCCAGCCTGCTTCTTGCCGATGAGCTGACCGGCAACCTGGACCCTGAGCAAAGCTGGGAGATCATGGAAATCCTCTCACAGCTGAACCTGAGGGGCACGACCGTGCTGGTTGCCAGCCACGACATGATGGTGGTGGAGCGAATGGGCAAGCGCATCATTCGAATGGACGCCGGGCAGATCGTCGAAGGTCCGTGCCCCGAGGATGCCCCAGATGCTTGACCGAGTCGAGTTTCTGGTCAGCGAAGCCTTCATTGCGTTCCGCCGCAACGGCCTTATGACCTTCGCCGCCGTCAGCACGGTCACAGTCGCCCTCTTTCTTGTAGGCGCGCTGGGATTGTTGTACCTTCGGCTGGCCGCCTTTGCCGACACCATTCCCAGCCAGTTCGAAATTCGAGTCCATCTGAAGGACGGCACCAAGTACGCCCAGATCGTCCAGACAGCGAAGAAACTGCGAGCGATACCGGGAGTCAGCCAGGTCACCCACATCCCCCGCGACAAAGCCTGGCAAAAATACCGGGAAGAGATGCCCGAGGAGACAAAGGGGCTCGAAAACCCCCTTCCCGATGCGTTCAAAATCAAATTGAACGACCTTTCCAGAGCCGACCAAGTCAAACAAGCGGTCAAGAATCTGGACGTCGTCGACCCTGACGGCATCGTCTATTACGAGGACGCTTTCAACGCCGTCGACCAAACCGTCAAGTTCATCAAATGGATCGGCGGCATCATCGGCGGGTTGCTTTTTCTGACGGCCGGGGTGCTGATTCACAATGCCATCCGCATGTCGATCATCGCGCGCCGTCGCGAGATCCGGATCATGCAACTGGTCGGCGCCACCCCCTTCCAGGTCGGCACTCCGTTTCTTTTGGAAGGCGTGTTGCACGGAATCGTCGGGGGCGCGTTCGCCATGGTTCTTCTCTGGTCGGCTTCGGCTATGTTCCGCGTTTTGGCCGAGTCGACGCCGTTTTTCCAATTGTTGCAAAAGGTTCTGATCAAGGCCGGCAGCCAGCCTTTCCCGGTGTTTCCTGCGCTGGGGTGCCTTTGTCTGATGGGTGCAGTCTTCGGTTTTGCCTGCTCGATTGTCGCGGTTCGGGAGCCGCTGAAGTTGCAATGATGCGAAGCGTTGCCGTTGCCTTTGCGGTCGCCCTTGCACTCGCCTGCGCCAGCGAAGCCCAGCAACCCAAGCCGCACAAGAGCAAGGAGGAACTCCAATCGCACCTGCAAGGCATCAAAGGCGAGCGCAAGGCGATCGTTCACCAGCTGAAGCAAACGAAGAAGACGGTACGCAAGGTCAAAGGAGACATCTCGGAGCTGGACGGCCGCCGAAGCCAACTCGAGGACGAGTATGAAAAGACGAAGCGCGACCTGGCCGTCGGGAAAAAGCGGCAAGCGATTGTCCAGTTAGAGCTGAAGACCGCGACGCAAAGGCTGAACAGAAAGCGCGAGGAAATGCGCCACCGACTCAAGTTGATGTACATGAGGGGGAATGCCGACATCGTGGCCGCGCTGGCCGGGGCCCACAACATCGGCCAGTTCGCCAGCCGAAAGTACGTCTTTGAACGCGTTGCTCGCAAGGACCGCGAGCTTTTCGAAGAGGTGAAGGCACTTTGCGCGTACGTCGCCGAGCGCAAAAGGCGCGCCGACAACATGGTGGTCGAGGTGGCTAACCTGAAGCGCAAGCAAGAGGCCCAGCATGCCGAGCTGACACAAGTGATCGGGCAAAAGAGCGAACTGCTGAATGGGCTTCGCTTAAGGCAGAGGGAACTCGAGCGCATCGAGGCGGAACTAAGGGCCGAGGAGGCGGAAATCGAAGCGCAAATCCGAGCCTACAACCAAAGTGGCGCGGCCAAGCTTCCGGCCTTTAAGGGGAGGTTCCTACGTCCCGTCAACGGGCCGATAACCAGCGGGTTTGGAATGCGCATGCACCCGATCTTGCGCTACCGCCGCATGCACACCGGCGTGGACATCAGCGCGCCGAACGGAACCCCGATTTTGGCGGCGGCCGACGGCGTCGTCATCTCGGCAGGCTATGGAAGAGGCTACGGCAATCGCGTCATCCTGGACCATGGAGGGGGCGTATCAACCATCTACGCCCATGCCTCGCGCCTGTTCGTGGTCGCTGGGCAACATGTGAAAAGGGGACAGCGCATCGCCGCGGTAGGCTCGACGGGCCTGTCAACCGGCAATCACCTGCATTGGGAGGTGCGCATCAATGGCGCGCCGGTTAACCCGCTAAGGCGGTAACGTCTGCCTGCAACTGATTCGTGTTGCCGGGAGGATGCCGGTGCTCCCAGCTAGGAATGCCAAGCTCAATTAAGCTTAAAAACTCTGCCGGCAGAATGCCGGCGGTCCCAGCTAGGCAAGTCTAGTCGCGTTTGCGGATCAGGACCAGCAAAAAAGGCGCGCCCAGCAAGGCGGTCACAATGCCCACTGGTATCTCTGTGCCCGGCCTCAGCTTCTGGGCAATAATGTCGGCGAACAGCAGCAATGCCGAGCCGATCAGCGCCGACCCCGGCAAGGACCAACGCCAATCCACGCCGACCAGGCGGCGCGACAGGTGCGGCGCCACGAGACCCAAAAAGCCGATGATACCGGTCGAACCCACAGCCACGGCCGTCATCGCCGTCCCCGCCACCAAAACGATCGACTTCAACGCGCTCGTGTCCACGCCGAGCCGTTGCGCGGTCTCCTCGTTGACGGCAAAAGCGTTCAGCCTCCGCGATTGGCGAATCAGAAGAAACCCGCCGACAAGAAAAACCGCCAGCATGATGGCGATGCGATTCCAAAACATAGGCGTCGTGCTGCCCAAAAGCCACCTAAGCACCTGATTCGTGTCCTCGCCGGCGGCCAAAAGCACCAGCGACAGCACCGCCGACAGCAAGGCGCCAACCACCACGCCGGCGAGCAACAGTGTCTGAACTTGCACCACGCCGCGACGCGTGGCCAAAAGGAAAACAAGCCCGAGCGAAAGCAAGCCGGTGACAAAAGAGGCCAGCATGAGTCCTAGCCCGCCCAGCGCACCCGACAAGCCAAGCACAAAAGCCAAGGCTCCACCGACGGCCGAGCCCGACGACACGCCGACGATGTACGGCTCGGCCAACGGGTTCCGGAACAGCGCCTGGAAAGCCGAACCCACCATGGCCAGGAGGCCGCCAACCAAAGCACAGCCGATCGCCCGGGGCAATCGAAGCCTCCAAACGATCACGTTCTCGACGCCCCCGCCGACGTCTCCGCGAAGAATCTCACGAGCGACGTCCCATGGCGCGATGCGGACCGACGAACCAACCCCGATGTGGATAAGAAGGGCCAGCACACTGACGGCGGCAAACGAACCCAACAAAACCCAGGGAACCCGCGAGGAAGGCCGACTTGACAGCAAACCCGATGTCGCCACTGTCCCGATTATAGCCCGGCCGGTATAATTTGAGCGTGATTCAACCCCGACTGTCCGACCGTTCCGGCCTGCTCAAACCCTCGCCCACGCTTTCCATCACGGCCAAGGCCAAAGCGATGAAGGCCCAAGGCGAAGACGTTCTCAGCTTCGCGGCGGGCGAACCCGACTTCAACACGCCGGATACCGTCTGCCAGGCCGCCATCGAGGCGCTCAACCAAGGGTTCACCAAGTACACGCCGAGCAGCGGCATTCCCGAGCTGAAGGACGCCATCGTCGGCAAGCTTCAAAGGGAAAACGGACTCGGGTTCGAGCCCTCCCAGATCGTGGTGGGATGCGGCGCCAAGCACAGCATCTACAACTCGATGATGACCCTTTTGAACCCAGGCGACGAGGCGATTCTGATCGCCCCCTACTGGATGACCTACGCCGATCAGATCCGCCTGGCGGGCGCCGTGCCGGTCGTCGTGAAGACGGACCTGGCCACGAACTTCGTTCCCGCCATCGAGGCCATCCAAGCCAAGATCACGCCCAGAACCAGGCTGATCCTGGTGAACAGCCCCAGCAACCCGACCGGCGCGGTCTACCCGAGGAAAACTCTCGAGGCCATCGCCGAACTCGCGCTCCGGCACAACTTATGGATCGTTTCGGACGAAATTTACGAGCGTCTGGTCTACGGGACCAAGCACGAGAGCGTTTGCTCACTGGGCAAAGAAGTCCAGGAGCGGACCGTGCTGATCGGCGGTTGCAGCAAGACCTATGCGATGACCGGCTGGCGCATCGGGTTCGCCGCGGCTCCGAAGCCGGTCGCCAGCGCGATGTCCAATTTCCAAGACCAGGTAACCAGCAACCCGACATCGTTCGCGCAAAAGGGAGCCATCGCGGCCTTCAACATGGACGCCTCGGGGGTGGAGGCCATGCGCGTTGAGTTCGAAGCGCGGCGAGACCTTTTCATCGGCAAGCTTCGGCAGATCGAAGGTCTGGGCGTGCCCACCCCGATGGGCGCTTTCTACGTGTTCGCCAACGTCAGCCGGTTCTTGAGAAACGGCATTGCTACGGATGTCGAGCTGGCCAATTACCTGTTGGAAGAGGCTAAACTGGCAACAGTGCCCGGCTCGGTGTTCGAAGGCGAAGACCACCTGCGCATGAGCTACGCCTGCAGCCGAGAGGATTTGTCCCGTGGCGCCGAAAGGCTGGGCGAGGCGTTATCGAAGTTGAAATGATACCGAAGCCGATCCCGCTGGAAAACGAGGAGCTTTTCAAGCTCGCGGTTCGGCATCGATCGGCGACGGACAAAATCACCGACAGCTACGAGAGGCTGGAGTTTTTTGGGGACAGCGTTCTCGGGCTGGTGATCGCGGAGTACCTCTTTGAACACCACCCCGATTGGGACCAAGGCATGCTCAGCAAGGCCAAGTCGAGCGTGGTCCAGGAAGGGCCGCTCGCCGAGGCCGCTCTGAGGCTCGGCCTTGACAAGCACCTTGAACTCGGCCTTAGCGAAGAGACGACCGGCGGGCGCAAACGGCCGTCGATTCTGGCCGACGTGTTCGAGGCAATCGTCGGCGGCATTTACCTTGAATCAGGCCTCGAGGTGGTCCGCTGGTACATTCTTGAGCAGCTGAGCCCCTACCTGGCGCAAGTCAGCACCGGCGACGTCAGCCCCTACGACTTCAAGTCCAAGCTTCAAGAGGTTGCCCAAGCGCTTTGGAAAAAGACGCCGGTTTACCGCGTGGTTCAGGAGTCTGGCGTGCCCCATGACAAAAAGTTCACCGTTCAAGTGACGTTTGACAACGAAGTCATCGCGGAAGGCTCTGGGCGCTCGAAGAAGGAAGGGGAGCAAGCAGCGGCCAAACTAGCCCTCGAGATGATCGAGCGATCGAGACGCGCCCGCGAGTTGATCGACCTGGACTTTTAGTTGCCGCTCGACGCTTTGTCCCCCGGTTGATCTACCAGGATGAACCTTTTCCCCAGGTTTGGCATCTAACTTGTAGGCTAGAATGATAGTATTGGTTCGCCGAGGTATCCATGTCGAAAGGTTTCATCATCAGCATTCTCTTGCTTGGCACAGCGTGCGGTGCATCGGCCAGGCCGGATCTGAACGCCTTCCTTAACAAGCGTGCCAAATCCGTGGCCGAATTGGTCGCTCAAGTCAAATCGGACAAGGAAGTGATGGATCGCTATTGCCGGCACTACTCGATGGCGCCATCGGAAGTGATCCAGCACTTGAGAGGCCTTCGACTCGGAAAGATCGCCAGGTCCGACATTTACGTCGTGTACAGCGTTCCAGAAGGAGGAGCGCTGAAAAGCCATCTCGAAACCCTGAAGGCGGGCACTCCGGTGTTCGTCTCTCCGTCAGGCCGCCCCGAGCTTTTGGTCAAATGCGGCAACCCTCTGACCAAGGGCCCCAAGAAGCCTGAAATGGCCAACTCGATCGCCGCTTCCGTTGCAACCTCCGAGGTGGTCGAACCCCAGTCCTTGCCGGTCGATGCGATGGCCGTGATCGAGTCGGCGGAACCGTCCTTGCCGACCCTGGAGCCTTCCATCGCCACCTTGGTGGAGCAACCGGGCCAGCCTGAGCAGGGCCCCACCGGCGAACCGGGGACGAGCGAAATTCCGATTTTGACGAATCCGTCCAGCACCTTCAACCCACTGGCCTTGCTTCTGCTGCCGGCCGCGGGCATCAGCATCGACCGCGGCGAAACGAGCGCCCAGCCGGTGCCCGAGCCGACTTCACTGGCCGGCCTGGGACTCGGCGCGGCGGCCTTGATCGCCTACCGTCGACGACGCAAGTAGGCGCTCTTCAAATTACCCCACGGCCCGCTTGTCTGCAAAGGCCCGGCGGGCTCTTCATTTCCGGGATGCGGGTAGCATGAGCCATGGCACACCTTGGCACCAACATCATCACCCAAATCGCCTTCGTGACCCGCGACATTGAGTCGGCAGCGGCTAAGTGGGCCGCACTGCTCGGCGTCGAGCCAAGCGGCGTTATCTTGACGGGGCCCCTTGAAGAAACCCGAGCCACGTACCTGGGTAAGCCCATGGCAGCCAGGGCCAAGTTATGCTTTTTGAACGCCGGTCAAGTGCAAATCGAGCTGATCGAACCGGACGGCAACCCAAGCACGTGGCAGAAGCACCTGGACGAACACGGCGATGGCTTCCACCATATCGCCTTCGGCGTTAAAGACATGCCGTCGGTCGTATCGCGGTTGAAAGAAGCGGGCTACCCGGAAGTCCAGCGCGGCGAGTACACAGGCGGCCGTTATTCGTACATCGACGCGCAAAGCGAGCTTGGGATTCAGGTTGAGTTGCTTGAGAATCTCTGACCGGTGCGACCTCGAATTCCCTGAGCGGGGCTCTTGAATGCTAGGAGGAAAGGTGAATGTGTTACTTGGCCTACCCATCGTTGAAAGCCTGACGGCAAGCGGCGATACCTTGACTCGAAGGGCCGCCGTCGTGGGAATGGCGCCGGACCTCGAGGATGGTTTGCTCGACCACGCAATCGAAGATATACTTCCAGTTTGCCTGCGAAAGGCGGCTTTCGGCGTCCACGCGGAAGCCCGCTCGGTGCCAGCCCGGGCTCATCCCTTCGGCATCCCGGCAGTAGGCGCACACGGCATCCACTGCCCGTCGTCCATAAGGCGAAATGATTTCGACATAGGCCGCCGTGCCCTTGGGCACCGCCTCCTGCACGCACACGCCAATGCCATTGTTGGCAATGTCCAACAGTTTTCCAGCGACAGTCTTGCCCGAAAAGGCGATCTGAACGTCGTAACGTGGCGTCTTGATGCGCCAAGAAACGGGAGGCGGAATGATTTCCACAACCGTTGGCATCGCAAAAGTCGCGCAATCCCCGTCCACCGCTCCAAGCATGCACTTGGCGACAAGGCCTCCCAGCCGGGAGCTCAGAGTCACCTCGTAGGGCTCTTGAACGAACTGAATGTCGCCCTTCGTGATTTTGATTTGAATCTGCCCCGGGTTGCGCGATTCAAACACCCACCCGTACAGCTTTATTCCGTCTCGAATGCGCCTTACAACGGCGCGCGCGTTCATGAACCGTATCATAGGCAATCCCCGATTTTAAGTTGAAGAACGCTTTGGGCTAAGCAACCCATTCATCGCGAACCCGGCTCGCGGCCCGATTTCCCGGCCGCGGTTTCCCCCAAGCAAGAATCGGCCGCCCAAGCGTCCCTAGGCTGATTGATCCCTCCACGAGTTCAGACGTTGCATCAGCGAAACCGTCTCGTCGTCCATGTCGGCCATCGTCTGCTCGGCCGTTGCCGCCTCGACAATGCTGTCGAAAATCCTTCGCCAGTTAGCCTGGGACACGCGGTTCATGTAAGTGATTTTGAAGCCGGTGCGAAAATAGTTGCCCGTTTCGCACTCCACCTCGTTGCTGTAGACGACGTTCGCGTTCAAACTGATGTGGCCGACGTCGGCGTTGACCTCGATGGTCGTTTCGGTCCCAGCTGGGATCTGAGCGCTGGTCTTGAGTCCAATTCCGGAGGTTCCGATATCCAAGACGGTAGCCGACACTTTGGAAAAACCGTAAGTGACCTCCGCCGGGTAGGGCGGCGTGACCACCCGCGTCTCGAGTGTCGGAGGAACGATTTGAATGATTTTTGGCAAATCGAAGACCGCGATGTCACCCGTCACAAACTTCAGCGTGCATCGGACCTTGGCACCCCCCAGATGCGAGCTCAAGTAAATCTCGAACACCTCGCCATGGGTCATAGCCGGGCCTTTGGTGACGCGAACCCTCAGCTTTCCGGACTGCCGAGAATCGACAACCCACCCGAAAGACATCGCTCCATCGTTCAACCGGGTCATGACGACCCGCGTATTCATGAACCTCACCATTCTGATTCCTCAACGTCCGCTCAGTGACATTCCAAATGTCGGCATCGAGCGGTCGAATCTCTAGCCGTTCGGCGACCACAAAATGGGCAAAATCCCGACGGCAAAACCGGCAATTGTGCCTAACGGCGAACCTGAAAACTGGCCGATTCCAATGAAGATGATTAAATTTGCGCTAAAATTAGATACATCGGCACATTAGGGGACCCGCCCAGGCTTTTGCCGAGGCAATGAGCGGATGGCCAAGGCAACAAAACCAGCCTTAAGCCGCTTTTTTCTCCGGCTTGGTCCCCTACAAAGCCTTTTTCAGCAAGGCGAAGCGTCGGACGACTTCGAATCCGGCCCCCGTGTAAAGCCGATCGGCTGTCCGGTCCTCCGACCACAGGAACCACGTCGTTCGAAAGCCCTGCATCCGCTGCGCCTGCAGGGTGGCGTAAAGGAGGACCTGGCCGATGCCGCGCCCGCGCTCTGACAAGGCCACGCCGATTGGACCGTACCTTTCCGCACAGTAGTGCGAGAAGCCAAGCACCTTGAGCGTGCCGTCCGGGTTGGCCACGTAGGCGGTGATCAGCCGTTTCGGGTCCGCTCCAAGAGTGATCGCGCTCACAGCATCGCGCACCCAGCGCACCCAATCGCCAGCGAACTCGATCTTGGCGAAATCCAGCAACGGCAAGGTCAGTTTTGGGCTGAACTCCTCGAAGGCCACGCCCTCCTCCTTGAGCTTGGCTTCCTTTTCCTTGACCCATGCGGGGACTCTCAAACTCCAAAGCGGCGCCTGCATGGCGATCGGCCGGTAAACCTCCTCATAGCCCTGGCTCTTGAAGAAGGCCAAACCGTCGCCAAACGCTTCGACGTCGACGCCAGGCGAAAAGTACCCCGGAGCGTAAGGCGAGATCATAACAACCGCCTTTCCCTCTTTGCGGAACTTCCCTTCGGCACGGTGAAGCAGCTCCTTGCCGATGCCCCGCCTTCGATAGTCGGGGTGCACGCCGAACAGGGTGATGTACCCGCAGTCCCAGTCCGGCTCGGCATTCTCGAGCGGAACCTGGCGGGACATCGCCAGGCAAAAGCCGACGATCATCTGCCCGTCCAAGGCGCAGATCGCGCTTTCCGCAGTGAAGTTCGGATCGATCAGCACCTGGCGCGCAAACCGATTCGCATCCACCGCCTCAGGGTTCAATGCTTCCTGCAGCAGTTCCGGCAACGAATCGGGCCATCGGGGCGGCAAAGGGCCATAATGGATGCTCATAGGCACTATTTCGTGAAAGCCCTTGCCGCTTCCTTCAAGGTAAAACCATTCCATGCTGGACCGACAACTGTTTAGGACCGACCTCGAGCGGATTAAGGCTGGAGCGGCGCGCAAGCACATCGAGGCGCCCATCGACGACGTGGTGCGCTTGGATGCCGAGCGCCGCGCCTTGCTTCTGGACCTTGAAGCCAAAAAGGCCGAGATGAACAAGGTCTCCAAGATGATCGGCCAGCTGATGGGCCAGGGCAAGAAAGAGGAGGCCGAGGCCGCCAAAGCCCAAACCAAAGAACTGAAGGACGCCATCGCCGCCGGCGAGCAAAGGGAGCGCGAGATCGACGCCGCCCTGCTTCAGGCCGAGCTTCTCATTCCGAACATCCCGCACGAGACCTGTCCCGACGGTTTCGACGAAAAGGACAACGTCGAGGTCCGCAGGTGGTCCGAGCCGCCCCGCTTCGATTTCGAGCCCAGGCCGCACTGGGATCTTGCCGAGTCGCTCGGGCTGGTCGATTTCGCGCGCGGCGCCAAAGTCGCGGGCAGCGGCTTCATCGCCTACACGGGTTGGGGCGCGAGGTTGCAAAGGGCCTTGATCAACTTCATGATCGACCACCAAACGCTGAAAAACGGCTACCGGGAGGTGTACCCGCCTTACCTGGTGAACCGGGCTAGCATGGTTGGCACCGGCAACTTCCCCAAGTTCGAAGAGGACGTTTACCGCGCCGACGACGACCTTTGGCTGATCCCCACCGCAGAGGTCCCCGTCACCAACCTCTACCGCGATGAAATCCTTGATGGAAACGACCTGACGATCAAACTGGCGGCGTTTTCCGGCTGCTTCCGGAAAGAGGCCGGAGCCGCCGGCAAAGACACCCGAGGGTTGTTGCGCGTTCACGAGTTCGACAAGGTCGAGCTGGTCAAGTTTACAAAGCCGGAGGACAGCTACGACGAGCTGGAGTCAATGACCGCCGACGCCGAGAGCGTCCTGCAGGTTCTCGGGTTGCACTACCGCGTGGTCAACGTTTGCGCGGGGGACATGGGCTTCAAGGGAGCCAAGCAGTACGACATCGAGGTTTGGGCCCCCGGAGTGGGCCGTTACCTGGAAATCTCGTCGTGCAGCAATTTCGAGGCGTTTCAGGCGCGACGGGCCAACATCCGCTTCCGGCGGTCGCCCGGCGACAAGCCAGAGTTCGTGCATATCCTCAACGGCTCGGGGCTGGCTTGCCCTCGGCTGTTCGCCTCCCTGCTCGAGACCTGCCAGCAACCCGAAGGCTCGGTTGTGGTTCCCGAACCGCTACGGCCCTATGTCGGAACCGACCGGCTGGCGGGCTGAAACGATTTGCCGAGGTCGGTTGCGCACATCGGCCTTGGCTCGTGTATAATCTTATTCCAGCGCGCAGGTGGTGAAATTGGTAGACACGCTACCTTGAGGTGGTAGTGCTCACAAGGCGTGAAGGTTCGAGTCCTTTCCTGCGCACCAATTTTTGGCTCTTCGCCATTTTTGGGGGACAGGCCTTTCTCAAGCTTCTCCTCCGCACAATACCCGAACTCTCCTCCGATAGTTTTCAAAGTTC